>Ga0209793_1001689_pt1 | contig 12793 bp, 12 predicted proteins | sample EBPBio122009_DNA_FD_185863 | JGI IMG/M metagenome (GOLD analysis project Ga0209793, IMG submission 185863) | Wastewater treatment Type I Accumulibacter community from EBPR Bioreactor in Madison, WI, USA - Reactor 1_2/2/2009_ DNA (SPAdes) (version 2) | ecosystem: Engineered > Bioreactor > EBPR >... | reverse complement strand
CAGCGGGGGCGCCGGAACCCTGATCAGCGGCAGGTTATAGCCACGATCAGTGGTAATACTATTCAACGCTTCCGGGTGAAGCCATCTGCAGGGGATGATAGTAGCAAAACACCCGTTACTAACGGTGATGTATAGCTGTAATTAGAACGCCGGTATCGCCATCGATACCAGCAATAGAAAATCGTACAGCTCCCTTGCTTTTACAATAGAAAAAAGAGCAGCAAAGTTAGCCGCCGCTATCAGCAGGGGAATAAAGCCGGGCAGTAGTATAAATCAGTACAAAGCCGGACGGCCAAAAGACTACGCCATAAAGCAGTAGAACAAACCTTCAGCAGTTGTTCCTGCACCAGCGGTATCAAGTAAGTCAGCAGGGGTAATCCACGCATTTATTGCGTTTCCTTTTGGCTTTGGATCAGCGGCGGCTGGTGGGAGGGGCTTTCTTTTTTTTCATTTTAAAACCAATTGTTATGCAGTACTACATTTTACCATCGCCCGTTACCAACGCTGCTGACAGGCAGTACATTCTTATGGTGGTTCAGCCAGGTGATGAAGCGTCGTTTTTGGCAGCGCATGGCCACCAGGTTATTGCCCGTGGTGATAGCATCGCTGAGGCGTTAATGAACTACCAGTCCTGGCTCAACAGCCAGCCGGCGGCGTAGTCTATAAGGGCTTCGGCCCTTTTTTTATGGCCAGCCGAAAACAACGAACAAAATCACTCGAGCGCCGAAATCAACAGAAATACACTGCCAATCAAACCAGCGCCGAAAAACGAAACGAAAAAAGCCGACACAAAAAAAGTAGAACAAGCTGCCGCAGCCGATCAGCGGTAGAATAAATCCGGGCAGTAGGAACGGCTTTGGCTGGCGACTGTCTGCCGGCGGATAAGCCCGGCAGTAGAACAATAATCAAGGACAGGAAAGATCATCGACAGCAGCCCATAACCCAGCAGTGGAATGGCTTATCCACCGGCCGCCAGCCGCTCTTAACTCACGCCTCGCGCAGGAATAATACTATCTTCTTTTTTCAATTGAATTTTTTTTCCCTTGAAAAGGTTCCGGTGAAAAGAAAAAACCGGTTATCTTGGGGATAGTTCTTTGAGTAAAAGGCAGGTGCAAGGAATTTTTTCTTTCATCTGAAAAGTGGTGCAAGCGGCTTGCTGAAGGAGGCAAAAATCCGGTTCGGGAGTATATCGTTACGGGTTTAATGGAAAGGAGAATGACAATGAGGTAAAAGGCACTGGCAATCAAGTCACTTACGAGAATAGGATTTATGATCCTAGAGTTGCAAGATGGTATTCACTAGATCCTTTGCAGAAAAAATATCCCAATGAGTCCAACTATGCGTTCGTAAGCGGTAATCCTATTTTATATGCCGATAAGGCGGGATTGGACAAGATTGTTATGATTACAACAATAGGCAAGGATGGCAAGGTTACACAAATAAGAAGCGTTGACAAAGACTACTTCCTGTATTACCATGATAATGCCTATAGTGGCATGGGGTATTTCATGAAAGCGGATGTTGTTCAAAACTATATTGTGGATCTTCGAAAGGACGGGGCGGAACAACTGAGCTATACCTATGAAATTGCAAATCGTAAAGAAATCTCCGCTCTGGAATATCTGGGAGGCAAAGCAACTAACAACCTTAAAACAATATCAGGATATGGCCAAGGTGGCATAAAAGAGTATGGTTTTAGGATCGTAGGCAGCAATTATGACGCTCCTTGGGATGCGGGCTTGCCCAAAGCAAAAGAATCGGATGCTTTATACCTACGTGATTGGCTGGATATGGTTGGTGGTTTTAGAGAATCTGAAACACCCAAGGATCTTTGGCAAGCTACAATAAACCATTTCAGGAGCAAAGGCGGCAAAATCGGCAATGGCGCTAAACAAATTGAAGAGGCTGCGCAGTACATCACCAATATTTCTTCTAATCTAATCGAAGAAGTAAATGTCGTCGAAAAAATCAAAGAACGTCTTGATCAAAAATCGCACAAATACGAAAGAATTGCTAACCCAATAATTCTATACGATTTGCCTGATCGCTTTCAGCCCTATGTTGACACCCCCATTATTCTTTCTCGACAAAATCCAGCAAGTCCGGGGAACGATTCAACAATTAAACAACCAATAAGACATGAAAGGAAGAGAAAATAGTTCAGTAGTTTTTATAACGATTGCATGCGGTATACTCATCGGTTGTTCTGAAAATTCACCTAATAAGATCGAATACAATGAATTTTATCCTAATGGGAAGATAGAAAAGTCCGCCTTTTTATCACCAAATGGTCAGTTAGTAGATACTGTAAAATATTTTTATGAAAATGGAACAATTAGAGTTTTAGAGTTCTATAAGAATGGAATGCTGAATGGAGAAAAAAAAGTTTTTTATCACAACGGCCTAGTCGCTCAAGTAAGTCATTTTGTAGCTGGAAGGCTTCAGGGAAGATGTATTAATTATACACCCAGTGGATCAATTGAATCAGTTTCTTTTTTTCTAGATGACAAGCAAGTAGGAGATGTTTATTCATATATAGATGGAATCTTGATTAAATATAACTTTGTCGGATTCAATACTGAAAAGTTGAGAGTGATTCGTTATGATCCGGAGAAAAGAACATATTTAAGGGATGCCTCAAGCCAGGTTTTTTGTGACACTCTGTTACCTGACAAGGTCGGGGAAAATATAGATTCGTTTAATTTGCGAATATTACTTTCACATCCACCCAAAAATTCTACATGCATCTCCGTCCATTATTATGATTCAGAAGATAAAATAATTCGATCTGAAACTCTAGATTCTACATTGCTGTTTTTCGATATTATTAAACCTATTTACAAGACTTTAAAAAAGCTTAAAATTGAAGCAAAACAATATGACTCTGTGAGAAATCATCTTCAGTTTGAAAGTAGAGAAATTTTATTTTGAATATACAGGTATGGGTTCAATGGCAAAGAGAATGATAATGAAGTAAAAGGTGTTGGCAACCAGCAGGACTACGGTATGCGCATTTATGATCCGAGGTTGGGAAGGTTCCTGAGTGTTGATCCGATCACTAAACAATATCCGGAACTAACTCCGTATCAGTTCGCCAGCAATAGCCCTATTGCTGCAATTGATTTGGATGGATTAGAGGCAAAGGTTAGTCTTGAGCACAATACCTATTTTGCTGAATTGCAAAATGTCGGCTTCAGATTTTTGGAAAGAAAGTCGAACGAATATTTCACGCAAACGACAAAAGACTTTCCCGGCCATGATTTTTCTATTAATACGCAAATGTTCGATTATAGTAGTTACTGGGATTACGTGAATGCGAGCAGTCCGCAGCCTGCTAGCGACTATACTCCTCAAGGGTTTAATGTTGCAAACGGGAAAGTTGTGTCCGGGAGGTCGGCTGATAAGACTTTCTATTTGGCCCATACAAATGGCGATAAATGGCAAACTGGATTTGGCAATGTACCAAGTGATGCCAAGTTTGGCATTGGAGGTGGAACTCCCCTTATTATTGACGGGTTGAAGTTTGGGGAAGAAAATATATTTAAGAGTGATACACCTGATGATGTTAAAAAGATTGGTGCAAAAGGATGGGTTGATCCTGTAAATTGGAAGTATTTGGACCAAAAAAGCAACGGTGTGTATGCTGGTCAAAACGATAGAGTTACAGGTAAAACAATTTTAGGTTTTAACTCAAAGGCGTCTACGTGGATTATAGTATCTCAGCAAGAAGGTGTAAGTGGTTTTACATTGGATGAAATAAGAGATCGCCTTTATAAGCAGGGCTTTACCAATGTGTTGGCGTTCGATGGTTCTACTTCTTCTACATTAGTGGAAAATGGAAATCCCCTGGTTCGTCCGGATGAAAGAAAAAACAGTACGATTCCCTCCGGTGTTAATTTATCTGTTCCTGAAAAATGATTAGCGAATGAAAATAGTAGTTCGGATACTTGTTGTTTTGATTGGAGTTTGTATGTTGGCAATGACAACCCTTGTTTTTTATAAGGATATCAAAATTTTATTTACCCGAGAGAGTGCTGCTTATTTATCAAAAATATCTGACGTCAATTATTTTTTTTCGATTGTATTTTGCTTTCTATATCTAATTGTAAGCCTTCTTTTTTTCAAGAAAATCGGCAATAGCGTTATTGTTGTATCACTAGCAATAATTGTTATGTTATGGTTCTTTTGTGGAAGAGTTATTGCGATTAAGCCCTTTCCTGATGGAAGGGTGATTGTAGGATGGTATTATATAGAGACTGGTAGATTCAATCTATGTGATATTGGTGCAGATTGTGAAGCTGTTTTGTCAAGGGAGACTAGGTTGGAAAAAAAAATGCCGTGGATGATTAATGTTAAAAATGAAAGAATTTCCGTGGATATACTTGTGGGGCCTTTTACATGGAATAGTTTTAATGCTACTCTGGAAAAAGAGGTCAAATAGAACTTGCTCGAAAAGCCGTTTACCATGCTTAGCAGTAAGATGTTGCAAGCCGTCAGGTACTAACCTGGCGGTTTTTTTATTGTGCGAGTTGGAGTGCGTTGGATAGGTTGTCTTTGAGTTTTTTCTTGGCCACCAGGGCGTCGAGCATGGTAAAGAAGGCGGCTTTTTCTTTTTTGTCGAGTTGTTCGATCAGGGATATTTTTTCCATGAGTGTTTTATCGATGGAGTTAACGTCTTTGAAAACCTCATCGGCGCTGAAGAGTTCGGCGATGGAGATGCCGAGGGCTTTGGCGATCTTGACCAGGGAAGAGAGGGCGGGGTCTGTTTTGTTGTTTTCAATACGGGAATACTGGGCGGGATCCATTTTGCAGGAGAGGGCGACTTCCTTGCTGGAGAGGCCTTTGGCGTCTCTGATCTTGCGAATATTAGTACCCAGGTTCATGATATTGATGTATGTGGCTACAAATCTATCCATTGGGAGCGTTTAAGTCAATTTAGGTGTTTTGTGTAAAATTAAATATTGATTGTAAAGTCAATTATATATTTTTGGTGTATTGACGGTTAAATCAATAAGTTTTATGACAGCACCAACCAGAAAGACCAAACGGCAACGTAGCGACCGGGCGGTGGCATTTTTTCTTTTCACCAGCGGGGCAGTGTATGGAAATCGCTGAGATCAAGAGCCGCCTGACGCTGGCGCAGGTGCTTCAGCATTACGGGTTGAAGCCGGACAAGCACCTTCGGCTGCATTGTCCTTTCCATGCCGACAAGACGCCGAGTTTGCAGGTGTACTACAAGACACACACGGCTTATTGCTTCAGTGCGAACTGTAAAACCCACGGCAAGAGTTTGGACGTGATTGATTTTGTGATGTTGATGGAAAATGGCACGAAACACGAAGCGCTGCAAAAATGTATAGCGCTGATCGGCGGCACGACTGAAAGCCCCACATCTACAGAACCCTACAGCCGCCCGGCGATCCTGCAACAGTTGTTCACGTATTTTAAAAATGCGGTACACAACAGCAAACCGGCGCAGACCTACATACAATCCAGGGCCCTGGACTACACGACACTAGCAATCGGCTACAATACGGGCCAGTTCCACCATGGGGCCAGAAAGGAGGAAGCATTGATCCAGGCTTGCGTGCAGGTAGGCTTGTTAACACCCTGGGGGGTGAACAACCGCAAGCCCGAAGAACCCGCCTATAAACCTTTTGCGAAGTACTGCCTGGTCTTCGCCTTGCGCAATCCAGAAAACCAGGTAGCGGGTTTGTACTTTAGAAGCACGCTGAACGAGAGTGACCAGCGTCATTTTTATTTGCGAGACCGGCAGGGCCTCTATCCAAAATATCCCGCACCCGATACGACAAAACTCATTCTGACCGAAAGCGTGATCGATGCTGCGACGCTGTTGCAAATCCCGGCCATCTCTGAACACTACAGCATACTGGCGCTCTACGGTACCAATGGGCTGACGGAAGAACACATAGTGGCGATACAATCTTTAGCATCGTTACAAGAAATCATCCTTTGGCTGAATGCCGATGAGCCGGGGCTGGTAGCGACGAACAAACATGGGCAGGCGCTGCAAGCGATGAACAGTGGCTGGCGCATTACCACGGTATCGATGCCGGCGGGTGAAGACATTAACAGCCTCGCGCAAACGCACAGCGATGCACAAATTTTTACAGACCTTTTAGAAGCCAGAACGGATTTTATTTTTTGCCAGCCACCTTTTTTATTTTCAAATGAAGGTGCTGGCGAAGCTTCGCTTTCAATTGAAAAAGAAAATGTGCTTTCGGTTGAAAAAGAAAATATGGCTACTATCAGCCCTCCCGCGATACCTAACGGTGTTGAACAACCGAAATTATCTATAGATGCTGGTGCCGTGAAATCGCCACCGAAAATATTACCTCGCCCGAAAACCAAGCCTGCCGAAAACCAATATACATCAACGCCAACGCCTGTTCTGGACACGACCAACGCGTTTAAAATTATTTACCGTGCACAGACGGCTATCTATTATATCCAGGGTGGCTTGCCGAAAGTAACCGACCACCTGAAAATTATGCTGGTGGTGGAAAATATAAGCAGCGGCCAGAAGGCGCGGGGCCGGGTGGACTTATACGAGGACAAGCAGGTGGAGCGGCTGGCAAAAGAAGTCAGTGAAAGACTACAACTCAGGCGCGACCAATTGGAAGCGGGCCTCTACCGGCTCACGGATTTACTCGAACAGCACCGCGACGAACTATTGCAACAAGAAAAGCAGCAAAGCGGCCAGCCCACCTATACCCTAACGCCGAAGGAAAAAGCAGAAGCCGAAGCTTTTTCGAGAAAGCCCAAACTGCTGAAGCGATTGAATGATTTATTGGGCCAGTCCGGCATCGTGGGCGAAGAAAGAAACCGCTTGTTTTTGTTACTGATCGCCATTAGTCATAAGACAGCAGAGCCGCTGCATGCCCTGATCCAGGGCAGCAGCGGCAGTGGCAAGACAAGGCTCTTAAAGCAGATCAGTGACTGCATGCCCCCGGAAAGTGTGACCAAACTGACCAGGCTAAGCGACAAAGTGCTGTACAACTTCCCTGAAGCGTATTTTATGCACCGGCTCTTGTGTTTGGAAGACATCGATGGCCTGAGTGAAGAAGCAGAGTTTGCGTTCAGGGAACTGCAATCGAATGGGGAACTGAACAGTGCGACCTCGATCAAACTCGATAGCGGGCAGATCACCAGCGGGCAGAAAACGGTGCGGGGCCCGATAGCGAGCTTATCCTGCACGACAAGGGGAGAGATATACGAGGACAATATGAGCCGGGTGTTCCTGATTGCGGTGGATGAGAGCGCGGAACAAACGGCGCGGATCATCGACTACCAGAACGGTGTGGCGGCTGGTATCATCAACCGAAACGACGAAGAAAAAACAAAGAAGTTCCTGCAAAACTGGGTGCGGCTGCTGGCACCGCTGCCAGTGGTGAACCCTTATGCCGGCCAGTTGCGCCTGCCGCCGGAAGCGCACAAGATCCGGCGGCTCAATGACCTGTTCCAGGGCTTTGTGAAGATGGTGACGGTGGTGAACCAGTACCAAAGAACAAAAGACGACAAGGGCAGATTAATAACAGCGCTGGAAGATGTAGAGCTCGCCGTACACATTCTCTTTGAGAGCATTGTCTTAAAAGTAGACGAACTGGACGGGAGTTTGCGGCAGTTTTTTGAGCGCCTGAAAACGCACCTGCAAACCGTGCACGGCAAACATTACCTGACGGCTGAATTTACCTTAAGAGAAATCCGCCAATCCCTCGGGGTGAGCAAGACCCAAACCTTCCGGTACACGAGCGACCTGGTGCGACTGGAGTACCTGCGGCCGGTGGGCGGTCATATGAACAAGGGACTGCAGTACCGGATCAGCTATTGGGACAACTATACGGCCTTGCGGGAAAAGATCAAACAGAACCTGGAGGGGCAGTTAAAAGCGTTAAAATCCGGAACACTACGGAACGCTGGTGGAACGCTACAACCCGCGTAGGGACTGGAAAAAGTGCGTAGCGTTCCTTGTTCCGAAAAACCGTGCGAGGGCCTTTTTTAAAACGATGATCACAGGTGTATTCTCTTCATAGTGATAAACGATCCCATGCAGCAAACGATACAATCCTTTGGCGACTGGCTGTACCAGTTGGGTTACAGCGAAGGCACGCAACACATGCTGCCGGCGCTGGTAAGGGAGTTTATCACGCAGCAGCAGCTTACGGACATCCGGTATGTAGAGCAAGAAAAGGTAAAATCATTTTATACCTATTTGCAAACACGGCCTTTGAAAAAACGCAGCGGTGGGGCTTTGAGTGAATCGATGATCTATCACTATGTGTATGCGTTAAAAACTTTTTTTTCGTGGCTGGAAATCACCGGGCAGCTCGATTACAACCCGGTGAGCGGAATGCGATTCAAGCGACCGCAGATCAATGCGCGCCAGCCCTTACCGATAGAGGAAATCAATCAACTCTTTGCGGCTTGCCGCACAAAAAAGGAAACAGCGGTACTGCATGTGTTTTACAGTTGCGGCCTCAGAAGAAGTGAAGGCGAAGCACTGAACACGGGCGACCTGCATTATCGCGAGCGCCTTTTGTATGTAAGGGCGGGTAAGGGAGCCAAGCGGCGGGTGGTGCCGATGCCGGTGGCGGTGAGCAGTGCCCTGGAAAATTATTACCTCACCGAACGCTGTGGCAGCCGGGTAAAAAGCGGGATGGACGAAGAGGCCTTTTTTTTAAACCGGGTGGGTAACCGTATGCGGGGCGAACCCTTTAACAAACTGCTCAAGCGCATACTGGCCCGGACAACGGTATCAAAAGACACCACGCTGCACCACCTGCGCCACTCGATTGCCACGCACTTGTTACAGGGTGGGATGGGCATCGAATGGGTGCGGGATTTTTTGGGGCATACGTGGTTAGAGACCACGCAGGTCTATGCCAAACCCACGCCGGCGCAATTACAACTCTTATGAAACCCACGCCGAAAAAACAGACACTCGACAGCTACCTGCGCGGGCAGTACACCGAAAAAACGGCGCTCGCTTACGCCCGGGAGATTGAACTGTACACTACGAACTGCCCGGAGGCTGCCAGCGCCACGTATCAGACCATTACAGCGTATATCGGTCGCATCCGGCCTAAATACCGGCCTTCGACGGTGAACCGGATTTTAAGCAGTATAAAGGCGTATTACAGCTATTTGTGTGCAACGGGAGAAAGAACGGATAACCCGGCGGCATCTATTGAGTTAAAAGGCCAACGCAGCAGAGATATCCAGTTGCAGGACCTGCTTCGGCCGGAAGAACTGGAAACCTTGCTTTTGCGGACCGAGCGTTACGGTGACCTGGAAGGCCGCAATAAGGTTTTGGTAAGTCTCTTGATGTACCAGGCCCTGCTGCCTGCCGAAATGGAACAGCTTACCACCGGTGACGTTGACCTGGAAGTGGGTACGGTGTATATACGACCCACGGGTAAGACCAGTGGCCGGGAATTGTCCTTGCGACCGGGGCAGGTGCTGCTGTTTTACCGGTATCTAACCGAAGAGCGGCCGCGGCTGTTACAGGGCCGAAAAACCGACCGTTTGCTGGTAGGTATAAGGGGCGGGGCCATGAGTGCCGAAGACATCACCAAGCACGTGAAGCGCAGTTATCAGGGGCTCTATCCGGGAAGGCCGGTAACGGCGCAGACCATCCGGCAGAGTGTGCTTGCGAATCTCTTGAAAGCCGGTCACGACCTGAGTGTGGTGCAGGTGTTTGCGGGGCACCGTTATCCGGGCAGTACGGAGCGGTATAAACAGGATGATATTGCGACACTGGCCGCCGCGGTGCAGCGCTACCATCCCCTGGGGTCAACGAAACAACCATGAAGCTGCAAACGACGCCAGGGGTTATAGGGAGTGGGTGCCAGCTTGTCAACCCCGTGGTTCCGGTGGTGGCTATTTACACATAATGTCGGTTATGGGCTTTGTTTGCAGGGGCTGGTAGAAAGGGCAAAGAAACGCCTATAACTACCCGGCACATTATGTTACAATAGCTTCCGCCGGCCAGTCGGGCAGCGCTGCACAGAGCGGCTATGGGGTGCAGCGCCCTGCTGGCCGGTGGCATCAACCGGGCCGGGGTTGACAAGCTGGGGGTGAGCAGGAATGCAGGCTTCCCTTTGTTTAAAAAGTAAAATCAATTTGTATGTTCTATTACGTACTTACTGCCGATGGCCCCGGGGCGGCCGAAAATGATTTTCGGATTATGCAGGTGACAGCGGCAGATCAAGCTGCTTTTTTAGCGGCCTATGGCCACTTGGTGATTGCCCAGGGCACTAGTATCGCTGAAGCTATTATTGCGTTCGGCGAACGAGACACACAAGCCGGTTGACGGCGTTATCTGTCCGGGTTTTATTAGCCGGGGGTGTCCCTCTGAAATGTGGTTAATTACCCTTTTTTTGTTGTAAAACGTAAATTTGAATCAAATGGCAATCCCGATGAAAGAAGTAAGCGCCTTGCGCAAGGAAGTAAAGCGATACATCGATACGGCCGATGAGAAGGTGGTAAAGATGATCCATGCGATGCTGGAGGTGGAGCAGGAAAGCGACTGGTGGGATGCGTTGAGCGAGGAAGCGAAAGCCTCGATCGACCAGGGTTTAAAAGAGGCTCGTTCGGGTAATGTGATACCCCATGAAGTGGTGATGAAAAAATACCGCAAATGGCTATCGAAGTAAAGTGGTCGGAAGAATCGAAAAGAACTTTTGAAGCCAATATCGATTACCTCTTGAAAGCCTGGTCAGAGAAAGAGGTGCGCGGGTTTGTGCAGCAGGCGATGTATGTGATCAGCCGGTTGCAGGAGCACCCCGAATCGTACAATCCTTCGCTCAAAAACAAGCAGGTCAGGCGGGCGCGGCTGAATAAATACATTACGTTGTATTACCGGTATTACCCCTCTCGCCGGGAAATCATCCTGCTCAGCTTCTGGCACAGTCGCCAGGATCCTGGTCGTCTGAAGTTTTAATGCGTAGATAAACCAGTAGTGCGGCTGACGCCGCGGAGTCTGTAGTGATTATTCCCGCCGCTTCGCTTTGGGAATAAGAAGTCAGGAAAATAGGCGTGCCGTTGCAACCGGTTCGGCAAGCGAGCGCCAGCCCGGTGCAGGCGCTGCCGAAAACCGAGTGCTGGCAAAGAAAGTATTGGTGTATGCCGGCAGCCCCAGCACCGCCCTCCGCTAAAGCTACGGGTGCTCCGCTTCGCTCTCGCAGGCTGTCACAGCGCTTGCAGCTCACCGGTCGCCCGTCACCCCGGCCCCTGTGCATCCAGCCAGGAGCAGGGCGGAATGCAAGCACCTTAACAAACGGTCAAAGACCGCCGCCCTGCACCTGCCTGTCTGCGGGGCCTCCGCCTCTTTGTTGTGCGCCCCCTGCGCGGCCCCGCCACCCTTTGTCTGTAGTACTGCCTCCGCTTCGCTCCGGCGAGTAAGATGGCGCCAGGGGCCTTAGCCGTGCCTCCGTGCTCCGCTATCGCTCCGCACTCCCGGCCCGGCAGTGGCGGGGCCATGGCGCAGCGGGGGCGCCGGGAACTCCGATCAGCAGTGGATTATAGCCACGGTCAGTGGTAATACTAATCAACACTTCCGGGTGAAACCATCCGCAGGGCTAGTAACCTGTACACAACACCCGTTACTAACGGTGATGTATAGCTGTAATTAGAACACCGGTATCACCATCGATACCAGCAATAGAAAATCATACTGCTCCCTTGCTTTTAAAAAAGAAAAAAGAACAGCAAAGCTAGCCGCCGCTATCAGCAGGGGAATAAAGCCGGGCGGCAGTTAATAAGAATAAAGCCGGGCAGCCAAAAGACTACGCCATAAAGCAGTAGAACAAACCTTCAGCAGTTGTTCCTGCACCGGCAGTATCAAGTTAGTGAGCAGTAGTAATCCACGCATTTATTGCGTTTCCTTTTGGCTTGGTTCAGCGGCGGCTGGTGGGAGGGGCTTTCTTTTTTTTCATTTTAAAACCAATCGTTATGCAGTACTACATTTTACCATCGCCCGTTACCAACGCTGATGACAGGCAGTATATTCTTATGGTGGTTAAGCCAGGTGATGAAGCGTCGTTTCTGGCCGCCCATGGCCACCAGGTTATTGCCCGTGGTGATAGCATCGCTGAAGCATTAATGAACTACCAGTCCTGGCTCAACAGCCAGCCGGCTGCTTAATCCTAACAAGGGCTTCGGCCCTTTTTGGCGGAGGGAAAAAACAACGAATAAAATCCTCGATCGCTGAAATCAACAGAAATTACACTCCCAACCAAACCAGCGCCGAAAAACGAAACGAAAAAAGCCGACAAAAAAAGTAGAACACGCTGCCGCAGCCGATGGGCAGCGGTACAAATCCCGGCAGTAGAACGGCTTTGGCTGGCGGCTGCCTGCCGGCGGATAAGCCCGGCAATAGAATATAAATCAGCAGCAGCAATACCCATCAGCAACCGATCATAACCCAACAGAAGACCCGCTTATCCACCGGCCGCCAGCCGCTCTTAACTCATCCCCGCGCAGGAATAATACTATCTTCTTTTTTCAATTGAATTTTTTTCAGTTGAAAAGGTTCCGGTGAAAAGAAAAAACCGGTTATCTTGGGGGCAGTTCTTTGAGAAAAGGCAGGTGCAGGGATTTTTTCTTTCAACTGAAAATCCGGTTCGGGAGTATATCGATACGGGTTTAATGGAAAGGAGAATGACAATGAGGTAAAAGGCACTGGCAATCAAGTCACTTACGAGAATAGGATTTATGATCCTAGAGTTGCAAGATGGTATTCACTAGATCCTATGCAGAAAAAATATCCCAA
>Ga0209793_1001678_pt1 | contig 12871 bp, 15 predicted proteins | sample EBPBio122009_DNA_FD_185863 | JGI IMG/M metagenome (GOLD analysis project Ga0209793, IMG submission 185863) | Wastewater treatment Type I Accumulibacter community from EBPR Bioreactor in Madison, WI, USA - Reactor 1_2/2/2009_ DNA (SPAdes) (version 2) | ecosystem: Engineered > Bioreactor > EBPR >... | reverse complement strand
CTCCGGCAATATCGGCGCGACCATGTGCTGCGCACCGGCAACAAGAAACTGGCGGCGCTGACGCTGCTGGCCGACATGCTCAAGGGCACGGTCGCGGTGCTGGTGGCGGGCATCTGGGGGCCGGGCCTGGCGATGGCGGCGGGTTTCGCCGCCTTCATCGGCCATCTGCTGCCGGTGTGGCTCGGCTTCAAGGGCGGCAAGGGCGTCGCCACCTATCTCGGCGTGCTGATCGCGCTGGCGTGGAAGGCGGCGCTGGTGTTCGCGGTGGTGTGGCTGGCGGTCGCCTGGCTGTCGAAATATTCGTCGCTGGCCGCCCTGGTCGCCGCGGTCGCCGTGCCGATCTACCTGTTCTGGTCGGGTCCGATGGCCCTCGCCTGGCTGTTTACGGCGATGAGCATCATCGTCTTCGCCAAACACCACGCCAATATAAGGCGGCTGCTCGACGGCAATGAATCGAAGATCGGGGCGTCGGGATGACGATGTGGTTGACGACATGGCGATCCTGATCGCATTTCCCTGGGCCAGCTTCGTCGTCGCGGCGGCCTTCCTTGTCGGCTGGCGCATGCGCAATGCGTGGGCGATGCTGCTGGCGGCGATCTGCTGGGCCGCCTATGGCGGCTATGAATATATGATGCAGCTGCGCTGGTGCGTCGGCGAGTGCAACATCCGGGTCGACCTTGTGCTGATCTACCCGATCCTGGCGCTGGCGTCGGCATTGGCGCTGTGGCGGTTTTTCCGCCCCTGAACGGGAGGCGATCGGTTGGCGGGTCCGCGCCTCAGCGACAAGCAGAGACTGGCCTGGCTGCGGCTGATCCGCACCGAGACGATCGGCCCGGCGACCTTTCGCGACCTGATCAACCGTTTCGGAACCGCCGAGACCGCCATCGAGATGCTGCCCGAACTGGTGCGCCAGGGGGGCGGCGTCCGGCTGCCGAACGTGCCGTCGGTCGCGGCGATCGAAGACGAGCTTGACGCCGCGGCGCGCGCCGGCGCCCGGTTCGTGGCGCTCGGCGAGCCGGACTATCCGCAAACGCTGCGCCGCAGCGACAACCCGCCGCCGATGCTTGCGGTGATCGGCGACGCCGGCACATTCGCCATGCCGGGGGTGGCGATCGTGGGCGCGCGCAACGCCTCGCTTGCCGGCGTGCGGATGGCGCGGATGCTGGCCTCGGAACTTGGCGCCGGCGGCTATTGCGTGATTTCTGGCCTCGCCCGCGGCATTGACGCGGCCGCCCATGAGGGCGCGCTGGCGACCGGCACGGTGGCGGTGCTGGCGGGCGGCCTCGACCGCCCCTACCCGCCCGAAAACCTCGGCCTGTTGGAGCGCATCGTCGACGGCGCCGGCGCGGCGGTGTCGGAAATGCCGTTCGGCTGGGAGCCGCGCGCCCGCGATTTTCCGCGCCGCAACCGCATCGTCGCCGGGCTGTCGCTGGGGCTGGTGGTGGTGGAGGCGGCGCTGCGCTCCGGCTCGCTGATCAGCGCCCGCATGGCCGGCGAACTCGGCCGGCTGGTGTTCGCCGTGCCCGGCTCGCCGCTCGACCCGCGCGCGGCGGGAACCAACGGGCTGTTGAAGGACGGCGCGATCCTGGTGACCGAGACCGCCGATATTCTGGCGGCGATCGCGCCGCAGGTCGGCGAGCCTCCAAGATCGCGCGACCGGCTGGACGAACCGCCGGATTTTTCCGCCAGCGAGCCGCCGCGCGACAGCGACCGCGACAAGGTCATCGAGGCGCTGGGGCCGACGCCCACCGGCGTCGACGAGATCATCCGCCACACCGGGCTGCACCCGGCGCAGGTGTTCATGATCCTGCTGGAACTCGACCTCGCCGGCCGGCTCGAACGCCATTCCGGCGGCCATGTGTCGATGATCTGAATATGTCAGCAGCGATGAGCCACGCCGGTTTTCGGGTTGCGCGACGACGGCCGCAGCGCCGATAATCGCCGTTCGAGACGCATCGGGACAATCAGATGACCAGCAATGCAGCAATCCGCGCCGGCATGGGCGGATGGACCTTTGAGCCGTGGGAAGGGACGTTTTATCCCGGCGACCTGTCGAAGAAGAGGCAGCTGGAATACGCCTCGCGGCAGGTGCCGACCATCGAGGTCAACGGCACCTATTATTCCGGCTTCAAGCCGGAAACCTACGCCAAGTGGAACGCCGAGACGCCGGACGGCTTTGTCTTCTCTATCAAGGGCAACCGCTTCGTCACCAACCGCAAGGTGCTGGCCGACGCCGGCGAATCGATGGCGAAGTTCTTCGCCCAGGGGCTCGAGGAGCTCGGGCCCAAGCTCGGGCCGATCGTGTGGCAGTTCGCCAACACCAAGAAATTCGAGCCGGACGATTTCGAGGCGTTTCTGAAGCTGCTGCCGCGGCAATTGCACGGGATAGCGCTGCGCCACGCGCTGGAGGTCAGGCACCCCAGTTTCGCCGTGCCGGAATTCGTCGCCATGGCCGAACGCAATGGCTGCGCCATCTGCTACGCCCACCATCACGACTATCCCGAATTCGCCGACGTCACCGGCGACTTCATCTATGCGCGGCTGCAAAAGGGCCAGGACGACATCGCCACCGGCTATTCCGGATCGGACCTGGCCGCCTGGCGCGGGCGCGCCGGCGTCTGGGCGTCGGGCGGCCAGCCGGACGACCTGCCCTATGCCGATCCCGCCCGCCGGGCGGCGCAAAAGCCGCGCGACGTGTTCGTTTATTTCATCCATGAGGGCAAGGTTCGCGCGCCTCATGCGGCGATGGCCTTCATGCAATTGTAAAAGGATAAAAAACTGTGCCCGACCGGGGTTGCCCAGCGCCGCGAAGCTGACTATAGAGGCCCCCGGCTACGCGCCCTTCGTCTATCGGTTAGGACGGCACCCTTTCACGGTGCAGAGAGGGGTTCGATTCCCCTAGGGCGTACCACCTTCCCTGTTTCGCCGACCGGATCGCTGCATCATTTCGATGGAGTTTGGCCGATTTGTCTCCATACTCGTCCTTGCATGGAATCGGAGATCAGCCATGAGCAGTGATCGGGAAGAACGGGTCCGGCAACGGGCGCACGAGATCTGGCTGCGCGAGGGCCGCCCCGACGGGCATGGACCGCGCCACTGGATCGAAGCCGAAGGCGAGATCGACGCCGAAGACGCGGCCGCCAGGGCAAAGCCCGCCGCCAGACCGAAACCGGCCGCCAAGCCCAAGGCGGCGGCGAAAACAGCAGCGTCAAAGGCGAAGCCGGCCAAAAAATCGGCGAAATAAGCCGCGCGCGACAACCGTCCCGGCAGCGGGCCGCCGCCACCGGCGCGGTTGCGCGACAAACTTGAAACTGCGCCGCCGCGGTGGCACATGACAGGCAACAGGATTGTCATGATGGTCACTTACGTCGAAGCAACGCCCGCGCCGGGCAAGAATACGGGGCAGATCCGCCTCTACGACGCCGAGGCGTTCGAGGGCATGCGCAAGGCGTGCCAGTTGACGGCGCGCTGCCTCGACGAGGTGACGTCGCTGATCGAGCCGGGCGTGCCCACCGACCGGATCGACCGGTTCGTGTTCGAATTCGGCATGGACCACGGTGCGCTGCCGGCGACGCTGAACTATCGCGGCTACACCAAATCCACCTGCACCTCGATCAACCACGTGGTCTGCCACGGCATTCCGGACGCCAAGCCGCTGCGCGACGGCGACATCGTCAATGTCGACGTCACCTACATCCTCGACGGCTGGCATGGCGATTCGTCTCGGATGTATCCGGTCGGACGGATCAAGCGCGCAGCCGAACGGTTGATGGAAGTGACGTATGAATCGATGATGCGCGGCATTGCGGCGATCAGGCCCGGCCTGCGCACCGGCGTCATCGGCGCCGCGATCCAGACCTATGCCGAGGCCGAACGCTGCTCGGTGGTGCGCGATTTCTGCGGCCACGGCGTCGGGCTGCTGTTCCACGACGCGCCCAACATCCTGCACTACGGCACGCCCGGCGAAGGCGTCGAGATGCGCCCCGGCATGATCTTCACCGTCGAACCGATGATTAATCTCGGCCGGCCGCACGTCAAGGTTCTGGCCGACGGCTGGACCGCCGTGACCCGCGACCGCTCGCTGTCGGCGCAATATGAGCACACGGTTGGCGTCACAGATGCCGGCTGCGAGATTTTCACGCTGTCGCCCGCCGGCCTTGACCGGCCGGGGCTGCCCGCCTGACGCCCGCCAAGGCGGAGTTGCAACCCGACGCAATCACGCTCTAAGCTCCATCCCGGAGGCGGGATGGCTGACGAAGACACCGACGAACGCGGATTGTTTGCCGAGCAGCCGGCGCAACCCTTGGCGCGGTCGCCGAAAAAGCCCGCTGCCGCGCATTTCCACGGCCATCGGGAACGTCTGCGCGAGCGGCTGCGCGCGTCGGGCAACGAGGCGCTGGCCGACTATGAATTGCTGGAGCTGCTCCTGTTCCGCTCGATCCCGCGCGCCGACACTAAGCCGCTGGCCAAGGCGCTGATCGACCGTTTCGGCTCGCTGGCGCAGGTGCTGGGCGCGCCGGCGGAGCGTCTGGCCGAGACCGCCGGCGTCGGCAAGTCGATCGCGTTCGACCTGAAACTCGTCGCCGCCGCCGCCCAGCGCATGACCAAGGGCGCGATCAAGGGGCGCAAGGTGCTGTCGTCCTGGCTGCAGGTGCTCGACTACTGCCGCGCCGCGATGGCGTTCGAGCAGCGCGAGCAGTTCCGCATCCTGTTCCTCGACAAGAAGAACGGGCTGATCGCCGACGAGGTGCAGCAGCAGGGCACGGTCGACCACACCCCGGTCTATCCGCGCGAAGTGGTGCGCCGGGCGCTGGAACTGTCGGCCAGCGCCATTATCCTGGTGCACAATCACCCGTCCGGCGACCCGACGCCGTCGCGGGCCGACATCGACATGACCAGAACCATTGTCGACGGGGCCAGGGCGCTGGGCATTTCGGTGCACGACCACATCATCATCGGCCGCGACGGCCACGCCTCGCTGAAGGGGCTGAAGCTGATCTGAAAGAAAAATTATCCCCCACCCCGTCCGCGTCCCCCAAAATCGCAGCGCCGGAACAACGGGGCTTTTTCGATGGACTGGGACGAGGCAGACGAAAACAGGTGGGACGCATTACAGCGCATCGTGGCGCTGTTGTTGTCGCTCGCCGGGCTGGTCGAACGCCTGGCCGCCGCTGGCCTGCCGCTCGACAGTCGCCTGTTGTTGGCGATCGGCCATGCCGAACTGGCCGCAAAGGCGTTCATTTTCGATCTCGACCTCGACGATTGCGACCTATTGCCGGCCCTGCCCGGCGGGCCGCAGTCGTTGCAGACGCCCGGCGGGCGCGACGGCCACGCCGGCCACATTCTTCGTCTCGCGGCATCGCTCAGGCAACTGGCCTTGTCGCTGGCGCTGCTGATGCTTGCCTCGCGGCGCTCACTGCGTCGCCGGGCCGGCCCGCGCGCCGCCGCCGGTGAATTGGCGCGGACGACAGCGGCAGTCGTGGCGGCATGGATTGGTCTGGCGGCTGTTTGCGGCGATCAGCCCGCATCCAACAGCTTCTGGCGTCACCAGACCGGACCGCCCTAAACGCGGCCTCGATCAATCCACCAAAAAAGCCCCTCGCAGCCTACTGGACAATGTTCAAGTGGGCCGCAAGGCTGTGCCTGACGACATAATCCGCATTGGGCAGATCGTTGGATTGCGCCCGCGCCACCGCCTGCTCGCGGCCGTGGCCGTGGCACAGCCATCGCTCGACCAGCCGCCGCTCAAGCTCCGCACTCGGGGTCCGTATCATCATCGTCAGGTCAAACAGCTGCGCCAGGTTGTTCCAGGGCGCCTGATCGACCAGCAGATAGTTGCCCTCGACCACGACATAGCGGACCGAACTGTCGATTTGCGCCGCACCGGCGCGGGCAACGTCCAGTTGGCGGTCAAAAATCGGGACGACGACGCGATCCTCGCGGGCGCGCAGCCGGTTCAGCGTCACTTCCAGCCCGCGGCAGTCGAACGTGTCGGGCGCGCCCTTGCGCGCGCGGCGGCCAAGCCGGTCGAGCAGGCCGTTGTCGTAGTGGAAACCGTCGGCCTGAAGCAGCGCGGCCTCGCCTGCCGGCAGCAGTTCCACCAGCCGCGCCGACAGGGTCGATTTTCCAGCGCCGGGCGGTCCGGCGACCGCGACGATGAACCGGCCCGCCGCCGCGCCGCGGGCGACGATTTCGGCTGCGATGTCGGCTTCGGTCATGTTTTTCGCTCTCGCCTGATCCCTCACCTTACGCCCAAAAAGCAAAGGCCGCCCGGAGGCGGCCTTTGTCGATCCCGGAACCGGGAGATTATTCGGCGTCGGACTTCTTCGCCGCCTTCTTCTTGGCTGGCTTTTCAGCCGCGTCGCCATCGTCGGCCTTCTTCGCCTTGGCGGCCTTCTTGGCCGGCTTCTTCTCCGCCGCGTCGTCCTCGTCGTCAGCGAGCAGTTCGTCCTTCGACACTTTCACGTCGGTGACGTTGACCTGGCTCAGCAAATGATCGACCACCTTCTCCTCGAACAGCGGCGCGCGCAGATTGGCGAGCGCAGTCGGGTTCTGGCGGTAGAAGTCATAGACCTCCTGCTCCTGACCGGGATAGCGGCGGACGAATTCGAACAGCGCCCGCTGCATCTCGTCGTCGGTGATCTGGATCTTTGCCTGTTCGCCGATCTCGGCGAGCACGAGGCCAAGACGCACCCGGCGTTCCGCCAGGCGCTGATATTCGGCGCGCGCCTCGTCCTCGGTGGTGTCCTCGTCAGCGAAGGTTTTTCCGGCCTGGGCGAGGTCGGCGTTGACCTGGTTCCAGATATTGCCGAACTCGGCCTCGACCAGCTTCGACGGCGCCTCGAAGGAATACTGGGCGTCGAGCGCGTCAAGCAACTCGCGCTTCACCTTCTGGCGGGTCAAGGCGCCATACTGGCTCTCGAGCTGGCTCTGGACGATCTCGCGCAGTTTTTCCGCCGATTCCAGACCGAGGTTCTTGGCGACCTCGTCGTTGATCTCGAGCTTGCCGGGCTTGGCCACTTCCTTGACGGTGATGTCGAAGGTGGCTTCCTTGCCGGCCAGATGCGCCGCCTGATAGTTTTCCGGGAAGGTGACGGAGATCACCTTCTCGTCGCCGGCCTTCAGACCAACGATCTGTTCCTCGAAGCCGGGAATGAAGGTCTTGGAGCCGAGCACCAGATTCTGGTCCTCGCCGGCGCCGCCGTCGAAGGCAACGCCGTCGAGCTTGCCGACGAAGTCGATGGTGACGCGGTCGCCCTCTTCCGACTTGCCCTTCCTGGGCTCGTAGCTGCGGGCCGACTCGGCGACGCGCTCCATCTGCGCCTGAACCTCGTCTTCCGGCAGGTCGAGCACCTGGCGCTTCACCTTGATGCCGGTGAAATCTTGGACCTCGATGGCGGGAATGACCTCGTAATTCAGGACGAACTCGAAGTCCTTCTTGCCGGCGAGGATCTGTTCGGCTTCCTTCTCGTCCTCGGTCATCACGACTTCGGGCTGCATGGCGGCCTTTTCGCCACGCTCGGCGAGGATGTCGCGGCTCGAATTGTTGAGGATCTCGTTGACGACCTCGGCCATGAACGACTTGCCGTAGACCTTGCGCAGATGCGCAACCGGCACCTTGCCGGGGCGGAAGCCGTTGATGCGCGCCTTGCCGCGCGCGTCGTTCAAGCGGCCCGCCAGGCGCTGTTCCATGTCGCTGGCCGGCACAACGACCTTGAGCTCACGCTTCAATCCGCTGTTCAGCGTCTCGGTAACCTGCATCGTCAATCCCTTGTTCTTCTCGAATGCCTGTGCTCGAACGGCACGCGGCCATTTCGACTGACGGAAACTTGCCTTGTCTGGCTGTTGGTGCGGGTGAAGGGACTTGAACCCCCACGACTTGCGTCACAGGAACCTAAATCCTGCGTGTCTACCAATTCCACCACACCCGCTCAGGCGACCCGTCCGGTCGCCGAAGCGACGCCCCTATATCACCACGAATGTGGCGATCAAAGGAAAATTGCCGAGTGGCGGGCGAATTCGGCCCCGCCTATCCACATGTTGTCCACAGGCGGAGACGGTCGGCGGCACGCACGATTCTCAGTAATAGGGCTCCTCGAACAGCGTGGTTTCGCCGTCCCTGAACGCCTTGATCTGGGCCGCGCCGTCGGCGGCGACCGCGGCGACGACAAAGAACGACCGCTGCCGCATGTCCTGCTCGATCTGTTTCCCCGCGCCTTCGGGCAGATAGAAGCGTTCCAGCCCGTACTGGACGAAGACGTCGCCGCCGACGCCCGGCCAATTGCTCGTCTCGCCGCGAACGACCACGTCGTCAGCCGCCAGTCCGGTCAGCGCGGAGCGGTCGAACGCCGCCTTCACGGGATGGAACAGATTGTCGTCGCCTTTGCGCAGCGCAACCCACACCGATCTTGGCGAAGAGTCCGCGTCGGCGGCGGGCGGCGGCTGGAACAGCGCCGCGCGGAGCCGCGACATTTCATAGCCAAGGGTGACATAGTCGCCGCGCAGCAGGTCGCGCGGGTCAATCGGCTCGACCTTGAGCACCACTTCGCGGCCGTCGCGCAGGACAGACGCGCGGGTCGAAATCGTCCAGGCGAGGAAACCGATCTGCAAGGCGGCGACGACCGCGGCGGCGATGATCAGAACGGACGGGCGACGCATCACGAACCTCCCTGCGCCGATACGGCCATTCGCCGCTCGATGCGGATGATGAAGAACGCCAGCAGGCCCAGGCCAAGCGCGGCGACAAGGAAGAACCCGGCGGTGCCAAGCATCGAACCGACGGTCTGCAGATAGATCAGCGCGATTTCGACGGCGAAGGCGGCGTAGGCCAGCCACCTGACGCCGCGGCCAAGCCGGCCGCCGTAGGCAAGCGCCGCAATCGACGCCGCCAGCGCGACGATCGACAGCCAGAGAAAATGACCCGTGTCGGCGAACACGGCCTGCAGCGCCACCAGTCCCGAAAAGACGCCGATCAGCGCGACCGACGCCAATCCGCCGCCGAGCCCGATCAGTTGTTCCACCATGTCGCCGGCAAGGATCACCGCGGCGAACAAGCCTGCCGAGACAAGGGTCAGCGCAATAAGGAGAACGATATTGTCGTGCTGCAAGTAGAGCAGGATCGCATAGGGGATCAGCGACAGCAGGATCAGGTATCGCGCCGAGATCGACCGGGTCCACATGGCGATGGCCCACAGCGCTGCGGCGAGCGGCAAATAGCCGAGCGGCGCGTCGAACCGGAAAATACTGTAGGCCGGCCACACGCCCCACAGCATCGCCAGCACCACCGCGGCGATGGTCAGCGCCGGCGAGCGGAGCGCCGCCGCGGCAACCGCCGCGCCGAGGCACCAGACCAGGATCGCCTGGGTCTCGTCGCCGCTCATGTGGTACATCTGGCCGATCAGCGCGATCGCGCCGCCGAAGGTCGCGGCGCCCACCAGCCAGGCGGATTCGGCAAAGCCGTCCTGCCCGTTGAGCTTGAGAAGCGCGCCGCCGAGATAGCTCGCCGCGAGCAGCGCAAACAGCGCCGCGACCCGCCAGAGCCGCGGGATCGCCTCCCAGTTCGCCGCGATGAAGATGAGGATCGCCGCGGCCAGCAACAGGCCGGCAAGAATCGCCAGCACCGAGCCGATGCCGATGCCGGAGCGATGATTGTCGCGCGCTTCGGCGACGAGGATCGACGCCTGCTCGGCGCTCAGCAACCCCTTGCCCTGCCATCTGGCGACGTCAGCGCCAAGTTTATCGAGATAGGCCACCTGCTTCCTCCCGGCTCCCGCCGACGTCAAGCCTTGTCAACAAAACGGCGATTTCTCGACGGTGGTCAAGCCGTCGCCGCACATTAAGGTCTCGTTAATGTTGCAATGCACAATCTGCAATGCTGTCATGCAACATTACCTCTTCAAAGCGGGAACGGCCCGACCTATCTTCAGCTCATACAAGAATTGACGAATTCAGAAGCAAAGACGAAACGAGACCGACAATGAACATCATCCGCAACTACCGCAACTGGCGCCGCTACCGCGAGACCGTCTCCGAGCTGAACCGCCTGTCGAACCGCGAACTGTCCGACCTGGGCATCAATCGCAGCGAAATTCCCTACGTCGCCCGCAAGGCAGTCTGACGTAGCATGAATTCTCGACCGGCCTACCTCCTCCCAGGCCAATCGAGATAGAGCCGCTGTTCACCTCCTCCCGAACGCGGCTTGTTACAAGCGACACCCGCCGGATCTCCTCCCCCGGCGGGTGTTTCGCGTTTCAGGGCTCGGTTGACGCGAATCGCGGACCGACGTCGCCGTCAGCGCACGCCCATGACGCCGCGCTTCAGCCATTGCGACAACAACATGATGTCAGGCGTCCCGCCGGCCGGCTCGTACCAGCTGTCGACGGCCCATTTCTCGCCGCTCGCATCCTGAACCACCGCGGTCGAATGCGGGTAGCGGCCGTCGGCGAAGAAGCCGCGCGACACATTGCCGAGAACCTTGTGGAATTTCAGCAGTCCGCGCGATTCGAGATAGCGCAGCAGCGTGCGCGAATTGGTCGATTCGTCGATGCAATCCATCTGGCCCCGGCGGCCTGACTGGGAGATGTCCGACTTGGGCTCGTCCTTGACGCCGACGGCCTGGGTCGACCGCTGCTCGAAATAGGCGATGGCGCGTCCGATGGCGGTCCGTTCGGCCGCCGCCGACGACGAGCCCGACATGATCGAGGCGAATTTCCTGGCGTCCGCGCCGCCGAGCGCCAGTGTGGTGCGATTGCGGCAATCGAAACCGTGGCAAACGACCAGTTGCGTCACGCCGCTGCCGGCGAGCACCGCCGCATTGTTGGACGAGGAACTTGTGCAACCGGCGACAGCCATCGAGATGGCCGCAAAAAATCCCAAACGTCGATTCATGATGCGCTGCCGAAGACCGTCGATGCCCATCTAGTAGCGTCCCGGCGTTACTCCTGCAATGGCGGCGTTTGGCGTTGCCGGCAAACCCCAATTTCTTTATGTGAGACACATGTCAAGCGAACCAATTCACATCGTCGGCGGCGGTCTCGCCGGCTCCGAAGCGGCCTGGCAGGCGGCGTCCGCTGGGGTGCGCGTCGTCCTGCACGAAATGCGCGGCGTCCAGGGCACCGACGCGCACAAGACCGACGGGCTGGCCGAACTGGTCTGCTCCAATTCATTCCGTTCCGACGACGCCGAGACCAATGCGGTGGGGCTGCTGCACGCCGAGATGCGGCTGGCCGGCTCGCTGATCATGGCGTGCGGCGACGCAAACCAGGTGCCGGCCGGCGGGGCGCTGGCGGTCGACCGCGACGGATTTTCGGACGCGGTGACAGCGAGGTTAGAGGCCCATCCGCTGATCGAGATCCGTCGCGAAGTGATTCAAGGCCTGCCGCCAAGCGACTGGAAACAGACGATTATCGCCACCGGCCCGCTGACTGCCGCGACGCTCGCCAGCGCCATTGCCAGCGAAACCGGCGCGGATGCGCTGGCGTTTTTCGACGCGATCGCGCCGATTGTCCATTTCGACACGATCGACATGAACGTCGCGTGGTTCCAGTCGCGCTACGACAAGGTTGGTCCCGGCGGCACCGGCAAGGATTATGTCAACCTGCCGATGGACAAGGAGCAGTATCTGGCCTTTGTCGAGGCGTTGAACGCCGGCGCCAAGACCGAGTTCAAGCAGTGGGAAGGCACGCCCTATTTCGACGGCTGCCTGCCGGTCGAGGTGATGGCGGAGCGCGGCGTCGAAACGCTGCGGCACGGGCCGATGAAGCCGATGGGCCTGACCAACGCGCACAATCCGACAGTCAAGCCCTATGCGGTGGTGCAGCTCAGGCAAGACAATGCGCTGGGCACGCTCTACAACATGGTCGGCTTCCAGACCAAGCTGAAGCATGGCGAGCAGGTGCGCATCTTCCGCACCATTCCGGGGCTGGAGAACGCTGAGTTCGCCCGGCTGGGCGGGCTGCACCGCAACACCTACATCAATTCCCCGACATTGCTGGGGCCCGACCTGCAACTGAAGTCGCGGCCCGGCCTGCGCTTTGCCGGCCAGATCACCGGCTGCGAGGGTTATGTCGAGTCGGCCGCGATCGGCCTGTTGGCCGGCCGTTTCGCGGCCGCGCAGGCGCTTGGCCGCTCACCCTCGCCGCCGCCGCCAACGACCGCGTTCGGGGCGCTGCTCGGCCACATCACCGGCGGCCACATCACCTCCGACGACGAGCCGGGCAAGCGTTCGTTCCAGCCGATGAACGTCAATTTCGGCCTGTTCCCGCCGCTGGCGCCGGGGACAAAGCTGAAACCCGACGATTTCGAGGGCCGGTTCCGCGGCAAGGACAAGTCGGTGGCGAAGAAGAAGGCGATGACGCGCCGCGCGCTCGCCGACTGCCGGGCCTGGCTGGGGGTCGAGCCTGCGGTTCAAGCTGCGGAGTAGGATCATGACCACCCTCGCCTCCTCCTTCTTCGAGGTTCGCCGCCACGGCGCGGTGGCCGAAATCGTCATGAACAAGCCCGACAGGGCCAACGCCATGTCGCCGGATTTCTGGGTCGACCTGCCGCGGCTGCTCGGCGAGCTTTCGGCCGACCAGTCGGTCCGCGCCGCGGTGGTGACGGGCGCCGGCAAACACTTCACCAGCGGCATGGACCTGTCGACCTTCGGCAATCTGGCGGCACTTTTCAAAGATGAGCCCGGCCGCGCCGCCTATGCGTTCCGCGAGGTGATCCTCAAGCTGCAGGACAGTTTTTCGGCGATCGAGCGCGCCAGATTCCCGGTGATCGCGGCGATCCACGGCGCGTGCATCGGCGGCGGCATCGACATGATCACCGCCTGCGACATTCGCCTCGCCAGCGCCGACGCCTATTTCGCCATCGAGGAAATCAATAT
>Ga0209793_1001677_pt1 | contig 12878 bp, 6 predicted proteins | sample EBPBio122009_DNA_FD_185863 | JGI IMG/M metagenome (GOLD analysis project Ga0209793, IMG submission 185863) | Wastewater treatment Type I Accumulibacter community from EBPR Bioreactor in Madison, WI, USA - Reactor 1_2/2/2009_ DNA (SPAdes) (version 2) | ecosystem: Engineered > Bioreactor > EBPR >... | reverse complement strand
CCGAGCCGCTGCAGCCAAAACGGCTGGCGGAATTGCGCGACAGCAATCTGGTGCTAGTGCTCGACCAGGTGACGGACCCGCACAATGTCGGCGCCATCATCCGCTCGGCGGTGGCGTTCGGCGCCGGGGCGCTGATCGTCACCGCGCGCCACAGCCCCAGCGAATCCGGGGTGCTGGCGAAATCGGCGTCCGGGGCGCTGGAACATCTCGACATTATCGAGGTGCGCAATCTGGCGGCTGCGCTCGACGAGTTGCACGCCATCGGCTTTCGCACCGTCGGGCTTGATTCCGACGGCCCCGAAACGCTGGAAAACGCGCTGGGCGGCGAACGCGTGGCGCTGGTGCTGGGGGCGGAAGGCAAGGGCCTGCGCCAGAAGACGCGCGACACCGTGACGACGCTCGCCCGCCTCGACATGCCGGGCGCGATCCGTTCGCTCAACGTCTCCAATGCCGCCGCCGTGGCGCTCTATGCGGCGCGCCAGGCGCTTTCATCACAGCTCTAGGTTGGCCGAAAGAGAGGCGTCTATGTCACTGCTTGAAGAGAACGCGGCGATCCTGCGGGATCTGGAAGCCAAGGGTCGCGACCTTGCATTTGCCCGGGAAGTCGATTTCTCCCACGTTTTCATCGATCAAGCTGGGGCTGAAATTTTGCCAGTCGAGCGCGAGAGCTCGAATTCGTCGCAGCCGTGAGTGAGTATGACGAAGGCGACTATTCTTGGGACGTCACAGTTTCCAAGATAATGGTCCCAACTCCCCGGAACATTACTGACGCCGAAGAACTGTTGGACGCACTGGCGCGTCAATTTCAAGGCCGCGCCGATGGCTGGGGCTTCTTCGACGTCTGAACTTTTGCTTCATTCGATCAGTCGCCCAGGGCCCGAACGAGCTGAAGCCGATGGATTTCGCCGAAATGGGCCCGGCAGTGTGATTCAATATTCGCCGGAATTGCTTCAGTTGAACTCGAAGATATTGCGGAAGATGCCAGGCGCGATCGCCGAGATCGGATTGACCTGGACGTTCGGCTTCCTCACGTCGCCGGAGACCTTGTAGGTGATGCCGATCAGGCCGCGGTCACGGCCATTGCCGAGGATCATGCCGACGATCGGGATCTCGGCGAACAGGCTGTTGAGACCGTAGGCGGGCATGAAGGTGCCGGTGATCGACATGTTGCCGTCGCGATCGTAGAGCGTGCCCTGAAACGTGGTTCCGAGCAGCGGACCGCGCAATGCGCCGTCGGCGATCTTGAGATATTTGTCGCCCTTTTCGAGCCGCGCGAAACCGCGCTCGAACTGGACGACGCTGGTGTCGATGTCGCGCTTGACCGCATCGTTGAGGCTCTGCGAGCCGTTGGAACGGGTCGACACCATTGATTGCAGGCGCGGCTCGTTGACCAGCGAAAAGTTGCGCGCGTCGACCTGACCGCTCAGCGTCTCTCCGGGCGTCCCCGACAGTTTGAGCTGGATCTGGCCGCGGCGCATATAGGGATAGAGGTCGAGGAAGCGGAGCACGGCGCCGGCGTCGGACGACGCCATGGCGATATTGCGGCGTTTGTCCCTGACGCCGTCGCTGACCATCAGCTGGCCGCCGGACCGGGTCGAGGCGGTCAGGTCGAGCGCGCCGGACCCGCTGTAGCTGATCTTGACGTTGGAGAGCGATTCGCCGCCGAAGCCGGTGACATAGCCGACGGCCGCGTCGAGCCTGACCGAGGCCGCGCCGGACTTGACGTCTTTGGCGACGCCGCCATCGGCCATTACCTGCTTGATCAGCGCGCGCACATCGAGCGACTCGCCCTTGACCTTGACAGCGTAGCCGCCGCCCGAACGCTCGACCGAAACCGCGACGTCGTCGTTGCGGTTGAGGCGCACGCGCGCAAGATCCGCCCGCACCAGGCCGGACTTCGACACCGTGGCCGAGCCTTGGGCGGAAAAGGTGCCGCCGGCCAGCTTGAAGTCGGAAATCGTGGTCTGCGAGCCGTTGGGGGAGAGCGCAAACGACACCGTGGCCGGAACGCCCGCGCCCTTGGACCAGCCGATCCACGGCACTGTCAGGCGGGCGGCCTTCAGATCGGCGGTGACGCGCTGCGGCGACTGCGAGCCGGTCAGCTTCAACGTCACCGGGCCCGACAGCAGCGCCGACAGGCCGGGCGCGACGGCCTCGCGGGTCTTGTCGTCCAGCGTCAGGGAAATGTCGCGCGAGCGCGCCTGCTTGTCGGCCCCCAGCGGCTCGGTCATCGCAATGGTGGCGGGAATGCCGTTGAGTTTTGCCGCCGCGTTGATGACGGCCCGTTTGGGATCGACATCGATCGTGCCGTCGGCCGCCGCCACCATCTGGCCCTGGAACGGCTTGGAGATGGCCAGGTTCTGGTAGTCGAGCTTGACGCTCCAGTTCTGCCGGGCGAAGTCGGCTCCCTTTTGCAGCGGGATGCTGGCCTTGACGTGGCCGGAGACCGAACCGGACAGATCGTCCGGCGCAATCGGCAATTGCCTCAGCGCGTCGATCGGCTTGTAGGTGGCGAGCTCGGCCACGGCGTCGGCCGAGCCGGCAATGTCGATATCGAGTTCGCCGATCACCGGCGGCAGTTCGCCGCGGCGAATGACAAAAGTTCCTTTCTTCGCGGCGACGGTGCGCCCGGTCGGCAGATAGGCCGTGCCCGACTTCAGCTCGATATCGACGTCGGTGCCGCGAAAATCGACGACACCGACCGAGTCGCGCACCGGCGGGATCTCGCCCGCCACGTCGAAACGGGTGTTGTAGATTTCGAAATGGCCGGCGATCTCGTCGCGCCCGAGTGGAACGCCGTCGCCAATGCGCCCGGGCTTCACATCGATTTCAAGCCTGGAATCGCGGACCTGGCCGCCAAAAACGTTGCCCGCCGCCCATTTTTGCGCCGGCGCGGCGGCGAACCAGGGCCACAGCTGCTTGGCATGGCTGACCGAAATCGACGGGACGTCGAGCTGGAAGATCAGCCCCGGCGCCTTGCCCGGCACGAGGTCGACGGTGGCGCTGCCCATCGCCTCGCCGCTATTGGTGCGGACGCCGATCTGGTTGGCGAAAATTTTCGATATCGCCTGATCGATCGACCCCGCTGCCCGCGCAAACACCGTGACATCGGGCTCGTTGGCGCCTTCCGGGGCGATCAACGAACCGTCGCTGACAAGCTCAAACCGGTAGTGCGGCGCATCGCCGTCCCCAGCCGGAGCCGGTCCGACCGCGCCATGGGCGATCAGCCTCGAGCGCCCCATGTTCAACTCGGCCTTTTCGATCTCGAGTTTTCGTCCGTTCTCGTCGAGAAATCCGGACCAGGAGGCGCGCGCCGGACTTGTGACGCCATCGCCGAACGATACGGTGGCGCCGTCGACCGAGACGCTTAGCGCCAGCCGGCCAGCGCCCGCGTCCGCCTCGGCGCCGCTCAGCGTCAGCGACGCTCCGCCGGTTATCCCGGTGATGGTATGTGGTTTGACGATCGGCGACTGGCGCACATAGTCAAACGACGGCACTGTCAGCGTGTTGGAAAAGGTGGCGATGCGGCGGGTGCGCGAATCGCGGGCGACAACGCCCTCGAAATCGAGCGTCTTGCCTTCGAAACTGGCCGACACGGCGTAGGAGACGCTGCCATCCGCCGCCCGCAGGACCTCGCCTTCAACGATCCTGAACGGACCGAGGCCGGTTTCAATGGGGAAGTCGATCTGGACGTTCTCAAGATCGAGCCGTCGCGCCGATGCCTGCTCGATGGCGTCGATGGTGCGATTCAAGGCGGCGAACGTCTCGCGCATGACCAGTCTGGGGTCGATCAGTCCGTGCTCGTCCTTGACCGATTCGAGCCAGGCGGCGCGCCTGGCCGCCGGCAGCGAGGCCAGGTCGATGCGGGCGTCGGATACGCCGGCGCTGGCGAGCTTCAGGTCTCCGGACAGAAGCGGCGCCGCCCTCAGGCCGACGCTGAGCTTGCCGGCCGCCAAAATGGTCCGGTCGGTCGCCGCATTGGCGATGCGCAGTTCGTCGATCTGGATGCCGAGCAAACGCGCGCCGTCGAACGAAATGCGCGGATCGGCGAAGCTTGCGTCGACGTCGCGGCCGACAATGCGCGTCAGCGCGGCTTCGGCCTCCCGGCGCAGCCGATCCTCGCCGGCCTTGGGCAGTCCGAAAATCACCAAACCGGCCGGCACGGCCAGAACGAGCAGAAGGATGGCGAGCAACGACCAGCCGGCGACCGCCCAGACGCGCCGCCTGGGCCCGGCATAGGGCAAGGCCGCCTGCCCCGTACTGGCCGACGGAAAATCGTCCAATCGCGCGTGGTCGCCGCGATTGAAGCGAATCCTCTCATGTCTGGCCTGCGGCTCTTCCAATGGTCCTCTGCCCGCTGCGCGGGAACGTGCTCGATTCGTCCACTATAGGCGCAAAGCGCAGAATTGGAGCTAAAGCGGGGCAAGGCGGCGACGAAACCGGCGCGCCAGCCCGAACCCGCCCGAGAAGGCCGGATTTTGGGCACAAACGGCGGCAAACCGCCCCCACGGGAAAGCTTTGTTAACCCTAACGATGTGTAATCGGCCCTGTTAAGCGTTTCGGCGCATCAAGGGTGCGGGTCAGTGAAGAATTCTCGTCAAAGCCCGATTTTCGGGAAGCGCAAAGAACCACACACCGTCATCATCGCCCATGGCGACAAGGTGCACCACTTCACGATCAGGCCGTGGCTTGCGGCGGCAGCCGGCAGCGTCGTGGCGGCAATTTCCATCGGCTACGTGTTGGCGACGTCCTATCTGGTGCTGCGCGACGACCTGATCGGCGCGACGGTTGCCCGCCAGGCCCGGATGCAGCAGGCCTATGAAGACCGCATTTCGGCGCTGAGGGCGCAGGTCGACCGCATCACCAGCCGGCAGCTGCTCGACCAGCAGCTGATGGAAACGAAAGTGACGCAACTGCTCGCCCGCCAGAGCGAACTGGCCCAGCGCCAGGCCAAGATCGCGCCGATCCTGGGCGAGACGGTCGAACAGCCGGCCGCATCCAAGCCCTTGCTGCGCACCGAACTGGCGCCGGGCCAGACATTCGCCTCGATGGACATCACCGGGTCGATCCGTGGCGGCTCCAGCACGACCGCCAATGACGGTTCCGCCGCCGACCATGCCGACCGGCTGTTCGTGTCGATCAACAAATCGCTGAACTCCATCGAACAGGATCAGATGACAAGGCTTCGCACGCTGACCGAAGACGCCTATGAAACGGCGGACGCGATCAAGGACGCGTTGAAAATCGCAGGGCTGAACCTGTCGATCGACACCAACAAGGACGCGGTGGGCGGGCCGCTGGTGCCGCTCGACGCGAGCAGTCATTTCGACAGCGCGGTGGAGGATCTCGACGACGCCCTGAGCATGCTCGGCGCGGTCAAGGGCAAGGCGCGCGGCTTCCCCATTCTCAACCCCGCGCCGGGCAAGGACATTTCGTCTACCTTCGGTCCGCGCTCGGACCCGTTTCTGGGCACCTCGGCCATGCATGCCGGCCTTGATTTCCGCGCAGCGGCCGGCACGCCGATCCGCGCCGGCGGCGGCGGAACGGTGGTCGCGGCCGGCTGGAACGGCGGCTACGGCAAGATGGTGGAGATCGACCATGGCAACGGACTTCACACCCGCTACGCCCATATGAGCGCGATCGCGGTCGACAAGGGCGACAAGATCAAGGCCGGCGACGTGGTCGGCCAGGTCGGCAGCACCGGCCGCTCGACGGGGCCGCACCTCCACTACGAAGTGCGCCGCGACGGCGCCGCCATCAACCCCTACAAGTTCATCAAGGCCGGCCAGGCGATCGCAAAACTGCTGTAGGCGCGCCGTCGACCGGCGGCGCCCTGCCCTTCGTCAGTCGATGTCGGCGATCGCCTGACCGCTGCCGCCTTCGATGCGGTGCGCCAGGCTGGCTTCCATGAACGGGTCGAGATCGCCGTCGAGCACCCGCGACGGATCGGTGCTTTCAACCCCTGTGCGAAGGTCCTTCACCAGCTGGTAGGGCTGCAGCACATAGGAGCGGATCTGGTGGCCCCAGCCGATGTCGGTCTTGGAGGCGGCTTCGGCGTTGGCCGCCGCCTCGCGCTTCTCCAGCTCCACCTCGTAAAGACGCGAGCGCAGCATTTCCCACGCCTTGGCGCGGTTCTGGTGCTGCGAACGGCCCATCTGGCAGGCGACCGCGATGCCGGTTGGAATGTGGGTGATGCGCACCGCCGAATCGGTGGTGTTGACGTGCTGGCCGCCGGCGCCGGACGACCGGTAGGTGTCGATACGGACCTCGGATTCGGGGATGTCGATCTGGATGGTGTCGTCGACCACCGGATAGACCCAGGCGCTGGAGAACGAGGTGTGGCGCCGCGCGTTGGAATCGTAGGGCGAGATGCGCACGAGGCGGTGCACACCCGATTCGGTCTTCAGCCAGCCATAGGCGTTGGCGCCCTTGACCAGCACCGTCGCCGACTTGATGCCCGCTTCCTCGCCGTCGTGCATTTCCAGCACCTCGACCTTGAAGCCGCGGCGTTCGGCCCAGCGCGTGTACATGCGCAGCAGCATGTTGGCCCAGTCCTGGCTTTCGGTGCCACCGGCGCCGGCGTGGATTTCAAGATAGGTGTCGTTGCCGTCGGCCTCGCCCGACAGCATGGTCTCGATCTGGCGCTCGCGCACCTCGCCGGCCATCGCCTTGATCGAGGCTTCGGCATCGTCGACGATCGATTTGTCGCCCTCGGCCTCGCCCATCTCGATCAGTTCGAGATTGTCGGACAACGCCTGTTCGACGCGCCTGACGCCATTGATGCCATCGTCCAGCAGCTGGCGCTCGCGCATCAGCTTCTGCGCCTCGGCCGGATCGTTCCACAATGACGGGTCTTCGGCGCGGTTGTTCAGATAGTCCAGTCGCTTGACGGCCTGATCCCAGTCAAAGATGCCTCCTCAGCAGGGTTACGCCCTGCTTGATCTCATCGATGAGGTTTTCGGTTTCTGCCCGCATGGAACCTGTTTCGCCGCTGTCTGAATCGGCGGCGAACATAGGGAGGCGGGTCAGGACTGTAAAGCGCCGGACCCGCGGGAATCGATCAATAAAGTCCGCCGCCGCCGGTCTGGATGACGCGGTTGGCCGAAGGCGAAATCTGCTCGGGCGCGGAGCCGGCCATTTCCGAGCCGATGACCCAATAGGTGTCGGCCGGGCCGGTGCCGGGCTTGAACGCCTCCATGATGGTGTCGGGCTCGCCTCTGGCGGCGCGCATGCCGGTCTTGCGGTTGATCGCGATCAGGGTCATGCCGTCGGGCACGCGAAAATCCACCGCCGGCTTGCCCTTGAGCGCCGTCGCCATGAAATCCTTGAAGATCGGCGCGGCGAGACCGCCGCCGGTCGAGCCCTTGCCCATCGGGACCGGATTGTCGAAGCCCATGAACACGGCGACGACCAGGTCGGGCGTGTAGCCAATGAACCAGGCGTCCTTTTCCTCATTGGTGGTGCCGGTCTTGCCGGCGATCGGGCGGCCGAGATCGGAGAGGATGACGGCGGTGCCACGTTGCACCACGCCTTCCATCATCGAGGTGATCTGATAGGCCGTCATCGGGTCGAGCACCTGTTCGGAATTGTCGACCAGTTCGGGCTCCGGCTGGTCGACCCAGCTGGTCGCGACGCAGCCCTCGCAGCCGCGCTCGTCATGTTTGTAGACGGTCTTGCCGTAGCGGTCCTGGATACGGTCGATCATCGACGGTTTGATCTGCTTGCCGCCATTGGCGATGATCGAATAGGCCGACACCATGCGCATGACCGTGGTTTCGCCCGCGCCCAGCGACATCGGCAGATAGGGCAGCAGATTGTCGTAGATGCCGAAGCGTTCGGCGTATTCGACCACCAGCTTCATGCCCATGTCGTTGGCCAGCCGCACCGTCATCAGGTTGCGCGACCGCTCGATGCCGGCGCGAAGCGTCGACGGACCGGCCGACTGGCCGCCATAGTTCTTCGGCTCCCAGACCTGGTTGCCCTGCTTGATGGTGATCGGTGCGTCGAGCACGACGGACGCCGGGGTGTAGCCATTGTCGAGCGCCGCGGCGTAGACGAAGGGCTTGAACGCCGAACCGGGCTGACGCATCGCCTGGGTGGCGCGATTGAATTCGGATTCGGCGAAGGAGAAGCCGCCGACCATCGCCAGCACGCGGCCGGTGTGCGGGTCCATGGCGATCATTGCGCCCTCGACTTCAGGCACCTGGCGCAGCTTCCAGGCGCCATCGGCGCCCTTCTGCTCGACATAGACGACATCGCCGGGGGCAAGCACGTCGGCCGGCGACTTCGCCTTGAGACGCTTGCCGTCGACCACATGGCGCATCGCCCAATTCATGTCCTTCGCGGAAACGGTAATCTCCTCGCGCTCCTTCGACAACGCGTCGGAGACCTCGCGGGCTGGCTGCAGGCCAAGCCGGACGCTGTCGACGCCAGCCTCGAGCACCACCGCCAGCTTCCACTCCGGCACGTCGGACAGCGCCTTGACCTCGCCCAGCGCCACGCCCCAGTCGCCGGAGATGTCGATCTTGGTCACCGGGCCGCGATAGCCGCGCAAGGTATCGTAATCGACCAGTCCGTCATGCAACGAGTTGCGGGCGATCTTCTGAAGCTCGGGATCGAGCGTGGTGCGAACCGACAGCCCGCCCTCATAGAGCGCCTTTTCGCCGTAGCGGTTGATGATCTCGCGGCGCACTTCCTCGGTGAAATACTCGCCGGCGAACAGATAGGTGCCCGAGCGGCGCGGCTTGACGTCGAGGCCGGTCGCCTTGGCCTTGGCGCCCTCTTCGCGCGACACGTAGCCATTGTCGACCATCTGGTCGATGACCCAGTTGCGGCGCTCGATGGCGCGGTCGGCGTAGCGGAACGGGTGGTAATTCTGCGGGCCCTTGGGCAGCGCGGCGAGATAGGCCGCTTCGGCGACGGTCAGTTCGTTGACCGACTTGTCGTAGTAGGTCAGCGCCGCGCCGGCGATGCCGTAGGAGCCGAGGCCGAAAAAGATCTCGTTGAGATAGAGTTCGAGAATGCGATCCTTGGAATAGGCCTGCTCGATGCGGAACGACAGGATCATCTCGCGGATCTTGCGGTCGTAGCTCTGGGTCGAATCGAGCAGGAAATTCTTGGCGACCTGCTGGGTGATGGTCGAGGCGCCGACCGGGCGGCGGCCGGTGCCCATGTTCTTCAGATTGGTGACCACGGCGCGGCCAAGACCGGTCAGGTCGATGCCGGGATGCTGGTAGAAATTCTTGTCCTCGGCCGACAGGAATGCCGCCTTGACGCGGTCGGGCACCGCCTGGATCGGCAGATAGAGCCGGCGCTGGTGGGCGAACTCGGCCATCAGCGCGCCGTCGGAGGCGTGAAAACGGGTGGTCACCGGCGGCTCGTATTTGGCCAGCACCTCGTAGTCGGGCAGGTCCTTGGTGACGTGGCCGACATAAATTGCCACGCCTACCGCCGCCAGCAGCGCCAGCATCACGCCGACGCCGAAAAAATAGCCGATCAGACGAATCATGCCTGCTCCCGTCCCCTGCGCCCGGCAAGGGCATGCAACGCCGCGTTTCCACCGCTATGATGGCAGTCGAATTGCGACCGATATGAATAAAGCATGTGGGCAAATTGCGGCGGAAGGCCGCGAATGCAAGGTCTGGCCGAAAGAAGTGCCGCCGGTGTGCCCCTGGCGCAACGCATCCACTTCGCGCCGGCCGGCGCGCGGACCGTCATCCCCCCGCCCTCATCCGGGCAGCCGCAAAACCCGCCACCGCCGAGGCGATTCCGTCGGCGGCCTTGCTGCGCCATTCGGGATCTTTCAGCCTGGCCTCGTCGCGCTCCGACGACAAATAGCCGAGTTCGACCAGAACCGACGGCACGTCGGGGGCCTTGAGCACCCTGAAACCGGCGGAACGGTGTGGATTGCGGATCAGGTCTATCTGGCCGGTCAGTTCGCCGACCAGCGAGCGCGCGAACCGCACCGAAAAGCTGTTGGTTTCGCGGCGGATCAGGTCGACGAGAATGTCGGCGACGTCGTGATTGTCCTCGCCGACGTCGAAACCGGCCATGGCGTCGGCCAGGTTTTCGCGGTCGGCCAGCGCCTGGGCCTCGTGGTCGCTCGCCCGGTCGGAGACGGTGTAGACGGTCGCGCCGTGGACGCCGCCGACGCGGATCGTGTCGGCATGGATGGAGATGAACAGGTCGGCATTGCCCTGGCGGGCGATCCTGACCCGCTCGTCGAGGCGCAGAAACTCGTCGGTTTCGCGGGTCATGACGACGTCGTAGAGGCCGCCTTGCGACAGCCGCTGCTTCAATTCGAGCGCAAACGCCAGGGTAATGTCCTTTTCGGAGGTGCCGCCTTTGCTGGCCGCGCCGCCGTCGATGCCGCCATGGCCTGGATCGATGGCGATGGTGAATTTTTTGGCGGCAGGCGCCTGGTGGGCGCCCAGCCTGTCGCCCTTTGGCGCGGCGGTCGACCCGGTCTTGTCCGCCTGGGCGGCGAGCGCGGTTTCGAACTCGGCTTCGCTGGCGGCGACAAGGTCGAGCGAGATGCGGTGGCCCGGCCTGCCCTCGTTTGGCGCTATGTCAAATCCGTCGACCCTGAACGGGCCCTTGCCGCCGATGATCAGCCGCGACGTTCCCGCATCGAGATGACCGTAGCGCACCGTCGTCACCAGGCCGGTCGGCTTCAGCGCCTGAGGATCGATGGCGAAGACGCTTTCGGGAACGTCGACGACGAGCCGGTGCGGATTGCGCAGCATGAACCAGCGGGTGAGCGGCTCGCGGTCGAATTCGAGCACGATGCGGGTGCGGGCAGCGTCGCCGGCCATCTTGAAGCCCGAGGCGCGCAAAACCTCGCCGGCCGCCGCGCCGCCGGCCAGCCAGACGCCGGCGCACAGGCACAGCAAGGCCGCAGCCAGGCGCCAGCCCGGCGCGGCCCGGTCAGCGCCGGTGATCTGATGGCCCAATTGCATCCGCACTTGGCAGTCTTCCTGTTTTCACCGCGTCCTGGCCGCCGTCTTGTTAACGAATCGTAGCGATCGATGGTTAACCAAGCCTTGCGAAACGCCCTTCCGCAGCCCATTTGAACGGCAGTTTGCCGACTTCCGAAAACAGGGTTGCCATCGCACCTGTCAAATCATAAAAGCGAACCAAGGTCTCTTCAATGGCCGGATCTCTGCGGCGCTGCGGCCTCCAAGTCCTCACAATTGTAGGCTTGCCATCGCGGCCACGGATCATCCGCTATTGGCCGAAGGGATTTTTGAGAGTTTCTTCAGGGCGTTTCCGGCTTTCGGAAATCCTGTTTGTGAGGAAAACGGCTGGACGGCATGCGCCGCCTGCCGGCTCTGTGCGAGCAAAATGAGCTGGTCCGGGTCAAGCCGGGCCAAATATGAACAACGGTCCAAGACGCAAATTATGTTTGCAGCCGAATCGATCCTCGACACCTGGAGCTCCCGCGCCGAAATGGCCGCGGGCTTGCAGGCGAAGACGGCGTCGGCTGCGCGTCCGGACGCCAATTTATCCGCCGCCTTGAATTTTGGTCTTCGCAGGCGCGCCGACGCGCGCCCCGGAGCGGTTCGGAGCGGCGGGAGGACAAATTCCCATGCCCAACAAAATGTTGATCGATGCCTCCCATCCGGAGGAAACGCGGGTCGTCGTAACCAAGGGTAACCGGATCGAAGAATTCGACTTCGAATCCAGCGACAAGAAACAGCTTCGCGGAAACATCTACCTGGCCCGCGTCACCCGGGTCGAGCCGTCGCTTCAGGCCGCCTTTGTCGAATATGGCGGCAATCGCCACGGCTTCCTCGCCTTCAGCGAAATCCATCCCGACTATTACCAGATCCCGCTCGCCGACCGTCAGGCGCTGCTCAAGGCCGACGCCGAGCACCATGACGAGGAAGACGACGAGGACAAGGGGCGCGGCAAGCGCCGCCGCGACGGCAAGAGCCGGTCGCGCAACAGCGACAAGTCGCGCCGCGGCGGGGCCAAGGCCAGCGCCGAGGACGCAACCTCCGAGGACGAGAACGACGCCGCCAGGCTCGACGCCGACGCCGCCGAGGCGCAGGCCGAGGAGGCCCGCATCGACAAAGCGGCCGCCGAGGACGCGGTCGACGCGGTCGAACCGGACCATGACGACGAGCCGGGTCCGACGACGATGCTGGCCGAGGTCGAGGCCGACGAGATTTCCGAAACCCCCGACGAGGCGCGCGCCAAGAACGACGGCGACGGCGAAGGCGGCGAGATCGAAGAAGTGTCGTCGGGATCGAACGGCGACGAGGACGTCGAATCGGTCGGCGCCGAGGACGCGCTCGAGGAACTGCCGAGCCGCCGCTCGGCCCCGCGCCGCCACTACAAGATCCAGGAAGTGATCAAGCGCCGGCAGATCCTGCTGGTGCAGGTGGTCAAGGAAGAACGCGGCAACAAGGGCGCGGCGCTGACCACCTATCTGTCGCTGGCCGGCCGCTATTCGGTGCTGATGCCCAACACGGCGCGCGGCGGCGGCATTTCGCGCAAGATCACCTCGGCGGTCGACCGCAAGCGGCTGAAGGATCTGGTGCAGGATCTGGAAGTGCCGCAGGGCATGGGCGTGATCCTGCGCACCGCCGGCGCCAACCGTACCAAGGCGGAAATCAAGCGCGACTACGAATATCTGATGCGGATGTGGGAGAACGTGCGCACGCTGACGCTGGAATCGACCGCGCCGGCGCTGGTCTACGAGGAAGGCAGCCTGATCAAGCGGTCGGTGCGCGACCTTTACAACAAGGACATCGAGGAAATCCTGGTCGCCGGCGATAACGGCTATCGCGAGGCCAAGGATTTCATGCGCATGCTGATGCCGAGCCACGCCAAGGTGGTGCAGCCCTACAAGGACGTGGTGCCGATCTTTGCCC
>Ga0209793_1001671_pt1 | contig 12945 bp, 10 predicted proteins | sample EBPBio122009_DNA_FD_185863 | JGI IMG/M metagenome (GOLD analysis project Ga0209793, IMG submission 185863) | Wastewater treatment Type I Accumulibacter community from EBPR Bioreactor in Madison, WI, USA - Reactor 1_2/2/2009_ DNA (SPAdes) (version 2) | ecosystem: Engineered > Bioreactor > EBPR >... | reverse complement strand
AGCGATTTGCGAAGAGTGCCCTGCGCTCCAGCTGGGCGAATTCGTGGAAATCCGTGAGCAAATGGAGTATTGATCGCCGGACGTCGCGAGACTGGCGGGACGTCTCGTTCCGCCTGGTCTCGCGGCAGGACCCGGCCAAGGTGCTGACCGCCTTCCGCGCCTGGGCCGAGGCGCGCATTCCCGCCGATTGCCGGATCGAGTGGCACGATGACATCGAAGGCTCTCCCGCCTCGGTCATGGCGATCTCTGACCCCGCGTTCGAGGAAGCCCGCGCCGCCCTGACCGAAGAATGGGGCCGCCCGGCGGTCTTTGTCGGCGAAGGCGGCTCGATCCCGATTGCCGGGTATTTCAAGACCGAACTCGGCATGGACGCGATGCTGATCGGCTTCGCCAAGGACGACGACCAGATTCACTCCCCGAACGAGAAGTACGACCTCGAATCCTTCCACAAGGGCATCCGCAGCTGGGCCCGCATCCTGGCGCGCATCGCATGACGCTAACGATCCGCGATGCCGGACCGGGCGATGAAGCCGCCTGGCGCAGCTTGTGGCAGGGCTACCTTGGCTATTACGGGGTGACACTGGCGCCCGAGGTCACGGCGAACACCTGGGCCAATCTCATGGCCCCCGCCGCGCCGCTGAAGGCGCGCATCGCCTGCCTTGACGGCCAGCCGGTGGGATTCGCGATGAACCTGCACCACCCCTCGTCCTGGGTGGTGGGCGAGGATTGCTATCTGGAAGACCTGTTCGTCGCGGACAGCGCGCGCGGCAAGGGCGTCGGCCGGGCGCTGATCGACGATCTGGTGGCGCTGGCCCGCGCAAAGGGCTGGAACCGGCTTTACTGGCACACCCGGCAGGACAACGCCCGCGCCCGCCAGCTGTATGACCAGTATGTCCAGACGGATGACCATATCCGCTATCGGATGGCGCTTTAGGGCGCGAATACCCTGAAATGGAAACGGGGGCCGCTCTGGCCCCCGTTCCCTGTTCCGGTCCAGCCGATCAGCTGGATTTCAGCGCGGTCGCTTCCTTCAGCGTGCCCTTCATCTCCCAGCTCACCACCACCTTTTCGCCCACCTTGAACGGCTTCACGTCATAGCCGGCCGGCAGGTGATAGGTCGTGCCATCCGCCAGCTCGACCGTCATCGCCTTGGCGTCGATGGACTTGATCACGCCCGTGGTCTCGGTCGGGGCTGCCAGAACGGCGGAACCAAGACCAAGGCTGGCGATCAGGGCAAGGGGAAGAATTTTCGAACGCATGATGCGTCTCCTGTTGCAGGAACGGTTTGTTTGAGCAGCGTTCCTGTGTCCTCCCGGCGCGCCGGGCCTGTCGCGTCGATGGGTTTCCCCATCCGGCAGGCTCTGGCCGGGATGAGAGGACATTACTCCCGCCCCGGGGTGCTGCGAAGGGGGCCTCACCGCAAGGTTCCGCAGCGTGAGCCTCCGTGCCGCGACGCGGCGCAGGCGGCTTCCTGCCGATGCGTTGCAATGGAAAAAGCTACGTCTTTTCTTGATCTTGCCGAAACCACCCCGCCATCGCATCCGCAGAAGTCGGACCGGCACCCCCGGAAAAAATCACCTGTCGGCGATCAGCCCGCGAGGTTGCTCACAGCGCCACCAGAACCACCGGCTGCCCGCGGGGCAGACGCCCGGAAATCCCCCGCGACCCGGCCGGTTTCGGTCGAATCGTGCAGGGGATCGGACGATATGAAGGGAGAAGCTGGCGCGGTGGACGGGGCTCGAACCCGCGACCCCCGGCGTGACAGGCCGGTACTCTAACCAACTGAGCTACCACCGCGCGCTGGACCGGGCAGATAAGGGGTTCACCGGGGGGCGTCAAGCGGGAAACGCGCGGCAATCGGCGCGACCTCCACCGGCCGGGACCCTGGCCTGCGATCCCAGTCCCTCCGCCCTTCAGGAGGCGGGGCAGTTCGCGGGACGCAAGATGCACCGCGCCGGATCATGGTCCATGCAAGTTGGACACCCGCAGCCAACCCCTTGAAATCAACGACAGGAAAGACCGCCACGCGTGGCGGTCCCAAGAGGCCGATCAAGGAAGGAGAAGCTGGCGCGGTGGACGGGGCTCGAACCCGCGACCCCCGGCGTGACAGGCCGGTACTCTAACCAACTGAGCTACCACCGCGCGCTTCGGGGCGGATTAGACGGTCCCGCCGGGGCCGTCAATGGGGCGCCGACAAGATTTACCGTTCGGGGGCCGGGATGAACTCGCCGTCGTCGTTCGGGGGCAGCTTGAAGCGGCCATGCATCCAGTCGCCCGCCCGCCAGGCCTCCTTCGCGGCCTCGATCTTCTCGCGCGAGGAGGCGACGAAGTTCCACCAGATGAAGCGCGGGCCGTCCATCGTGGCGCCGCCCAGCAACATCACCCGCGCCCCCTGCGGCCCGGCCTTCACCGAGACGCGGTCGCCCGGCCGGAAGACCAGCATCCGCCCCGCCTCGAACACCTGCCCGGCGCAGGAGACCTCGCCCTCCAGCACATAGACCCCGCGGTCCTCGTGGTCGTCGGGCAGGGGAATGGCCGCCCCTGGCGCAAGGCGGGCATCGGCATAGAAAACCTCGGAGGGCATTGCCAGGTCGACCTTCTCGCCCCAGGCCGAGCCCAGGATCAGCCGCACCTCCTTGCCTTCGCCCTCCAGTTCCGGCAGCGCGTCGCGGCCGACATGGACAAAGCCTGCCACGTCCTCCTCCCGGTCCTTGGGCAGGGCGAGCCAGGTCTGCAGGCCGAACATCGACAGGGGCGCCTTGCGGGCCTCGCCATCGGTCCGCTCGGAATGGGTGATCCCCTGCCCCGCCAGCATCCAGTTCACCGCGCCGGGTTCGATCCAGACATCGGTCCCAAGCGAATCCCGGTGATGCAGGCGGCCCTTCAGCAGGTAGGTGACGGTCCCGAGCCCGATATGGGGATGGGGGCGGACGTCGATGCCCTCGCCGGTCAGGAATTCGGCGGGGCCCATCTGGTCGAAGAAGATGAAGGGGCCCACCATCTGCCGCTGGGCCGAAGGCAGCGCGCGGCGGACCTCGAAACCGCCGAGATCACGGGCGCGCGGGACGATGACGGTCTCGATGGCGTCGACAGCATCGCCGACCGGGATCGAGGGGTCGAGCAGCGGGTTCCACATGGGCAGGTCTCCTTTGCAAGGGAAGGTAGACCCGTCGATAGGGAATTTCATCCCGATCTGGCCGCGCGAAGCTTGTGCGGGGGTGAACAGGCGGACGTCGAGCGGGAGGCCTCGTAATCGGTACGGCAAGGTCGACCCGGCGTCTGATGGCCCGGTCACAAGCGCGCATGAGGTCTGCGCGCATCTCAATAGACACCGGAGCGCAAGTTTGTGGGGCGGCCCGCGAAGAAAACATTTGTCGGATGGCGGGGTTCGCGGTTTATTGATTCCCGAGTCAACAAAAGAATCCCCGCACCGGGGGTCGCACAGGGAGACCAGCTATGAACGACAAACACAACCAGCTCGACTGGATGGTGGCACGGGCCAGGACCGGTCGGATGAACCGGCGCGACTTCATTGGCCGGAGCGTGGCGCTGGGTCTGTCCGCCGGGCTTGCCTCGGCGCTCTTCGGCAAGGCGGCGCTCGCGCAGGCCAAGCAGGGCGGCACGATCCGCGCCGGGATTTCCGGCGGTGAAAGCACCAACTCGCTCGATCCGGCGCTGGCCGCCTCGCCGGTGCCGATCAACCATTGCTCGACCTGGGGCGAGATGCTGTGCGACGTGACGCCCGACGGCCAGATCGCCTGGCGGATCGCGGAAGAGGGCAGCGTGTCGCCCGACGCGATGGAATGGACCTTCAAGATCCGCCAAGGGGTGGAGTTCCACAACGGCAAGACGGTGACGGCAGATGACGTGATCGCCACCTTCAAGCGCCACACCGACGAGAAGGCCCAGTCGGGCGCGCTAGGGATCGTGCAGGGCATTTCCGAAATGAAGGCCGAGGGCGACAAGATCGTGCTGAAGCTGTCGTCGGGCAACACCGACCTGCCCTATCTTCTGGCCGACTACCACCTGGCGATCCAGCCGAACGGCGGCGTGGACAACCCGGCCGAGGGCATCGGCGCCGGCCCCTACAAGGTGGAAAGCTTCGAGCCGGGCGTGCGCACCGTCTTCAGCAAGTTCGCCAACTATTTCGACCCCGAAATCGGCCATGCCGATTCGGTCGAGATCCTGACCATCAACGACAACACCGCCCGCACCGCCGCGCTGCAGTCGGGCCAGGTGCACATGATCAACCGGGTGGACCCGAAGATCGCCGAACTGCTGAAGGGTGCGCCCTCGGTGGTGGTGAAGCAGACCCCCGGTCGCGGGCACTTCGTCTTCATCATGCATTGCGACAAAGCCCCCTTCGACAACAACGACCTGCGCATGGCGCTGAAGCTGTCGATCAAGCGGCAGGAGATGGTGGAGAAGATCCTGGGCGGGCTGGGCTCGATGGGCAACGACTTCCCGATCAACGCGGCCTATCCGCTGTTCGACGACAGCATCCCGCAGCGCGAATACGATGCGGCGGCGGCGGCCGAGGCCTACAAGAAATCCGGCCATGACGGCAGCCCGATCATCCTGCGCTCGGCTCCGGGCGCCTTCCCCGGCGCGGTGGATGCGGCGAACCTCTTCGCGGCCTCGGCCAATGCGGCGGGCATCCCGCTGCAGGTGCAGGTCGAGCCGGATGACGGCTACTGGTCGAACGTCTGGAACGTGCAGCCCTTCTGCGCCAGCTACTGGGGCGGGCGCCCGGTGCAGGACCAGATGTACACCACCGCCTATCTTTCCACCGCCGACTGGAACGACACCAAGTTCAAGAACGCCCGTTTCGACGAGCTGCTGGTCGCGGCGCGGGCCGAACTGGACCAGGCCAAGAAGAAGGCGGAATATTCGGAGATGGCCCATATCGTGCGCGACGAGGGCGGGCTGATCCTGCCGATGTTCAACGACTTCGTCGACGGCGTGCGGGAAGAGATCGGCGGCTGGGTGGACGATCCCAATGGCGAGCTGTCGGGGGGCCGGGCGCTGTCGCGTTGCTGGCTGAATGCCTGAGGCGGGCCGGTGCATCCGATCCTGAGACTCGTGGTCCAGCGCGTTGCGCTGGGCCTCCTTCTGCTGTTGACTGTCTCGGCGGTGATCTTCCTTGGCATCGAGGCGCTGCCGGGTGACACCGCGCAGGCGATCCTCGGCCAGCAGGCCACGCCCGAGGCGCTGGCCAACCTGCGCGAGAAGATGGGGCTGAACGACCCGCCGCTCACCCGCTATTTCCACTGGCTGGGGGGTGTGCTGACCGGCGATCTGGGTCATGCGCTGACCAATGGCGCCGACATCGCGCAATCCATCGGCCAGCGGCTGGGCAACACGCTGTTCCTGGCCGGATGCGCCGCCGTCATCGCCGTGCCGCTGGCGATCCTTCTCGGCCTCATCGCCGCGCGCTATGCCGGGCGCTGGCCGGACAAGCTGATTTCGGGGATCACGCTGACCACGATCTCCTTGCCGGAATTCGTCGCGGCCTATTTCGTGATCTATCTCCTGACCCAGCTGATCCCGGTCTTCCAGCCCGTCGCCATGGTCTTTCCCGGCATGGGCTTCTGGGCCAAGCTTCACGCCGTGGCCCTGCCGGTCATCGTGCTGGTGCTGGTGGTGCTGGCCCATATGATGCGGATGACCCGGGCGGCGATCCTGAACGTCATGCAGTCCGCCTATATCGAGACCGCCGAGCTGAAGGGCCTGTCGCCGATGACGATCATCTGGCGCCATGCCTTCCCCAATGCCATCGCCCCGGTGGTCAGCGTGGTGATGCTGAACCTGGCCTATCTGGTGGTGGGGGTCGTCGTGGTCGAGGTGGTCTTCGGCTACAACGCGCTTGGCCAGTATCTGGTGGACCATGTGACGAAACGCGACCTGCCGGTGGTGCAGGCGGTCGGGCTGATCTTCGCCGCGGTCTACATCGTGCTGAACATGCTGGCCGACATCATCGGCATCCTGGCGAACCCGCGGCTGAGGCACCCGAAATGAGGATTCCGCTCTCTGCCCTTGTCGGGCTTCTTCTCACCGGGACCTTCCTCTTCGTCGCGGTCTTCGCCCACTGGATCGCGCCCTGGCCGATCGGCGACAGCAGTGGCGGCCAGTGGGAGGGCATGTCCGCCAATCATTGGCTGGGCACCGACACCATCGGCCGCGACATCCTTTCGCGGCTGATCTACGGCGCGCAGATCACCATCTTCGTGGCGCTGGCCTCTTCGCTGCTGGCCTTCTCGCTGGGGGCTTTCCTTGGCTTCCTGGCCGCGGCCAAGGGCGGCTGGATCGACCAGGTCCTGTCGCGGCTGGTCGATCTGGTGATGGCCGTCCCCTCGCTGATCGTGGCGCTGGTCATGCTGTCGGTGCTGCCCTTGAACCTGACCGTGCTGATCCTGGTGATGGGCATTCTGGACAGCACCCGCGTCTTCCGTCTGTCGCGCGCGGTCGCCGTCGACATCGCGGTGATGGACTATGTCGAGGCCGCGAAGCTGCGCGGAGAGAAGGGCACCTGGGTCATCTTCCGCGAGATCCTGCCCAACGCGCTCTCGCCGCTGGTGGCCGAGTTCGGGTTGCGATTCATCTTCGCGGTGCTGTTCATCTCGACACTCTCCTTCCTCGGCCTTGGCGTGCAGCCGCCCCTGGCCGACTGGGGCGGGATGGTGAAGGAGAACAAGGATGGCCTCATCTACGGCAAGTCCGCCGCCCTTCTGCCCGCCGCCGCCATCGCCGCGCTGGCGATCAGCGTGAACCTGGTCGCGGACTGGATCCTGACCCGGACCTCCAGCCTGAAAGGAGGCCGCGGTGGCTGACCCTCTCCTGCAGATCAAGGGCCTGGTGATCGAGGCCACCTCCTACCCGCCGGGCGAGCCGCCGAAGAACGTGACCCTGGTGCATGGCGTGGACCTGACGCTCCAGCGCGGCAAGGTGCTGGGGCTGATCGGCGAAAGCGGCGCCGGGAAATCCACCATCGGCCTCTCCGCCATGTCCTACGGGCGCGGCGGGGTGCGGCTGACCGGCGGGACGATCCACCTGAACGGCCGGGAAATCCGGCTGGCCTCGCCCAAGGCGCTGCGGAAGCTTCGGGGCCGCGAAGTCACCTATGTCTCGCAATCCGCCGCCGCCAGCTTCAACCCGGCACGGCAGATCATGGAGCAGGTGATCGAGACCTCGCTCTCGCACGGGCTGATGACCAAGGCCGAGGCGGAAGTGCGGGCACGGGGGCTGTTCAAGAAGCTGGGCCTGCCGAACCCCGACACCATCGGCAACCGCTATCCGCACCAGGTCTCGGGCGGACAGCTGCAACGCTGCATGACGGCGATGGCCCTGTGTCCGAAGCCCGATCTGGTGATCTTCGACGAACCCACCACCGCGCTGGACGTGACCACGCAGATCGACGTGCTGGCCGCGATCAAGGAGGCGATCCGGGATACCCAGGTTGCCGCGCTCTATATCACCCACGACCTGGCCGTTGTGGCGCAGGTGGCCGACGAGATCATGGTGCTGCGCCATGGCCGGATGGTGGAACTGGGCGAGACCGGGCAGATCATCCATGCGCCGACGCAGGACTATACCCGCGCGCTGGTTTCGGTCCGCAGCCTTGAGCACGCCGAGAAAGCCCCTGCCCCGCCCGTCCTGCAGGTCCAGAACATCACCGCGCGCTACCGGGGCACCAATTTCGATGTGCTGAAGAACGTCTCGGTCGACTTGCCCGCCGGTCAGACGCTGGCGGTGGTGGGGGAATCGGGCTCGGGCAAATCCACCCTCGCCCGCGCGATCACGGGGCTCTTGCCGCCTTCGCAGGGCCGGATCACCTTTGCCGGGCGGCAGTTGTCGGCAGACCTTGCCGGGCGCACCAAGGACGACCTGCGCGAAATCCAGATGATCTATCAGATGGCCGATACCGCGATGAACCCGCGGCAGACCGTGGGGACGATCATCGGGCGGCCGCTGGAGTTTTACTTCGGCCTTCGCGGCGCCGAACGCGACAAGCGGGTGCAGGAGCTTCTGGACCAGATCGAGATGGGCAAGGGCTTCGCGGCGCGCTATCCGGCGGAATTGTCGGGCGGCCAGAAGCAGCGGGTCTGCATCGCCCGCGCGCTGGCCGCGAACCCGAAGCTGATCATCTGCGACGAGGTGACATCGGCACTGGACCCGCTGGTCGCGGACGGTATCCTGAAGCTCCTGCTCGCGCTGCAGGCCGAGGCGCATGTGGCCTATCTCTTCATCACCCACGACCTTGCCACGGTGAAGGCCATCGCCGACAAGATCGCGGTCATGTTCAAGGGTGCGGTCGTCCGTTACGGCCAGAAGTCCGACGTGCTGACCCCGCCCTTCGACGACTACACCGACCTGCTGCTCAGCTCGGTGCCCGAGATGGAACTGGGCTGGCTGGAGAAGGTGATCGCGCACCGCAAGATGGAAAGCGCGGGGAACTGATTTCCGTGCCTAGTCGCAAAGGCCGCCGCCCCCCTTGAGCCATACGTTCGGCCATACGCTTTCCATACCCATTCCAGACGGTTTCCAGACATGACCAAGCTTCTTCTCATCATCCTCGACGGCGTGCCCTGGCGGAACTGGCGGCGGCTCTTCGGCAACCTGGAAGGCTGGGTGGAACACGGGGACGCGCAGGTGCGGCGGATGCGCGCCGTGCTGCCCTCGACCTCCGCTTCCTGCTATGCCTCGATCCATACCGGCCTGCCACCGCAGGTGCATGGGATCTGGGACAATGCCGGCATCCATCGCCTTGATTTCCCGGATGTTTTCAGCGAGCTGACCCGCGCGGGCAAGACCACCGGGGCGGTGACGCACAGCTACTGGTCAGAGTTCTTCAATCGCGCGCCCTTCGACGTGGTGCGCGACATCGAATATGACGAGCCGGAGGGTCCGATCACCCATGGCCGGTTCCACACCATGCACGGCTACGGCCATGCCAACCAGATGACGCCCTCGGACTACGACCTCTTCGGCACCCTGACAAGATTGTGCGAAGTCAAGGGGATAGACTACGGCATCCTGCATACCTGCACGCTGGACAGCATGGGCCACCGCTTCTTCCACGACTGCGAGGAGATGGATCACGCCTGCTTCCACCTAGACGCGATCCTGGCACCGTTTCTGCACCGCTGGCGGCAGGCGGGCTATGAGGTGATCGTCACCGCCGATCACGGGCAGGACGCCCGCGGGCATCATGGCGGCACCGGTGAAGACCAGCGCGACTTTGCGTTTTACTACTTCGGAAACAGCAGCTTGCCGGGCGAAGATGAGGTTCTGGATCAACTGGCGCTGGCACCATCGATCCTGACCCGGCTGGGCGTTCCGGTGCCGCCCACGATGACGGCGAAACCCTTCTTCACCCGCTGATCCCGCCGCCCACGGGCCACAACCGCAGGAATATGCCGGACGGCATGTCGCTCGCCTGTTGAAGGCCCCAACGCCTTGTGCAACTTTACCTGTGAGGTTTTGGGGGACCTCCTGCATGTTCCGGTTTCAAGTGGATCTCCTGGGCTCTTGCCGGGTCGCCCGTATCGCGACGGGCGAGGAGGTCGCTTTCAAGACCCGAAAGACCCGCTGCCTGCTGGGCTTGCTGCTGCTTTCGCCCGGCTGCCGGATGAACCGGGAACAGCTGGCCTCGCTTCTGTGGGACCCTGCTCCGGAGGCGCTGGCGCGGTCCAGCCTGCGGCAGGCGCTGCGCGAACTGCGCGAGGTGCTGGGTCCGGAGGGCGAGGACCTGGTCGAGGCCGACCGCTTCTCGGTCACGCTGAAGGGCGCGGCCTTCGATCTGGACGTCCGCCGGTTCCGTGAGTTGATCACCACCAGCGGGCATGACCAGAACGCGCTGCTGTCGGCTGCGGCGCTGTGGCAGGGCGAGTTGTTTGGCCCCGCCCAGCCCAGCGCCCCCGTCTTCGAGGCCTGGTTGCAGATCGAACGCTCGCAACTGCGCTCGGTCCTGACCACGGCGCTGACCGACCAGCTGGAAAAGCTGATCGCCGCCAATGCCTTCACCGACACCCGCATCGCCGAGGAGCTGGTGCGGATCGAGCCTAGCCATGAGCTGGCGCATCAGTTCATCATGCGCTTCCACGCACTGCGGGGCGACCAGTCGGCCGCCTTGCGGCAGTTCGGCCTGCTGGAACAGGCCTTGGCGGAGGAGCTGGACAGCGAGCCGAGCGAGGCCTCGAACGAACTGCTGGTCGCGATCAAGAGCGGCGAGGTCTCATTGCCGCGCGGGGCTGGCCCGGCGCAGGCAAGTCGCGCGCCCCTGACCCGCAGCGGCCCGCCGCGGATCACCATCCGGCCGCCGCTGACCCGGCATACCGACGCCAGCAAGGATTATCTGGGCGAAGGCTTTGCGTTCCTTGCCAAATCCTGCCTGTCGAAGTTCCGCTGCTGGATCGTGATCCCCTGGCCGTCGAGCGGCTTCGACTCGGCCACAGCCGTCGATTTCACCGCCGTGGGTGCCGCCATCGACGCCGATTTCGCGGTGGACTGTGTGCTGGACTGGCGCACCGGCGCGGGAAAGCTGTTCGTCACGCTGATCGACTGCCGCGACGGCAGCGAGGTCTGGTCGCATCTGTTCCCGGTGGCGGAGCACGAGTTGCAGGAGATCAGTTCCTCGGTCGCGGGGGCGGTGGCGGCGAACCTTGCGTCGCAGGTGAACCATATCACCCTGCTGCGGCACGCCCGCAGCACGCCTGGGAACCCTGTGGCCTATGACCTGTGGCTGAAGGGGCACCAGTTGTCGCGGCTCTGGTCGGCCGACGCCGACGCCGAGGCCGAGGCGATGTTCCTGCGCGCGATCGAGCTGGACCCCGGCCTTGCGGGCAGCCATGCAAGCCTGGCGCAGGTCCTGTGCAGCCGCGGTCTGATCCGCCCGGGCTATCCCAGCCGCAAGGCGGATTGCGCGGCGGCCTTCCGGCACGCCCGCGAAGCCATCGCGCTGGACCCCTACGACCCGCGCTGCCATATCAGCATGGCCTGGAACTGGGCCATCGCCCGGTCGCCGGAACGGGCCAACACGCATTTCCGGATGGCCGTCGATCTGAACCCGAACGATTCCGAAGCCCTGATCGCCGCGGCCTGCGGGCTTGCCTTCGTGGGGCATATCGAGGATGCGAAGGGCCTGGCCGCGAAGGCGGTGCAGATGAATCCGGTCTATCCCGAGTATTTCACCGACTATCTTTCCGCGATCCAGTTCATCGACGCCGATTATGCGGCGACGATCGAGACGGTCGAGAAATGCTATGAGGGCTTTCCCGATCGCGCCGCCCTTGCCGCCGCCGCATGGGCCCTTCTGGGACGCACCGCCGAAGCGGGAACCGCCTACCGATACTTCTTCACGCTGACCTCATCGAAATGGGAGGGGGCCGGGCGCGCGGATGACAGCGACCTGGAGAGCTGGATCATGGATGTCCTGCCGATCAACTGGCCGAAGGGTCGCCAGAATCTGGCGAAGGGGCTGAGGCTTGCCCGCCAGATGGCCGAGCAGGCCTGAGACGGCCTACCTACCGACATTTGCGCATGAAATACCGCGCCAGCACCACCTTGAAGCGCAGCGCGTTCGAGTTGCCGTAGCTCGGCTCGTCCTCGACCTTCGGCGCCGGCGTCAGGTCCCCGGCCCAGGGAATCCGCACATGCATCCGGTTCTGCGTGTCGTAGACCGGCACGATCTCGATGCTGTCGGGAATCTCGCCATCCGGCCCGGCGCCAGGGCCGTCGTAGCGGTAGCCGTTGGCGTGCAGCCAGCCGCGGGTGTCGTCGTTGAACTTCTTCCACTCGGACCCAGCCGTATTCTTGAAGACCGATTTCGAGACCCGCATGATCGCCTCGCCCGTCGCGACCTGATCGGCCAGCGCGTCGCTTTTCAGCTTGAAGAACCCTGCCATTCCGCCCTCTCTCTCTGTCGTATGGTCTGTGGTCACCTAGGGACCGACTGTTCGGTGGGTCCGTGATGACACCGTGAAATGCCCGGCGCAGCGCCGACTCCGGGCTTGAACGTTTCCGGCAACCGCCCTCCAATGCAAGCATGAAACCGACCCCGGCCGAGATGATTGCACGGATCAGCCATGCGCTGGAACCTGACTTCAGTGTCCTGCCGCTTCATGCACCGGAAGCGCCCCTGTTCCTGGCGGTGGCCCTGCCGCAGGACGAGGGTGCGACCGGGCTGAAGCCGCGGCTTCCGGCGGGGCGGGGGATGACGACCGGGCAGGCGATGATCGCGGCGGGGGCCGAGGCGCTGGAATTGCGGGCGAGCCTGGCGCAGCGCCACCTGGCCGGACTGCAGGCCTTGCCGCGACAGGACGGGGTGGCGATGGTGGCGGCGACCGATCTCCTCAGCCGCGAGAGCGTGGCCGTGCCCGCGCAAGCCGTCTATCTCGACTGCGCGGCGGCGCTGGCCGAGCCATTGCGGGAGGATGCCGATTCCACCGGCTGCGCGGCGGGGGCGGACACTGCCGCCGCGCTGGCCGTGGCGCTGTGGGAATGCGTGGAGCGGGATGCGGTGGCGCTGTGGTGGCATGGCGGGCGCCAAGGCGCTGCGCTGGGACTGGAGGTGATCGACGCCCACCAACCCCGGCTTTACTGGTGGCTGCACCAGCGGGCACGGCGGACGCAGCTTCTGGACCTGACCTCGGATATCGGGCTGCCGGTGGTGGCGGCCGTCTCTTCGGATGCCGATGGCCGGGGGGTCGCCACCGGCACGGCGGCGCGGCCCTCGCTCGCCGATGCGGCGCTGGCTGCCGTGACCGAGATGGTGCAGACCGAGGTAGGCATGGAGCTTGCCCGCGCCGCGGGAGATCCGGAGGTGATGGCCTGGACCCGGCATGGCTCGACCCGCGACCAGGTGCAGTTCCGGGCGGGCGCGGCGCGGGACAGCGCGGCCCTTCCGCATCAGGCGCTGTTGACGCGGCTGGCGGGGCTGGGGCACAG
>Ga0209793_1001669_pt1 | contig 12973 bp, 8 predicted proteins | sample EBPBio122009_DNA_FD_185863 | JGI IMG/M metagenome (GOLD analysis project Ga0209793, IMG submission 185863) | Wastewater treatment Type I Accumulibacter community from EBPR Bioreactor in Madison, WI, USA - Reactor 1_2/2/2009_ DNA (SPAdes) (version 2) | ecosystem: Engineered > Bioreactor > EBPR >... | reverse complement strand
AGAAGATGTGGAAATCGCCGAACGGCACGATCCGTAACATCCTCGGCGGCGTCATCTTCCGCGAGCCGATCATCTGCAAGAACGTGCCGCGCCTCGTTCCGGGCTGGACCAAGCCGATCATCGTCGGCCGCCACGCCTTCGGCGACCAGTACCGCGCCACCGACTTCAAGTTCCCCGGCAAGGGCAAGCTGACGATGAAGTTCGTCGGCGAGGACGGCAAGGAAATCGAATACGACGTCTTCGACGCGCCGTCCGCCGGCGTCGCCATGGGCATGTACAACCTCGACGATTCGATCACCGAATTCGCGCGCGCCTCGTTCAACTACGGCCTGCAGCGCAAGGTGCCGGTGTATCTGTCCACCAAGAACACCATCCTCAAGGTCTATGACGGCCGCTTCAAGGATATCTTCCAGCAGGTCTTCGACGCCGAATTCGCCGACAGGTTCAAGGAAGCCAAGCTCTGGTACGAACACCGCCTGATCGACGACATGGTCGCCTCGGCGCTGAAGTGGTCCGGCGGCTATGTCTGGGCCTGCAAGAACTATGACGGCGACGTGCAGTCCGACATCGTGGCCCAGGGCTTCGGCTCGCTCGGCCTGATGACCTCGGTCCTCATGACGCCGGATGGCAAGACGGTCGAAGCGGAAGCCGCGCACGGCACGGTGACGCGCCACTACCGCCAGCACCAGAAGGGCGAGGAAACCTCGACCAACTCCATCGCCTCGATCTTCGCCTGGACCCGTGGCCTTGCCCACCGCGCCAAGCTGGACGGCAATACCGAGCTGGCGAAATTCTCCGAGACACTGGAACGCGTTTGCGTGGAAACGGTCGAATCCGGCTTCATGACCAAGGACCTCGCGCTCCTCATCGGTCCCGACCAGCCGTGGCTCTCCACGACGGGCTTCCTCGACAAGATCGACGAGAACCTCAAGAAGGCCATGGCGGCCTGAGCCGAAAACACCCTGGAAAAGCCCGGCCAAGCGCCGGGCTTTTTCTTTTGCGCCCTTGCGGCAACGGCATCGTGCCCTATCCTCCCGCTCGCCCCTGCACAGGAGAAAGCCATGGCCGACGAACTGATATTCTACAGCAACCCCATGTCGCGCGGCCGCATCGCCCGCTGGATGCTGGAGGAAGCAGGCGCGCCCTACCGCGTCGAATGGCTGACTTTCGAAGGCTCGATCAAGTCGCCCGACTATCTCGCTGTCAACCCGATGGGCAAGGTGCCTGCCATCCGCCACGGCAAGACGGTCGTTACCGAAGCCGCCGCGATCTGCGCCTATATGGCGGACGCCTTCCCCGAGGCGGGCCTTGCGCCGCCGACAAACCAGCGCGGGGATTACTATCGCTGGCTCTTCTTCGCGGCCGGGCCGCTGGAAATGGCCGTTTCCGTCAAGGCCTTCGGGCTGGCGGTGCCGAAGGAGCGCGAGCGCAGTATCGGCAGCGGCAGCTACGAATCGGTGATGGACACCCTCTCCTACGCCGTCACGCGCCATCCCTACATCACGGGCGAAAGCTTCACGGCGGCCGATGTCTATGTCGGCTCGCATATCAGCTGGGGCCTGCAATTCGGCACGCTCGAAGCCCGGCCGGAATTCACGGCCTATTGGGACCGCCTGAAGGACCGCCCCGCCTATCTCAAGGCCAAGGCCCTCGACGACGAGGAAATGCACCGCCAGCTTGCCGCAGCGAAGGGCTGACAGGCGTCACAGCACGTCTCTTTCGTCATCCTCGGGCTTGTCCCAAGAATCTGCCGACGCACCCGAAATTGCAGCTTTTGCAGATGCTCGGCACAAGGCCGAGCATGACGCATTGGGTGGCGGAATCAGAAGGGCAACACCGCGTCTCGCTAAGCGGCGGCCACCATCGATTGAAGTGGCAAGCAAATCTCCGTCAGCAACTCGTTCGGCGGCACTTCGCGCGGATTGTTGAGATAGGCTTCGAACATCACCTCGTCGCGGATCGAGCGGCCGGAGGCCGGCAGCCAGGTGCCGTAGAGCCAGCGGTACGCCGCGCCCATATTGGCATAGGGTCCCTTGTGGCGCAGAACGGCATAGTCGCCGCCGGCCAGCATGCGTGACACCAGCGGCGCCTCGGCCGGAACGTCCGCGCCGGCCGTCACGCAGGCGAAGAAACGCAGCTTTTCCTCCACCACGAGATCGGGATCGTCGAGGAAAAGGCCGATCATCCGCATGTCAGGCTGAAAGATGTTACGGGAGAACAGCGTGCCGTAGAGCGCCTCGAAGGCCTTGCCGATGCCCATATAGGAACCGGAATGGGGAACGCAGAGCAGCCTCTGCGCGGGAAGAGTGGTGATGGCGACGTCGAACATGCGGGAGGACTCCTTGTCGTTTCCAGGGGCGTAGGCGCGATGGGATCCCTCCCTCCGGTAGCGCGCCGGCGGCATGCCATAGGCAGCCGCGAAGGTGCGCGTGAAGGATTGCAGGTTGGGATAGCCCCAGCGCACGGCGATGTCCCGCACGGAGCGCTCGCTACGCACCAGATCGCCGGCCGCACGATGCAGGCGCAGGCGGCGGACGGTCATCGCCAGCGTCTCGTTGTGCACGGCGCGGTAGACCCGGTGCCAGTGATGGGCGGAAAGGCAGGCAATCTCCGACAGCCGGTCGAGGTCCATATCCTCGTCCAGATGCTCGTGGATATAGGCCGAGACGCGTAGCAACCGCTTCTCGTATGTCACCCAGATCTCGCTTTCGCCCATGCCGTTTCCCTCTCGTCGGAACGCATTCAACCAAGCACGGCGCGATTTCACAAATCCTGCGCTCCTGCCGCGCCCTGCAATTTTCGCAAGGCTTTGCGCTCCGTCATTGCAAAATCGGGCGACTCGGCGTGAAATCCCCTCGCCGGCCCCTTTTCCAACCCACCGGCCTTCCGAGGCTCCCATGACGGATACATTGATGCCGAAGCTCGCCAGCGTCTTCGCGGAGGGCTACGGACCAGCGCGCCTGCAGGCCGATGCACTTTCCGGGCTGACGGTGGCGATCGTCGCGCTGCCGCTTTCCATGGCGATCGCCATCGCCTCCGGCGTCACGCCGGACCGGGGACTGTATACGGCCATCGTCGGCGGTTTCCTCGTTTCCGCGTTCGGCGGCAGCCGGTTCCAGGTGGGCGGCCCGGCGGGCGCCTTCATCGTTCTCGTCGCGGCGACCGTCGCGCGCCATGGCGTCGAGGGGTTGCTGCTCGCCACCTTCCTTTCCGGCCTGATGCTGGCGGCAGCCGGCTATCTGAGGCTTGGAAAATATATCAAGTTCATCCCCTATCCCGTGACGGTCGGCTTCACCGCCGGCATCGCCGTGATCATTTTCGCCAGCCAGATCAGCGAACTCTTCGGCCTGAGACTCGATGGCCGCGAACCAGGACCGATCCTCGAAAAGCTCACCGCGCTCTGGGCGGCAAGGGAAAGCTTCAATCCGGCCGCCTTCGGCGTCGCGGGACTGACCGTCGCGATCATCTTGCTCCTGCGCCGCCTGCGCCCCTCCTGGCCGCACCTCCTGATCGCCGTCACGGTCGCCTCCGTCGCGACGGCCCTCCTCTCGCTGCCGGCGGAGACGATCGGCACGCGTTTCGGCGGCATACCGCGCAGCCTGCCGGTGCCGGCGCTGCCGTCCTTTTCACCGGACCTCGTCCTCGCCGTGCTGCCCGACGCGGTAGCCTTCGCCCTGCTCGGCGCCATCGAATCGCTGCTGTCGGCAGTCGTGGCGGACGGCATGACCGGCCGGCGGCATCGCTCCAGCATGGAACTGGTCGCGCAGGGCTTCGCCAATGTTGGCTCGGCGCTCTTCGGCGGCATCTGCGTGACCGGCACCATCGCCCGCACCGCCACGAACGTGCGCTCGGGCGCCACCAGCCCGGTCTCCGGCATGCTGCATGCCGCCTTCCTGCTTCTCTTCATGCTCGTCGCCGCGCCGCTCGCCAGCTATATCCCGCTTGCCGCCCTTGCCGGCGTGCTCGCCGTCGTCGCCTTCAACATGGTGGAGCGCCCGGCCATCGCCGCCCTGCTGCGCGCCTCGCGGGGCGACGCCGCCGTACTCGCCGTCACCTTCCTGCTCGTCGTCTTCCGCGACCTGACGGAGGGCATCGTCGTCGGCTTCCTGCTCGGGGCCGTGCTTTTCATCGACCGCATGGGCAAGGCCGTGAACATCCGCGAGGAAAGCGTGCCGCGCCTCGTGCGCGCCATAGAGGAGGCCGGCGAGGATGGAAGCGCACCGGAACGGCCGGTGGTGGCGGACGATCCCGATACGGTGATCTACCGCATCAGCGGCGTGTTCTTCTTCGGCGCGGCGGCCAGCGTCGGCTCGGTGCTCGATCGCATCGCCGACCAGCGGCGCAACTTCGTGCTCGACTGCACGGATGTGCCGCTGCTCGATTCCACGGCCGCAAGCGTCATCGAGGGGCTGGTGCGCAAGGCGGAGCGCACGGGCGTGCGCGTCTTCATCGCAGGGTTGAAACCCGAGCTGCGCAAGCTGCTGGAGGCCCATGATCTGCACGCGCCGCGCCTGACCTTCAGCCCCGGTGTCGACGCCGCCATGGCCGAGATCGCTGCAAGCAGGCCAGATCGTTAGCTGGCTATCGATGCATCCGCGGCCGGCGGGCGCATGCGTTCGGCAAGCCCGGCAAGCATGCCGCCCGGCGTTGCCCGCATCACCCGGTTGCGGCCGGCTTCCTTGGCCGCATAGAGCGCATTATCGGCGGCTGAATGTAGGCGGTCGAAATCCGCCCCGAAAGTGGCCACATCCGCAAGGCCGACGCTGACCGAAACGCCGATCTCCCGGCCCTCGCACACCACGGACATGGCCGCGACGTCGGCGCGCAGCATTTCGGCGAATGCCTGCGCCCTGTCGATATCGTGGCGCGGCGCGAAGAGCGCGAACTCCTCGCCGCCGAAACGGCTGAACAGCATGCCTTCCTCCAGCGAGGCGGAGACCTGCGCGGAGAAACGCTTCAGCACCACGTCACCGGCAACGTGGCCGTGGCTGTCGTTGATCGCCTTGAAACGGTCGAGGTCGAAAACCATCAGCGTGCCCTGCGCCTTGCGGGAAAGGCGGGCCTGCATGTCCTCGAGGAACGATCCGCGATTGGCGATGCCGGTCAGCCCATCGGTGCGCGAGGCCTGCCGGTACAGCGCCTCGCCGCGCTCCTTGATGAGCACCAGCATGGCGACGGCGGCCAGGATCGTATGGGCGAAAAGCTCCAGCGAGAAGGCCGCGAACCATGCGGAATAGGCCGTTCCATGGGCGAACGAGGCGGGAAAGAGCAGCGCCATCGGAATGCGCAGGGAATAGATGATGCCGTGACTAAGGAAGAAGATGGCGGACATGGTGCGCGTCGGCAACGGCTCGCGGCTGCGCCCACGCAGGATATCGATCCCCATCCAGAGGGAATAGGCGGTGATGATCACCGAACTGACGACGATGCGGTTGTTCACGTCGTCCGTAACCTGCGGCACCAGCAGATAAGCAAGGCACCAGAGGACGGGACCGGCCAGCACGACCGACAGATAGGCCGGCCGCCGGTCGAAGACCCGGAAACCCGCCCACATCAGGGCATAGCCGAGCGCCGCCAACATGTTGCTGAACCCCACGGTTAGCATCGGCAGCCCCATGGGACGCAGCGCATAGAGAAGGGTGCAGAGGGAGCCGACCCACATGGAAAGGCACCAGTAGCCGGCGGCGGCATGCCGCCGGTCGGTCAGCCAGACCTGCAGCATGAATATCCCGACGACCATGGTCGACAGGAAGGTACAGATCATCAAGGTCGATATGCTGACGACATTTTCAATCAAGGCATGCACTCCAAGCGTGCAGAGCCTAAAGACAAACATTGAAGACTTCGCAAACGCGAACGGCGGACCGAAGCCCGCCGTCACAGCCTTGAATTTTCGAAGGAAACGTCAGCCGGCGATGGCCGCGGCAACCGCCTCGATAGCGTCCGCCGCCTTGCTGCCGTCCGGACCGCCGGCCTGCGCCATGTCGGGACGTCCGCCACCGCCCTTGCCGCCAAGCGCCTCGGAGGCGCGACGCACCAGATCGACGGCGCTGAACCGGCCGGTCAGGTCGTCCGTCACGGCGACCACGGCGCTCGCCTTGCCATCCGCCGACACGCCGACGAAGGTGACGACGCCGGAACCGAGACTCTTCTTGCCCTCGTCCGCAAGGCTCTTCAGGTCCTTCGGCTCGACGCCGGTAACGGCCTTGCCGAGATACTTGACGCCGGCAACCTCACGCAAGCCATCGTCGCCGCCGGCCGAACCGCCGGAAAGCGCCAGCTTCTTCTTGGCCTCGGTCAGCTCGCGCTCCAGCTTGCGGCGCTCGTCGACCAGCGCCTCGACGCGAGAAAGCACTTCGCCCGGCTGGGCCTTCAGCGTGGTGGCGAGCGCCTTCACGCGCTCGTCCTGCTCGGCGAGATAGGCGCGGGCCGCCTCACCGGTCAGCGCCTCGAGGCGGCGAACGCCGGAACCGACGGCACTGTCGGACAGGATGCGCACCAGACCGATCTCACCCGTGGCGGAAACATGCGTGCCACCGCAAAGCTCGACCGAATAGGGCCGGTTCGCCTTGGCGCCGCGAACGCCCGTGCCCATGGAAACGACGCGCACCTCATCACCGTATTTTTCACCGAAGAGCGCCATCGCGCCCTCGGCAATGGCGTCGTCCACCGTCATCAAACGGGTGGTGACCGGCGAATTCTGCACGATGATCTCGTTCGCCATATCCTCGATGACGCGCAGCTCCTCCGCCGTCATCGGCTTGGGATGCGAGACGTCGAAGCGCAGGCGTTCCGGCGCGACCAGCGAGCCTTTCTGGGCAACATGGGTGCCGAGTACCTCACGCAGCGCCTCGTGCAGCAGGTGTGTCGCCGAATGGTTGGCGCGAAGGCGCGAGCGGCGGGCGTGATCGACCGTCAGCGCAACGGCGTCGCCGATCTTCAGCGTGCCTTCGACGACGGTTGCGACATGCACGAAGAGGCCTTCGCCCTTCTTCTGCGTGTCCGCGACGGTGAGCCGGGCATTATCGGCGGAAATTGTACCGGTATCGCCCATCTGACCGCCGGATTCGCCGTAGAACGGCGTCTGGTTGATGACGAGCTGCACCTGATCTCCGGCATTGGCGGTCTCGACCGCCTTGCCGTCGCGCACGATCGCCTGGACGACGCCTTCGGCGGTCTCGGTGTCATAGCCGAGGAATTCGCTCGCACCGAGCTTTTCCTTCAGCTCGAACCAGATCGTCTCCGTCGCCTTGTCGCCGGAGCCGGCCCAGTGTGAGCGGGCTTCGGCCTTCTGGCGCTCCATGGCGTCCGTGAAGCCGGCAAGGTCGACGCCGATCTCGCGGGCGCGCAGCGCGTCCTGGGTCAGGTCGAGCGGGAAGCCGTAGGTATCGTAGAGCTTGAAGGCGGTCTCGCCATCCAGCATATCGCCCTTACCGAGCGTGTCGGTGGCGTCGGAAAGCAGGTTCAGGCCGCGCTCCAGCGTCGTGCGAAAACGGGTCTCCTCCAGCTTCAGCGTCTCGGAGATCAGCGCCTCGGCGCGCTGCAACTCCGGATAGGCGCGGCCCATCTCGCCGACCAGCGTGGGCAGCAGCTTCCACATCAGCGGTTCCTTCGCGCCGAGAAGCTGGGCATGGCGCATGGCGCGGCGCATGATGCGGCGCAGCACGTAGCCGCGGCCGTCCTTGGCCGGCAGGACGCCGTCGGCGATCAGGAAGGCGGAGGAGCGCAGGTGGTCGGCGATGACGCGGTGGCTGGCGCGGGCCTCGCCCTCGGCGGCAACGCCGGTCGCCTCCACGGAGGCGTCGATCAGCGCGCGGAAGAGGTCGATGTCATAGTTGTCGTGCTTGCCCTGGAGCAGCGCGGCGATGCGCTCGAGGCCCATGCCGGTGTCGATGGACGGACGCGGCAGGTCGACGCGCTCTTCCTTCGTGATCTGCTCGAACTGCATGAAGACGAGGTTCCAGATCTCGATGAAGCGGTCGCCGTCCTCTTCCGGCGAGCCGGGCGGACCGCCCCAGATATGGTCGCCGTGGTCGTAGAAGATTTCCGAACAGGGACCGCACGGGCCGGTATCGCCCATTGCCCAGAAATTGTCGCTGGTCGGGATACGGATGATGCGGTCGTCGGAAAAGCCGGCGATCTTCTTCCAGAGGTCGAAGGCCTGATCGTCCGTGTGGTAGACGGTGACGAGCAGACGGCTCTTGTCGATGCCGAATTCCTTGGTGATCAGGTTCCAGGCAAGCTCGATGGCGCGCTCCTTGAAGTAGTCGCCGAAGGAGAAGTTGCCGAGCATCTCGAAGAAGGTGTGGTGGCGCGCGGTATAGCCGACATTGTCAAGGTCGTTGTGCTTGCCGCCAGCACGCACGCATTTCTGCGCCGTCGCCGCCGTGGAATAGGGACGTGTTTCAAGACCGGTGAAGACGTTCTTGAACTGCACCATGCCCGCATTGGTGAACATCAGCGTCGGGTCGTTGCGCGGCACGAGCGGGCTGGAGGAAACGACCTCGTGGCCTTCCCTGCGGAAATAGTCGAGGAAAGTCGACCGGATCTCATTCACGCCGCTCATATCGCGTCCTTCATCCTGGCGCTGCCTGTCCATGAGGCCGCGCATCATCCACCCAATGTCACCTTCGGCAGAGGCGAAACCGCTCCACCGGCCGGAGTGCCCGCCGGATGCCCCTTCGGGCGCTCCATCCGCCAATTCCGCCGAAACTGCACGCACCGGCCGCCTTTCCTGGAAAGGCCTTGAAACCGCGGGCGCGCGCGAGAATTGAAGGCTTTTATCGTCCGCACCCTTCCCTGTCCAGACACCAAAAAACCGGCCTTTCATGAAGAAGAGGCCGGTTTCCGGGTTATCGTTACGCAGGAGGCGCTATCGCAAACCGATCCGTTTCATGCGGGGGCGCACAAGGGTGCCGGAGCGATCAGGGTTCGCCGTCGCCGCCGTCATTCGGGTCCGGGCCGCCGTTTTCGAGGAAGCGGTCGGCGATCAGGCCGGCGTTCTGGCGCAGCGCCGTCTCGATCTCGCGGGCGAGATCCGGGTTGTCGCGCAGGAACGTCTTGGCATTCTCGCGGCCCTGGCCGAGGCGCTGGCTGTTGTAGGAGAACCAGGCACCGGATTTTTCAACGATGCCGGCCTTGACGCCGAGGTCGATGAGTTCACCCGTCTTGGAGACCCCTTCGCCATACATGATGTCGAACTCGACCTGCTTGAAGGGCGGAGCCATCTTGTTCTTGACGACCTTGACGCGGGTCTGGTTGCCGATCACCTCGTCGCGCTCCTTGACCGCGCCGATGCGGCGGATGTCTAGGCGGACGGAGGCGTAGAACTTCAGCGCGTTGCCGCCGGTCGTGACTTCCGGCGAACCGTAGACGACGCCGATCTTCATGCGGATCTGGTTGATGAAGATGACCATCGTGTTGGACTTGGAGATCGAGGCCGTCAGCTTGCGCAGCGCCTGGCTCATCAGGCGGGCCTGGAGGCCCGGCAGGCTTTCGCCCATCTCGCCCTCGATTTCGGCGCGCGGCGTGAGGGCTGCGACCGAGTCGACGACGAGAACGTCGATGGCGCCGGAGCGCACCAGCGTATCGGTGATCTCGAGCGCCTGTTCACCGGTGTCAGGCTGCGAGATCAGCAGGTTCTCCAGATCGACGCCGAGCTTGCGGGCATAGACCGGGTCGAGCGCATGCTCGGCATCGACGAAGGCGCAGATGCCGCCCTTCTTCTGGGATTCGGCGATGGTCTGGAGCGCGAGCGTCGTCTTGCCCGAGCTTTCCGGACCGTAAATCTCAATGATGCGACCCTTCGGCAGGCCGCCGATGCCAAGCGCAACGTCGAGGCTGAGCGAGCCCGTCGAGACCGTCTCGACCTCGATGACGCTGTCCTTTCCGCCGAGCTTCATGATGGAGCCCTTGCCGAACGAGCGCTCGATCTGGGAGAGAGCTGCTTCGAGTGCCTTGCTTTTATCCACTGTTTTATCCTCTACGAGCCGCAAAGTGTTCTGTGCCATTTGGTCCACCTTTAGGTTATTGAAGCAAGACAGGCAACGAAGCCGCCGATGAAAGCTATGTACACATTTTGTTCTCATTTTGCAAGACACATTCATCCCATTGAATGATTTTGATAATCGAGAGCGTGTTCTATTTTCGTTTCAGGTGGATAAGCGCCATGCAGGAACAGGAGAAAGCCCGCCGCCGGGCACGGCCGCGACGGCCGAATCGGCGGGCGGGACGCGAAGGAAGACGATGACCGTGAGGACGATACTGGTGATGGGCGGCGCCCATGTGGACAGGCGCGGACGGATCGCCGGCGAGACCGTGCCGGGAGCGAGCAACCCGGGCGCCTGGTTCGTGGAAGCGGGCGGCGGGGCCTTCAACGCGGCGCGCAATCTCGCGCGGCTCGGCCATCGGGTGCGGCTCGTTTCGCCGCGCGGCGGGGATGCGGACGGGGATATCGTCGCCGCGGCCGCCGAGGCGGCGGGCGTCGAGGACACGCCCTTCACCTTCCTCGATCGGGCGACGCCGAGCTATACGGCGATCATCGAGCGGGACGGCAACCTCGTCATCGCGCTTGCCGACATGGAGCTTTACCGGCTGTTCTCCCCGCGCCGCCTGCAGCAGCGGGCGATGCGCGAGGCGATGCAGGCGGCCGGCCTCATCCTCACCGACGCCAATCTTCCGGCTGAAACGCTTGCCGCCATGACCGGCGCGGCCAGGACGGCGGGCGTGCCGATCGCCGGCATCGCCATCTCGCCGGCAAAGGTGGTGCGGTTCCGGGAAAGCCTTTCTGCCCTCGCCTTCCTGTTCATGAACGAGGCGGAGGCGCGCACGCTGACGGGAGAGGCGCCGGACGATCCCGCCGACTGGCCGAAGGCGTTGCGCGCCACCGGCCTTGCCGCCGGCGTCGTGACGCGCGGCGGCCGGGGCGTGATCGCCTTCGACCAGGAGTGCGCAGCGTTGGTGGTTCCGCCGGATATCCCGGCGCTCGGCGACGTCACCGGCGCGGGCGATTCGCTCGCCTCCGGCTTCCTCAGCGCCTGGACGGGCGGCGCGACGATTTGCGAGGCCCTGCGCCATGGCGTCGCGGCGGCGGCGATCACCGTCCGCTCGCCGCTGGCCGTCGCCGAGGAAATGTCGAGGACGGCGCTTGCGGATGCACTTTCGCTTGTGCCGGAAGCCGAAATCCTGTCATGAGACTTTTTTGCTCAAAATCCCGAGCAAGACTCCCCTGAGGACTCTCCAAGGAAACAGCATGACCAGATCAGCCTCCCCCCTCCTGCCCATGCGCACTTCGGCCGAGGTCGCCGCCGCCAAGGAACGCGGCGCGCCCATCGTCGCCCTCGAATCGACCATCATCACGCACGGCATGCCCTATCCGGGCAATCTCGACATGGCCCGCAGCGTCGAGCGCATCATCCGTGAACAGGGCGCCGTGCCGGCCACCATCGCCGTTATCGACGGCGTGCTGCATATCGGCCTCGAAGACGCCGAACTCGAAGCATTGTCGAAGACCGAAGGCGCGATGAAGGTCTCGCGTGCCGACATCGCCTTCGCCATCGCCGAGCGCCGCACCGGCGCCACCACGGTCGCCGCCACCATGATCGGCGCGGCCCGCGCCGGCATCAAGGTCTTCGCCACCGGCGGCATCGGCGGCGTGCATCGCGGCGCGGAAGAGAGCTTCGACATTTCCGCCGACCTCGAGGAACTGGCGCGCACCGGCGTCATCGTCATCTGCGCCGGCGCCAAGGCGATCCTCGACATTCCGAAGACGCTGGAAGTGCTGGAAACCCGCGGCGTGCCGGTCGTCACTTATGACAGCCCGGTCTTCCCGGCCTTCTGGTCGCGCGATTCCGGCCTTGCCAGCCCGCTGACCCTGAACAGCCCGGCCGCCATCGCCAATTTCCAGAAGGTGCGCGATCAGCTCGGCATCGACGGCGGCATGCTGATCGCCAATCCCGTGCCGAAGGCGGACGAGATCCCGCGCGACGAGATGGAGATTTACATCGCCCGCGCCATCGACAATGCCGAACGCGACGAGATCACCGGCAAGGCCGTGACGCCCTACCTCCTCGACAACCTCTTCCACCTGACGGACGGCCGCAGCCTGAAGACGAATATCGCGCTGGTGGAAAACAATGCACGGCTCGCGGCGGAAATCGCCGTGGCGATGATCGATTAATCATGGAGAGCGGCCGGTTCTCCCGGCCGCTTTCGGACTGCCGCAAGGGTCCGAACCTTTCCTCACATCATGCTCGGCCTGTCCCGAGAATCTATCGACGCCTCGATTGTTCGATGTGGCGGCAAATCCTCGGCACAAGGCCGAGGATGACAACGGAGAGCGGAGCAAGCCCCCCCTCTATCCGTAAGCGCCCCCTGTTTACGCGTCCAGCATCTCCCGCACCGCCTCGGCAAGCTGCTTGAGCGAGAAGGGCTTGGGCAGGAAGCCGAACTTGGCGTCAGCCGGCAGATTGCGGGCGAAGGCGTCTTCGGCATAGCCGGAGACGAAGATGAACTTCATGTCCGGATAGGACTTGCGCAGCTCGCGAAGCAGCGACGGGCCGTCCATCTCGGGCATCACGACGTCCGAGACGACGATATCCACCGCGCCGTTCAGCTCTTCCATGATATCGAGCGCCTCGACGCCGGAACCGGCTTCGTGGACCGTGTAGCCGCGCGTTTCCAGCATGCGCTTGCCGCCGCGCCGCACCGCCTCCTCGTCCTCGACGAGAAGCACGACGGCCGAGCCGCCGGTGAGATCGCGCGGTTCCTTTTCCGGCACCTGCGCGACGGCAGCCGGCTGCTGCTCCCCGGCCTGCGGGGCTGCCGCGACGGCTTCCGCCGGAATCTCTTCCTCCATATGACGGGGCATGAGGATGCGGAAGGTCGTGCCCTTGCCGACTTCGGAATCGAGATAAATGTAGCCGCCGGTCTGCTTGACGATGCCGTAGACCATCGAGAGGCCAAGACCGGTGCC
>Ga0209793_1001664_pt1 | contig 12999 bp, 8 predicted proteins | sample EBPBio122009_DNA_FD_185863 | JGI IMG/M metagenome (GOLD analysis project Ga0209793, IMG submission 185863) | Wastewater treatment Type I Accumulibacter community from EBPR Bioreactor in Madison, WI, USA - Reactor 1_2/2/2009_ DNA (SPAdes) (version 2) | ecosystem: Engineered > Bioreactor > EBPR >... | reverse complement strand
GTCGCCGACCTTGAACGGTCGCTCCGCCAGCAGGATCAGCCCCGACACGAAGTTCGAGACGATATTCTGCAGGCCAAAACCGATGCCCAGCGACAGGGCGCCGGCGACCAGGGCCAGGCTCGACAGGTTGATGCCCGCCGCCGATATGCCGATCAGGCCGGCCAGGGCCACTCCCGCGTATCCGACCGCTGTTCGGATCGAGTTCCTGACGCCTGCATCGACGCGGCCGCGCGCCATCACCGAACCGTCCAGCCACCGCTGGAACCAGCGGGTGGCGAGGAAGCCGAGCGCAAACACCGCCACGCCGGTGAGGATGCCGATCAGCGAAAACGAGACGGTTCCGATCTTGATCTCGGTGGCGGCGGTCAGCGCCGCGGCGCGGATCTCGCTCCACTGGAAGCCCCATTGCAGCAGGATCAGCGGCAGGCCGACGAAAACGATCAGGACATTGATCAGGATGCCCAGCCCCAGCCCGAGCTGGTCGAAGCCGGCGTCGTCGACATGGAAGCGGTTGCCGAGCCATCGCCCCAGCGACGTGCCGCCGAATGCGCCAACCTCCGCGATAGCCCGCGCCGACAGGACCCCGATATACATCGTCGCCAGGATCGCGCCGGTGACCACGATCTGCTGCGCCAGGAATTTCGCCAGGCCGATATAGCCCAGCATCGAGGCGACGATGGTCGCGCCGCCCAGAACATAGAGGGCAAGCCGCATCCACAACGGCCAGGCGAGCGGCTTGCCGTGTTCGTCGGTGAACGGTTTGACATGCGCGATCAGCAGCACCAGCAGGCCGACGACGACAGTCGCCACCAGGCTTTCGCCGACGCTCAGGGTCACTGGCGCGCCCTGGATTGCGAAAATCTCGCTGAGCAGGAAATCCATACCCGTCGCCAGCGCGGTGGCGGTGGCCAGCCACACGAGCAGGCGCGCCGGACCAGGTTCGACCGCGATCAGCCGCCAGTTGGGAAGCTTGGGCGACAGCACCGAGCGGGTCAGCCGGTGGACGAAATAGACCAGCGCGATGACGTAGAACAAAGCGGTCAGCATCTGGCCGATATCGCCGCGCAGAACCGAGAAATAGTCAAAGAAGAACCAGGTCACCAGCAGGAACACGCCGACCGACACCGAACGCAGCAGCGTCGTCCAGAACGCCACCGACAGACGGGTCAGATAGGACGGCTCGCTGTCGAGCGGATCCTTGTAGATCAGCCCGCCGATCAGCCGCCGGCCGCCCATCAGGATCAGCAGCGCCGCGGCGACCGCGAAGAAGGCGGCGGCGACAACCGACGGCAGGCGGTTTTTCAACGCGAATGTCAGCCATGACGACACCGACATGTAGAGATCGGACATCTCGTTGCTGAATTCGGCCGCCACCTCGCCGAGCAGCGTGAAATTGATCTCGTAGCGCTTCGACAGCGTGCTGGCGAAAAGGTCGCGCCGCATCTCGCCGATTTCGTCGATCAGCCGGTTGACCCGGATCGACGCGGATTCGGCGTCTCCGATCAGCACATTGATCTGGTTCTTCTCGTTGATCAGCGACTGCCGCTCCGTGGCGACGATCTCGGCCTCGGCGGGCTGGCCGTCGGCAGGCGGAGCTCCAAGCGATTCCTGCCGCGCGCTGATCTCGTTCAGCCTCGGACGGAAGGCGACGCCGGCCTGCAGCAACTGTTTCGCGAGATCCTCGAGTTCGAGCCTGAGTTCGAGCAGCGCCGCGTCGTTTTCAGCGTTGGCGCGCACCCGTTTGTCGAGTTCGCCGGCCCTCGTCGACAAATCTCCGATCAGTTTCTGCTGGGTGGCGACGAGGCCCGGATCGCCGGTCTGGGCGACCGCCGGCGCGATGATCGCCGCAAGCAGGACAACCGCTGCAAAAGCGGCAAGCAGCCGGCGGGCGACGCAGGGAAACGAACGGATCGACATCAGTCGCATCAATAGTGAGCCGCAACCGCACCGACAAGCCGTCGCGGCGCGTCGAGCAATCGAAAAGCGATGGCGCAATCGTCGCAATTGCGCTCAAAGGCGCTCTATAATGTCGTGACGAAATCTGAAACGGCTGACCGATGGCGGAATATTCCCTCCTCTCCCTGTTGCGCAATGCGATGTCCGGCAATGCCGACTGGAAGCCGGCCTGGCGCAAGCCCGAGCCGAAGCCCGAATATGACGTCGTCATTGTCGGCGGCGGCGGGCACGGCCTGTCGACCGCCTATTATCTCGCCAAGGAGCACGGCGTCACCAATGTCGCGGTGCTCGAGCGCGGCTGGCTCGGTCAGGGCAATATCGGCCGCAACACCACCATGATCCGCTCGAACTACCTGCTGCCGCAGAACCAGCACTTTTACGAACACTCGATGAAGATGTGGGAAGACCTCGCCCACGAGCTGAACTACAACGTCATGTTCTCGCAGCGCGGCTGTCTGAATCTCGCCAACTCGCCCTCCCAGCTCGACGATTTCGCCCGCCGCGGCAACGCCATGCGTCATGTCGGCATCGACGCCGAACTGATGACCCGCGAACAGGTGAAGGCGTTCATCCCGGCGCTCGACATCGATTTCGGCGGCCGATTTCCGGTCTATGGCGGCATGATCCAGCGCCGCGCCGGCACCGCCCGCCACGACGCGGTGGCCTGGGGTTATGCGCGCGCCGCCGACCGCCGCGGCGTCGACCTGATCGAGAACTGCGAGGTCACCGGCTTCCACCGCGACGGCGATCGGATCACCGGCGTCAGCACCTCGCGCGGCGACATCCGGGCCAAGAAGGTCGCGGTCGTCGTCGCCGGCAACACCGGCGCGGTGATGAAACTGGCCGGGATCGACCGGCTGCCGATCGAAAGCCATGTGCTGCAGGCGTTTGTGTCCGAGGGCATCAAGCCGTTCATGGACACCGTCGTCACCTTCGGCGCCGGCCATCTTTACGTCACCCAGTCCGACAAGGGCGGCATGGTGTTCGGCGGCGACATCGACGGCTACAACACCTATGCCCAGCGCGGCAATCTGCCGATCGTCGAAGACGTGATGAGCGAATTGTGCGCGATGTTCCCCGGCCTGGCGCGGGTGCGGCTGCTGCGCTCGTGGGGCGGCGTCATGGACATGTCGATGGACGGCTCGCCGATCATCGCCGCCGGCCCGCTGCCCGGCATGTATCTCAACTGCGGCTGGTGCTACGGCGGCTTCAAGGCGACGCCGGCGTCCGGCCTGTGCTTCGCCCACACCATCGCCCGCGACGCACCGCATCCGCTGACCGCCCATTTCACCCTGGACCGTTTCAACCGCGGCTACGTCATCGACGAAAAGGGCCAGGGTTCGACGCCGAGGCTGCATTGATGAAGAGACTGGACATGAACGCTGCCAAGGCTCGCAAATGCTGATCGCCTGTCCCTATTGCGGTCCGCGCGACCTGATCGAGTTCACCTATCAGGGCGACGCCAACCGCACCCACCCCGACCCCGCGTCCTCCGATCAGGCGGCGTGGAACGCCTATGTCTACGACCGCGTCAACACGGCGGGCGATCATGCCGAATTCTGGCAGCATTCCAGCGGCTGCCGCATGCATCTGAAAATCGTCCGCTCCACCACCACCCACGCCATCAAGTCGATCGTCGACGCACGCGGCGAACGGCATCACGCCGCGCCCGCCGGCCGCCGCAAGGGAGCGCGCAAATGAGCGCGAGGCGCAGCGACGGCGGCAGCCGCATCGACCGGCTGCGGCCGGTCCGCTTCACCTTCGACGGCGTCGCCTATTCGGGCTTCGCCGGCGATACGCTGGCCTCGGCCCTGCTCGCCAACGGCGTCGCCCTGTTCGGCCGTTCGTTCAAATATCACCGGCCGCGCGGCGTTCTGGCGGCCGGCGTCGACGAACCCAACGCGCTGGTGACGGTATTGAAGGGCGACATTCGCGAGCCGAATGCACAGGCGACGACGCTGGAAATCCATGACGGGCTGATCGCCGTCTCGCAGCAGCGCTTTCCCTCGCTCGCCTGGGACATCGGCGCGGCCAACCAGCTCGCCGGAAAAGTGATCTCCGCGGGCTTCTACTACAAGACCTTTATGGGGCCGGTGGTCGGACCGCTCAGGGGAACCCGGTTCTGGATGTTCTGCGAGCGGTTCATCCGCCGCGCCGCCGGCCTGGGGCGCGCCGCAGCGGCAGCCGACACGGCCCGCTACGACCGCATGAACGCGTTTTGCGACGTGCTGGTGATCGGCTCTGGCCAGGCCGGCCTGAAGGCGGCGCGCGAAGCCGCCAGCGACGGCGCGCGCGTCGCCCTGGTCGAGGCCGATGCGCGCCTTGGCGGCGCGGCGCGCTGGTCTGGCGGCCGCATCGAGGGCATGGACGCCGCGGCCTGGGTCGACGAGGCGACGGAGGGACTGCGCGAACTGCCGAATGTGCGGCTGCTGACCCGCACCACTGCCTGGGGCTACTACGACGGCAACACCATCGCCGCCACCGAGCGGGTCGCCGACCACAAGATCGACGCCCGGCCCGGCGAACCGCGCCAGCGCCACTGGGTAATCCGCGCGGGCAAGGTGGTGGTCGCCACCGGCGCCTTCGAGCGGCCGCTTGTCTTCGCCGGCAATGACAAGCCGGGCGTCATGCTGGCCTCGGCGGCGGCGCGTTACGCCGCCGAATGGGGCGTGCTGGTCGGCGCCAGGATCGCCGTCTTCGCCAACAATGACAGCGCCTACTCCAACGCCGTCGCCCTGAGCCAGGCCGGCGCGTCGATTGTCGCGATCGTCGACGTGCGCCCCGAAATCTCGGCGCAGGCGCGCGAACTGGCGGCGGCGGCAGGCGGCCAGCTTCTCACCGGCCATGCCGTGGCGTCGGCCGAAGGCTTCAAAAAACTTTCCGCGATCAAGGTCCAGCGCTTCGACGCGATGACCGGCCGCGTATCGGGCGAGACGGTCACGATCGAGGCCGACGCGCTGGCGATGTCGGGCGGCTGGTCGCCGGCGATCCACCTCGCCAGCCAGGCGGCCGCCGGCAAGGCCGCGTGGGACGAGCGCCTGCAGGCGTTCCTGCCGCCCCCTGCCGCACAGTCCTGGACAGCCGTCGGCGACGCCGCCGGCGATTTTTCCGGCGGCCTCGGCCTCGACATCGCGCCGGCGAGGATTCTGGAAATCAGAACCGGCGGCAAGGCGTTTGTCGACTTCCAGCACGATGTCACCGCCGACGACGTGCGCCTCGCCCATCGCGAAGGCTTTGTCTCGGTCGAGCACCTGAAGCGCTACACCACGCTCGGCATGGCGACCGACCAGGGCAAGACGTCGAACGTGCCGGGCATCGCCATCATGGCCGAAGCGTCCGGCAAACCGATCCCCGAGGTCGGCACGACGCGTTTCCGCCCGCCGTTCGCCGCCGTGTCGATGGGAGCGATCGCCGCCGAACGTTATGGCGACCTGCGCCCCGATCGCCTCACCCCGATGCATGACTGGCACGTGGAGCAAGGCGCCTTGATGTATCCCGCCGGTCTTTGGCATCGCCCGGCGATCTACGGCGATCCCGGCGAAACGGTCGAGCAGGCCTATATCCGCGAAACCCTGACGACCCGCTCCGCCGCCGGCATCGTCGACGTCTCGACACTGGGCAAGATCGCCGTCCAGGGCCCGGACGCCGGCGAATTCCTCGACCGGGTCTATACCAATGTCTTTTCCACCCTGCCCGTCGGCAAGGCGCGCTACGGGCTGATGCTGCGCGAGGACGGCATCGCCTATGACGACGGCACCACCTGGCGGCTGGGCGACAACGACTTCCTGATGACCACCACCACCGCCAACGCCGGCAAGGTGATGCAATATCTCGAGTTCTTCCTCGACTGCTACTGGCCCGACCTGCGCGTCCACGTCACCTCGGTCACCGACCAGTGGGCGGGCGCGGCGATCGGCGGCCCCAGGGCGCGCGACATCCTCGCCGCATGCGTCGTGGGGACGGGGGTCGACAACGACGCCCTGCCCTTCATGGGCATCGTCCACGGCCGCATCGCCGGCGCGCCGGTGATGATCTGCCGCCTGTCGTTTTCGGGCGAGATGGCGTTCGAGGTCTATTGCGGCGCCGGCCACGGCCAGCATGTCTGGGACGCGCTGACCGAGGCGGGAAGACCCTTCGGCCTTGTTCCTTACGGGCTCGAGGCGCTGGGCGCGATGCGCATCGAAAAAGGCCATGTCACCGGCGCGGAAATCGACGGCCGCACCACCGCGCGCGATCTTCATCTCGACTGGATGCTGTCGAAGAAGAAGCCGTTCATCGGTTCGGCGATGATGGACCGCGAGGGCCTCGTTGAAGAGGATCGCATCCGCCTGGTCGGCGTCGTCTCGATGGACGGCCGCCCGCTCAACGGAGGCGCCCACATTGTCGACTACAACGACCCGACCGTGACCCGTGATTCGATCGGCCACATCACCGCCGTGTGCTTCTCGCCGATGCTCAAAAAATATATCGGCCTGGCGCTGGTCAAGGGCGGCAAGGCGCGCCACGGAACCCGCGCTTACGTGTCGGACCCGCTGCGCGGCCGCTTCGGCCCCGTCGACATCGTCAGCCACCATTTCTTCGACCCTGAAGGGAAACGCATGCATGGTTGAGCAGGTGTCTCCGCTGGGCGCGGCCTGGAAGCCGGGCGCGGACAATCTCGGCAAGGACGGCGCGGGCGTTCGCCTGACCGAAACGCGGCCGGGCTCGATCGTGCAGGTCGCCGCATGGCCGGGCGGCGAAAAGGCCGCCATCGCCGCAATCCAGGCTGCAACCGGGCTGAAGCTTCCCGACGGCGCCGGCGGCGGCGTGGCGCGCGACGGCATGGCGGCGTTCGGTTTCGCGCCGGGCCGCTTCCTGGTTGTCGCCCAGGCCGAGGGGCTGGCTCAATCGCTCGCCGACGCGGTCAAGGCGCAGACCGGCACGGTGCTCGACCTGTCGCATGGCCGCACCGCCATCCGCGTCGCCGGGCCGAAGGCCGAATGGGTGCTGGCGAAACTCTTCGCCATCGACTTTTCCCTGCCGGCCTTTCCGCTCGGCGCGGGACGCTCGACCGCCCACCACGACGTCTTCGCCCAGATCCAGCGCAGCGGCGCCGACGCCTTCGACCTCTATGTATTCCGCTCATTCGCCCGCTCGTTCTGGACGACGCTGCGCCATGCGGCGCAGGAGACCGGCTACGAGGTGCGCTGAGCGGCTCTGTTTCCTACGCGTCGGCGCATCGGCTATTTGACGAAGGTGACGAATTCCTCCAGCGGCTCGCGCGTCGTGCGCCACTGGTTCTCCGGCTTGCTCGGGTCTTCAAAGCCCAGCGCCATGCCGCAGACGACGATTTCCTCGTCGGGAATGCCCAGCACCGGGCGGATCTGGCGGTGATAGGGCGCGAACGCCGCCTGCGGGCAGGTGTGCAGCCCCCTGCCCCTCGCCGCGATCATGATCGACTGCAGGAACATGCCGTGATCGACCCAAGACCCGTGGTTGAGCCTGCGGTCGATGGTGAAGATCATGCCGACCGGCGCGTCGAAGAAGACGAAGTTCCGGTCGTGCTGGCGGCGCATGTTCTCGACGTCGCGTTTTTCGATGCCCAGCGCCGCATAGAGCGCGTACCCCACGGCGCGGCGGCGGCCGTAATAGGGTTCGAAGAACTTGTCGGGATAATATTTGTATTCGTCCCAGGCGGCTTTTTCGGCGCGGATGCCCGAATTCATCACCGCATCGGTGATTTCCTGCTTCCTGGCCCCGGTGGTGACGTAGACTTTCCACGGCTGCATATTGGTGCCCGACGGCGCCCACGCCGCGACGCGCAAGATGTCCCTGATCGTCTCCTCGTCGACCGGGTCGGGCAGGAAGGCGCGCACCGACCGGCGCGACAGGATCGCTTCGTCGACAATCGCGGCCGTGTCGGCAGGCGACAGGTCGGGCTTGGCTATGGCCATCGGTAACCTCGGCATGGGGATCCACTCGCGGCGGATCTTTCTGGCATCATGGAACCATGCCTTGGCATAGTGCTGGCGCAATCCGCAACACTTTGCTGGTCCAGCATGAAATTTCGGTTGAAAATTTCATGGTTGCGGCTGACGTTGCGCCATGCCTCGATCCTCCGCAAGACTGGCTGTCGCCTCGATCCACGCCGATGCCGGCCTCGCCGCCGACCTGCGCGCGCTGCGCAAGTCGCGCCGCGTGACGCTCGCCGAACTGGCGCTGAAGCTCGGCCGCTCGGTCGGCTGGGTCAGCCAGGTCGAGCGCGGCATTTCGCGTCCGTCGATTGACGATCTGAAGGCGATCGCAGCCGCCCTGTCTGCGCCGCTGTCGCTGTTGTTTGGTCACCAGGCAGGCGACGAACGCGAACGCGGCGTCATCGTCCGCTCCAGCCACAGGCGCGCGCTTGGCTCCGCCGCGACGGGGCTGACCGAAGAATTGCTGTCGCCGGATCTTGGCGGATCGTTTGAAGTCCTGCGTTCGGAGTTTGCACCGGGCGCACAACTTGGCCGCCGGTCGCTGCGCGCAACAGAAGAAGCCGGATACGTCGTCTCAGGCGTATTCGAGATCGAGATAGACAGTGTGTGGCACCGGCTGAACCCGGGCGACAGTTTTCGTTTCAAGGAGAAGGCCCACAGCTGGCGCAATCCAGGCGATGCGCCCGCGGTGGTCATCTGGGTGGTTTCGCCGCCCGTCTACTGAGGAGTTTTCGCATGAGCTTCCCCACCCAGGCCCGCGTGGTCATCATCGGCGGCGGCGCGGTCGGCGTCTCCTCGCTCTACCATTTGGCCAAGGCCGGCTGGACCGATTGCGTGCTACTGGAGAAGAACGAGCTGACCTCCGGCTCGACCTGGCACGCCGCCGGCAATGTGCCGACCTTCTCCTCGTCCTGGTCGCTGATGAACACGCAGCGTTATTCCGCCGAACTCTATCGCGGGTTGGCGGAGGAAGTCGGCTATCCGATGAACTATCACGTCACCGGCTCGATTCGCCTCGCCCACACCAAAGAGCGGATGCGTGAATTCCAGCGCGCCCGGGGCATGGGCCGCTTTCAGGGCATGGCCATCGACATCATCGGCCCCGGCGAAATCCGGGCGAAATACCCGTTCATCGAGACGCACGGTCTCGTCGGCGCGCTCTACGACCCGAATGACGGCGACATCGACCCGGCGCAATTGACCCAGGCGCTGGCCAAGGGCGCGCGCGATCTGGGCGCCCGCATCGAACGGTTCTGCCCGGTGACCGGCCTCGCCCGCGACGGCGACGAATGGGTCGTCTCGACGCCGAAGGGCGATATCCGCTGCGAAAAACTGGTCAACGCCGCCGGTTATCGCGCCGCGGAAGTCGGAAAACTGTTCGGCCGCGACATTCCGATGATGGTGATGAGCCATCAATACATCCTGTTCGACGAGATTCCCGAACTGGCCGCCTGGTCGAAGGAGGCCGGACGAAAACTGCCGCTGCTGCGCGACGTCGACACGTCGTACTATCTGCGCCAGGAAAAGAACGGCATGAATCTCGGCCCCTACGAGCGCAACTGTCGCGCCCATTGGGCGAGCGCCGACGACCCGATGCCCGACGACTTTTCCTTCCAGCTGTTTCCCGACGACCTCGAACGGCTCGAATGGTATCTGAACGACGCCATCGCCCGCGTCCCGATCCTCGGCACGGCCGGCCTGTCGAAAATCATCAACGGCCCGATCCCCTACACCCCCGACGGCAATCCGCTGATCGGCCCGATGCCCGGCGTCCCCAATGCGTTCGAGGCCTGCATCTTCACCTTCGGCATCGCCCAGGCCGGCGGCGCCGGCAAGGTGCTGGCCGAATGGGTGACGCAAGGGACGACCGAATGGGACATGTGGTCGTGCGACCCGCGCCGCTTCACCGCGTTTGCCGCCGCGCCCGACTATGCGGTGGCCAAGGGCATGGAAGTGTATGGACACGAATACGCCATCCACTTCCCCCGCCACGCCTGGCCGGCGGCGCGCGGCCGCAAACTGTCGCCAGTGCACGACCGCGTCGCCGCGCTTGGCGCCCAGTTCGCGCCCTATAATGGATGGGAGCGCGCCGTCTGGTATGCCGGCCCAGGCGACGACGTGTCGGAAGCCGCCACCCAGACCTTTGACCGCGACGGACCGTGGCAAAAGCGCATCCGCGCCGAATGCCTGGCGGTGCGCGACGCCGCCGGCATTCTCGACCTGCCCGGCTTCTCGCGCTTCCGCCTCCAGGGCGACGGCGCGCGGCAATGGCTGTCGACGCTGATCACCGGCGTCGTGCCAAAACCCGGCCGCATCGGGCTCGGCTATTTCGCCGACGACCACGGCCGCATCGTCACCGAGATGTCGATCATGGCGCTGGACGAGGACTTCTTTTTCCTGATCACGGCGGCGGTGGCCGAAAACCACGACTTCGAGTGGCTGGCGAAGCATCTGCCGCAACCGACTCAAATCAGTCTGCAAAACGTCACCGACGGCTTTACCTGCCAGATCCTGACCGGGCCGAAATCACGCGACATTCTGGCCGCGATCTGCGACGCCGACCTGGCAAAACCCTGGCTGACGCATCAGTCCTGCCAGATCGCCGGCCGCTGGCTGCAACTGGTGCGCGTCTCCTTCGCCGGTGAACTGGGCTGGGAACTGCACACCAAGGTCGGCGATACGGCCGCCGTCTTCGACGCGGTGTGGGCCGCCGGCCAGCCGCACGGGCTAAGACCGTTCGGCATGTTCGCGCTCGATTCTCTGCGCCTCGAAAAAGGCTACCGCGCCTGGAAACAGGACCTGTCGACCGACTATACCGTGCTGCAGGGCGGGCTCGACCGTTTCGTCAAATGGGACAAGCCCGACTTCAAGGGCAAGGCCGCACTGGCCAACGAAAAGCAGCAGGGCGTGACAAAGCGATTTGTGACGCTGGTGATCGACAATCCCGGCGCCTGCGACGCGCCCTACATGTCAACGCTCTGGCGCGACGGCAAGATCGTCGGCGAAACCCTGTCAGGCGGCTGGGGCCACCGGGTCGACAGGTCGATCGCGCTTGGCATGTTGACGTCCGAGTTTGCCGAGCCCGGTTCAACGGTCGAGGTCGAGATCTTTGGTGATCGCTTTTCCGCGACCGTTCAAAAAGACGAGCCGCTGTGGGATCCGGCCAATGAGAGGTTGAAAGCCTGATGCCCTCTCCCTCGACACGCATCTCCAACATCATCCCGTCCGGCAAGGACGGCTGGGAAGTCCACTTCACCGCAATGACCCGCCAGCAGGCGGGCGAAGACATCGTCATGCTGTCAGTCGGCGACCATGATTTCGACACGCCGAAAGAAACGGTCGAGGCGGCGGTGCGGCTGGTCCGCCAAGGGTACCACCACTACACGCAATTGCCGGGCCTGCCGCGTCTGCGCGCGGCGATGGCGGCCATCTCCACCCGCTCGACAGGGCTGGCCACGACTGCCGATCAGGTTATCGCAACACCCGGTGGCCAGGCGGCGCTCTACGCCGCCGTGCAGGCGACCCATGATCCCGGCGACCACGGGATCGTGGTCGCGCCCTATTATGCGACCTATCCCGGCACGTTTCGCGCCGCCGGCGCGGATTTCACGGTGGTCGAGACATCCGCCGATGACGGTTTCCAGCCGCGCCGCGAGACGATCGAGGCCGCCATCCGTCCCAATACGCGCTCGATCCTGATCAACTCGCCCAACAACCCCACCGGCGCGGTCTATTCGCGCGCCAGCATCGAATTGCTGGCCGACATCGCCCGCCGCCGCGATCTCTGGCTGCTGTCGGACGAGGTCTACTGGACGCTGGGCGGAGGCGAGCACGTCTCGCCGCGTTCACTGCCCGGCATGGCCGAGCGGACGCTGGTGATCAACTCGATGTCGAAGAGCCACGGCATGACCGGCTGGCGCATCGGCTGGCTGACCGGTCCGGCCGGGATCGTCGGCCTGCTGATCAGCCTCAACCTCGTCTCCACCTACGGCCTGCCGGACTTTTCCTCGCGCGCGGCGATCGAGGCGCTGGAGAACGAATGGGGCGTCGCCGACATCGCCCGCATCTACCGTGAGCGCCGGCTGGCGGTGCTCGACGCGCTCGACGGTGCCAACGGCGTCGCGGTGCGCGGTTCAAACGGCGGCATGTATGTCATGCTCGACATCCGCGCCGTCGAACCCGACGACGAACAATTCGCCTGGAGCCTGCTGGAGGCCCGCAAGGTCGCGGTGATGCCGGGTTCGTCCTTCGGCCGGGCGGCCGCCGGCTGCCTGCGCATTTCGCTGTGTCAGCCCGAACCGGTCCTGCGCGAGGCGGTCGGCCGCCTGCGCGATCACCTTGCAACCTATCGCGCAACGGAGCGCCGCCCATGATCGCCCTGCCTCAAAAAGCCCGCGTCGTGATCATCGGGGGCGGCGTCGCCGGATGTTCGGTCGCCTATCATCTCGCCAAGCTTGGGTGGACCGACATTGTCCTGCTCGAACGGCAACAACTGACCAGCGGCACGACCTGGCACGCGGCCGGCCTGATCGGCCAGTTGCGCGCCTCAGCCAACATGACGCGGCTGGCGAAATATACCGCCGACCTCTATGCGCGGCTGGAAGAAGAAACCGGGGTCGCCACGGGGATGCGCCAGCTCGGCTCAATTTCGGTGGCGCTGACGCAGGACCGCAAGGAAGAGCTGCTGCGTTCCGCCACGATGGGCCGCGCGCGCGGCGTCGAGGTCTGGGAGATTTACCCTCAAGAGGCAAAAGACCGCTACCCGCACCTCGAAATCGGCGATGTCAAGGGCGCGATCTGGATCGACAAGGACGGCCAAGGTGACCCGGCCAACATCACCCACGCCATGGCCAAGGGCGCACGCATGCTCGGCGCGAGAATCGTCGAACAAGCAAAGGTTCTGGCGATCCATACCGCCAAGGGTCGCGTCACCGGCGTCACCGTGGAAGCCAATGGCGAAACCCAACGCATCGCTTGCGACCATGTCGTCAACTGCGCCGGCATGTGGGCGCGCGAGGTCGGCCAGATGGCTGGCGTCGCTGTGCCGCTGCACGCTTGCGAGCACTTCTATATCGTCACGGAGCCAATT
>Ga0209793_1001652_pt1 | contig 13069 bp, 10 predicted proteins | sample EBPBio122009_DNA_FD_185863 | JGI IMG/M metagenome (GOLD analysis project Ga0209793, IMG submission 185863) | Wastewater treatment Type I Accumulibacter community from EBPR Bioreactor in Madison, WI, USA - Reactor 1_2/2/2009_ DNA (SPAdes) (version 2) | ecosystem: Engineered > Bioreactor > EBPR >... | reverse complement strand
CGATCAGCAGGTTCAGCACCTGCGCCTGCACCGACACGTCAGCGCCGAGGTCGGCTCGTCCAGCAGCACCAGCGACGGCCCCGGCGCCAGCGCCCGGGCGATGCAGATCCGCTGCCGCTGCCCGCCGGAAAACTCATGGGGATGGCGGTAGAGGTGCTGCGGCCCCAGCCCGACCAGATCCAGCAATTCCGCCGCCCGGTCGGTGCGCTGCTGGCGGTTCAGCCCCAGAATGCCACGGTGGATGAGCATCGGCTCGGTCACGATGTCATGCACCGACATCCGCGGATTGAGCGAGGCATAGGGGTCCTGAAAGACGATCTGCACCTTGGCGCGGAGCGCGCGCAGGGCGGCGGGGCTGAGGCGCGCCATATCCTCGCCCTCGAACAGGATCCGGCCCGAGGTCGGCGTGTCCAGCCGCAGGATCTGCCGGGTCAGTGTCGTCTTGCCCGAGCCGCTTTCGCCGACCAGCCCGAAGCTTTCACCCTTCCTGACGGAAAGGCTGACTTCATGCAGCGCGCGCACCCCGGGCGAGGTGCCGAACATGCCCTTCCGCTCTGCGAAGACGCGCGAGACATTCTCGATCTCAAGCATTCTGCACCTCCTTGACCACCGGGCAGGCGACGGCATGATCCGGGGCGCGGGTATGGACCGGCGGCGGTCCCTCCAGACAGGAAGGCCGGGCCAAAGCGCAGCGGGGCGCGAAACGGCAGCCAGGGGGCGGGTGGATCAGGTTCGGAACCGCGCCTGCCAGTCCCTGCAATTGCCCGCGCTTGACGCTGCGGTCAGGGATCGCCCGCAGCAGCGCCTGCGTATAGGGATGGGCAGGATCGGCCAGAACCGCCTCGATCGGGCCCTTTTCCACGATGGTACCGGCGTACATCACCGCCACATGCGTGCAGGTCTGGGCCACGACGCCGAGGTTATGGGTGATCAGCACCACGCCCATGTCATGCGCCGCGACCATCTGTTTCAAAAGCGTCAGGATCTGCGCCTGAACCGAGACATCGAGCGCGGTGGTCGGCTCGTCGGCGATCAGCAGATCGGGCCGGCCGATCAGCGCCATGGCGATCAGCACCCTTTGGCGCATCCCGCCCGAGAATTGGTGCGGGTAATCGTCCAGCCGCGATTCCGCCGCCGGGATTCCCACCTCGGTCAGCATGGCGATGGCGAGCTTGCGCGCCGCCTGCTTGCGCGCCCGGCGACCTGCGCCGGGTTGCAGGCCGAGGATGGCGGGGTCGTGCTTCGCCGCCGCCAGCGCCACGTCAATGAGTTGCGTGCCGATGCGGAAGGCGGGGTTAAGGTTGGTGGTCGGGTCCTGAAAGATCATGCCGACCCGCCGGCCCCTGAGCGCCCGCATCTGCGGCTCGCTCAGCCCCAGAACATCGGTTCCGTCCAGCAAGATCTGGCCACCGGTGTATTCGGCGGGGGGCGTGCGGACCAGGCGCGAGACCGAGAGCCCGGTCAGCGACTTGCCGCAGCCGGTCTCGCCGACCAGCCCCCAGATCTGCCGCTTTTCGACGCTGAGGCTGACGCCGGACAGCACCTTGGCGGCGCCCTCGAAGGAATGCATCGACAGATGCAGGTCGCGGATATCGAGAAGGGCGGTCATCTCAGCGCCTCGCACGGGGGTCGAGCACGTCGCGCAGCCCGTCGCCCAGAAGGTTGAAGCCGAAGACGGCCAGGAACATGGCCATGCCGGGGAAGACGGCGGTCCACCAGAAATCCGGCATGTAGTTGCGGGCGATGGACAAAAGCGTCCCCCATTCCGGGGTGGGGGGGCGCACGCCGATGCCGATGAAGCCCAGTGCCGCGACAGTCAGGATGGCGAAGCCCATGTCGAGCGACATCTTGACGATGATCGGCGAGACGATGTTGGGCAGGATGTGGCGGAAAAGGACCCGCGCCGGGCTGGCGCCGATGGCACGGGCGGCGGCGACATAGACCTCTTCCCGCGCCTGCAGCACCTCGCCCCGCACGAGCCGCGCGTAGCCCGGCCACCAGGACAGGGCGATGGCGATGATCATGTTGACGAAGCCGGGGCCGAGGGCCGCGGCCACCGCCATGGCCAGGATCAGGCTGGGGATGGTCAGCATCAGGTCGGAAAACCGCATCAGCACATCGTCGATCCAGCCGCCGTTGAACCCGGCCAGCGCACCGACCACCACGCCCAGCACCGTGCCGATCAGCACCACGGCAAAGCCCGCCGCGACCGAGACGGGGGTGCCGGCCATGACCAGCGACAACACGTCCTGTCCCAGCTCGTTGGTGCCGAAGGGATGGGCGAGGGACGGGGCCTGGAACCGCTCGGCGGTGTTCAGCCCGCCCCGCACATGCTCGGGATAGGGGGCGAGGAGATTGCCGAAGAGCGTGAAGAACACCACCACCGCCACCATCGTTGCGCCGACCATGGACAGGCGGCTCTGGCGGAAGCGGTAGAAGGCGCGGCGCGAGGCCTCGGCCCGGGCACTGCGGCGGCTGTCCTGGGGCACGTCGGTCATTGGTAGCGGACCTTCGGGTTGATGAGGCCATAAAGCACGTCGATGACGATATTGGCGGTGACGAAAAGAACCCCGATGACCAGCGCCACGCTGACCACCGGCATGAAATCCTGCGACACGATGGCCGAGGTGGCGTAAAGCCCGATCCCCGGCCAGTCGAAGACGGTTTCGACCAGCACCGTCCCGCCCAGCAGCCAGCCGAAATAGAGGCCGATGACGGTCAGCGACGAGGAGATCGCGTTGCGCAGGACGTATTTGAAGACGATCAGCCGGGGCGAGAGGCCCAGCGCGCGGGCGGTGGTGACGTAATCCTGGTGCATCACCTCGATGGTCGAGGCGCGCATCATGCGCAGGATCGTGGCCAGCGGCGACAGCGACATGGCGATGGCGGGCAGCGCCAGATAGCGCAGGGCGGTCCAGAAGGAGTCCCAGTCGCCCGCGATGATCGAGTCGATCGTGTAGAAGCCGGTGACACCCGGCGGCGGGTCGAAGATGATCGGGAAGCGCCCGCCCAGCGGCAGCCACATCAGCCACATGGCGAAGCAGAGTTGCAGCAGCAGGCCGAGGAAGAAGCGCGGCATCGAGATGGCGGCGACCGAGAGGATATTCGACAGGTAATCCGGCCATTTGTTGCGCCAGACCGCGGCCATAAGGCCAGCCGGGATGCCGACGAGGATGGCCAGCAACAGGGCCGAGAAGACCAGCTCCAGCGTCGCGGGCAGATAGGCGGCAAGGTCGGTGGCGACGGGACGGCGGGAAAACAGCGAGGTGCCGAAATCGCCCTGAACCAGCCCGGAAAGATAGGTCCAGTACTGGACCCACAGCGGCTGATCGAGGCCGAATTCGCGCGCCAGCGCCTCGATCTCGGCGCGGGTGGCGTTGGGACCGGCGGCCAGGCCCACCGGGTCGCCCGGCAGCACGCGGGCGATCACGAACATGATGATCGTCATGCCGATCAGCACCGGCAGGATCAGCAGGATCCGCCTCAGGATGAACCGCAGCATTGCCTCGGGGCCTCGCGTTGGGAAGGGGCGGGCGCGGGTCCGAACCCGCGCCCGGAAGGGTTACAGCGACAGCGGCCAGGCCTCGATCGCGTTCGAGGCGACGGGGGTGAAGGCAAAGCCCTGCACCGCGTCGCGCATCCCCAGGCGCCGCTTTTCAAGGACGCCGAAGATGTCGGGGCAATCCGCGACCAGCAATTCCTGAAGCTGGCCATAGATCTCGACCCGGCGGGCGGGGTCGATCTCGGTCCGGCCGGCCTCGATCAGCGCATCGGCTTCGGGGTTGTGATAGACCGCGTTCTGCCAGCCGCCATTGCGCGAGGAATGATAGGCGGCATAGGCGATGTTGTCGGGGTCGCCGTAGTTTGCCGTCTGATAGACCGGGAAGAGGTCAGGGAAGGTCTCGGGCGATTGGCAGGCCGCCACCATGTCCGGCCAGTTCATCGGCGTGATGTCCAGCTGGATGTTCAGCGCCTGCAGGCTGTCGAGCATGATCAGCGCCCAGCGGCGTTGCTGTTCCAGCCCGTTCACATGCACCATGCGCAGGGTGATCCCGCCCTCGGGCGTGTCGGTCATCGCCAGATGCTCGCGCGCCTTGTCGAGATCCATGCGGTAGACCTCGAGCTCGGGATTGTGGCCGAGGATGCCGTTGGGCAGCGGGCCGGTCATCAGCTCGGCATAGCCCGAGGCGTCGAGCATGGCCTGGTAGTTCATGGCATAGGCCACGGCCTTGCGCATGTTGATGTCGGCCATCGGGCCCTGTTCGGTGTTCATCTTGATCGAGAAGGTGCGGTATTCCGGCTCGATCACCCGCACCACGCCCGGCGCGCCCTCGAGCGCGTCCATGTCTTCCGAGGTCAGGTCGACCGAGATATGCACCTCGCCCCGCTGCAGCATCAGCCGCTGGGTCGAGCTTTCGCGCACGATCTGCCAGATCACCCCGTCCAGGTTGCCGCCGCCGGTCTGCCAGGCGGTGTCGGCGCGCTGCAGCTGATAGAGCGCACCCGCTTCGGCGCGGCGCAGCTTGAAGGGGCCCGAGCCCGCGACATTGGCCTGCAGATAGGTGGTGCTGTCGTCCCCGCCTTCATTGGCCTCGGCAATGGCTTTCGAGGCGATGAAGATCCACGGGATCACCTGCAGGAAGGCGGCGAAGGGGGTGGCCAGATCGAAGCGCACGGTATGGGCGTCGACGGCGGTGACGCCCTCGGGCTCGACGATGCCGCGGATCATCCAGCTGTTGCCGCGGGCCAGACGCAGCGCGCGCTGGTACGAGAAGACCACATCTTCGGCGGTGACCGGGCTGCCGTCATGGAAGACCGCCGCCGGGTTCAACGCGAAGGTATAGGTCTTGCCGTCCTCGCTGACCTCCCAGCTTTCGGCGAGACCCGGCACGGGTTCCGGCGGGTTGCCGGCGACGCGGACCAGCGGCTCATAGGTGTTGCGCAGGAAGAAGCTGGCGGAATAACCGGTCGCGGTATGGGGGTCGTAGTTCGGGATGTCCTGGGTCGAGGCGATGATCAGGATGTTGCGGCTCGATTGGGCGAAGAGGTCTTGCGGGAAGCTGGCGGCGGCGAGCCCGGCGCCGCTGAGCGCCAGGAAGCTGCGCCGCGAGAGGGTCTTGAGGTCGATGGTGGACATTCGCATCTCCGTGTTGGGGTCCGGCCGGGTCGGCGCCGACCGGGTGGGGTGGTCGGATCTCAGGCCGTCGCGGCGAGTTCTGCGCGCGCCGTCAGGGCCGAAGGGTGATAGCGGCGGACGTAATCGAGGGTGACGTAGCCCAGTTGCAGGTCTCGTTCGACCAGCGCCGGGTCGCGCTCGGCCGGGTCGCCGAACCCGGCGCCCCCGCCCAGCATCAGTTCCACGCGCTCGCCGGGCGTGCGCAGTTCCACCAGCTTGCCGGTGCCGCAATCCTCGATCAGCGCGCCCTCGGGGCCGATGACCCGCCCCCGCGCCATGCCGCCCGGCTGGCCGCCGAAGAGGCCCGGGATCGGGTTGTTGACGCCCTCGGGGAAAACCGAGGCCAGCGTGGTCCGCCCGTCCAAGGTGAGCTTGCGGAAGACAACACGCTGCCCCAGCCCGCCCCGATGCCGTCCGGCGCCGCCGGTATCGGCGACGAAGGCCTTTTCCTCGACCAGGATCGGCGCCCGGCTTTCCATCAGCTCGATGGAGGTATTGGCGGCCGAGGTCGGCCACAACAGCGCCGAATGCCCGTCGCCCCGGTCCGAGCCCCCCTGTCCGCCGCCGCAGAACAGCATGTCGGAATAGAAGGCGCCACTCGCATCCTGCCCGTAGACCGTCGAGGCGACGGCGAGCCCGGTGAAGGCCTGCACATCCTCGGGCCGGGCGCCGGCCAGCGCCTGGAAGATGTTGGGCGCCAGATACCAGCCGGTCCGGGTGCGGATATTGACCGAGGCCGGATAGGTGCAGTTCAGGATCGAGCCTTCGGGCGCCTTGACGGTGAAGGGCCGGTAACAGCCCGCATTGCCGCGCACCTTCGGCGTCAGCATGCATTTCAGCGGATAGGTCGCATGCGCCGCCGTGTAGTTCAGCGTCGAATTGAGGCCCCCCTGCGCCAGCTGCGGCGGGGCGCCGTCAAAGTCGATGACCATGGCGTCACCCTCGACCTTGATGGCGACGGGATAGGTCATCACCTCGCCCAGCGGGTTGTTGGTGATGGTGCCGGTATAGGTGCCATCGGGGATGGCCCGCACCGCGTCGCGCATGGCCCCTTCGGAAAGGTCCTGCACCACCTGCGCCAGCGCGCCCAGATCCTCCATCCCGTATTCGGCCATGAAGGCCTCCAGCCGCTCGGCCCCGATCACGTTGGCGGTGACGAAGGACTGGATGTCGCCGATCACCTGTTCGCCGTTGCGGACGTTCTGGCCGATCATGCGGAAGAGGGTCTCGTTCGGCTTGCCCGCCTCGAACAGCTTCATCGGCGGGATCTGCAACCCTTCCTCGTAGATCTCGCGCGCTTTCAGCGAATCCTTGGTGCCGCCGATGTCCGAGACATGCCCCACGGTGCCCAGCAGCCCGACCAGCCGTCCGTTGCGGAAGGCAGGTGTGACGATGGCGAGGTCGAAGAGGTGACCGGCGCAAAGCCAGGGATCGTTGGTGATCAGCACATCACCGGGCTGCAGCGTTTCGGCCGGGTAACGCTCCAGCAGCGCCTTGACCGCCCGGGGCAGGGTCAGGTTGAAGACCGGCATGGCGCGCGGGCTGTGGGCCAGCGTCTCGCCCAAGGGGTCCAGGAGTTCGCAGGCGAAATCCTGCGCTTCCGAGATGACCAGCGAGAAGGCGGTGCGGCAGACCGTCTGCCACATCTCCTCGGCCACGTTGACCAGGCGGCTCCACATGATCTCCAGCCCGATGGGATCGGCCTGGATCAGCGCCACCGCCTCATCGCGGCTCATGCCGGCGCCGATGCGGGTTTCGGCCTGCTGGGTGGCGGCGACGCTGATGCAGAGGTTCAGCGCCTGATCCACTTTCACGCTGTCGCGCGGGCCGATGATCGTGGTTGCCTCGCGCTCCTCGACAATGGCGGGGCCGTCGAACGTATCGCCCGGGACCAGCGCATAGCGGTCATAGACCGTCGCCTCGAACGCGCCATCCGCGAACCAGGCGCGCCGGGTGCCCTTGACGCGCCCCTCGCTGCCCGCGCCGCCGGCGGCGCCGGTCACGGAAATCGCGGGCTGAGGACCGACGCAGCGCAGGCGGAAGTTCACCGCCTCGATCCGCGCGCCCTCGAAGACCTTGGTGTAGCGCACTTCATAGGCCTTGGCGAAAGCCTCGCGGATCGCGGGCAGGCTGTCAGCGCCGATCGGGCCATGGGGCAGAGCGACCGAGATGTCGTGCATCTGGCCCACAAGGCGCATGTCGGCGTGGACCTCGACCGTGATGTCGGAATCTTTCACACCCGCCGCGGTCAGATGCCCCCGGCCCTCGGCCTCCATCGCCTGAAGCAGGGCGTTCAGCGATTCGGCGTCGAAATCGCCCGTCAGTTCAACGCGGTGCGAGCGCACTCCCTCGAAGCTGAGCGGGGCGACCAGGAAGCCCAAAGCCGAGGCCGCGCCCGAGGCCGGCGGGATGATCACTTCGGCCACGCCCATGGCGCGCGCCACGTTTACCGCATGCGCGGGACCGGCGCCGCCGAAGGCGACCATGGCATAATTGCGCGGGTCCTTGCCCTTTTCGATCAGGTGGACTCGGGCCGAAGCCGCCATGTTCTCGGCCACCACCTTGTGGATGCCGAGCGCGGCTTCCTCGATCCCCAGGCCCAGGGGCGCGGCGACCGTGCCGATGGCCCGCCGCGCGGCCTCCAGATCCAGCGTCATGCGCCCGCCCAGGAAGAAGCCAGGGTCGTAATAGCCCAGCACCAGGTTCGCGTCGGTGACGGTTGGCTGCAGCCCGCCCAGGCCATAGCAGGCCGGACCGGGGTCCGAGGCCGCCGAATGGGGCCCGACCTTCAGCAGACCCACCTCGTCCAGCGCGGCGATGGAGCCGCCACCGGCGCCGATCTCGATCATGTCGATCACCGGCGCCTTGATCGGCAGGCCCGAGCCCTTGGTGAAGCGATGGACGCGCGCGGCTTCCATCATCGGCGCGATCTCGGCGCGGTTGTCCTCGATCATGCAGGCCTTGGCCGTGGTGCCGCCCATGTCGAAAGAGATGACATCCGCCCGGCCCGCCAGTTCGCCGAAAAGCGCGGTGGCCAGCCCGCCCCCCGCAGGCCCCGATTCCAGCAGCCGGATCGGCAATTCGCGGGCGGTCGCCAACGACACAAGGCCGCCCGCCGAATGCATCAGCCTGAGCGAGCCCAGGAAACCGCGCTTGCGCAGCTCCGCCTCCAGCCGCTTCAGATAGCGGTCCATCAGCGGCTGCACATAGGCATTGGCGCAGGTGGTGACGGTGCGCTGGTATTCGCCCATCTCGGCCACCACGTCGGACGAGATCGAGACCGCGATCCCCGGCGCCGCGGCGCGGATCAGCTCGGCCGCGCGGCGCTCATGCGCGGGGTTGATATAGGCGTGCAGGAACGAGACGGCGATCGCCTCGCAGCCCTGGGCAACCAGCGCCTTGGCGGCGCGGGTGACGGCGGCTTCGTCCAGGGGCGTCAGGACGTCGCCCGTGGCGCTCAGGCGCTCAGCCACCTCGATCCGCCGGTCGCGGGTTGCCAGGGGCTCGGGGAATTCGACGAAAAGATCATAGATGTCATAGCGTTGCTCCGTGCCCATCTCCAGGATGTCACGGAAGCCCTGGGTGGTAATCAGGCCCAGCTTCGCGCCCTTCCGCTCGATCACCGCATTGGTCACCAGCGTCGTGCCATGCACCATTTCGGACACGTCCGACAGCGCGATGCCGCGCAGCGCGACCAGTTCCTCCAGCCCCTTCAGCGCGGCCTCGGCCGGATCGTGGGGCGTGGTCAGGCGCTTGTGCAGCGTCACGCTGCCTTCCGCGCCATCGTAGAGGATGAAGTCGGTGAAGGTACCGCCGATGTCGAACCCGACCCTCCAGCGCCCGGTGCCGCTTGCTCCGCTCATGTTGTCTCACCTTTTCCTTGAGGTCCTGTCGCCCAGGGCGGCCGAGACTTCGGCCGCGCCGTCGAGCAACATGGTTTCGATGGATTTGCGGTCGTCCTCGGTGGCCAGCGCCGCCGGCCAGACGATGCACAGGGCGACCGCTTCGCCCGTTTCAGGGTCGCGCACCGCGACCGACAGCGCATCGACGCCCCGCGTCGATTCCTGCGCCGAGAAGGAGATGCCGGTCGCGCGCACCTCGGCCAGCCGCTCCAGCAATTCGTCGATGGTCTGGGGCGACAGGTCCGAGGGCGGCACGATGCCATCCGCGAAGAGCGCCCGTACCTCATCATCGCTGTAGAGGGCCAGCAGCGCCCGCCCGGTGCCGCTGCCATGCGCCGTCAGCCTGCGGCCGATGTTCGATACGACGCGCAGCGCATGGGTGCCGGGGTGGTCGGTCACCGCCGCCACCTCGGTATCGATCAATTTGCTGACATAGCCGGTATGGCCGGTCGCGGTGCTGATCTTCGCCACCGCCTCGGCCGCGCGCTCCACGAGGCTCGAGGAGCGCCGGTAGCTGATCGCCGCATCCAGCACCAGAACCCCGGGGCGAAAGCGCTTGGTCTCTCCGATGGTCTCCAACAGGCCCGCGTCGCGCATCGCCCTGAGCAGCCGCGAAGCGTTGCTCTTGGGGATGCCCAGCTTCTCGACCGTATCCATGACGGTCAGTTCGGTGCATTCGGCTCCGAAACAGCGCAGGACGGCGGCGGCGGAATTGAGGATCGACATGGCGTTCCAAAAGTTGCAAAAAATGGAACAGTAGTTCCGTTGAATGCAACTATTTGACAGCGAGCGATTCGTGTCAACGGTCTTTGCAATGTGCGAAGGCCGGATTTTTCGACTGCCGCCGCGAGGGGCATCGCTGCCGGTTTTTCAGCCGATTTCTGGCTCTTGCCGAAGGCTCCGGGCAGTGCCACGCTCACGCGAGACCTCCCAACCCCTGGAAATCCCATGCAATCTCTGCCCCGAATCGATGCCTTCGCCGAGGATCTGACCGCGCTGCGCCATGACTTCCACGCCCATCCGGAACTCGGGTTTCAGGAGCACCGGACCTCGGCCCGCATCGCGGGACTGCTGGAAAGCTGGGGCATCGAGGTCACCCGGGGCATCGGCGGGACCGGGCTGGTCGGTGTGCTGCAGGGGCGGGGGACTGGACGGCGAATCGGGCTCAGGGCCGATATGGACGCCCTGCCGATGGAGGAGCTGACGAACCTGCCCTATGCCTCGAAGACGCCGGGCGTGTTCCATGGCTGCGGCCATGACGGGCATATCACCATGTTGCTGGGCGCGGCCCGCTATCTGGCCGAGACGCGGGATTTCGACGGCACGGCGATCTTCATCTTTCAGCCGGCCGAGGAGGGGCTGGGCGGCGCCCGGGCGATGATCGAGGACGGACTTTTCGAGCGCTTTCCCTGCGACGAACTCTATGGCCTGCACAATTCGCCCTATCACCCGCTGGGGCAGGTCACGCTGCGCCCGGGGCTGGCGCAGGCGGGGGCGTGTTTCTTCGATATCCGGGTGCAGGGGCAGGGCGCGCATGGCGCCTATCCGCATCTGGGCAAGGATCCGGTGACCATCGGCGCGGGCCTGGTGAAGGAACTGCAGGAGATCACGGCCCGCAATGCCGATCCGCTGCATCCGGTGGTGGTCTCGGTCACCGCCTTTCGGGCGGGCGAGGCCTATAACGTGATCCCCGACCGTGCCGAATTGCGGGGCACCTTCCGTTTCCTCAGGCCCGAGGATCGGGACCTGATCGACCGGCGCATGCGGCAGATCTGCGCCGGGATGGCGCTGGCGCACGGCGTCGCCATCGAGGTGGATATTCGGGGCGTTTTCAGCCCCTTGCGCAACGATCCTCAGAGCGTGGAACACCTGATCGCGGCCGCCCGCGACGTGGTGGGCGAAAAGGCTGCGGCCGATGCTGAGGTGATCATGGGCTCCGAGGACATGGCCGATTTCCTGGCCGTGGTGCCGGGCGTCTTCTTCAACCTCGGCCATGGCTCGGGCGTGCCGGTCCACAACCCGCATTTCATCCTCGACGACCGCATCCTGCCGGTCGGTGCCAGCATCTTTGCCCGTCTGGTCGAGCGTCGCGGCACGCGCTAGGGTGGCGGCGCAGTCACAGGGGGAAGGGCGATGGAGCGCAACGGGTTCAAGGCGGCTTTGGCGGAAGGCCGCACGCAGATCGGCTGCTGGGTCGGGCTGGCCGACGATTACGCGGCCGAAATCGCTGGCGAGGCGGGTTTCGACTGGCTGGTGATCGACGGCGAACACGCGCCCAACGACATCCGTTCGATGCGGCGGCAGCTGTCGGCGCTGGGGCGGTCCGCCTCGCATCCGGTGATCCGGCTGCCGGTGGGCGAGGTCTGGATGGTCAAGCAGGCCCTCGATATCGGGGCGCAGACGCTGCTCATTCCCATGGTCGAATCGGGCGCGCAAGCCGCCGAACTGGCCCGCGCGATGCGCTACCCGCCCGAGGGGATTCGCGGCGTGGGGGCGGGGCTGGCCCGGGCCTCGCGCTTTTCCGGCATCCCCGATTACATCCACCGCGCCGATGCCGAGGTCTGCCTGCTGGTCCAGGTCGAGAACCGGGCAGGGATGGCGGCGCTCGATGACATTCTGGCGGTCGAGGGGGTGGACGGCGTGTTCATCGGCCCGGCCGACCTGTCGGCCGATATGGGCTTCCGCGGCAAGGCCGACGCGCCCGAGGTGAAGCAGGCAATTCAGGACGCGATCCGGCGGATCCGGGCGGCGGGCAAGGCGGCGGGGATCCTGGCCACGGACGAGGCACAGGCCCGGGAATGGATCGCCGCGGGCGCCAATTTCTGCGCCGTGGGGATCGACGTGACGATCCTTGCCCATGCGCTGAGGGCTCTGGCGGCCAAGTTCCGCTGACGGCGATGCGGGTTCTGACCTTCAATGTTCAGAACCTGCGGCTCAGGCGGCCCGGCGGGCGCGAGCGGCTGGATGGTGCGCGGGACGGCTCGGACGGGGAAAGCGCGCTGGATCGGGCCCTCGATTTCGCCGACCGGCGGCTGACCGCGGCGGTGCTGGCGCGTGCCAAGGCCGACATATGCGCCTTGCAGGAGGTCTTCGACCGCGACTCGCTGGATTATTTCCACGATCATCTGTTGCGGGGGGCCGGGGCGGCACCCTGGCCCTGGCGGGCCTGCCTGCAAGGCAATGACGGGGCAGGGCGCGACCTCGCGCTGATGGCGCGCCGGCCCTTCGCCGCGCAGAGCCATGCCCGGCTCCTGCCGGGGGATCTGGGGCTGGAGGGGCGCGCGGATCTGCCGGTCTTCAGCCGCGACCTGCTGGCGGCGGATTTTGGCCCGCTCACCCTTTTTGTCGTGCATTTCAAGGCGCCCTGGCCAGACCCCCAAGCCGCCTGGATCCGCCGCAACCAGGAGGCGCAGGCGGTGCGCCGGGTGATCGAGCGGCGCTTTCACGACCCGGCTTCGGCGCTGTGGCTGGTGCTGGGCGACCTGAACGACCCGCCCGAGGGCACCCGCGCGGTCGCGCCGATCCTCGATCCCTTCGGCGTCGACCTGACCCGGCGCATGCCCGAGGGCGAGCGCTGGACCTGGGCCGAGGGGGAAAGGCGCGGCTGCCCGGATGCGATGATCGCCTCGCCCGCGCTGGCCGCGCGGTTCCCGCGCGCCGTGCCACAAGCGATCCGCGCGGGCCTCGCCCGCAACGCGGGAGGGGCTCAGCCGCGGCTCGAGGATGTGGGGGATGACAGGCCCCATGCCAGCGATCACGCGGCGCTGGTGCTGGATCTGCCCGGGTTCTGACCGGGTGCCGGGCCGTCATGGTTCTGTTACAAGGGGCTGCGACAAGACCAGCGACCCCGGACCAGCCAGAATGCGCCTTGCCATGACCGCCGACCTGACCCATTGCGGCTCGCTGCTCGACGCGTTGCCTGACCCCGCGCTGCTGGTTGGCCCCGACCGCCGCATCCTGCTGGCGAACCCACCCGCGCGCGAGCTGTTCT
>Ga0209793_1001651_pt1 | contig 13087 bp, 10 predicted proteins | sample EBPBio122009_DNA_FD_185863 | JGI IMG/M metagenome (GOLD analysis project Ga0209793, IMG submission 185863) | Wastewater treatment Type I Accumulibacter community from EBPR Bioreactor in Madison, WI, USA - Reactor 1_2/2/2009_ DNA (SPAdes) (version 2) | ecosystem: Engineered > Bioreactor > EBPR >... | reverse complement strand
CAGCGCCGCTCTGGCAAGCCTGACAACCGACAAGCTCGCTGCCCTGAACACCAAGCAGATCGCAGCCCTTTCGTCGGCGCAGCTCGGCGCCCTCAGCAGCGCCCAGCTCAACTCGCTCAGCTCCGATAAGCTCGGCGCGCTGTCCGCCAAGCAGATCGCTGGCCTGACGACTGGTCAGGTGGCTGGCCTCAGCACCGATCAGGTCGCTTCGCTCGGCGCCAAGCAGATCGCAGCCCTGACGACGTCGCAGGCCGCTGCCCTGAACACCGCCCAGATCGAGGCTCTGACCTCCTCGCAGGTTGCCGCCCTCGGCGCCGCTGCCCTCAAGACCATCGACTCCGCGGAACTGGCCCTGTTCTCCTCCAGCGAACTGGCCGCCATCTCCGACAAGGCGATTGCAGGTCTCGACAGCGCCGCTCTGGCAAGCTTGACAACCGACAAGCTCGCTGCCCTGAACACCAAGCAGATCGCAGCCCTCTCCTCGGCGCAGCTCGGCGCCCTCAGCAGTGCCCAGGTCAACTCGCTCAGTTCCGACAAGCTCGGCGTCCTCTCCGCCAAGCAGATCGCGGGCCTGACGACCGGCCAGGTCGCTGGCCTCAGCACCACGCAGGTCGCTTCGCTCGGTGCAAAGCAGATCGCAGCCTTCACCACCGCACAGGCCGCCGCCCTGAACACTGCTCAGGTTGAAGCCCTCACCTCCTCGCAGATCGCCGCTCTCGGCGCCGCTGCTCTCAAGACCGTCGACTCGGCGGAACTGGCCCTGTTCGCCACCGACGAACTCGCCGCCATCTCCGACAAGGCGATTGCAGGTCTCGACAGCGCCGCTCTGGCAAGCCTGACAACCGACAAGCTCGCTGCCCTGAACACCAAGCAGATCGCAGCCCTTTCGTCGGCGCAGCTCGGCGCCCTCAGCAGCGCGCAGCTCAACTCGCTCAGCTCCGATAAGCTTGGCGCGCTGTCCGCCAAGCAGATCGCGGGCCTGACGACTGGTCAGGTGGCTGGCCTCAGCACCGATCAGGTCGCTTCGCTCGGCGCAAAGCAGGTTGCCGCTCTGACGACGGCACAGGCCGCTGTCCTGAACACCGCCCAGATCGAGGCCCTCACCTCCTCGCAGATCGCCGCCCTCGGCGCCGCTGCCCTCAAGACCATCGACTCGGCGGAACTGGCCCTGTTCTCCTCCAGCGAACTGGCCGCCATCTCCGACAAGGCGATCGCAGGCCTTGAAGCTGCGGCCCTCGCAGGCCTTGGCACCGACAAGCTCGCCGCGCTCAACACCAAGCAGATCGCGGCGCTCTCCTCGGCACAGCTCGGCGCCCTCGACAGCGCCCAGCTCAACTCGCTCAGCTCCGACAAGCTCGCGGCCCTCTCGGCCAAGCAGCTCGCCGGTCTGACGACCGGCCAGGTCGCATCGCTCAGCACCACGCAGGTTGCGGCTCTCGACGCCAAGCAGCTCAATGGCCTCAGCTCCAGCCAGGTCGCGGCTCTCTCCTCGACCCAGGTCGAGGCCCTCAACAGCACGCAGATCGCCGGCCTCACCGCCGCCGTCCTGCAGGCCCTGAGCGCGGACGAGATCAAGACCTTCACCACCGACGAACTGGCCGCCATCAGCGCCAAGGCGATTGCCGGCCTCGCCACGGAAGACATCCTGGCCCTGAGCTCCGCCCAGGTCCGGGCCCTGAAGGCCGAGCAGGTCGCCGCGATGAACACGGCGCAGGTCGAAGCCATCATCCAGGCCTACAAGACGGTCTAACGCACGATAAAGGGCGGCGCGGCTTCGAACCGCGCCGCCCTTCTCCCTTCCCGGCGACCAGCCCGACGCAAGTCAACTCCGATAGCAAGGCGGACGAGCTCATCCAGAGTCCGTTCAACAGCCCGGCCAGCAGGCCCCTTGCCGCAGGATGTCATGACCGTCAGCCCTTCCACCGTTCCCGATCCGAACGCGCCACTTCTCCTGCTCCTCCTGCGTGCCCGCACCCAGCAGCTTTCGCTCGCAGACCTGTTCCAGACCGCGGAAACCCTTGCCAGCGCCGGCCAGAAGGCGGCGGCCGCGGAACTCTACAAGACCTGGATCGCCTTCAACGACGCGAACCCGCTGCTACATCTGGCCTATTTCAACTATGGCGTGGCCCTTTCCTCCGCAGGCGATATCGCCGGCGCGATGCATGCGCTGCGCGCGGCGATACGGCTGAGCCCGCTTTTCGGCCAGGCGCATATCAATCTCGGCCGGGCGCTCGAGGATTGCGGGCTGATCGGCGATGCCGTGCAGCAATGGCGCGTCTTTACCGATGCGACGGCGGAGATGACGCCCGACAAGCTCAACAACCGCCTGCTCAGCCTGCAGCATATCGGCCGCGTGCTGGAAGGCGCCGGCCAGCTCGACGAGGCCGAGGCCGCACTCTGGCAGGCAATGGAACTCCAACCCTCCCGCCCCGAGGCCGCCCAGCACTGGATCTCGCTGCGCGCACGCCAGTGCAAGTGGCCGGTCGTCGCACCGTCCATGCACCTGACGATGCGCAACTTCATGGACGCCATGTCCTCCATGACGATCGCCTGCTATGCTGACGACCCGCTGTTCCACCTAGCGAAAGCCTATCGCTACGGCCACCGCACCGTCGGCCGCCCTGCAGACCTTGCCGCGCTGGAACGCCGGCCGGTGCGGATGAAGACCGGCACCGGGCAGCACCTGCGCATCGGCTACGTCTCCTCGGACCTGCGCCAGCACGCCGTCGGCTTCGCGCTCAGCGAAGTGTTGGAGCTGCACGACAAGGCCACTGTCGAGGTCTTCGCCTATTATTGCGGCGACCCGGCCCCGATCGACCAGACACAGGCGCGGATCAAGCTGGCCGTCGACCATTGGCGCGACATTTCAGGCGTCGGCGATCTCGAGGCCGCCCGCCAGATCGTCGACGACGAGATCGACGTGCTGATCGACGTCAACGGCTATACGAAGAACGCCCGCACGAGGATCTTCGCCTACCGGCCCGCACCGGTGATCGTGAATTTCTGCGGCTATCCGGGCACCATGGCGACGCCATACCACCAGTACATGATCGCCGACGACGTGATCGTGCCGCCGGAAAACGAGCTTTATTATACGGAAAAGGTCCTGCGCATCGCCTGCAACCAGCCGGTGGACCGCAAGCGCGCGGTCAGCCCGCGCCCGACCCGCACTGCGGCGGGCTTGCCGGAGGACGCCTTCGTCTTCGCCAGCTTCAACGGCATGCAGAAGATCACCGCCCCGTGCTTCGCCCGGTGGCTGGCCATTCTCCACGCCACGCCCGGCAGCGTGCTCTGGCTGCTGGCCGGCGACGACAGCGCCAACGAGCGCCTGCGCAAGATGGCATCCGACGCCGGCATCGCGCCCGAACAGCTGCTCTTCGCCGGCAAGGCGATGAACCCGGATCATCTCGCGCGCATCGGTCTTGCCGATCTCTTCCTCGACACCTTCCCCTATGGCGCGCATTCCACCGCGGCCGATGCCATCACGCAGGGCCTGCCGGTGCTCACCGTCGCCGGCAAGAGCTTCGCCTCGCGCTTCTGCGCCAGCATCGTCACGGCCGCCGGCGTTCCCGAACTGGTGTGCGAGGGGCCGGACGAATATGTTCGCAAGGCCGTCGCCTTCGCGCGGGACCCCGCCAGCCTCAAGGCGGTACGCGACGCCATCGAGCGCCAGCGGGAAACCGCGCCGCTGCGCGACATGCCCGCCCTTGCCTTGCGCCTTGAAGACCTGTTCTGGCAGATGCAGGGCGAGGCCGAGCGCGGCGAGACGCCCGTGCCGGACCTGCGCAATCTCGACATCTACTACGAGATCGGCACGGAGCTTGCCGCGCAGGGCATCGAATTCGAGGACGAGGCCGCCTATCGCGCGCGCTACCGGGCGGAACTTGCCGCCCTCGACGCCTTCGCGCCGCTTTCGCCCGATGCCCGCCTCTGGCAGGGCGACGCGCCATGACGCAGGAAACGATCCTCATCGTCGGCGCCGGCCTTTCCGGCGCCGTCATCGGCCGCGAACTGGCCCGGCAGGGCTACCGGATCGAGATCGTCGATTCACGTGCGCATATCGGCGGCAACTGCCACACGGAGCGCGATGCGGCGACGGGCGTGATGGTGCATGTCTACGGCCCGCACATCTTCCATACGGACGATCAGGAAGTCTGGGACTATGTGAACGGCTTCACCACCTTCATGCCCTACAAGAACCGCGTGAAGACGACGAGCGGCGGACAGGTCTATTCGCTGCCGGTCAACCTGCACACGATCAACCAGTTCTTCGGCAAGACCCTCCGCCCGGACGAAGCCCGCGCCTTCCTGGAGACGGAGGCGGACACGTCCATCGCCGATCCGCAGACCTTCGAGGAACAGGCGCTGCGCTTCGTCGGCAAGGGTCTCTATGAAGCCTTCTTCAAGGGCTATACGCAGAAACAATGGGGTTGCTCGCCGACCGCCCTGCCGGCCTCGATCCTGAAGCGCCTGCCGGTGCGCTTCAACTACGAGGACAACTACTTCTTCCACAAATACCAGGGCATGCCGGAAAACGGCTACACCGAGATGATCGCCGGCATCCTCGACCACCCGAACATCACGGTGAAGCTGGAAACCGACTTCCGGCGCGAGGCAGCGGACGGTTATTCCCACATCTTCTATTCCGGCCCGCTCGACGGCTATTTCGACTACGAGCTCGGGCGCCTTGGCTATCGCACGCTGGATTTCGAGCGCTTCACCTATGACGGCGACTACCAGGGCTGCGCGGTGATGAACTACGGCGACGTCTCGGTGCCCTATACGCGCATCACCGAGCACAAGCATTTCTCGCCCTGGGAGGAGTACCAGGGTTCGGTCTGCTACCGGGAATTTTCGCGGGCGTGCGAGCCGGGCGACATCCCCTACTACCCGATCCGGCTCGTGGAGGAGAAGGCGCAGCTCGCCGACTATGTCGCGCGCGCCGAAAGAGAAACGGGCGTGACCTTCGTCGGCCGGCTCGGAACCTACCGCTATCTCGACATGGACGTGACGATCCGCGAGGCGCTCGACACGGCAAGGCTCTACCTCGCCCGCCGGGCGGAAAACGCAGCGATGCCGACTTTCCTGAACCCGCCGCTCTGAAACGCGAAAAGGCCCCGGTAAACCGGGGCCTTGTGATTCTGGAACCTGCGTCTGCCGATTAGCGGAAGAGCGTGAGGATGCTTTCCGAAGCCGAGTTAGCGATCGACAGCGACTGGATGGCGAGCTGCTGCTGGGTCTGCAGGGCCTTCAGGCGGGTCGATTCCTCGTTCATGTCGGCGTCAACGAGACGGCCAACGCCCGAGTCGATGGAGTCGGTCAGCTTGGAGACGAAGTCTTCCTGCAGGCCGATGCGCATCGCCATGGAGCCGAGGTCGGCGGCGGCGGAGGTCATCTTGCCGAGAGCTTCGTCGACCAGCGTGATCAGGCCGTCGAGCTGTGCACCCGTGGTCGTGCCGTCGATCTTGAATTCCGCAACGGATTCCGCCGTGGAGGCTGCGGTAACGGTCGTATCAACCTGCCAGAGGAAGTTGGTGCCATCCTTGGCGAATGCTTCCTGACCGTTATTTACACCCAAATCCTGTTCGACAGCGCCCACCCAGACGTCATCAGCAACCTTGACGTAACCGATACCGGCACCGGCACCGTCACCGGCAACTGTCCAAGCGATCTTGCCGCCGGCATCGAAGCTGCCGCCTGCGAGCGTCACCGCATCGCTGACCTCTGCGGACGTGAATTTCGGCACGTTTACGGGAGCAGTAGTCCCGTTCGTGTTGACGTTGACCACAATGCCGTCGCCGGCGATATTCGCTGTCTGGTCGAGAATACCTGTATTGCCGCCCTTGTCGAACAGAACGTTGTCTACCGTCAGCTCATACTTGACCTTCTTGACCGAAACGGAGCCATCGCTGTCGCGGACGAAGGAAGCGACGACGCTCGTCTCGTCGCCGACATTGGCCTCAAGCCAGTTCTCGCCGGAGAAGGAAGCAGCTTCGGAAATGCTCTTGAGCTGGTCCTGAAGCTGGGCGATTTCTTCCTGGATTTTGGTCTTGTCGACGCCGTCTTCCGTGGCGGCGACCAGCTTCTTCTTGATTTCCTTCACGACTTCGATCGACGATTCCATACCGGCATAGGCCGTATCGACCTTTGCGGCACCGAGGCCGAGAGCGTCCTGAACGGCGGAGAGCGCCATGTTGTCGGAGCGCATGGTCGTCGCGATCGACCAATAGGCGGCGTTGTCGGACGCGCCGCCGACGCGCAGGCCGGAGGAAACGCGCGCCTGCGTGTCTTCCATGTCGGAGCCGATCGTCCGCAGCGTCTGAAGGGCGGCCATGGCCGCGATATTGGTGAGAATGCTCGTCATTGAGTGGTGCCCCTTGATTGGCTTCAGGAGAAGGGACATTCCGGGTTCCACCGGGAGCGCCAATCAGCATCATGCTTGCCAGACCTGTCGTTCTTGCGGCCGGCTTGTCGCTTCGATGGTTCTAGGTAACGCGCTCATGGTTAACGAACTGCTAAGCGGGCGGAGAAAATACACCGCCCGGTAACCATAATCGCCGGCGCGGGACGAAACCCTCTCCCTCGTCCTGCCCGGACCTCTACGACATCCCGATTTTTCAATGCGTTGGAAGCTCCGGGCATGAGGCCGCAGATGGCGGCAGCGGATGGGGCAAGGTTCAAAACGCATCGGGCCGCGCTTCCTGCGAAGCGCGGCCCCTGTAGAGATGTGGAGAAAATCCCCACCGACCCGTCTGCTCCGATTAACGGAACAGCGACAGGACGTTCTGCGACGAAGAGTTGGCAATCGACAGCGACTGGATGGCGAGCTGCTGCTGGGTCTGCAGAGCCTTCAGGCGGGTCGATTCCTCGTTCATGTCCGCATCGACCAGACGACCGACGCCCTTGTCGATGGCCGAGCTCAACTTGGAGACGAACTCTTCCTGCAGGCCAATACGAGAGGAAATCGAGCCGAGCGATGCAGCCGCGCTGGTCATGCTCTTGAGCGCGGTGTCAACCATCGAGATTAGGCCATCCAACTGGGTGCCGGTGGTCGTCGCGTCAATAGTGAACCCGGACACGGACTCTGCCGTGGAACCGGCAGCGGCACCGGAGGTCGTGTCGACCTGCCAGAGATGAGTCGGGGCAGCACCGCCGGCAGCATATGCTTCCTGACCGTTATTGGCGCCCAGATCCTGCTCGGTAGCGGCAACCCAGGTGTCGTCCGCAATCTTTACGAAACCGACACCGGCGCCGGCGCCATCGCTGGCCGTCGTCCAAGCGATCTTGCCATTGGTATCGAAGCCGCCGCTGGCTGCGGTGACATCCGCGCTGACTTCCGCCGTGGTGTACTTCTTGACGTTGTGCGACGAGACCGTGCCGTTTGTGTTTACGTTGACGACAACGCCGTCACCGTTGATGTTTGTGGTCTGGTCGAGAATGCCAGTGTTGCCGCCTTTATCGAACAGCACGTTGCCTGCCGTGAGATCATACTGGACCTTCTTGACCGAAACGTTGCCGCCGCCGTCGCGAACGAAGGAAGTTACGACGCTCGTCTCGTCGCCAACAGTTGCTTCAAGCCAGTTTTCGCCGGAGAAGGAAGCGGCTTCGGCGATGCTCACGAGCTGGCCCTGGAGCTGCTTAATCTCTTCGTTGATCTTGGTCTTGTCGACGCCGTCTTCCGTCGCCGTCACCAGCTTCTTCTTGATCTCCTTGACCACGTCGATCGAGGAATTCATACCTGCATAGGCCGTATCGACCTTGGCGGCGCCGAGGCCGAGGGCGTCCTGGATGGCCGAAAGGGCCATGTTGTCGGAACGCATGGTGGTCGCGATGGACCAGTAGGCGGCGTTATCGGACGCACCGCCTACGCGCAGGCCGGTCGAAACGTGGGCCTGGGTGCTTTCCATGTCGTTGTTGATGGAGCGCAGCGTCTGGAGAGCAGACATGGCTGCGGTGTTGGTGAGGATGCTCGTCATTGTCGTTGTCCCTTTGAACGAAGTACTGGTGGGGACATACCGGACTCAAAAACTTTACCGGTTACGGCGGTTCGGCCTCATGCCAACTCGGTTCCTCTCGCGATCGGAGGGATACCAAACCCGTCGTGTCACGGTGAAATTCGCAGCCATTCCTTGCCAACTGATTAAATCGGCGATTCGACTTCGACGCACCAGGACTTATGGTAAATGGAGGGTAAACGCGGTCTAGCTGAAGGACCGCACGAGGCTGCCGACGAGCAGGTTCCAGCCGTCGATGAGCACGAAGAACAGGATCTTGAAGGGCAGCGAGATCGAGGTGGGCGGCAGCATCATCATGCCCATGGCCATGGTGATGGTGGCGACGATCATGTCGATGACCAGGAAGGGCAGCACGACGAGGAAGCCGATCTCGAAGCCGCGGCGGATTTCCGAGATCATGAAGGCGGGGATGACGACGCGCAGGTCCGCCACATTGTCCTTCACCATGGTCTGGCCGCGCTCTTCCGCCAGCGAGATGAACAGCTCGATATCCTTGTCGCGCGTGTTGGCGACCATGAATTCGCGGAACGGCTCGGCGATGCGCTTGGCGGCCTCGGTCTCGTCGATCTGGTTGGCCATCAGCGGCTCCACGCCGTTCTGCCAGGCGCGGTCGAAGGTCGGCGCCATGACGTAGAAGGTCATGAACAGCGCCAGCGAGACGAGGATCATGTTCGACGGCGTTGTGGCAAGGCCCATGCCCGAGCGCAGGATCGAGAAGGCGATGACGAAGCGCGGAAAGCTCGTCACCATGATCAGGATGCCGGGCGCGACCGAAAGGATCGTGAGAAGCCCGAAGGTGCGGATGATCCAGGCCGCCGCCGAGCCGTCGACAGGCGCGTTCAGGAGACCGCCCGGCAGTTGCAACTGCTGCTGGGCGTAGGCCATGCCGGTCATCGCCATCATGGCGAGGAAGGTCAGAAGGGCACGAATCATTCGATCACGAAGGTGCGGAACATGACGTTGGTTACGCGCCCTTCGGACCTGAGGTCAACCCGCTCCTCCAGGTCTTCCCGGAGATATTGGAAGCCGCGCGGCCCCTGTACCTGCTGGAGCGAGACCGTGCGCATATACGCCATGATATCCTGGTGGATCTCCTCCGCCAGAACCGCGTCCGGCGCGCCCTTGAACATCAGCGCGACCTCGAGCCGCACGCGGTTGTCGGACGGATAGGCGAGGTTGCTGGTGATCGGGTCGAGCAGCACGATGCCGTTCGCCTCGGTGGAGATATGCGGGATCTCGCCCGCCTCGGCCTTCTCGCCGCCGCCATGGCCGCCCTCGGCCGGCGGTTCGGCCTTCGCCGCCTCCTCCGCCGGTTCTTCGGCCGGCGGCGGGGCGAGCATGTTGCCCACGAACCAGCCGCCGCCGCCGGCCAGCAGCGTCAGCACGGCAACGACCGCGATGGTGATGACCAGCGAGGGCTTCTTCTTGGTCTCGACGCCCTGTTCTTCGTCCGCCATGTTCGTGTTCCGGGTTAGGAGGATGGGATCGTCAGATCGGCGAGAACAGGTCGAGGGCCTGCTGGCCCCACGGCGGCTGCTGCACTTCCGTCAGACGGCCGCGGCCGCCGTAGGAGATGCGGGCTTCCGCGATCTTCTCGTAGGAAATCTGGTTGTAGGCGTCGACATCCTGCGGCCGCACGATGCCAGCGACGTTGAGGATGCGAAGCTCGTGGTTCACGCGCACCTCCTGCGAGCCGCTGATCAGCAGATTGCCGTTCTCCACAACGCCGGTGACGACCGCCGCGACGAGCAGGTTCAGCTTCTCCGCGCGCGCCGTGGAACCGTCGCCCTTGGTGCTCGTCGACGAACCGAAGGAAAGGTCGCCCTCGGCATCGACGCTGCTGCTGGCCGACTTGCCGCCGAAGCCGAAGTTCATGCCGCTCTTGTTGGTGCGCGAGCGGTCGGTCTTGTTGTCGAAGCTCGCCTTGTCGTTGACGCGAATGTTGACGGTCAGGATGTCGCCCATCTTGAAGGCGCGCGAATCCTTGAAGAGCGCCGATTGCTGGTCGCTCCAGAGCGAATAACCGGCGACCGAGTTGCGCGGCTGCTTGGGATACATGGCCATCTGCGGCGTCTCGGCATAGCTGAGGCCGCTTCCGATCGGGCTCATCGCCGGCGCCCGGCCGATTTCCTTGACCGCCTGGCTCTGGCAGCCCGTAAGGGCCGTCGCGACGGCGAGTGCGAAGGCGAACTTTTTCATGACGGGTCCTTTGAGGTATTCGGGTCTGTCGCCGAAACGAGGATGCGGGTGAGCGCGGCGGCCTTGTCGGCCGGCATCTCGCCGAGGATGGTGCTCGACTGGCGCGGCGGCAGCTTCATGACGATGGCCGAGGCGATCTCCGGGTCCAGCTCGGCGAGCTGCGCGGCGGCGGCGTCCGGCTTCATCTTGCGGTAGATATCCACGAGGTCCTTTTCCGTGGACTTCAGGAAGTCGTTGCGGCGCTTCAGCCAGTCCTGGTATTCCGCACGCCGGATCTCCAGCGTCTTGATGCGCTCGTCGACATCCTTCTGCAGCTTCTCAAGCTCCTGCTTCTGGAGAAGGTAGCGCTGGTCGCGCGCGGCATCCGCGATGTTGGTGCAGAACTCGCGGATCTCGTCAGCGCTCGCCTTGGTCGTCATGATGACGGGGCGCTCCTCGGCGAAAGCGCCGGGAATGGCCATCATCACGAAGCCGGCAAAAGGAAGGGCGAGCCTTCTTGCGAGAAGGGAGAGGGTCGTGTTCGTCATTGCAATACCAGTTCCGCCTGAAGTGCCCCGGCCGTCTTGATGCTCTGCAGGATGGAGATGATGCCGTCCGGCTTCACGCCGATGCTGTTCAGGCCCCCAACGAGCGAGCGCAGGCTGGAGCCGTCGAGCATCGCGACATTGCCGCCTTCCTGCTGTACGAGGATATCCGTGCGCGGCTCCTCCGCCGTGACACCCCGGGAGAAGGGTGCCGGCTGGACCACCTCGGGCATTTCGGTGACCTGCACGGTCAGCGTGCCGTAGCTGACGGCGACGGGCGAGATGCGCACGTCCTGGCCGATGACGATGGTGCCCGTGCGCTCGTTGATCACCACGCGCGCCGGCGCATCGGTCTCGATGACGAGGTTCTCGATATCGGCCATCAACCGGGTCAGGTCCGCCATGCGGGGCTTGGCGACATGTACGGCCTGGGAATCGCGCGATTCGGCGATCGGGCCGCCATACTGGGCGGCCGCGTAACGGTTGATCGCATCCGCCATGCCGACCGACGTCGAGAAGTCGGGGTTGCGAAGCTGCAGCACGAGATCGGAAGCGTCCTTGAAGCGCGAGGGCAGCTCGCGCTCGATGATCGCGCCGTTCGGCACGCGGCCGGCGGTCGTCACGCCCTGCTGGACGCTCGCCGCATCGCCACTGGCATTGATGCCGGTGACGACGACGGAGCCTTGCGCGACGGCGTAGATCTGGCCGTCGGCACCGGAAAGCGAGGTCATCACCAGCGTACCGCCGCGCAGCGACGAGGCGTCGCCCAGCGAGCCGACGGTCACGTCGATACGGCTGCCGGGGCTGGCGAAGGGCGGCAGATTGGCGGTGACGAGCACGGCCGCGATGTTCTTGGCGCGCGTCTGGTTGCCGACCATCGAGATGCCGAGATTCTGCAGCATCGCCCGCATGGACTGCTCGGTGAAGGGCGCGGCGCGCATGCTGTCGCCGGTGCCCTGCAGGCCGACGACGAGGCCGTAGCCGATGAGCTGGTTCTCGCGGCCGGACTGCACCGAGGCCACATCCTTGATGCGGGCAGCCGGCAGCGCCGGGCCTGCCGCGAGCATCAGGCAGGCGACGGCGGCAAGCACGCGACCGAGAAGGGACTGCATCATTTCGCCACCACGTGTACGGTTCCGTCCGCCATGACCGTGCCGGCGACGATCACGCCGGAATCCTTGTTGCGGACCTTGATGAGATCGCCCACGGCGGCGTCCTCCAGGGACGTTCCGGCCGCCCTGAGCACGAGCGTACCGCCGTCGAAGACGAGCTGGACGGTGGTGCCGCGGGAAACGGCGAAGGGTTCGCGCAGGGCCGAGACGAGGATGACACGGCCGGGAAGCAGCGTGCGCTTGCTCACCATGCCGCTGACATCGGCGATGGTTTCCGCAAAGCCCTTCACGATGTTGGGGTTGGTGACCTCGACTTCCTCGACCTGACCGGCATCGATCTCCTCGCCGGGATAGATGGTGCGCTTCGGCACGACGGCGGTGCGCGCGTCGGCAAGAGCGGCATCGGCCACGAGAAGACCCGCCAGCACGGCCGGCACAGCAAGGGCCGCGCGCCGCCATGCGCCGAAGGTCTTTGCGGTACGAAGAGCTGCTATCAAGCGAAACATCATGTTCCCCGCGTGTCCGGTTGCTATCTCAGGTTCTTGCTGACGACCGCGGCCATCTCGTCCGCCGCCTGGATGATCTTGGAGTTCATCTCGTAAGCGCGCTGGGCGGAGATCAGGTCGGTGATTTCCTTGACCGGATCGACGTTGGAGGCTTCGAGATAGTTCTGCTGGATATAGGCGAAGCCCGCTTCGTCCGGCGCACCGACATTGGCCGGGCCGGAGGCGGCGGTCTCGCGGTAGAGGTTCTCGCCGAGCGGCTCGAGACCCGCTTCGTTGACGAAGTTCGCCAGCGTGATCTGGCCGAGGTCCTGCTGCTGGCCCGCCACGGTGGCGAAGACCTGGCCGGACCGCGTGACGGTGACTTCCGTCGCATCCTGCGGCACCGTGATGCCCGGCACGACCGTATAGCCGTCGAGGGTGACGAGCTGGCCTTCGGCATTGGTGTTGAAGGCGCCGGCGCGGGTGTAGAGCGTCGAGCCGTCCGAAGCCTCGATCTGGAACCAGCCGCGCCCGATGAGCGCGAGGTCGAAGGAGTTGCCGGTGGAAACGAGGCCGCCCTGGAGGTGCAGGTTGCGCACGGCCGCCGTCTTCACGCCGAGACCGATGATGGCGCCTTCCGGCACGACCGCCTGGTTGGCGCGATTCGGCACGCCGGCGGCGCGCTCGGTCTGGTAGAGAAGGTCGGAGAACTCGGCGCGGGCGCGCTTGAAGCCGGTCGTGTTGATGTTCGC
>Ga0209793_1001644_pt1 | contig 13139 bp, 18 predicted proteins | sample EBPBio122009_DNA_FD_185863 | JGI IMG/M metagenome (GOLD analysis project Ga0209793, IMG submission 185863) | Wastewater treatment Type I Accumulibacter community from EBPR Bioreactor in Madison, WI, USA - Reactor 1_2/2/2009_ DNA (SPAdes) (version 2) | ecosystem: Engineered > Bioreactor > EBPR >... | reverse complement strand
CACCAACTCCCAGCAGATGGCATAGCCGGCGCCGGGCTTCCAAAGTGCCTCGATCTCGGACGGGCAGCGTTCACCGCGGGGAACAAGTACCGCCTTGAGCACGCGAGGGCCAGGAGGAGGTAAATCCGGCCGCCGCCAGGCAAGCGAGTATCGGACCATCTCCATCACTCGCCTACCCACTTGTCGAACCCCTTGAGGTCCACCAGCGTCACCTTCTTCGCCAGGCGGTTGATCTTCACCACTTGCTTGTCCGGCTGGCGCAGCACCACGCCCTCCGGTGCCTGCTTCAGCGCCATCGTCCATCCGCCGCGCAGATAGTCGCTGTCGGCAAAGAGCCGATCGAGGTTGTCATCGTTGATCGGGATGGCAAGCGTATAGCCCTCGGCAGGGTCGCCCCTATCGCGCAGGCCGAGGCCCATAAGCGCCAGGCGGGCGCGGGCCTCCGCGATCGCCATCCACTCGCCGCCGGCCTCGAGCTGCTCGATGACGCCGCCGACCGTCAGCTTGTCGCCGCCCTTGTAGCTGTCGAGCTTCGCGCCAAGGATCTTCTCGATCACCTCCTGCCACTTCGGCACCTGGTCGCCACGCTCGGCCGCTGTGGCATGCTCGAGGATCTCGACGAGGTGGTCGATGTCGAGCTGGCTTTCGCCCGCCTGCGCCAGTCCGTTCCGCGGCAGGCCGGCGTCGATCATGCCTGCTTCACCGACGAGCAGCTCGGCGCAGGCCAGCACGGTCCCGTAGGTGTCGATCGCGCGAGCATCGAAGGGCAGGCGCGGATCCGAGAGGATCTGCCGCCACTTCGGCAGGATGTGCCAGTAGAAGTCATGGAAACCATCCATGAGTTGCCGCAGGATCATCCGGCCGGCCGTGTCCGATATCACCGGCTGCGTCGTCGTCTTTTTCTTGTCGAGGGCGTTCAGGTTGAGGATGATCATGCGGGTGCGGTCCTGGACGCCCAGCACCGGCGGCATGATGGCGGAAAACATGAAGCTCGAGCGCAGCTCGAATTCCGTACCCTCACCATTGGCACCGCCGCGATAACCCTTCGCACCGGAATAGCTTTGCCGCGCCAGCTCGACGATCTGCCCCTCCTTCGAGGAATGCGCCTTGCGCTCGAATTCGTCGACGGCCACTGGCCGGCTGTCCTGCTTCAGGTTCTGATAGATACCGGCCGCTGTCGTGTTTGCCGTCGTGTAGAGCACGTTACCGAACAAGGCCCGGATGATGTTGTGCAGCGTCGATTTGCCGACGCCGGCGCCGCCGGTCGTGAAGACGATCGGGCGCACCTCGAGCGCGCCGCCAAGAAGCGAGGAGCCGATCCAGCCGAGCAGGAAGATCGGGTCGATGTAGGGTCGCTCCCAGTTCCAGCTCTGGAGATCCTGCAGCAGCTGGTGCGCAGGACTGTCATAGACGCCGATCGGCGACTGCCAGGGATGAAGGGTGTCCGCGTCCTGGGCGTAGAAATACCCGTCATATTCCCCAGGCTTGGCGGCTGTTAGCTGCCAGTCGATTGCCTTGTTCTTGCCGTCCGTCTTCACGTCGACGGAAAACAGGTATTTTCCGGAATGCCAGATGAACTTGTCCTGAGCCTTCCATCCGCCGCGGCCGCGCACGTTCTGCTGCGGGTCGAACAGCCCCTTGCGGCCGGCCTCGTTGATCAGCGCCATGGCGGCCTTGTCGCGCTCGATGCGCTTGACCTTTGGGGGCAGGGGCTCGCCGTCCTCGTTGGTGCCTTCGCTCTTGCCGAAGGCCGGCCAGGCCCACATGAGGTAATTGAGGTGAGGCGCGAAGAGCCGGGCGAGGGTCGGCAGATCCCAGCGCGTCACTGCCTGCATTTCGCCGATCGCGTCAATCACGTAGACCGTCTCGCCCTTCTTTCCCAGCACCGTCACCGGGCAATCTGGCGGCATGCTGTCATGCGGAGCACCAGGCCATTGCCCGGGCTTGATCCCCTTGCGCGGCAGGTTCGGATCCGGATCGTCAAAACCCTTCACCTCCTGCAATGCCTGCATGGCATCGAGGAATGTCGCGCGGACGGCTTTCACGCCGCCTTGTACTTTCGGTTTCCTTGCAGTCATGTCCGCCCGCATCATCAGAGGTATCGCCGCCGCGCCGTCGCCAGCGCGGCGGGCATGGGTCAGGCCGCGTGCGTTCCCTCGACGCCACGCTGCATGCGGGCGAGCGTCCGGCTATGCAGCCAGTGCATCGCCTCCTCGATCTTCGTCAGCGCAAGAGCATTCTCCCTGCAGGCGTAAGGTCCGCCCTGGAACGAGCGCAGCCGATCGGCAACGATGGCAAGCAGGACTTCCTGTGTTATGCCGTTGACGCCGGCCTCGTTGATCGGGCCATTCTGGAAAAGGATCGTCGTATGCTGCGCCGGGTGCCCGTGGCGAGCTGTGAAAGGGTCCGATGCATTGCTCTCGGTGTTGAAACCTTCGATCATGTAGAGATGGCTGGCGCCACCGGCCCCGGGTTCGTCGGTGACCGTGATCGTCAGCTTATCGTTGGCCGGGTTGACTTTGTGCTCGGTTAGATTTCGCATCGTTTTCTCCTCATGTTTCCGCCGGCGGGATTGCCGGTGGTGATCGCCGCCGTACCGAGGCACGACGTGCGTGCGCTAGAACGGCAGATCGTCATCCGGTAACTGCAGTCGCTGCCATGCCTCGACTTTCGAACGAGCCAGTTGCACCTCATCGTTCGCTCGCGCGAGCGCAGCGAGATCCACACCGGCATCGATGCACACCTTGAACCGCTCGATCATGCTCTGCCGTTCAGCGAGCAGTGCTGCGATCCACTCCTGGTTCCAGCTGGGGCTTGAGGTGTCGGGAAGCCTGGCTTCCACGAGCGCAGGCCCAGGCAGCGCGCGCACATCGATGTGAGGCACGGGCATTTCGTCATCGTTCTCACGGGTTGCCCCAGGGAAAAGCGAGAACCAAAACTGCATCGCCACACGAGGCGCGCGCTCGACCATGAAGATCTTCACGCCCTTGTGATTGATGATGGGGCGCGCATTGAGCGCGCCCCTGCATTTCGGTTTAGGAGCCATCAGCCGCGCCCTCCCCATGTCGCCATAGGCGCATCGACGAGTTCCATGGTTGTCTCCTCGGTAGGCACTGGCGGGCGCGGTGCTGCCACCGCTTCCTCCTGGGCAATCCGCTCCCGTTCCTGAGCGATGTGGCGATCGAGACCGAGGAGCACACTCGAGAACACGCCAAGGGCGATCCGCTCCGGCTGCGAGATCTCGGCCGACTTGCGGTGCTTCTTGATCACGAGCTGCTGCGCAAGGACATCCGGCGTCGCACGCTCGCCGATCTGGCGCACGAAAGCCGCCATGTCGTCATAGACCGCATCCGACGTCTCCAGCGCGCGCGGGTCGGTTCCACGGATTTTCGCAGCGAGCCAGGCGCCATGGATCAGCGCTTCCTGGTACGCGCCGACGGCCCCGCAGAGCGCGACCCGATCTAGCGTCCATTCCTCGACTGCAGGCTCTCCGGGATCCCGATCGCTCGGAGTATGTCCGTCTGGATCTTGCGCAGGTCCGCCGGCAAATCCGCTGCCTCCGGCATCAACTGCCCCATCCGCAGTACCGGCCCCTGCATGCTGTCCAGGTACATTTTTGCCGCCATCTGCCGTTCCGTCATTGTGTCGAGGGCCGCCGGCGTCTTCGCCTCCATCGCTTGACGGCGTTCCAACAGCCGCCGCCGCTCGAGCGCCAGAATGTCCGTCGCCGTCGGTCGCGCCGTCACCTGCGGCCGGATCAAGGGTAGCGGCGCCGCCGCCAATTCCAGCGGTCCCGGGATCAGCCGCCCCCTCGGATGTGGCGGACCCGGGATGCTGCCCATGTTCATCAGAGCCACTATCGCCCTGGCCGCCATCGCCTCCAGGGCCTCCCGTATCGTCGCGTCCATCGGTATCGGTGATCGCGCCGAGCTGGTCGCCTGAAGCGTCGCCTTCGCCTTCTCCAGCACCTTCGCTCGCGTCATCGCTCAGCCCTTCGCTCTCGTGTAATGCCGCCGGTGCCAGACCTTCTTCCGCCTGGCCCTCGGTTTCGGTGTCCGTGCCGCCGGCGCCGTCTCCCAGGGAAGCGCTGTCAGCCTCGCCAGTCGCTGCCGGCGGTTCGCCCGGGTATTCTCCCCCAGTTGCGCCAGCGGCATCACCACCGTCGCCCGCCACCAGCGCCGCAGACGCCGGTTCATCATGTTCCGCCGGAACTGCCGGCAGGATCGGATCCGCGACAACGTCTGCAGCTTGCGTTTCATGGTTCTTTCCCTTCTTGGACATGTCAGTCTTCTCCTGGTGGTAGGTCGATCATGCCGAGCGCTTGCATGTATGTTTCGAGGATGGCTTCCTCCTCGAGGCGCTGGTCGCGATCCTGCCGGCGGATCGCAATGACCCGCTTGAGGATCTTGACGTCGAAGCCGCAGCCTTTGGCCTCGCCATAGACGTCCTTGCGGTCGTCGTTCAGCGCCCTCGCTTCCTCGTCGAGCCGCTCGATCCGCTCGATGAAGGCACGAAGCTGGTCTCGGGCTACGCCATGTGCGTCCGCCCCTGAATTGTGGCCGGCGCCGCTCATAGGGCGCCGCCAGGAACTTCTATGGCGGCGGCGCGGTCGATCTTCTCGATTGCGGCGATCAAAAGAGCAGCGGCACGCACCAGGTTCTCCCGGTGCGTACGCGGCTTCCACCACTTCGAGGACCAAGCCCAGATGTCATTAATGAACCATCGGCCGATCGGCCGGCAGTCGAAGAGCGCGTAGGAGGCGGCGGCGCGCTCGAGCTGGCCGTCGCTGTATTGATCGTCATGTTCTGAGGTGAAGCCTTCCGCGTTCACCTGTCGGTCCCGTTCCGCCATGACATCGGAGATCGCCTTGGAAAGATCGTCGGGGTCGATCCAGCCGGCCTCGATCGCTGCTTCGAATGGACTATCGTCGGGTTCGCCCCAAGCTTCGTAGCTCACCTAAACCTCCTGTATCAGGTCGTTGAAATCATTGCCCTCGATGCTGTCGACGGCGATCCACGGTTTGCCGCTGCGGTCCATCGCCTCGCAGACCTGGTCGAACTGCTTTTCCGTCGTCTTGTGCTTGAAGTGGTCTTTCAGCAGCACGATCGAGGAGACGCACGGCAGCCAGACGGGCGCGTGCAGCATGTTGGCGAGGCTGCCAGCAGCCCAGGCGCGCGCCTCGGGGGCTGTGCGTGCCATCGAGGCCGTGGTCTCGATGCCTTCGCCCATGATCAGGGGATGCGCCTGCAGCGCCGTTTCCGGAGGCTCGCCCTCGGGGCCGTGGGTGAGCCGGATGATCGCGCCGCCATCCCAGGGACCCCACATCACCTTGGAGTTTTCCGTCTTCGGATCGATGATCGGTAGCTTGCGCGGCCCCATGGGATCGAGGAACGTCATGTGCACGGCGGAAACCTGTCCGGTCGGCAAGCGGCCGGCGGCATAGATGCAGGGAAAACGCGGCCCCTCGGCGGTCTTGATCCGCCGGCCGTTATCGTGGCGAAACTGGGCACGAGCCCAGAACTCCTGCGTCTCCGTAAAGCGGAAGGTCGCAAGGTCGCGGTTTGGCCAGGTCTCGAGCGCAATGCCCCGCGCCGCGAAATACCGACGGGCATAGGCCTCGGCAGTGCTGGACGCGCCGTCCTGGTATCCGCGATGGAACAACTTCTCGGCCTTGAGCATACGGCCGATCCGGTCCTCGGCCTCCTTGCGCTCCGCCTCCCGGCGAGCCTCGACCGCGCGATCGCTCATCTGGCGGCGCTGCTGGGGGCTCATGGTGCGAAGGCCGAGGAAGTCTCGAGACCAGTCCAGGGCGCCCCTAAAACTGTCCCGGCTTGTCATGTCGCCGCCGCAGGTCAGATACTGCACGAGCTTGAGCACGTCGCCCTTGTCGCCGGTGCGCCAGTCCTTCCAGGCCCCGACATCGCGTGTCAGCGCCACCTTGAATTCTGGCGTCTGTCGATAGTCGCCGGTCACCGGGTTGTTGGAGACCCAAAGCCGCCCCATCCGGCGCCCATCAGGCAACAGCCGGAGGCAGACGGCATCGATCCGATCTTTCAGGCCCTGCTTGATTTCGGGAAGATCGTTGTGCGGGGTCATTCGGAAACGCCCTCCCGCCGCAGGCGCATACGCTCCAGCTTCGGCCAGTGGTATATCTCGTAGTAGGCGATAGACCGCCGCTGCCTCAGATCATCAGAGACCGGCAGGCCCTTCTTTCGCAGGGTGCTTTCCTCGGAAAGCGCCTTGCGCAAAGGGCAACGGCTTGAGCTGTCGTCGCAGTCGGGCAGAGGGCAGGTCAGGCAGGGATGGTTGCGCCGATCGAGGGGCTTGCTCATGCCAGCGCCCTCCCTCTAGGCGCCGGCGTTAGCAACTGGCGGAATTGATCGAGCCTACCTTCGTCGAGCGGACGAAAAGCTCTTGCCGGAAACCACCAGTAACCGTCCTGGGGGCGGAAGTCCGAGATGCTGTAACTCTCGAATTCCTCGAAGCGAATGCCGAGCAGCTCTTCGCCGTTCTCGGAGACCCCCATCCTCGATGCCTTGATCGTGTAGACGCGGCCGAGGACCGGATAGACCGAGCAGTGCTGCGGCCAATCCTCGTTTTCGCTGATGAGAGCAACCCGCCGGCCGCCCTGATAATCCGTCCAGTTCATGCCTCGAAAGCTCCTTCCACGGCCGCGAGGATCCGCGAGATTTCGGGATCGCCTTCGCGGATCTCCTCAAGATCCTGCAGGGCCTTGCACACGTTCGCCTTGCTCATCGAGGCAGCGCGCGCGAGATCGGCCTGAGGAATGTTCAGGTATTGGCTGGCGATGTAGAGGGCGATCCGGCGCAGCCTGGCGGCGCGCAGCCATTGCGGATCCGCCGTCGCCCGGCGGCCGGGATCGGCATCGAGGATGAAGCGCGGCAGCACGCCGCTCGCATGCGCGACAAAGGAAATGCACAACCGGTATTGCGCCGCCGCCCGAGATTGCCACGGCGTCTTTCCGTCGGTGTCCTTCTCCTGGTCGGAGAGTTTCTGGATGCGCTTCAATTCGGAGATCGCCAGGCGAATACGCTGGATCGTTTGCGGCCGCAGCGGGCGGATGCCCTTACGGATCATATAGAGGTGACGCGGCGCCATCTTTGCCACGCGCAGGACCGCGTCTTCGGCCAGTCCAGCATCGGCGATCGCGGTGTCTATGTCGGCAATACAAATCATTTCCAGCCCTGTCAGTAAGGCCGAACGCAATACAAATCGGCATAAGAATGATGGTCTAACGCCCCGCGCCACGAGCCGGGCGGTCCGGTAATCCAAGGTTTCTGAGAAGATTGCGGCTGTCCGCCCATTGGGCATGGCCGGTCCATGCGGCAAGGAACCGCTCCAACCGCTCGTGCGCGCCAGCGGCGCGGTAGGCTTTGATCTTCCTGCGGGCCCTTGCCACGCTGTCGCGGCGCAGTAGCTTGTGCGTCGGCCAAATGCGGTATCCGACAAAATTCACGCCACGGCTGGCGGGCTGAATGCTCCATTTCGAAAAGCGAAGGCCGAGGCACTCGCGGGAAAGCTCCTCGATGGAGGTCCGTACCTTGCGCAAATGGTCGGGATCGCAGCCGAGGACGACGATATCGTCCATGTAGCGATACCAGTACCGCTCGCCGAGATCCTGCTGCAGGTGGCGATCGACGACGCCGGCATAGATGTTCGCGAAGATCTGCGAGGTCAGGTTGCCGATGGGAAGGCCTATGCCCGACCGGGGCAGCATGGCCTCTATGAGACGCCGCGTGGCACGGCACGATATCTTCGCATCGATCAGCCGCCAGAGAGTGCCGCGCTCGATCGAGTAGAAGTAGCGCGAGAAGTCCGTCTTGAGGGCATAGAGCGGGCCGTCCTGGTGGAGGCGGCGCATGTCGGCCTGCAGGGCGATCGCTGCGGCGTGGGTGCCCTTGCCTGGCCGGCATGCAAAGCAGCGCGGCAGGAGAGTGGCGTCGAAGATCGGCGCGATGACGATGGCGACAGCCTGCTGCGCGATGCGATCGTCGAAGGGGAGGGCCGAGATCAGGCGCTCCTTCGGATCATAGATCCAGAATTGCTGTGGCTCTCCCTGCCGGTAGGAGCCGTCGGCCATCGCGGCCGCCAGCAGATGCAGGTTAAGAACCGAATACTCCTTGAATTCGAGGTATCCGGGCGTCAGGCGCTTTCCGCGCGCGGTGAGCCGTAGGGCCTCGCGCATGTTTGCGTCAGCCGTGATTCGGCCGATGAGATTGCGGTATTTCTTTGCCATAAGGCTCCTCGCGACGAGACGCCGGCCGCGGGTTTCGACGGCGCGCACGCCGCTACTCCCCGCTTTGCCGGACCTCGCAATGTATTTGCCGAAGCTGGAAGGTTGGGCCGACCACCCTGGCGCAAAAGCGCCGGTGGAAAATGGCCGACGCGGCCGTGACCGACGTCGAGCCGGGAAGGGGTCGTCGCAGGCGCCGCGGGCCGAGATGTTCTCGTTCGAGTTCTCCGGCCAGTAGTCCAAGTTCGCGTAGCGAGAGCCGGCGTTCTCGCCGTTGATCCAGCTGCCGCCAAAGATGGACGGACCAAGCAACGTCATTGCCCCGACCTCCCATTGCTCTTCGCCTTGTGGATCCACGCTCCCAGCATCGCGCCGGTCTCGGCGATGTGGCGCAGGGCCACCTGGTGCTGATGATGCGAGATGAGCCGTTCACTACAGGAGAAGCGCAACCAGAAACGCAGCGTCGCCAGGTGAGCGTCCGCCACGTAGAGCCGCGATGCCTGCCTCGACATCGCCGCCTGGTAGAGGAGGCCGACCGTGTCCATCAGCATCCCGATCATGCTTTCACGCAGCGCGCCGTGGCGTCGCGGGAAGGACTGGAGGATGGGGTAGAGGTAATTCACAGTGGCCTCGTATTTCTCGACGATCGCCAGATCCCTGGCGTTCACATGTTCATTTCGTTGCATGGCTGGCGATCGTCCGGATCAGAAGGGAAGGCCCGCGCTTTCGCGCGGGCGCTCAGGCGCCCAGGTGGTCGCAGGCGCCGCGGGCCGAGATGAGCTCGTTCGAGAACTCCGGCCAGCAGACCAAGTCCGCGTGGCGAGAGCCGGCGTACCCGCCGCGGATCCAGCTGCCGCCAAAGATGGACGGACGGGGGGCGTCGGGGTGACCATCCGTGCCCCACTGCCACATGGTGCCGGTCGCATCGAAGAGACCGCAGCGGCTGACGAACCGCGCCGCGCGATCGTCGAGCGCGCCCGTCTTCGTCGGCTCGTCATCGCGCGAGCAGCGCTCCTTGACGCCGTAAGCAGCCGCGAAGAACTCCTCGGCGGCGAGCAGGCGCTTGCCGTGGTGCGCGTAGATATCGACGGCCGTCGGGTAATCGAGCCGGGAGAACGTCCCGTTGCCATCCAGCCGCTCCGGCCGGTCGCGGCCGTCGGCGATCGTCACGCCGCAGCGGCTCGTGCCGTTCCGGTGGTCGACGCCGAGGAGGTAGATGTCAGCCCAGATGCGCTTGCCGCCGCCGAGTTCGACGAGCGTCATGCCGCGCGGATCCGGGCAGGCCGGACGGAAGCCGAGATCCCATGCAGAGTGCGGATTGACGGAAGGAATGCCGTCGCCGCCCTCGACGCCTTGCGCGCAGCCGCTCGGCGCGAAATGGAAGCCGGCGACGAAACCAATGGAAGTGGCCGGTGCCAGCACGGCGGCGAAAGGCCTTCCGTCCTCGTGAATTCCGACGCCATAGTCGTAGCCGGGCACAAGCGTGCCGGCGAGGTCGAGCGGCGTGTCGACGTCGAAGCCATAGGCGGCGCCATCGATCCGGATCACGGTTCCGGCGCGAATGCCTACAGCTTCCTTGCCGGCGATATAGAGGATCGGCGCGGAGAGATCAGCGCGCTCGACGATGATATCATGCTTTCTGATTGCGGCGGTTGCCGTCATGATCGTTGTCCTTTAATGGAGGGAGGGTGCGCCCGCGCTTTCGCGCGAGCGTATCAGGCGCCCAAGTGGTCGCAGGCGCCGCGGGCCGAGATGTTCTCGTTCGAGACCTCCGGCCAGTAGTCCAAGCTCGCGTAGCGAGAGCCGGCGTTCCCGCCGTAGATCCAGCCGCCGCCAAAGATGGACGGGGCCGGATCGTCGAGATCGCCGTCGGTGCCCCAGATCCAGAGATTGCCGGTGGCCTGCATAAGACCACAGGCACTGGTGCGGGCGGCATCGAGGCCGGTGATCTTGGGATGGCTGTCGGCCGACGAGCGCTCCTTGACGCCATAGGCGGCGGCGCGGAATTCGTCGTATGCCGCCAGCCGTTTTCCGTACTTGGCCATGACGGCGGCGGCATCGTGATAGTTGAGGCGGGGGAGCGAACGACCATCGGCGATGGTCACACCGCAACGGCTCGTACCGTGGCGCCCGTGGTCGACGCAGAGGAGGAAGATGTCGATCCAGGCACGATTTCCGGCCCCCAGCTCGACGCACGTCATGCCGCGCGGATCCGGGCAGGCCGGACGAAAGCCGAGGTCCCAGAGCGAGTAAGGATTGATCGCAGGCGTACTATCGCCGCCGTCGCGACCGGTGGCGTTTCCGCCCAGGGCATAGTGGAAACCACCAAGCCATCCGGCCTCGACCGGGTTCTCCGGGCCGAGGAGACTGGCGAACGGCTTGCCCTCTGCGTCGAGCCGGACGCCGTAATCCTCACCGGGAATGAGATCCGGCAGGGTGACGACGGCTCGATCCGCGAAATTGAAGTCGGCGCCATCGATGGTGATGATAGTGCCGGCGCGCAGAGCGAGCGCCGTCCCTTCCTCCGTGCGGTCGATGATCAGGATCGGCGCGGCCTTGTCGGGGCGCGTGATCGCTGCGGTATGCGTTTTCATCTGTGCTGCAACATTCATTGGACTTCTCCGGTGGTTGAGCTGGTGGAAAGACGATTGCTGGGGCGGCTGAGCGTACTTTTGACTAGACCAGTATCCCCTGGTCGCCATCGAAGACGGGCTCTTCTCGAGGCCGGCGGCGGCCGCCAGCCGCCTTCACGCCCCGCAGATGCTCGAGCGACAGCACTGCGTCGCCCGGCTCGATCTCGATGAAGGTGTCGTTGTGATGGGTATAGAGGCTTACGACGTCGACGCCGGGCCAGCCGTCGTCGCGGATCAGGCCGTTGAGCCGGTCGACCATGGCCTGATGATTGGCCCGGTTTTGGACCGGGTCGCGGTCGATCGCGCAGCTATAGGCGATGCAGGCGATGCGGCTCATGCGGCACCACCGATCTTTTCAAGCTCAACTCGTCGCTCGTCGATCAACTCCTCGAGGGCGAGTTCAAGCTTCTTCAATGTTGTCTCACTGAGTGAGCGACGGTTGCTCTTGCGTGCCGTGTAGGTCGTCTCGTGGACATTCGCCCGCTCGCAGAGATCCTTCTGCAGGATGCCGGCAGCAACGCGCTTGGCCTCGATCTGTGGGAACATCGCAAATCACCTTGTCAACTGATTTGCTTAATGGGATAAGCGAAATTGCTTATTTGGCAAGGTGCTTTTTTGTGACCGCGTTAGCACTTCCACACATTAATCCTTCGCGCATGGCTATGGATCAGCGCGAAACCAAAGAATGGCTACGAGCGATTGCGCGGCACATGAACCTGTCGCCGTCTCAGCTTGCCCTCAATTCGGGCATGGCGGCGTCTACGCTGACCCGCTACCTGAACGACCAATCCAATAGCGTCGGCATCACTCAGGGCAGCATCGAGAAGGTCGCGCACTACTCGGGCTTTCGTCCGCTGCAGCTTCCAGGCGGCTCTAGGCCTGGCATGGCAGAGCCCGACACCGTTCCCCTTCAGCAAGACAATACCGAGTGGCCGAGCTGGATCGAGGCCGCCGTCCAGGCTGCGCTTTCCGGCAAGAATGGGATTGAGCCTTGGGTGATGAAGGGCGCGGCCCTTGACGGTATCGGCGTTATGCCCGGGGATATCGTCATTATTGACCGCAGCGCGCGGGCGAAGCCCGGCGATGTCGTGCTTGTCGAAGTGAAGGACTTCAACGCCAACACATCGGACAATCTGCTTCGGCTGTATCAGACCCCTTTCGTCACCACGCACTCGATGCGGCTTGGTCCGGGGCGGCCGGAACACGTTGACGATGTTCGCGTGATTATCTCCGGCGTCTCCGTGGGTACGATCCGAGCCCAACACTAGCGTGTCGCATTCCCGTCGGTCGCAATTAACAGCGTAACGTTACGCTGATCCACTCCCAATTGAACGTGGTAACGTTACGACGCAAAGCTGCGCAGCGAACTGCGTAACGCTACGCGCCGTCACTCCGTTTTGAACAACGTAACGTTACGAATGTGCAACGTTCTGCACCGTGAGGTGCATAGTGAAATCAGCAAGAATGTGCGCATATGCAAATCACGCTTGCTCTGGTAAGCGTTTTCGCTTAGCGTTCTTCTGCGATGCAAATCGCTTTTCACGGGAGAACGCGAAACATGATCCCTCAGATTGAACCCAGGCCATGGATGACGGCGATCGAGGTTGCCGATCTCCTCGGCTACTCGGCGCAGACCTTCTCGCGCTACAAGCGCCGGCTGATCGCGGAGGAGGCCCTCCCGCGTCCGGTACCAGGCGGACGCTATAACCGCGCCGCGGTCATGCGCTGGCACGAGACCTATGCCGACAGGAAGACGAAGGCCGAGGCCGAAGCACTCGGCCGCACCGTCGCCTCAATGCGTGTCGGCGCCGACCGCTCCCGCCTCGAGGAGAAGTATGTAGCGAGGAACGCGGCATGAAGACGCTTCTTGAATGCAAGGCGGATCAGCTGGCGGGCCTCCATTTCTGCCCGATCTGCGGATCTTCGCTGCTGTACCAGTATTGGTCCCAGGAGGAGTTTCCCGGCGAGATCTCCAGCGAGGACTACCTCCCCAACAGCGAAGACAAATTGTCGATCCAGTTCGAGTGCACGCTCGAGATCGGCATCGATGGGGATGACGAGATCCATGCACGCCGTCCATGCCCTTACGCGATGGACAAGATCGTCGAGGCCCTCGACGAAGAGGCCCAGACCGATTTCGGCGACCAGAACGATCGCGCCTGCAGGGAGTGCGGCTGCACACAGGCCAACGCATGCGTGACGGATGATGTCCCACGCCACTGGGTGGAGGATGACATCTGCTCAGCATGCGC
>Ga0209793_1001641_pt1:0-10000 | contig 13167 bp, 6 predicted proteins | sample EBPBio122009_DNA_FD_185863 | JGI IMG/M metagenome (GOLD analysis project Ga0209793, IMG submission 185863) | Wastewater treatment Type I Accumulibacter community from EBPR Bioreactor in Madison, WI, USA - Reactor 1_2/2/2009_ DNA (SPAdes) (version 2) | ecosystem: Engineered > Bioreactor >... | reverse complement strand
CTACAACCCCGGTATTGCCGTAACAATACCGGTTTGGGCTGTTCCGCGTTCGCTCGCCACTACTTACGGAATCATTAGTTATTTTCTCCTCCTCCGCCTACTTAGATGTTTCAGTTCAGCGGGTTTGCTTCTTACCTTACGGTAGATACTATACCTTCAGTATAGTGGGTTGTCCCATTCGGAAATCTGGGGATATAATGTGTATTTGCCACTCCCCCCAGCTTATCGCAGCTTATCACGTCCTTCTTCGCCTCCAAGAGCCAAGGCATCCTCCATGCGCCCTTATTTACTTTCTTTTGTTATGCTTAACGCATCTACAAATTTCTACTTGTTTACTTTGATTGTACATAGTATCACTACTACGTACGCTCGTGTCTTTCTCAATATGTCAAAGAACTGGATCCATCTAACATGGATATCGTGGAGAATAACGGATTCGAACCGTTGACCCCCTGCGTGCAAGGCAGGTGCTCTAGCCAGCTGAGCTAATCCCCCAAAATACGAGTGTAGTCCCGAGCGGATTTGAACCGCTGACCCCTACATTATCAGTGTAGTGCTCTAACCAACTGAGCTACGGGACTATGTTTCTTAAAGTCAAATGTGACAAAGTATAAAGTCAAAAGTGTTTGCTTTTGGCTTATGACTTTTGCCTTTTGTCTTTATCCCTTAACCCCGTTGTAAAGCCCACATGGCTCGTTTTGGGTATTGTTTTTAATTCCAGTTTTTATTGATCCCAAAAAAATAGCAGTAACTCCTATCTCAAGAGTAACATCCTCTACTATACATTTCATTGCCAGAATCTGCTCCAGAAAGGAGGTATTCCAGCCGCACCTTCCGGTACGGCTACCTTGTTACGACTTAACACCAGTTATCAAGTTTACCCTAGGCAGCGCCTTACAGCTACCGACTTTAGATACCCTCAACTTCCATTGTTTGACGGGCGGTGTGTACAAGGCCCGGGAACGTATTCACCGCGCCATTGCTGATGCGCGATTACTAGCGAATCCAGCTTCATGAAGTCGAGTTGCAGACTTCAATCCGAACTGAGACCGGTTTTTAGAGATTAGCATCACCTCGCGGTGTAGCTGCCCGTTGTACCGGCCATTGTAGCACGTGTGTAGCCCTGGACGTAAGGGCCGTGATGACTTGACGTCATCCCCACCTTCCTCACCGTTTGCACGGGCAGTTTCGTTAGAGTTCCCGACATTACTCGCTGGTAACTAACAATAGGGGTTGCGCTCGTTGCGGGACTTAACCCAACACCTCACGGCACGAGCTGACGACAGCCATGCAGCACCTAGTTTCGCGCCATTGCTGGAAGATCCCTTTCAGGACCGGTCGCTAACTTTCAAGCCCAGGTAAGGTTCCTCGCGTATCATCGAATTAAACCACATGCTCCTCCGCTTGTGCGGGCCCCCGTCAATTCCTTTGAGTTTCACCGTTGCCGGCGTACTCCCCAGGTGGATTACTTATCGCTTTCGCTTGGTCGCTGACTGTCATATCGCCAACAACGAGTAATCATCGTTTACGGTGCGGACTACCAGGGTATCTAATCCTGTTTGATCCCCGCACTTTCGTGCCTCAGCGTCAGTTATAGTTTCGTTAGCTGCCTTCGCAATCGGTGTTCTATGACATATCTAAGTATTTCACCACTACATGTCATATTCCGCCAACGTCATCTATACTCTAGACCTGCAGTATCAATGGCAGTTTCTCAGTTAAGCTGAGAGATTTCACCACTGACTTACAAGTCCGCCTACGCACCCTTTAAACCCAATGAATCCGGATAACGCTTGCATCCTTCGTCTTACCGCGGCTGCTGGCACGAAGTTAGCCGATGCTTATTCTTACCATACTATCAACCTCCTACACGTAAGAGGGTTTTCTCTGGTACAAAAGCAGTTTACAACCCATAGGGCCGTCTTCCTGCACGCGGCATGGCTGGTTCAGAGTTGCCTCCATTGACCAATATTCCTTACTGCTGCCTCCCGTAGGAGTCTGGTCCGTGTCTCAGTACCAGTGTGGGGGGTAGTCCTCTCAGATCCCCTACCTATCGTCGCCATGGTGAGCCGTTACCTCACCATCTAGCTAATAGGACGCATACCCATCTCTAACCGCCGGAGCTTTCAAAATAAAATGATGCCATTCTATTTATTACGGGGTATTAATCTCTCTTTCGAAAGGCTATCCCCCTGTTAAAGGTAAGTTGTATACGTGTTACGCACCCGTGCGCCGGTCGCCACCAGTATTGCTACCGTGCTGCCCCTCGACTTGCATGTATTAAGCCTGCCGCTAGCGTTCATCCTGAGCCAGGATCAAACTCTCCATTGTAAAAAAATTTGATCTGGATTATTCATAATCCAGGAATGTCTGTTCAGGTTCTAGCATGTATTTTAGTAACTTCAAATCACTTATCCATTACCATTCAGATGTACACTCCTTATTTCAGAGTTATCTGCTACATTTTTTTGGTTTCAATCTTTTCAAAGAACTTATCCCCGTAGGAATCTATTATCTTAAAATCTAACTTTCAGAATACTAATCCCTACTCGCCAAATCCTCAATCTCTTAATGAACTTCCGCTCTCTCATTTGCGGGCTGCAAAAGTACTAACTCTTTTCATTTCTACCAAATTTATTTTCGAAAATTTTTATTTTTTTTTCGAAAACCAACCAAACTCCTCTAATCCTCTCTCTGTACTTCGCTTGTCAAATAACGGGCTGCAAATGTAAACATCTTTTTTTATTCGCAAAGAAAAATTTTAAAATATTTTTCTTTTTGTTTCACTTGCAGTAAGCCTTTCAAATAACGGGCTACAAATGTAAATCAAATTATTTTCTCCACAAAGAAAAAAATAAAAATAAAAGACATGTTAACGTATTTTGTAGATATAAGTGGTTTGATTGTCGTTTACCGGATTAAGGAAGTACATCGTTTTATCAATGAAACTAGGTTCGATGGTTGCCTCATAATGCAGGGTCGGAAAGCGTTTCCGCATCGAATCCACCCGCGCCACAATATTCTTTTCCTGCATAAACACAACGTAATTCGGGCGCTCCGCCACAGGGATACCGTCATAGAACGCTTTTACGCTGTCGGGCGTAAACACACCTGTAACACCGATGGTCGAACTCCAGTTGCCGAGGTAATATTGCGGAGGCATCGTAAAATCGTCCCAACGGTTGGAGTCTTCGATAATCAACCGCACACAGTCTTTGCGCTTGGCAATGTAACACATGGCCTCGACCCGATTGCGCTTCGAATAAGACACAGTGAGCACGGGTAATAAAAACAAGTTAAGACACATGCAAACTATAAACGTGGGCCGGAACCATTTTTTTTGCGTCCAGCCTTTGCTTTCGATGATTTGCAATGCGCCTACAATTCCCAGGATGATGATAAATGGCAATACCGGCAAAATAAAACGCTCCTGCTTATTTGGGAAATACGTATGGAAAGCAAAAAACAAAAACGTTGGCCAGAATAACAGCGGATCGCGTTTCCAGTTTTTGAAATAGCCCACAAACAGGAGAATGCTGAGCGGTGGTATCAACAAGCCGAGAATGAGCGACAGGTACATGTGGTAAACATTTACACCATAAACTGTGGCATTATCGATGTTATACTGTACGTAGGCCATAAACTCTACAAAAGGCTTATGCCAAACGTAAATATCCAATAAGCCCTGCGTAGCACCTGCCACTAGCAGGAAACCCAATACTACCAGCACAATATTTTTGAAAGGCACTCTCAGAAGCAACAATGCCAAGCCAAAACCACCAGTGAAAATAACCGATTGAAATCTCACTGAAAAAGCCACCGCCAACCATGCTCCTATTGCAAGAGCTGTTTTGCCCGAAAATTTAAAATCGTCGCGGTAAGCCAGCCAGGTAGCGATCATCATAGGCGGAATACATACTATTTCTACAAGATTGCGCACACTCAAAAACGGGAAAAACCAATACAAGGCCAGGGCCAGGCCTGTCCACGAAGCGGCTTTGTGGCCGGCTCTCTTGTATGCTATCTTAAATCCATAATAGATAGTAAGCATAGACCATAAGGCATGAAGCAAGCGGATAACGTAGAGTTTCCCTTGCGGATCGGTAAGACCCACTGCCGTCAGCGTTTTCAGGATCAGGTAATGAATGCCGACGTAGAAGAAAGAATGACCGCCCGGCTCGCGCCCGGGATCGTCGGCCGAAGGTAGCCAGTTATTGTAATCGGTACCATCTACCCACGATTGGGCAGCTTCCAGCACGAGGAAGTGATCATCGAAAAAACCAAAACCTTTGGAAAAAATAACGGAAACGAGGCGAAAAAGTAAGCCAAGGAATAAAACAGAACGCAGCGGGTGCAGGTTGAAATAATGTTTCAGCGAAGCAATCATCAGTAATAATTATGTCCGCTAAAATTAAGGATATTTTATTGCTGCGCCCGCTTATACAGGAAAAAAGCAACGAAAGAAAATAATATATTCGGGATCCACACAGCCAGCAAGGGTTGCGCAAGCCCGGATGTGGCAAAGGTAGTGGAAATATGCATGAACAAAATATAAATGCAGCTTAGCACCAAACCTAAAGCTATGTGCAAGCCGACGCCACCGCGTATCTTTCGTGATGAAATAGACACACCGATGATGGTAAGAATAAATGTCGCAAACGGAAATGCCGTGCGTTTGTACATTTCCACTTCAAAAAACTCGATCCTGCTTGAACCCTTCTGCTTCTCCTTGATGATGTATTCTTTCAACTCGAAGTAAGGCAATACCTCGATCTTGCTTTCGAAGCGCGCCATATCCTTCGGACTAAAGTCGATCTTGATCTTTTTGGAAGGTGTAAGCTTATGCTTTTCTTTAAAAACAATATGAGTCTTACCCGGATGGAGTGAGTCCTTTTCCTGGCTGTAAACCAATTCCCGCTCGAACACATGCTCGATGGACCACATACCCGTGAGGCTGTCCCACTTCATGTTGTCCGCTTTCATCATATATACCTGCCGGTTGTTTTCCACTTTTTCGATCGACATTTGCGTCGAAAAATTCGTATGATTATTATAATCGGCCAGGTACAATACTGTCCCGGGTGCTATTTGCCGGTAAATGCTGGTTTCTTCGGTATTATAACCATCGTTAATATAACGGTCTTCAAATGCGATGCGTACTTTGTTCGAGCGCGGGATCACAAAGTGATTCAATACCAGCGACATTACCGTAATGAGCCCGGCGCCGATCATATAGGGCTTTAGAATACGCCGGAAGCTGGTACCACTTGACAAGATCGCCACAAATTCTGTTTTATAGGCCATCTTCGAGGTAAATAAAATAACGGCAATAAACGTAAACAGGGGGCTGAAAAGGTTACCGTAGTATGGGATAAAGTTCAGGTAATGCTCGAAGATAATTTCCCGCACAGGAATATGGCTCGCCACAAAATCCTGCAGCTTTTCCGATAGATCGAAAACAATAAAAATGCTCAACATTAACGCGATAGAGAAAAAGAACGTTCCGATGAAACGCCTCAGAATATACCTATCGAGAATTTTTAGCATTAGCAAATATAGATCGGGATGGGTTTAATTATAAACGGGTTGCGAGTTGTTTTACCATCCTTTGTTTCCAGTCGTAAAACGTACCGTCGATGATGCGCTTGCGGGCTTCGGTAACGAGCCACAGGTAAAATGCCAGGTTGTGAATGCTCGCAATTTGTGCTGCCAGAAACTCGCCGCATATCAGCAGATGGCGTAAATAAGCCTTGCTATATTGATGATCGACATAGCTGGTGCCGTTTTCGTCAAGCACAGAGAAGTCGTTCTTCCACTTCTCATTCCTGATATTGATAATACCGTTTTGAGTAAACAGCAGGCCGTGCCTTGCATTACGTGTAGGCATCACGCAATCGAACATATCCACGCCGAGGGCAATACTCTCGAGGATATTCACCGGCGTACCCACGCCCATGAGGTAACGCGGCTTATCAGCTGGCAGAATATCACACACGACTTCCGTCATCGCATACATATCTTCGGCAGGCTCACCAACCGACAAACCACCGATGGCGTTGCCTTCTGCGCCTTTCGATGCAATATATTCCGCGGATTGAATGCGGAGATCTTTGTAAACCGAACCCTGCACGATCGGGAATAAAGCCTGTGAATAACCGTATTTAGGCTCGGTTTCCGAGAAACGTTTGATGCAACGGTCGAGCCAGCGATGCGTCAGGCCCAGGGAGTTTTTCGCGTACTTATATTCACAAGGATACGGCGTGCACTCATCGAAAGCCATCATGATGTCTGCTCCAATTGTGCGCTCAATATCCATGACACCTTCCGGCGTGAAGATGTGCTTACTGCCGTCGATGTGAGATTTAAAGATTGCTCCCTCTTCTGTGAGCTTCCGGGAAGCTGCCAATGAAAACACCTGGTAGCCGCCACTATCGGTAAGAATGGGGCGATCCCAACCATTGAACTTATGAAGCCCGCCTGCATTTTCGAGTACCTCAAGACCCGGGCGAAGGTATAGATGGTAAGTATTACCAAGTATGATCTGCGCATTGATATCGTCTTTCAACTCTCGCTGATGTACCGCTTTGACGGTAGCCGCAGTGCCAACCGGCATAAAAATGGGCGTTTCGATAGCCCCGTGATCGGTTTCGACCACACCGGCCCTGGCCTTGGAGTGTGGGTCTTTATGAAGTAATGAAAATTTCAAACAATAGGATTTATATCCGGGCAAAGATACAATCTTTCGTAAGAGAAAGACCTGGTTGCCGGAAAGCGGATTGGTAAAAATTCCAAAAATCAGCCGGATTCTCCCCTTGGCTTAAATCGTAAAAAGACTTTTTCTTACCACTTATCGCTCAAAAGCGACCAGATATGAAGCCGAAATCTAAAATTTAGATGAAACAGGGTTTTTGGCACAGCCCTTGGATTCACCTATTTAAAAAACTTGTATCATGAAAACCTCTACCAACCTTTTGTTAAGTGTATTAACTGTTATCAGTTTAAGTACCCTCGCCCAAACCCGCTATGGCGGCAACGATCCTCGCCATGGAAATGGCCAAAGTCAGGGTTCCGGCTCTAACGATAACTGGAGCTCCGGAAACTCTGGTAACGATACCAAACGCGGTGGCCACGTAAACATCAACATTGGTGGTGGCTATTATGGTGGTGGTTATAACAGCGGGTACTATTATGGCAACAACTACAACTCTTATTATGGTTCAGGATATGGTTATAATGTTAAAAGAGCTGCCCGCAATTCTATTCACCAGTCTGCCGGATTCATTGGACAGGCATTGCAGTTCACTGAATGGAACGACATCTATTCACCATGGCTGGCGAAAGCCATCAGGCACCAACAATATGCGAAGCAACTGTATTTTTGGGGCGACTACGCTGGCGCATTGAACCATGCCGAGAGAGCCGGATACCTGGCCTGGAATACCTTAGCTTATTTCAACGGTGGCGCTTATGGCTATAATAACTACGGTGCTGGCGCCTACCCTAACCCATACGGCGATCCGAACAACCCGTACTACAGACAAGGTACGTCAAGCAACCAACCAACAATCGACGATATGCCTTCGGGCGACACATACGGGTACACCGAGCGAAAAAGCAGCAGCCAGAACTCAACAGGTAACGGTACTTACAGCCAAAACAGCGGCAGCATAAAAGGTCAGCGACTGGAGTCAAACAAAATTGACGAAAACCTCCCGCAAAATACTGTGAACGACCGCGACCTCTTAAAAATGGGAGCCAAAGACCTCGACATCAACTAAGAAACACGGGATATCTCCAAAAACAAAAGTCCGTTTGCCTGCTGGCAGACGGACTTTTTGCTATCTTTAAACCCGTGTTAACGAAAATACCTAACGTCGTTCTGGCGTCACTTAGCGGTCTTCTGCTTTGCGCCTCCTGGTTCAGTCCTTTTTCATTCCTTATCTTTTTTGCCTGGGTGCCGCTGTTGTTTGCCGAAGAACGCGTGGCAACACTGCCTTCAACGGGCCGCAACCGCCTGCTTCTTACTGGCCTGAGCTATCTCACCTTTTTCATCTGGAACATCGGCGTTACCTGGTGGGTTTATTATGCATCGTTCGGCGGCGCGGCGCTGGCATTCATTTGCAATTCTCTGCTCATGTGCACTGTTTTTATGATCTGGCACAACCTCAAACGACGTGTAAACCGCCCATGGGCAATCTGGCTGCTGATTCCGCTTTGGCTTGGATTCGAATATGGCCATACTCTCTGGAGTCTTACCTGGACCTGGATGACTCTGGGGAATGCATTTGCCAACGTTCACAATTGGGTGCAATGGTACGAAATCACCGGCACCTCGGGCGGTAGCCTTTGGGTATTGACCGTGAATATTTTGTTTTTCCAGGTCTTTAAAAACAGGAAATATACAAGAGCAGCCATCTTGAAGCCCATATCGGTGATCCTTATTCCCGTGATATGCTCTTATGCCATCTTGTTTGTTCGTGAGACGTCGCTCAATGCATCCACGAACGAACCAGGTTACAAGACGCTTATCGTGCAGCCAAATGTAGATCCTTATAACGACAAATTTTACACAAAGCCCGAAAAGCAATTGGAATTGCTGATGCAGCAGGTTCGCGGAACCCTTGACACTACGGTAGATTTCCTGGCCTTGCCGGAAACCTTCCTCACCGAAGATGTTTACGAAGGAGATGAGTGGCAATCGCTCTCGTTTCACTTCCTGAAAGACAGCCTGCTCAAACCCTATCCGCGCCTCACCATTGTAAGCGGCGCCAACACCATGTACCGTTATAAAGCCGGTGAAGAACGCGCTTCCACGGCCCGCCGGTACAGCGATGCAGACGCTTATTACGAATCTTATAACACCGGGCTTCAGCTCAACCAGCAATCTGCAAGCTTCTACCATAAATCGAAGCTGGTACCGGGTGTCGAGCAAATGCCCTTTCCCTGGTTTTTCCGGTACTTCGAGAATTTCGCGATCGATATGGGCGGCACCACAGGCAGCCTGGGCATGCAGGATGAGCGTTCGGTATTTTTTAGCCATGGCGGAAAAGCGGGCATTGCGCCCGTGATCTGCTACGAAAGCGTGTACGCGGATTACGTTGCAGAATATGTGCGGAACGGAGCCAACATGATCTTTATTCTTACGAACGACGGCTGGTGGGAAAATACACCAGGACATCGCCAACACCTGGCTTATGCCAAACTTCGCGCCATCGAAACGCGAAAAGAAATTGCCCGCTGTGCCAATACCGGCATTTCCTGCTTTATCAGCCCGCTTGGTGTAATTGAACAGGCTACTCCATACTGGAAAGACGCTTTGATCATGAAAACGATGAAACCTAATAGCATCCGGACCTTTTTCGTGCGTTTCGGCGACCTCATCTCCTACTTATCAGCCATTATGGCTATTTTACTAGTGGTATGGAGTCAGGTCTTACGTTTCAGAAAGTCTTAAAATCAGAAAGTCTTAAAAAATACTAACTTCGTACCCTGAAATTGTGTTCATACACTTACTCATAAACTAACCCAAACTTATATTATGGAAAAATTTGATGTTACTGTGATCGGCTCCGGACCCGGAGGATATATTGCCGCTATCCGTTGCGCGCAGCTCGGCATGAAGACTGCAATCATTGAAAAATACCCGGTGCTTGGCGGCACTTGCCTAAATGTTGGCTGCATCCCTTCGAAAGCCCTTCTTGATTCTTCAGAACATTATCACAATGCCGTTCATACATTCGAACAGCATGGCATCGAGATCAAATCGCCGAAAGTAAACTTCAAACAAATGATTGAACGTAAGCGCGGCGTAATTAAAAACAACAATGCAGGTGTTGCTTTTCTGATGAAGAAAAATAAGATCACGGTATTCCACGGTGTCGGCAGCTTCGAATCGAACACAATCATCAATATCACGAAAGAAGACGGAAAAACGGAACAAATCGAATCGACAAAGACCATTATTGCTACGGGCTCCAAGCCTTCGTCTCTTCCTGGCATC
>Ga0209793_1001638_pt1 | contig 13235 bp, 19 predicted proteins | sample EBPBio122009_DNA_FD_185863 | JGI IMG/M metagenome (GOLD analysis project Ga0209793, IMG submission 185863) | Wastewater treatment Type I Accumulibacter community from EBPR Bioreactor in Madison, WI, USA - Reactor 1_2/2/2009_ DNA (SPAdes) (version 2) | ecosystem: Engineered > Bioreactor > EBPR >... | reverse complement strand
GCCGTTGGTCTTGGCAACGGTCTGGTCGTCGACAACAAAGCAGTCCTTGCTGATGTCGCCGGCCGTGACCGCATCGGCCCCCTGGTTAAAGAGGCGGAAGGTGCCGCGCTTGCAGGGCACCGTGACCGAGCCGTCCGCGCCGGTGTTCTTCACGGTCTTGAGGGCGAACCCGACTGCCGTCAGATTGGTCGCGGTCTTGCCGGGGACAGCAAGGCCCCCTTCCATCACGACAAGCGCGCCCTGGTGGATCGTCACCCCACCCTTGACGGGCGGATCGGAATAGTCGGGCGCGATCTCTACGAGCTGGCGCCCTTCACTCATTGCGGTCATGATCGTTCCTTTCCCGATCAGGCGGCCGGAAGGCCGTTGGCTTTGCGGTAGTCTTCCTCGGACAGGTCCAGCGAGCGCATGACGTTCCGATCCTCGGCGGACAGGGTGTAGGTCTCGCCGCCGGGCGCGCGCCTGGTGTCGAGGTCGGTAGGGGCAAGGCCAGCACCGAGGGTCGCGATAAGGGCCGTCACCGAGGCAAGGCCGTCGTCGGTCGCGCAGAGGGTTTCGTAATGGTCACGGTGGGCCGGGGAGATTTTCTTGGCCTTCAAGGCACCTTCGAGAAGCGCGTCCACCTTCTCCTTCCGGCCGGCCTTCTTGATCTCGCTGAGTTCATTCTGCGAGGAAGCAAGGGTGTCGAGGGCCTGCTGGTGCACGGCAGGATCGATGCGCCTCTGCAGATTGGTGATGGCGGACAGGCAGGACGCCTCCGCAGCGTCCTCGGTGAGGCCGAGCGCAATGGCGATAGCTTTCAGCATTTTGGTCTCCGTTTTGGGTTGGGCCGACGCCACGGCGGGCATCGAGATGGCGGGCGCGGCGACGAGGGCAGCCGAATGCAGCCAGATGGCCTTGCCGAACTCGTCGGCCTGCAGGGCGGGAGAGATGTAGCGATGGCTGCGCGCGGTGAGGATGCGGATGCCTTCTTCGAGCCAGCTCACGCGCCCATAGAGGCCGTCCGGCAGCGCCTCCAGCTTCTCGATCCAGGCGACGGCCGGCGCGATGTCACCGAACATGGCCTTCTTGACGGTCGCATGGTCGACATCGAGGGGAACGGCGACGCCGTCCGCATCGAAGCGCTGGACGAGCGCCTCGGGGTCTACGTCGAAGCTGCGGCCGTCGCGGGCGGTGAAACGGCCGCGGGGCGTAAGCTTAATCCATTCGGGCGCGCGCTTCTCCTCGCCGGCTGCCTGATCGGCGGCGAAGACGTCGATGGTGGCGATGCCCGTCATGGCTTCGGCGGCGGCGCTGGCCGTCGCGTCCAAGCAGGCGATCGAAAGGTGGCTTGTGGTTTCCTGAAGCATGCGGCAATGTTTGCCAGAGCCGCGAGGGGCGCAGGGGCTGACAACTGTCAGCCATGGCGCATCAGGTGACGCGGGAGCGCTTCGGTTCCCTATCTACGCCGGTCAACGTCCCGCAATCAATCCTCACATCGATTTTGAAGCCGGTTTGAAGGCCGTGGGCGCGCAACGCACCCCTCGCGGGCATAACGAGGCGTCCGGGCCGGCCGTGCGCGCTGGTGGCGCTTATTTGCACGCCCGAGTCCGTGAGGTTGCCCTGACCCCGGCCATCCCCTATATTGCATCTGTGCGGCAGCGAAGTCCGTTGGCCACGATTGCCCGCTGGAGGGTGCCCGGTCAGGCCGGGACGCGGTCCCTCCCTGCCGCACCTCATTCCCCTCCTGGCCATTCCATGCCCGCCCGCTCGACGGCGTTGCGCAATTCCTTCTCCTGCTTCTGGTGCAACGACGTCGCGCGCATGTAGCCGGTTTCGGACAATGTGACGAAAGCCCGCCACCACGCCTTGCCGATCCGCCGGATGATCGACCGGACGTGCCCCTTGCCGCGGGGGTCGGGCAGCACCAGGCCCTCGGCCAGCAGCTCGGGATAGACCGCGAAATCGTCCACCGACATCTTGTGCCGGCCGATCCGCTCGACGATGGTTTCGCTGGTCACCGATATGACGGCGCTCCTCGCGCCGAGATCTTCGGCAAGCTCCTTCGACACGCCGGCCGGCAGCCAGACCTTCTGCGGGAGGCGTGGCGCAAGGCGCAGATAGGGATCGTCCCAAAGCCCCTTCAGCACCCGCGTCGCATCCGCCCCGGGTGCTGCGTCAAGCTGGGTCTCGAAATTCCGGATCAGCGTCGTGGCGCGCGCAAGGCCCGGGTTCGTGTGCCAGCCGGCATCGATGCCCGGCGGCACCATGGATATCTCGCCGGTGCGCCGGTTGCGGTGCCGGATGTCGGGGCCGAGGTCGGGCGGATTGTCCGTGTACCGGATCGTGATGTCCTCGCCCTGGTCATTCTTACCGATGACACGTGTGGTGCCGAGGAGCGCCCGGGCCTCGCGTTCGGTGAGCATGCGGACCTGACACTTGCAGAGCCAGCCGTTCGGCGGCCAGTGTGTCTTCCAGAACGGATGATCGATCGGCAGGATGAGGCCGACCCACTGCAGATGCTCGACGCGGGGATCGCTCGACGTGGTGCGCATGTACAGCACGTACGGCAGGACGCCCTTCGACCGCTGCGCCCGTTCCCACTGGCCGGCAGAGCGGGCGGAGTTCATGTTGCTCCAGAAGATCGTCTTCAACCGGCGGTCGGACGAGAAGTCCACCATGCGATCAGGATCAATGCCGGAAGGATCGGACACCATGCGCGGCTGCCACCAGCCGAGCTTCGTCAGCTCCTTTTCTATCAGCGGCTTCCAGGTGTCGAAGCCTTTGCCCTCGTCGATCGCCTGGGCGATCGTGCGGTGAAAGGCGGACGTCACCTCCAGCTCCGTCGTCTTGGCGACGGTCATGATGTAGGCGTGCTCTTCCGCCCATATGTCCAGCCAGGAGAAGCCCGGCTTGACCGCCTTGGTGCGGAAATAGCCCGAGACCTCGGGCGGATAGGCGAAGCGTGATGCCCGTTCTGCCATCGGGTCAGTCCGCGATATCGCCGATGCCACGGGCGATGGCCGTCAGCCGCGCAAGCCGCTCGCCCATCTCCCTGGCATCCGGGCCGGCCGCCGAAAGCAGCTTCAAAGCATCTTCGAAGGAGGTGGCGCTGGCGATGATGGCGGCGATCGGCGTGATGATCGGTGCGGCGACCGCCTCCCAATCGTCCATGGCTTCGGCGAACAGCGCCTCGATCTGGTCGAGCGCATCCGGCTCGCCGGCCTCGGCCGACAGCAGCGCGGTGCAGGCACCACAACGGCAGGCGCGCTTGTGATCGGATACCATGGCGGAGAGCGCGGCGGTCTGCGCCTTGCGCTCGTCCTGGGCGTCGGCGTCATCGTCGACCGGGGCCGGTGTCTTCGGCTTCGGCGGGGTTGTGGGCGGCGTCGCGGCCGGATCGGCGGGCGCGGTCTCCTTCTTCAGGATTTCGTCATCCGCCGCCGGGTCCGAAAGCCCGAGCTTGTTGCGGATCTCGTTCTGGCTGACGCGCAGACCGAGAGGGACCAGGACGCCGAGACTGTCGGAGAGTGCCTTGACGTCTTCCGGGTCTGGCACCGGCAGCTCAACGAAGGGATAGTGCTCCTGCGGACCAAAGTTGAGGTCCACGAACGGTTTGATGAGGTCGCGGTTGATCGTGATGGCGAGCTGCCGGCAGTCGGCGCGCAGGATGTCCAGGCGCACCTCGTTGTGGATTTTCGCCTGGCCGAGCGAGGAGCCATTGTCGCTGGTCATGGTCTGACCGACAACGAGCTTGGAAATCTGCTTGTCGATATAGTCGAGCAGACCGCCGAAGACGGCCGCGCCGTTCGCACCGTTGACTTCGTGGAAGTCGATCTCCATTCCGGCCGGGATGATCGCAGCTGCGTCATTGGCGATGGAGGAGACGGCTTTCAGGAGGGTCCGCTTGTCGGCGGCGCTGGCGCTTGGATTGTATTTGCCCACGCGCAACGGCATGCCGTAGACCTCGCTGAAGGCGGCCCAATCCTGCAGGGTGAACTGCTGGATGAGATAACCCCATGCCGCCGGTCGCGCCATGCCACGCCGCAAGGGCAGGCCCAGTTTCGTGCGAGGCATGTGACGCAGGAACTTGGCTTCCGGCAGAAGCTCGCCATCAATGGACCCATCGACGGCAAGACGCAGGTGCCGCAGACTGAGCAACTCCATCTGGAAGAAGCGCGGATCTCGCCCGATATACTCTACCGGACGAAGTGCGCGGCGCTCGTACTCCCAGTTCATTTCGACGCAACTGTACCCCTTGGAAATGCCATCGGGCAGTTCGCCGCGGGCTTCCTTGAAGCCGTCGTCCTCAACCAGCTCCGTGACGGCATCAACAATCCTGGTAGGCACCTTGTCGTTGGAAAGCGTCAGGTCGACGCTCTCGATGGCGAGGCGGCGCGTCTGGAGCTGGGAGGCATAGTGCAGATAACGCTCCTCCATCTCTTCGGCCAACGTGAGATAGGCACGGGCCTGCCCCTCAGCGGCGTCTTTCAGGATGGTGCCGAGGCGCTCGGGCGTCAGGCCGGATGCAACGCGATCCTCGTGCGTGCGACGCACGCCGGCAATGGTCGGCGTCGCGATTTCCTCGGACAGCAACTGCACGATGATCGGGCGACCATCGGGACCAAGGATGGAAGAAGTGCGCGTGCCTACCAATGCCGCCTCCCGTATTCGTTTTCATCGTCGTCATCGAGCGGCGGGCCACCGTTGTGGCCGAGGGACGATGCCGGTTGATATTCGTAGATCTCCGCGCCATCGCTGGCGGCATGGATGCCGAGGAACGCCGCCCAGGTGCGGTCGGCGTGATCGTCGTCGCGTTCGGCCACGAAGCGCGGAGCGCCGGTCGCGGAGGCAACGCGGCGCAGTTTGTGAAGGTCGGAACGCAGGGGCACATTGCCCTCCGGGATCCGCACCTTGCGATCCTCAAAGGCGTCCTTGCCGGAATTGGCCATGACAAGCTTGTTCGGCCCGGTGAACAGAACGCCCTCGATCACGTTGCCGTAGCGGCGCTGGGCGTCCTCGACCACCTTCTCACCCATGCCGGTCTGGTCGATGCAGACGCGCCCAACGCGGTACTTTCGCATCACCTCGTCGAAAGCCATGTCCATTTCGAGGAATGTCGCCCGCTTCTGTTCGATGATCTCGCGGCACCAGAGAACGTCGCCGACCTTCTCCCATACCCAGATAACGTGAAGGTCATGGCGGCGGCCGATATCGCGCCCCACGAAGCAAACGTTCCCCTGGTAGAGGTCAGGGTCGCCGGCATGCTCGTCCTCGACGGAATTGATGAGGTCGTAGGACAACCAGGCGCTCGCCTCGTCGAGCCACTGCAGCTCGAATTCCTGTGCCCAGAGTTCATCGTCGGCAAGGCCGGCGCGCAACTCCTCGATGTTGCGAGGCAGGCCATCGGCGACGGCCTGATAGATGTCGACGCTATGACGTGACCAGGTCTGGTCGTTGCCCGTCATCAGCTCATAGAACTTGTTGCCCTTGCCCTTCGGCGTCGACGTGACACGGATCTTCCAGCCTTTGGAGATGACCGGGAAGAGTGCGCCCCAGATCTCGCGGCTGTCCTTGTGGATGGCAAACTCGTCGAGGAAGACGTTACGGGAGAAACCGCGCGCCGTGTCGGGATTGGCCGGAAGTGCAAGGATGCTATTGCCATGAGGCAGGACAACCTCCATGGCCTTGTGCGTTCCGCTCTCACCCTGCCAGTCGAATTCGTTTTCCTCGAAGACGAGACCGTAGGCCTTGGCGTGCGGCTTGATCGCCTCGTTCATCGCTTCGCGCGCCTGGCGCTCGCCGCGAGACAGGATCACCCAGGGCGACCGGCGGCCCTGGGCAGCGGCGACGTAACCATCGTCGACTATCTCAAGCCCGGTCGTGAAGGTCTTACCGGTCTGGCGGGAGAACATGCCGATCTTGAAGCGAGGCCGGTCGAGGAACCATTTCCGCTGATAGCCATAAAGAGGGACGGCCGGGTTCATTCTTCGAAGATCCCGTAAATCTGTTCGCGAATCTTCTTGATGACAGCCATGCCGTCCGGCTTGTCGCTTGTCCCATCAGCCGCGACGGCTGCAGCGTCCACGGCCTTGAGCAGTTTCGCCTTGGCCTCTTCCTCACCTTTGCGGCGATGCTCGGCCGAGTGCCGTTGGGCGACGACGGTATCCTTGTAGGCTCGCGCCAGCTCCATGGCACCCTTAGTGTCGATCTCGTCCTTGTCCATCAGGTTGTCGATCAGCAGCTTCAGGAATTCGCCGAGCACGACGTCATTCCTGCCGATTTCCTCCGGCGTCAACTTTTCCGCGATGCCGGCATAAACGTAGCGGCGCTCCTCAAGCTGCATGACGCGTTTGGCAAGTCGGGCCGAGCGGCGATAGAAGGCAGACTTCGAAATCGGGGCAATGCCCTTGACCTCAAGACGATCATTCAACTCGAACAGGATGTCCGCTGTGGTCCGATGCCGCTCGTTGAGCTGGCCGACCGCCCAGATCACATCGTCCTGAGCTTCCTCGGGGAGGAGTTCGAGACTGTCGAGCCGGCCGCGCCCGCGGCGATCGTCGACCACGTCAGCGTCCAGTCGACGAAGGGCGCTGGACGCCGGGAATGTTGATCAGCCCCTGCAGGTGCTGCGAACCGCGCTCTGTCAGCTTCGCGATTAGGACGGAGCGCGCCTGATGGGTCTCGATCGCCTTCATCGACACGAGATACCGGAACTCCTCCTCGACCCATTCGCGCGGCTGGTCGATCACCCAATCCTGAAGCAGGATGCGGCGCATGGCTTCGGACGTGATACTCTGGTTGGCCTGAAGGTCGAGTTCCTTCAGGATGATGAGGCGGGTTTCTTCCGCGATGACCTGCTGCGCGCTCATGACCGCGCCCTATCCAGCAAGAACTCCTGAAGCCGCCGGCCGAGGGCATCGACCGGCTTCATGCGCTCGTCGAGGGCGGCCAACTGTCCCTGAAGGGACTTGTCCAGAGTGGCGAGCTGGCCGGCCATGCGCTCGATCGTGATTTCCATCCGATGGGCGGTATCGCGGTCGGGCAGATGCTTCATGTCGCTGTCTAGCTGCTGGACCTTCTCCCCCATAAGGTCCGTGCGCTTTTCCAGCTTCTCGACACGCTCTTCGAGCAGCTTTTCGCCAGAGGAGAAGAAGCCCTTTGCGTGGCCGAGCAGGGCGATGATTGCCAGCGCCAGGCCGGCGAACTGTGAGACTTCCACGGTGTTCATTTGCGAGCGTTTTCCTTTTCGACGAGTTCCAGACATTCCACGCAATGGGCGGCGGACGGGTGGGCGCGACGACGGGCGGATGGGATTGGGCAACCACACTCGACACAAGACTCGGTGCCCATCTGGCGAAGGGCACGCCGGGCGGCGGCGATCTGGGCGTCACGCTCCTGCTCGATGCGGGCTTCGCCAATCTCGCGGTCGAAATCGCTATACATGCGCACCCCGCCACGTCTTGACGGCTTCCAGCGCCTGCTTGCCGATCTCCTTGACCGTGTGGCCGCCCATGTAGAGGGAGATGAACCAGCCGGTGAGCGTGAGGAGCGTGCCGCTGTCGATGGGGTCGAGCGCCGCGCCGAACACCCTCGCCAGCGGGAACAGAAGGAAGTTGCAGACCCACAGGAAGGCGAGCAGGTACATCCAGCCCCAGCGCCAGGCGCTCTGCCAGAAGCCTTCGGCCGTCTCTGCCTGAAGGAGGGCGAACTGCCCGGCAAGGCCTGCTTCCCACAGCGCGATCATCTCGGGAGCCTCGATCTCGACTTCCCTGACGGCCGCCTCGATCTTGCTGGGCGGGATGCTATCCAGCTTCTCTGCAGGCACACCGACCTTACCGGCGACGGCATCGATGACGGTCCCGGCAAGGTCGCCGGCCGTGCCGCCGAACGTCTTCTGCAGGATGGATTTCACGATCGGTGCACCGATCTTCGCGGCGATTTCGAGGATGATGGCGGAAGCGGCCATGTCAGAAGCTCCGGAGATAGGCCGCAAGGCGCGGCAGCTTGTCGTTGAGGCGGGCGGCGATGAGGTCGCGATATCTCCAGGCGAGATAGCCGCCATAGGCGAGGCCCAGCACGGCAACGCCGCTGCCGGCCCAGAACATCGCGTCGGAGGAAAGGGAGGTATCCAGACCGATATTGGCGACCTCACCGCCCACCGTCACGCCGACGCCGCCGGTCGCGGTCGCCGCCGCCGTACCGGATTTCGCCTTCGCGTCGATCTCACGCTGCAGGGTCGCCAGGGTGGCGCGACCGATCTTGCCATCCGGCATCAGGTCGCGGGCACGCTGGAAGTCGACGACGGCGGCACGGGCGACGAGACCCTTGACGGTTCCCACATCGAAGCCGAGGCGGGCGAAGGCTGCGCGGATTTCTTCCCGCTCTTCCTCCGTCACCGAAACCACGAAAGCGGCGAAGTCGGCGCTCTCGACCTTGGGGATCGTGGAGGGCGTATCGCGCACCCAGGCGGGATAGACGCCGCGCAGGATGATATCGGCTTCCTCGGCCCTGCGGCGTACCAGCCCCGTGAGAACCTTGCCGCCTCCCTTGTTCCAAGCAGCAAGCGCCTTGCGGGCGGCGACAGTGTCGTTGTTGAGGAAGCGCGTCACCCAGGAGGCCTTAAGGATGGCACCGGTGTTGAAGTCGAAGGACGCGGCCCCGTCCACGACGTTCTGCGCCACGCTCTCGCCGAGCGCCTTGCTGACGCGAGGCAGGTAGTTGCGGCGCAAGGCGAGATCGACGAGCCGATCGTTCTCCTCGACGGAGATGGTCATGCCGAGCTTGGGCACGATGACGCCAGATGCGGCGGTCAGGCCGGAGCCGATGGTGATGATGCCCGCCGGGCAGCGATACGCCTTCGTGACCACACCCTCGTGGCCAACAAGGAATGACCGCCCCTTCGGGCTGACGTGCATATTCATGGTGCCCCCAGATAAAACGAACCGGCCGAGCGGCCGGGTATCTGGAGCGACTATGCGGAATGAGGGGGAATTCAGGGGCTGACAGGTGTCAGCCCGAGGGCGTCAGAAGAGTTCGCCCTGATCCTTGTCTCTGGTTTTCATGCGCCAGATCGTACGCTCATGCAAGCCCGCCTGCCTTGCTGCCTCCCGGCCGCTGGCACCGTTCTCAAGGGCTTCGGCCGCGCGGCGGCGGGCCAGTTTCAAGACGGAATTCGGGCCGATCGGCAGGACTTCGCGGCGGATCGCACCGGGCCGGCCATCGGCGTCGATAATCGCGAGACCACGGCAGATGCGGTCGGCGACCTCGTGACCGACGAGCAGCACCAGCCAATGGTCGGCTTCGGCCTGGGGCGGGATCGACACGCGCGTGCCGCCATAGTTGCGGGCGATCTCAAGGGCAACGTCGTTGCCGGCGATGTCGGCAATTTCACCGAGGAGACCGGGAAGGCTGCTGGTCACGGCTGCCTCCCGATATGAAGCTGGGTCTCGATCTCGATCTGCTGGGCCGTCAGGCGCTTCAGCTTTTCCTCCCGTTTGATGCGGGTGTGGGCATCGACGCCGCCACGTTGAAGCATCTTCAAAAGGGCTTCGCGCTCCCCTTGAATGGACTTCAACGTATCTGTCTCGAACAACGGAAGCGGCGCGATGCTGGCCATTATGCGCCTGCCTTTCCGACGTCGCGCGATGCCGTCTGTTTCGCCCACAGCAAATAGCAACCGCGCTTCTCAGCGTTTGGGCAGCCTTCCCACCAATGCCAGCAGGTTCCCGGGCCAGCCTCAGGATTACGAGCACAGGCGTGTTTCCCCTTCGGGCGGGTCCACATTTCCGGTTCGGGGATAGGCAGGGCAATCTGATCGGCCATCACGCACCAGCCTTCCGGGCGGCACGTACGCGGGGGCCGAGGGCGTTCATGACCTTCACCCACTGATCGTCCGAGATCTCGAACCACATGCCGGCCGCGCCGGTGGTGCTGATCACGAAGATATCGAAGCCTTTGCGGGAGATGCGATCGGCGCTAGGATTGAGCAACCGCCACTGCGCCCAGGCCACCTTGTAGCCGAACCGGCCGAAGTAAGCGTTGTCGTGCTTCCCGGGCGGCGTCCAGGTCACGCCGGCTTCCCGTTCCATCCAAGCCTTCAGGGCTTCAATGACCTTCTCGGCGTCGACAGTGTGGTGCAGGAAGCGGACCTGATCGAGACCCGTCTGGCGCTTCACGAACGCGACCAGGGCGGCGTCATCGCGGCTCTCGACAAGGCCGAGGTTCCACATGCTGATCCAGAGCGCCTGCAGCTTCTTCGCATATTTGCCGGTCAACCGCTGCTTTCCATTGGGGCGGCGTTCGATTTTCGAATAGCCGAGCCGGCGCAGCTCCTGCAGCACGGCGTCCTGCTGCGCCGGCTCCATCAGGGATAAGCGGGGCTGGCCGGTGACGCGGGCGTAGATCGCCCGCTTGTCCTCGTCCTCGGTGATGCCGAGTTGACGGAAGCCGGCATGGATGGCGGGAATGGCAGACGTCATGTGTCGCGCTCCCTCTGGTCCTCAAGCTGCAGCAGCGGGGCTGCGAGCCGGAGTTGCTCTTTCGCGCGACGCGGTTGAGCTTCGGGCTTCGCGGGCTTGGCCGCCTTCCTCTGCTCCTGCCCGACCTCGTCGAGCTGGCGCAGGATCGAAGCGGCTTCGTAGTGATCGGCCGTTTCGAGTTCGATCTTGATGGTGGATTTTCCGCCCTTCGTCAGGGCGGAATGAGACTTGAGGCGCACGCCGCCACCGAAGTAGATGCCGCTCATTGGTCGCGACCTCCGAACATCGCTTTTGCCGCGATCAGTGCGCGCGCGAGACCTTCGCCGAAGATACCGGCATCGATCTCACTAACCTGTTCGCCCTCGACGACGCCGGTCGTGCCGATGGCGCGAAAGCGTGCGGTGGCATCGTCGCGGGAGGTGGCTTCGATCCGAAGCCCACTCCAGCGGCCCTGGAACTTGTAGCAGCACGCATAGCTGCGGAGCTGCCCGGATTTCGGATGTGGCCCGACATCGATCTGCGCCGTCATGCCGATGGCGCGCAGGCGAGCGGAAACTTCATCCATGCTGCGCGCCTGGACGGTAACGCCCATCGGCCGGCCATTGTGCTGGTAGGTGCAGGTGAACGGCTTGAAGTGATCAGCCATGATCGCCTCCGGTCGGTTTGTTGGGCGCGCGACGGAGTTCACTCGCCTTATGATCGACGCGGGCCATGGTCATGAGGACCGGCTTCAACTCGTCGGGCGCGGTGTCGTAGGCCATGACGCGCGTAGCGCGGCCTCCGTTCAGCCGCGGCAGGACACCGCGCGGGATGCAAAGCCAGTTTGTCGGGTCGGTATTGAGCCGATTTCCGTCCAAGCACTTCAGGCAATGCCCATCCGGTACGGGGCCATTAAGCTCTTCCCACAGATGGAGGTGCTTCAGGACATACCGGCGCTCGTAGCCGGTGTGCGGGTTTTCCTCGTCGATGCTGATCTCGACGTACCCATCCTTCGACACGCGCTCATGACCGAGGAACTTCGTGTTGTGCGGGAGCTGCCCGGTTTTGAACTGCGTGCGCTGCGCGTTCGGGTGCCGGCCGCCTGTGCCAGGAGCGCAGGTCTTGCCTTTGTTTACAGGAACCTGACCTTTCTCGAACTGCCCGGTCCTGCCTGTCTTCCACCCATAGCGTTTGCGCAACTGATGCAGCGCCGTGGTGCTGGCGTCTCGCCTGAATTCCGCATTGAAGCGGGCGTGGTATTCGGAGATGGGCAGGAGACGGTTTTCCTCTAGCCACTTCATCTGCTCGGGGGTGTAGGTGCGCAGGCGACCGCGATAGCGCCAGCCGTCGCGACCGACCTTCCAGCCCTTGCGCTTGCGAAGCTGGTTAAGGTGGGTGAGTTCCACGTCCGCGCGGCCGAACTTGCTGACGAAGGCGCGGTGGTAATCGCTGATCACCATGCGGAAGTTGGCTTCAAGCCATGCCATCTCTGCGGCGCTGTAGGGGATCGGACCGCGTCTCATGACTTGGTGCCTTCGATCATCGGCAGCAGCTTCTCATAGTTGCCGCCGTATTCCGCAACGAGCTTCGCCGCCTGGACGCCAAGATCCGCGTTCCGGAGGATCTGAGTGCTGACGGCGACCATCGCGTCGGTGCGGCGCACCTCCTGCTCAAGCTGTTCAGCGGTCATTCCCTCTTCACCAAGGCGCTCGAGCTGGGCGAACAGGTGATTGTTGAGATCGACGAGTTTGTTCTTCATTCGCCTGATCCTTTCGGGATGTCAGAAGGTTCTGTGGTGGTGGAGAGGAGTGCCGCGGCCAATCGGCTGGCGATGTCGGAGACCTCCTCGCGCTTGCGGAAATCGATCTCGTCGACCACCTCCATCAGCGCCCAGCCGGCCTCACGCGCAGCGGCTTGCAGAGGGCTATCCGCATCGACGGTCCCGTGAAAAACCTCCTGCCGTAGAGCGTCACGCCAGCCGTCATTGTGACCAATGATGTAGGCTTGTTCCGAGCGGAACCGGGCGACCTCGTCGCGCAGGGAGGTCAGCTCTGAACGTACACCTGTAGGCAACGCCTCGAAGACAAGGCGCTCCAGTTCGGTTAATTCTTCGGCGCTGAGGCTTAAGGTCTTCGTAAGGCGATGGCTGTCGACGATCTCTTGGTCGGCTACCGTCTGGTGGTGGTAACGCTGAGCGGTATCGATGACGGTCTGTACCGACACGCCGGCCTGGAAGACGACGCTACCTACCCGTGCCGGCTTGTCTAGCACCGTCACGTTCTCAGCCGGAAGCGCCTGATTGATGGTTTCGACACACTTGCAGGTCATTTGTCGCCCCTGTGCTTTCGGCCGGTGAAGTACCCGTGAGCCGCGATGCAGACGGCGACGCCGAGGAAGAATGCGAATGTTTGGGCGGCGTCCGCCCAGGTGACGGGGGCGCTCATTTCGCACCCGCTTTCTGTCGATTGGCTTGGTGGAGCGCTCGCGCCGCTTCGAGCACGGCCGGCCCGATCTCCTCGAACGTCTCGACGTGGAGATATCCCGAAGAGTAGTAGCCCCAGCCACTGTACCAGGACGTGGACGGCGGCTTCTCGTATCGCCGCAGGCATACCTCGTACCGAACGATGAGACCGGCACGGCCCCGCCAGAAAAGAGCATCGGCCCAATCGGATGCATCGCGTGCATCGGGTTTCAGTTCCGGCAACGCTTTAAAGATCGAATGGCCGGGTTGATCGATCGCGTCGTGCAACTCCTTCAGCCACTCGGGCGGATATTCAGGGTCGCCGACCATACCGA
>Ga0209793_1001632_pt1 | contig 13326 bp, 13 predicted proteins | sample EBPBio122009_DNA_FD_185863 | JGI IMG/M metagenome (GOLD analysis project Ga0209793, IMG submission 185863) | Wastewater treatment Type I Accumulibacter community from EBPR Bioreactor in Madison, WI, USA - Reactor 1_2/2/2009_ DNA (SPAdes) (version 2) | ecosystem: Engineered > Bioreactor > EBPR >... | reverse complement strand
GGGTGTGCACCCTGCCAGAGCCAGCGTTCCGAAAAGGAAGAGAAAGGCAACCCGCTTCATGAGCATCTCCTAATGTTAATTGCCGACAGGCGCACCGTAGGCATCGTGGCCGGCCTTGTCCATCCCCGCCGCCCCGCAACCTCAAAAAGTGATAGGCCTAAAACGGGTGTGAAAGCCGAGATTAGGCTGTAGCGACCTATCGGAATTCTGCCCTTTTCCGCTGCCAAAAGGCGGGTTAAGGGAATGTGGGCAGGTTCTGCGAGAGAGACGGAATTCGGCCTTCGAGCCGGAACCGGGGGCGAAATATGGACGATGAAGCTGGAAAGTCCGCCGCGCGCGCATTGTCCGATGCGGGCCTCGACGATTTTCTTCCGTTGTCTCCCGCCGAGGCCGAAATCGTCTCCAGCCGGCGGGGATTCGGCATTGAGCGTGTGGGCGACGGGCTTCGGCCGAACGAGGAGCGCCCCGAACGCTCCGTACGGGCGGAGTTCCTGCGCTATCTCATCCTGAGGGACAGCAGCGCCTCTTCGCAAGGGCGGGGCCTGAAGCTGAGCGGGGCCTGGATCACCGGCGTTCTCGACCTCGAAGGCTGCCGTATTCCGAAGGATATCGGCCTCAAGGACTGCCATTTCGATTCCGTGCCCGTCCTGCGCGCCGCCATCATCGACAGCCTGTTCCTCGACGGCTCCCGCCTGCCGGGCCTGCAGGCCGACCGGCTGGAGGCCCGAGGGTCCGTCTCCATGAAAGGCTCGGCCTTCACAGGCGCGGTCAGGATGATCGGCGCGCGCCTCGGCGGCACCATGGAAGCCGACGGCGTCACGCTCGAATGGCCCGGCGAGACCGCGTTGGATGCCGGGGGCATCGAGGTGCGGGGTAATGTCCTGCTGCGCGGCGGGCGCGTGAAGGGCAGCATCAATCTGGCGTCGTCGCGGCTCGGCGGGGGAATCAATGCGGCCGGCGTGCATATCGAGCGGCCGGGCGAAATCGCGCTGAACGGCGATGCCCTCGCTGCGGAAGGGGACTTCGTCCTGAGTGGCGCGGACATTGCCGGCGAGACGCGGCTGCTCTCCGTCCGGCTGGGCGGCGACGTCAATTGCACCGCCGTGACGCTCACCCAGCCCGGGGGATTTGCCCTGCGGCTCAACCACGCCGCGATCGCCGGCGCCTTCGTGCTGCGCGAGGAGGCAAAGGTCGACGGTGTGCTCGACCTGACGGCGGCCACTATCGGCGCGATCGACGACGACCGGGCAAGCTGGCCCAAGCCGGAAAACCTGCTTCTCAACCGATGCCAGTACGGCGCCTTCATCGGCGGGCCGGTAGATGCGGCGAGCCGCCTCGAATGGCTGGGACGGCAGGCGCCCACTCGCTGGGCCACCGATTTCTGGCCACAGCCTTATGAACATCTCTCCGTGGTCTTCTGTGACATGGGGCATGACGAGGACGCCCGGGAAGTGCTGATCGCCAAGGAACGGTTGCAGCGGCGCGCCCGCCGTGGCCGCACCCGCAGCGACCTGGTGCGCTTTCTCCTGACCCTCGGCGACGGTGTCCTGAACATCACGGTGCGCTACGGCCGCCAGCCGCTCTACGCCCTGATCTGGATCCTGTTGTTCTGGGTCGTCGGCATCGGGGTCTTCTTCTTCGCATACAAGACCGGCGCGATGATGCCGAGCAGCCCGGTCATGCTGCGCTCGCTGGAATGGACGATGTGCAATCTGCCCGATACGCAGGAGCGCTACATGCCCTCCAGCGGCCAGAGCTGGCAGGGCCGCGCCAAAGCCGGTGAGACGCAGCTTATCTGCTTCCTCAATCAGCCCGAGGCATCGAGCTATCCGGAATTCAATGCGGGAATGTACTCGCTGGACGTCCTGCTGCCGGTTCTGTCCATCGGCCAGAAGGATTACTGGCGGCCGAACTCCATGAAGCCGGGCGGGGGCTTTGCCCTGCGTTACTTCTTCTTCCACTCGATCATCGGCTGGGCGCTCGGCCTTCTGGCGGTCGCCGGCTTCTCGGGTCTGGTGAAATCGCGGTAGCGCGTTCCCGGCGCGGCGCGTGGTTCGTCGGGAACGTCTCTGGCGATCAGGAGCGGAAGAGGCGGCTGTACTGCGTCTCGTGCCAGGCGCTGGCCATGGCCATGGCGGGCGCGGCATTGCCGATCTCGTCGTCCTGCAGGGTGGAGGCCTTGCGGGCCGCGCGCTCGATGACGGGAGGGCTTGCGACGAGAATGCGCTGGCCGTCCGTGTGCCCGAGCGGCACGAGGCGGATGGCGGCGGTCACCTGGTTCTCCACGACGCTCCACAACAGCCCGCGCAGTGCATCCTGCGGCGCGACCTGCCAGTGCGTGGCGGCGAGCGCGAAGGCGGCGGGAAAGCCGAGCTTCCGGTCGGCGAGGGCTTCGGCCGTGGGCACACCCAGCTCCTGAAGAATCCGCAGCAGGGACTCGCCCATCCGCCGGTCTTCCTGCTCGATCTCGCGGCTTTCCCGCGCGGCCGAAAGCCAGGCGTCGGCCTTGAGGAAGGCGGCTTGGTCGCCGTCCGCGAGAGCGTGCATCATGCGCCAGAACAGGGCGCCGTCGAGCGCCGCGTAGCTATGCTCGAGCAAGCCGAATATCCAGGCGGCGGCCGATGCCTCGTCCTTCACCGTGCCGACATGGACCGCCCATTCCAGCGCACGGGAATAGGAGAACGCGCCGACCGGCTGGCTCGGGCTGACGAGCCGGAGCAGGTGGATCGGAAGGCTGCCGCCCCCGGCGACGCCGGGGGAAAGGGGCGCTTGCTGCACCGGCCGAAACTCAGAACGAGCCGAATGTCGCGCCGAGCGCGAAGACGGCGACGAGCGAGATGATGACGCTGACGATCACGGTCATCACCATGTCGAGATAGCTGCTGGAATGGGTCTGCTTGCTGATCTGCAACAGCAGCAGAACCGTGCCGTTGTGCGGCAGCGCGTCGAGCGTACCCGCGCTGATGACGGTCAGGCGGTGCATCAGTTCCGGGTTGATGCCGTATTCGGCGGCAAGGCGCATGTACTCGCTGCCGAGCGCCCCGAGCGCGATTGCCATGCCGCCCGAGGCGGTGCCTGTCAGGGCGGCCAGCGTGTTCATCGCCACGACGAGTGACACGAGAGGACCGCCGGGCATCTTGAGGACCGCGTCGCGCACCAGTTCGAAGGCCGGCATCGCCGCGACGACGGCGCCAAAGCCCACGAGGCTCGCGACCGTGATGATGGGCAGGACCGACGAATTCGCGCCCGCATCGAGGCTCTCGCGCAGATTGCCGAAACGCTTGTAGTTGCAGACGATAAGGGTGACGATCGCCGCGGCGAGCGCGATGAGGACGGCCCATACGCCGATCGTGGAGGTGATGTTGATGCCGAGCATCTGTTCGGCGACGGAGAAGTCGACCCGTGGCAGCACCACCAGCGCCATGAGGAAGTTGACGGTGATGACGACGATCAGCGGCAGGACGGCGATGAAGAAGGGCGGGTTGGTGTTCGCCCGCTGGCCGTGCGTCAGTTCGCTGGGGTCGAAGTCGCCGGCGGCCGTTGCCTGCTCGCGCACCTTCTCGGTGATGACGGTCTCGCTGTCGTCCTCGACATAGCCTTCGCCCGCCGCGCGTGCCTTCGCTTCCGCGCGCGCCAGCCACCACATGCCGAAGGCGAAGGTGATGACCGAGGCGATGATGCCGAGGCCCGGCGCGGCGAAGGTCGTCGTGCCGAAGTAGGGCATGGGGATGGCGTTGTTGGTGGAGGGGCTACCGGGCATGGCCGACATGGTGAAGGTGAAGGCGCCGAGACCGATCGCCGCCGGCATCAGCCGGGCGGGGATGTTTGCGGCGCGGAACATCTCACGGGTCATCGGCACGAGGACGAAGAACGCCACGAACACGCTGACGCCGCCGTAGGTCACGACCGCTGAGGCAAGGACCACCGAAAGCATGGTCCGCTTAACGCCGAGCTTTTCCGTCAGGTAGTGGGCGATCGAAGTGATCGAGCCGCTATCGTCCATCATCTTGCCGAAGATGCCGCCCAGGAGGAAGAGCGGCAGCCATTGTGCGACGAAGCGCGAGGTGCCGGCCATGAACGTTCCCGTCCAGTGCGGCAGCAGGGGCTGGCCCGAAAGAAGGGCCACGATCAGCGCCGCGGCGGGGGCGAGCAGGAGAACGCTCCATCCGCGGTAGGCGAACCACATCAGGAAGCCGAGGCCCAGTAGAATGCCCAACAAACCCATAAGCCAATCCTCGAATATATTCCGTTAGAATCCAAGCGCGCGAAGCAAGTCCATAGCACTAAAGCATTTTCAGGCGATACTATTCAAGTGGCGCGATGCGGTGCTCTTGGCGTGCCTTGCCGGACGGCCGCCGCCGGGACGGTCCGGCTGCGGACCTTCACCGACCCGTCTCGTTTCCTGTGAAGCGCCGTCCGTCCGGCAGGAAGACCGTCAGCGGAAGCGCGATCGCGCTCGAGGCGACAGCCTCGGCGAAGTCGATCGGCGCGGCCTGCGTCTGGCCGGTGACGAGGGCGTTGTGCGAGATCCGGTTGTTCTCGACGAGCCTCGTCATCGTCTCGGACTGGGCGAAGACGGTGTGACCGCCGCCGTCCACCTTCGAGACGTCGATCACCGTGATGCCGCTGCGTTGCAGGAGAGCGATATCGTCGACGTTGCCGACGCGCGGGTGCCCGCCGGCCAGGAAACGCGAAAGGCCGATTGCCCGGTCGCGCTGCGAGATCAGGATCGTGAAGGGCGAGGGCAGGGTGCCGATATCGTGGACCTGACCCTTGAAAACATCGACGTCGATATCCGGTGCGGCCAGGACGACGCCGCCGAAGCGCTTGAAATAACGGGATTTTCCGCGAAGCGCGAGTGTCCGCAGCGCCTCCATCGCCACGAAGGCGCCCATGGAGTGGGCGACGAGGACGATGTCCTTCGCCTTTGTCTGCGCGGCCAGCTCGATCGTGTCGGCCAGTCCGTCCCGGGCGAAGATCGCGCTGTCGCGGTCGAACACGTAGAGCGGCAGCGAGCCGGCCGAGGGCCAGGCGTAATGCAGTGGAACGGACTGGATGTCGAAGTCGGACACGATCTGCGCCGCCCGGAAAAGGCTCTCGGAGATGTTGTTGTTGTAGCCGTGGACGAAGATGAAGATTTCCCGGTCCTGCGGCGGAAGCCGTTCCAGGGTGGCATTGATCTGCGCGATGATCTGCGCGCGGCTGTCGATATCGTGATAGACGGCGGTGAACCGGCGCTTGGGGTCGTTTCCACCGACGGGGACCTGGCCCAGTGCGCGATTGGCAGGGGCGCTGACGTCGAAACGAGCGAAGCTGAGCGCAAGCGAACGGTCGGCGGTGAATGGACCGCCTGCCGCGTCCGTTCTCTTCCGGTTCGTCGACAGGAAGATCGGTGTGGTCTCGTCCCTGTCCTGCACCGTGCCGGCGGCGTAGAGGCCCGTGGGCGCGCGCTGCATCGAGCAGGCGTTCAGGGTGAGGATGGCGCACAGGGCGAGCAGGAACGCCCCGCCTTTGCGGGGCCTGCGTTCGTCACGCATCGCGAGGCCGTTCGGATAGGAAGGCGTCATTGCGGCTCTTCGCGATACGGGGTTGTGTTGAAAACGGCGCTTCTGCCGGTGCCGGCGCGTACAATCTCAGTTCTTCCGGCAAAGTCCCGGTCTCCGGCCGTCATAAGGTTCCCCGTTCATGGCGCCCCGAAGGCGACGCGGCGGAAAGCCGCCGCGCCGCTCCAGCGCTTTGTCTAGATAGTCCTGGTGTCTGCGTCTCAGCGGACGCACACGTGTCCGCGCGCACCGAAGAAGCAGACGGTGCCGCGGCCCGGGCGATGGTGACCGCCGCCGACGCGGTCGAGGAAGCGGGAGTTGATCCAGCCGGTGCGGCCGCGGCGCGGCTGCACGTGGCACCAGCGGAGCGAACGGTCGCAGCGGTTCACGCGCACGCGCTCGCGGGAATGCACCGTGCCGACGACCCGGTAGTTATGGCTCGGCCCGGAGCGAAGCTGGGTCGTTCTGGTGACGACCGCGGATGCGGCCTGGGCTTCGGCCACGCCAGAGAGCGCCATGGCGCCAAAAACGATCATGACCGAGAACAGTTTCTTCAGGAACATGGATCTCTCCTTCAGTTCGAATTGTACCGGAGCCGGATGTGGACTCACGCGGCCATGAAGTCAGCGAACGCCGCGCTTGGCAAGGTCATTTTTGGCTCTTCCGCGATTTTCGGAAGGGGGAGCGGCGGACCCGCCGGCGTCTATTGAAGGGCTTCGCTCAGCGCCGTGGCGGCCGCATACCAGGTCATTCCGTGATCGAACGCACCCGTTTCGAGGAAGTGCAGCGTTTCCATGACGACAATGGGGTTGAACATCATGAATGTATGCGTCGCGTGCACCACCAGATGGTCGGCAGCGCCCTCCAGCCGGGTGGAGGCGACCGTGACCTTGCCGTCATCCGGTCCGGTGAGGATGGAGGCGTAGATCGGATTGAGGGAGACGTCGCCGGCAATGATGCCGAGGGAGAAGTCGGGCTTCGGCAGCGTTGCTGGCGTCGCGGTCCGGTCCGTTCCCAGTTCCAGTCCGGCGGGGCCGTTGATCCAGTAGAAGGGCTGAAGGTCGCCGAAGACGTCGACAATCTCGGACCCCTGGTTCGGTGGGGCGAGCATCACCACGCGCCCGAGATTTTCCGGGCGATGGCCGGCCAGCCAGTAGCGCACGAGGATGCCGCCCATGGAATGGGTGACGAAATTGACGCGGCGCGGCCCGCATTCGGCAACCGCCGCGCCGACATGGTCGGCAAGCGCGGCGATGGTGTCGGTCGTGGAGGGATAGTCCCTGTTGACGACATGATAGTCCTTGGAGGCCAACAGTTTCTCGACCAGCCAGAGCGAGCCGCTACCGCGCGCAAGCCCGTGCATGAGGACCGCGCATTCGCCCGCGTCCTGCTGTGCCCTTACAGGTGGGGACGGCAGCAGGCAGGCAAGCACGAGAAGGAGGCGGATCGCCGGAAACGGCGTGTGGCTCCGCCTCCGGCCGTCACGCATCCGCGGTCTCGGCCGGCTTGTTCGCCAGGATCGCCGCAAGCCAGCGCGCTGCGGGCGAGCCTTCGCAATAGGTGACGAATGCGATGAGTATCGGCACGCCGAGGAAGGCGCCCGCCATGCCCCACATGAAGCTCCAGAAGAACACGGCGAAGATCACCGCGAGCGGGGAGAGCGACAGCGATGCGCCGGCCAGCCGCGGCTCCAGATAGCTGCCGATGATGAACTGGATGATGTTCAGGCTGGCGAAGATGACGAGGACCATTTCCCAGGACCCGAAATGGGCGACCGCGAAGATTGTCGGCAGGAAGGTGGCCACGAAGGGGCCGATGAACGGAATATAGTTGAGGGCGAAGGCGATGGCGCCCCAGGCCGAGGCCAGTTCCAGCCCCATGCCCAGCGTGAAGACCCAGACGAAGAAGCCGGTCAGCAGGCTGGCGACGGTGCGCACGATCATGAAGCGCCGCAGCTTGACGGCGATGGTGCTGTTGGCGGCGAGGATGCGGCTGCCGTAGGGTTGGGCTTCCGGCGCGGCGAGGCGCGCGCCGAATTCCTCGACCTCGAGAAGCCCGAGCATGACGAAGATCAGCACGAGGACCGTGAAGCCCGCGAAGCTGTTCAGCCGGCCGGCCGTGCTCTGCATGACGCCGACGAGCCAGCGCACGTCGAACCGGTCCGACAGGGTCCCCATGACGGGAATGCCATGCTGCTCCAGCCAGTCCGCCCAGATCGTATAGACCGCCTGGAGCTGTTCGGCGTTGAGGAACAGCCAGCGGCCGACCTGCGTGAGGCCCCAGGCGACGGCGAAGCCGAGCGCCAGGATGACCGCCATGGTCAGCGAAAGGGTGATGAACAGCGCGACGAGGCGCGGCATCCGGCGCTGCAGGGCGAACTGGCACGGCCACATGAGCGCGATGACGATCAGGGAGAAGAAGAGCGGCGCGAAGATCGACTGCGCAACGTTAAGAAGAGCGAGAACCAGAATTCCGGTGCTGATCGCGCCGAACATGCCCTTGTTGCCAGCGTCAGTCATGCGAGCCTCGAGATTGGGTCTATGCCGAACCTAAAGCATTTCCGGTTCACCGAAAATGCTTTAGGTTTTTGTTTTTGCTGCATTATCCGACGTCGAAGCGATCTCGCTTCGACTGGAAATGCTCTAGCCGTGCGGGACCTCTGCCCCGCACGGCCGGAAAGGAATGCGACGGGCCGGTCAGCCGGCAGCCTGCGCCTTGTGCAGCGCATCGCGCAGCACCTGCTCCTTGCTTTCGTCGAGCGAGGTCTGCAGCACCTCGCCGCCGAAGGCCGAGATGTCCTTGAGCACCTTGTCGGCCGTCATGCTGCGCACCAGCACGAAGAGGGCGGCGTGGCCGTCCTGCAGCTTGCCGGCGAGGTCCTTCATGAAGTTGTCGTTGATGCCGACATCCGACAGTGCGCCGCCGATGGCGCCGGAAGCCGCGCCGACGGCAACGCCCAGCAGCGGGTTGAGGAAGATGACGCCGATCAGGAGTCCCCAGAAGCTGCCCGACGTCGCGCCTGCGGCCGTCGTGTTGAACAGCTGGTTGAGCTTGACCTTGCCGCCTTCCGACTTGGTGGCGATGACGGCGTCCCCGATCGTGATCAGATATTCCTTCTGCAGTTCGAAGAGGCGCTGGCGGACTTCTTCCGCCTTGGCTTCGGAGGGGTAAACAATCGCAATCAGGTCAGACATTTCGGTTTCCTCGACTCTGGTTTACACTCGATCACTCGAAGCAAATTTCCACAGGGATTGCAACGTGGAATCGGTGGCAGCCCGGAGGGCTGCGATAAAGTGCCTTACGATTTCCTTGCCTGCCGGCCCGGGCGCACGGCCACGGCCTACAACGTCGCCTTGCGGGCCGTGAAGGCGACGAGCGCATAGGAGAGGCCTGCGACGAGCAGGGCGATTCCCGCGATCGTGCCCGGCTCGAACCCGGCCGTCAGCGGCAGCTTCACGATGATGGCGATGCCGGCGGCAATGGCGACAAGTCCGGAAATCGCGATCCAGTAGCGGCCCGGCGTGGCGCGCAGCCGGAAGGACAGGCCGATCTGCGCCGCTCCGTGGATAAGCAGGACGATGGCGATGAGGAGCGCAACTGCCAGCGCGCCCTTGAAGGGGCTGACGAGAAGCAGAATGCCGCCGATCAGCTCGACGATGCCCGCCGCCTCCTGCCAGGCGAATCCTTTCCATTCCCGCATCCGCAGGGACTGGACGATCTTGAATATACCGACCACCGTCAGGACCACGCCGAGCACGACGCCGGAGGCGAAGGCGGCGACGGAGGGCAGGAAGATCGAGACCGCGCCGCCGGCGAGCATGAGGACGGAGAGGAGCATGAACCGTTTCCACCCGCCGTTATCGGCGTTCCCGCCCTGTGCCTGACTTACGCTCATCGGTTCCAGCTCCCGCTCCAGATCGGGGCAAGATAAACGCGATCGCCGATTTGCCGTCAAGCGCGAGGCAGGCGGGCGATTCCGGTGGGTCTTTGCTCCTCGATGCATGCAGGCGGTTGAAGTCGCTGCTGCTTTTCCACTAGTCTGCCCTTTCGCCGATGGCAGGCAATGCCGACAGACAGGGAGAATAGGGTGAACTTGAACAGCGCTTCGAACAAGATATCGCGTGCGGCCAGGGCGTCTCTGGCGGCGGCCTGCGTCGCCGTGCTTCTGGCGGGACCCGCCGCCGCCCAGTTCTCCGGCTCGCAGCGCGCCCCCGCCGTGACAACGGTGGAGCAGGTGCGGCACGAGCGGCACGGTGCGGTGGTTTCCCTGCAGGGCTCCCTCACCAAGGAGGTCCGCCGGGCACAGTACATGTTCAAGGACAAGACCGGTGAGGTGCGCGTGCGCATCCAGCGTGAACTCTGGCGCGGCCGCGAGATCACCGGAAAGACCTTGCTTCGCCTGAAGGGCAGGGTTCAGTCCGACGTGCGCGGCCGCTTCGTGTATGTCGATTCGGTGCAGGTCCTGAAATAAGACCTGTCCGTCAGGACGTCGGGGCCACCGGCATGATGTGCAGGTGGCCGTATCGCACGGCTCGCTCCGAGATCACGTGTTCCGCGAAGTGCTGCATCTCGCCGGACGATCCCTTCAGGATGCTGACCTCCAGGCAGTTCTTCTCGTCGAGATGGACGTGGAGGCTGGAGACCGTCAGGTCGTGGTGGCTGTGGAATGTGCTGGTCAGCCGTTTCGCCAGTTCGCGGGCCTCGTGGTCGAAAACATAGCTCAGCACGCCGATGGCGCTGCCGAGCGAGCCGCTCTCTATGGATGTATGCTTCAGCCCGGCGCGCGCGAGATCGCGGATGGCTTCGGAACGGTTCTGGTAGCCGCGCGCCTTGATCATCTCGTCGAGCGCTTCCATCAGGTCGTCGTCGAGGGTGACGGTCACTCTTTGCATGGGAGAATCCTGCGCATGGGCCAATCCTGGTGGACGTCGCCCGCATCTGTGGCGGCGCCTCTCGAAGGCCTGTGATACCCCATGGAGGGGCAAGCTCCAACAGCTTTCGGTGTCCCCGATCGGGACGTGGCCGGCCGTTGTCCCGCTGGAATCGCCTGCGCCGAGCGCGGATAACGCGTTCTGGGTCAGGCAGTAAGCAATTTCCCCGTAGACATCATACGCCGTCATTTCTATTGTTCTCGAAGCATGGCGTTTGATCGAGGGGATTGCAGGGTATGACAACAAGGAAATTGTCTTTTCTCGCCGTGGTCTCGATCCTTTCGCTGCTGGCCGCGCCGGTGCTGTCGGCGGAGAAGTCCGAGCTGGTCCTGGCGATTGGCGGGGAGCCGGATACGGGTTACGATCCCCTGCTCGGCTGGGGACGCTATGGCCATCCCCTGTTCCAGTCCACCCTGCTCAGCCGCGATGCCGACCTCGTCACGCAGCAGGACCTTGCGACCGCATGGACGCTCTCCGACGACAAGCTGACCTGGACGATCACCATCCGCGACGGCGTGGCCTTTTCCGACGGCACGCCGCTGACCGCGAAGGATGTCGCCTTCACCTTCACCAGGGCCGCGACGGCGGGCGGCGCGCTCGATCTCACGGCCATGGTCTCGGCCGAGGCGACGGATGACCGGACGGTGGTGATCCGGCTCAAGCAGCCGTGGATCACCTTCTCGGAGAACTTCTATTCGCTGGGCATCGTGCCGGCGGCGACATACGGCGCGGACTATGCCCGCGAACCGATCGGCTCCGGTCCGTACCGGCTGGTATCGTGGAAGCAGGGCGAACAGCTCATCGTTGAGGCCAATGCGAATTATTACGGCCGCAAGTCGCCCTTCAGCCGTCTGACGTTCCTGTTCACCGGCGAGGATACCAGCCTGGCCGCCGCCGGGGCAGGGCAGGTGGACATGGTCTCCGTGCCGGTGACGCTCGCCGATGCGGTGCCCGCGGGCTTCAACGCCGTGGTGGTCGATACCGTCGATAACCGGGGCATCCATTTCCCGATGACGCCGGACGAGGGCAGGAAGGACGCGAAGGGCAACGCCGTCGGCAACAGCGTGACGGCCGACCTTGCCATCCGCCGGGCGATCAACATCGGCGTCGACCGCCAGAAGATCGTGGACACGGTTCTCCTGGGACACGGCACGCCGGCCTATGGCCCGGCGGACGGTCTGCCCTGGTCCAATCCGCAGGCGGCCGTGACATACGACCTCGACGCCGCCAAGCGCCTGCTGGACGAGGCGGGCTGGGTGCCCGGTGCGGACGGCATTCGCGAGAAGAACGGCCTGCGCGCCGCCTTCCCCATCAATTATCCCGCGTCCGATTCCACCCGTCAGGCCATCTCGGTCGTGCTCGCCGATCTCCTGAAGCCGCTCGGCATCGAGGTGAAGCCGACCGGCGCGACCTGGGAGGCCATCGAGCGGGTCATGCATTCGCAGCCGGTCGCATTCGGCTGGGGTAGCCATAGCCCGCTCGAAGTCTATAGCCTCTATCAGAGCGGCTGGGGCGGCGTGGACTATTACAATCCCGGCTTCTTCTCCAATGCCGCCGTCGACGGGCATTTCGAGGCGGCGCAGCACGCCGCGAGCCTGGAGGCGTCCTATCCCGAATGGCAGAAGGCCGAATGGGACGGCACGACCGGCTTCAGCGCGAAGGGCGAGGCCGGCTGGGCCTGGCTGGTCAATCTCGATCACGTCTATTTCGTCAACAAGTGCCTGGATGTGGGTAAGACCCAGATCGAGCCGCACGGCCATGGCTGGCCGATCACGGCCGGCATCCAGAACTGGACCTGGACCTGCGACTGAGGAACGCCAATGGGATCCTGGAAGGCTTTCGTTCTCGTCCGCTTTGCCCGCCTGGCGCTGGTGCTGGCGGGCGTGGCGGTCGTCGCCTTCCTCCTTGCGAAGCTCTCACCGGTCGATCCCATCGATGCCTATCTCGGGCCGGATATCGCGCGCGTCGGCCCCGAGCAGCGCGCGCTGATTGCCGCGAAATGGGGACTGGACCAGCCGGCGGGCGTCCAGTTCATGAAGTGGTTCTCCAGTATCCTGTCGGGGGACCTCGGATGGAGCGTCACCTATAACGCCTCCGTCGCCGATGTGATCGCGGACCGCTTCCGCTCCTCCATCGTCCTGATGGGGCTGGCATGGGTCTTTTCCGGGATCATCGGCTTTTCGCTCGGCATCTGGGCCGGTGGCAATCCCGGTAGCTGGAGCGACCGCATCATCCGGCTCTACGCCTATGTCCTGGCGGCGACGCCGACATTCTGGATCGCGATCCTGCTGCTGATCGTCTTTTCCGTGGGGCTGCGCTGGACGCCCGTCTGCTGCGCCGCGCCCATCGGCGTGTTGCCGCAGGACGTCACGCTGTTGCAGCGCCTGCACCATCTCCTGCTGCCCCTCGTCGCGCTGTCGATCCTCGGCGTCGCGCAGATCGCGCTGCATACCCGCGCCAAGATGACCGAGATCATGCAGTCCGACTTCGTGCTCTATGCCCGCGCGCAGGGCGGCACGACGCTCGATATCGTCCTGCGCCATGGCGTGCGGAATGCGGCGCTGCCGGCAATTACCGTTCTCTTCGCCTCGCTGGGTGAGTTGTTCGGCGGCTCGGTCCTCGCGGAGACCGTCTTCTCCTATCCGGGGCTGGGCAGCGCCACCATCGAGGCCGGCATTCGCGGCGACGTGCCGCTGCTTCTCGCCATTACCCTCCTGACGACATTGTTCGTCTCGGTCGGCAATACCATCGCGGATGTCCTCTACCATGTGGCGGACCCGCGGATTTCATCGGCGCGCGAGCGCTGGCAGGGAGTTTCGGAATGACGGTCGTCTTCGAAAAACCCACGGAAG
>Ga0209793_1001627_pt1 | contig 13359 bp, 12 predicted proteins | sample EBPBio122009_DNA_FD_185863 | JGI IMG/M metagenome (GOLD analysis project Ga0209793, IMG submission 185863) | Wastewater treatment Type I Accumulibacter community from EBPR Bioreactor in Madison, WI, USA - Reactor 1_2/2/2009_ DNA (SPAdes) (version 2) | ecosystem: Engineered > Bioreactor > EBPR >... | reverse complement strand
GCGATGGTGCCCTTCTGGGCTAGCAGAAGGTGCATGATGCGCCTCCCGTCATATACCGCCGCCGCCCCATATCGAAATCAAACCGCCGCGGCGATGGCCGTGCGCACGGCCGCCTCGTCCATGTCGTGCAGGCCGATGACGACGAGACGGGTGCCGCGAGCCTCACCGGGCATCCAGGCGCGTTCGAAATAGGTGTCGATCCGGCTGCCGACGGCCTGGACGAGCAGGCGCAGCGGCTTGCCGGGCACATCGGCGAAGCCCTTGAGGCGCAGCACGTCATGCGCGGCGATCACGTCCTTCAGGCGTTCGGTGAAGGCTGCGGGATCGGCGACCGGGCCAAGTTCGACGACGAAGCTTTCGAATTCGTCGTGATCGTGGTCATGCTCCTCGCCGCCCTCATGCTCCAGTTCGTGGTGCGACTTGCGGTTGGCGATGTCGTCTTCCGTTCCGACGCCGAGACCGAGCAGCACGGCGGCGGCGACGTCGCCGTTCCGCGCCTCGATCATCGAGGGCTTGCGGGCGATGCGGGAGGCGACCTCCGCGCGTACGGCTTCGAGGCCGGCGGCGTCGATGAGGTCGGTCTTGTTGAGAACGATGAGGTCGGCGGCGGTGAGCTGGTCCTCGAAGAGTTCCTCCAGCGGGCTTTCATGGTCGAGATTCTCGTCCTCGGCGCGCAGCGCAGCCACCCTGTCGTGGTCGTCGGCGAAACGGCCGGCGGCAACGGCGGCGCTGTCCACCACGGTCACGACGCCGTCGACCGTCACCTGCGTCTTGATTTCCGGCCAGTTGAAGGCCGCGACAAGTGGCTGCGGCAGGGCAAGGCCGGACGTCTCGATGACGATATGGTCCGGGCGGTTCTCACGCTCCAGCAGCTTCGACATGGTGGGGATGAAGTCGTCGGCGACGGTGCAGCAGATGCAGCCGTTGGTCAGTTCGATGATGTCGTCCTCGGTGCAGGCCTCGGCTCCGCAGCCCTTCAGCACGTCGCCGTCGACGCCGAGGTCGCCGAATTCGTTGATGATGAGCGCGATGCGTTTTCCCCCGGCATTCTGCAGGAGGTTGCGGATCATCGTCGTCTTGCCCGCGCCGAGGAAGCCGGTGATGACGGTGGCGGGGATCTTCTGTTGCAGCATGGCTCAACCCTTCATTTTCAGCGGCAGTCCGGCCGCGAGGAAATAGACTTCAGGAACGAGGGCTGCCACCTGCTGGTGCAGCCGCCCGGCATGGTCGCGGAAATCGCGCGCCATGCGGTTTTCCGGCACGATGCCGAGACCGACCTCGTTCGACACGAGGATCAGCCGGCCGGGCGCCGCCCTGATGGCATCGAGAAGGCCGGAGAATTCGGCGACCATGTCGCGCCCCTCCAGCATCAGGTTCGTGACCCAGAGCGTCAGGCAATCGACCAGCACCGCGCGGTCGGCACGCGCCACCTCGGCTATGCGGTCGGCAAGCGCCAGCGGCTCCTCGTGGGTCACCCAGGCGTCGCCGCGATCTTCCCGATGGCGGGCGATGCGCTCGCGCATCTCCTCGTCGAAGGCGCGGCCGGTGGCGATGTAATGGCGTGAAAGACCGCTCGCGGTGACGAGGCCTTCGGCGAAGGCGGATTTTCCGGAACGCGCGCCCCCCAGAACCAAGGCGGCTCCGGACGATGTCTCGGTCATGTCAGACAGCCCAGGCGATCGCGCCGCTGGCGAAGACCATGCGCCGGCCTGCCGACGGCAGACCAGTCATACCGGACGCGACACCGCCCTTTCGGCGGAAAACAGCCATGACAACCTCCGTGCTGGCAGTTGGGAGAACCCTCCCCGGTCGGGCGCTATTGCCCTCATTGGCTGGCAGGTCTCCTGGCTCGCAGCGTCGGGCGCGTCAGCGCCTGCGGGTTCCCCTCGCCTTCCCGGGTGGTCTGCATCGCGAAAGGCGGACGATTCGTAGAAAAAGAGGCGTCCGGCCCCGGCTTATCGCGATGCCACCCAGTGGCTTTTCCGGCCGGTGCCGCGTTTGCGGTCCCAGGGCACCATTGCCCCGGCTCCGCGCCCGTTCCTCCGCCGGACAGGGTTCCCTCGCCACTCTACAGTCGCGGGGTCGGCCGTGATTGCGGCGTCCGGTCAGGCTGCCGCGTCACATTCCCATTTGCTCCCCGACCCGTCACCGGGTTCGGGAACCATCCAATGTCCGGATGATTATGCTTCCGCCCGGCGCAAGTCAATCGACCGCCACCGGCGCGCGCAGCCTCAATAGCGGGGAATGATCACCACGCCGCCGCCATCGTCGTAGTAGCCGTCATCGCGATAGTACGGGCCGTCGTAATACCCGTCGACCGGGCCTTCGAGCACGTCGTATTCGCGCCGGTCGCGCTGGTAGCGGCGCTGCTGGCGGTATTGCCGGGTCTCGGCATATTGCGCGGCCTCGCGCAGCGCGCGGAACTGCTGGCGCGAGAGGTAGCCGTCGGCGCGGTAGCCGGACGAGCGCTGCCAGGCGGCGATGGCCGAGCGGGAGCGCGGGCCGAAGACGCCATCGGCGCCGTTGGTGCCGTAGCCGAGCGCGTTCAGCCAGCGCTGCGCCTGGACGCGGGTATTGCGCCCAAGATAGGCCTCGCGCGGGTCGACGACCGGCTCCTTGGCGACCTTGCGCTCGGTCTGCGCCTCCGCCGCATCCAGCGGGCCAGCGGCCTTGGCCAGGCCGACAAGGCGCTCGCGGGCATCGGCGACGAAGCGGCCATTCGGATATTCGGCGATATAGCCGCGGAAGGCCTTTTCCGAGCCTTCGAGAACGGCCTTCTGGAAGGTCTCCTCCTCGCGTCTTGCCGCTTCCGCCTTGTCGGCGGCGGCGTTGCCGGCACCCTGCGCCGCGCTCGTGGCGGCGGCTGCGCCCTCTTCCGCCTGCTTGCGCGCGGCAGCGGCTTCCGCCGCCCGCTTTTCGGCTTCCTTCGCAAGGCGCGCGGCCTCCGCAGCCTTTGCCTCCGCATCGGCGGCAGCCTTGGCGGCCTCGGCCTTCAGCCGTTCCACTTCGGCCGCCTTCTCTTCGGCAAGCTTGCGGGCGGCGGCGGCTTCCTGCTCGATCCGCGCCTTTTCGGCAGCGGCGGCCTTTTCCGCCTCGATACGCTTCGCCTCGGCCTCGCGGCGGGCATTGGCCTCCTGTTCGGCCCGAGCCTTTTCCGCAGCGGCGGCTTCCTCCGCCTTCTTGCGGTCGGCCTCGGCCTTGAGCCGTGCGGCCTCTTCCGCCTTCGCCTTGTTGGCGGCGGCCGCAGCCTCCGCCTTCAGGCGCACAGCCTCGGCCGCCTGTTCCTCGGCCTGCTTGCGGGCGGCCGCTTCCTTCTTTTCGGTTTCGGCCTTGAGGCGGGCGGCCTCCTCGGCGCGGGCCTTCTCCGCCGCGGCAGCCTCGGCCTTCGCCTTCGCTTCCGCCGCCGCTTTCTCCTCGGCGAGCTTTTGCGCGGCGGCCGCTTCCTCCGCCTTCAGGCGCGCGGCTTGCGCATCGGCCTTCGCCTTCTCGGCCTCGGCGGCCTTGCGGGCATCCTCTTCGGCCTTCTTGGCCTCGGCAGCCTTTTGCGCCTCTTCCGCCTTCTTCGCCTCGGCGGCCTTCCGCGTCTCTTCTTCCGCCCTTGCGGCAGCCGCGGCCTCCTCGGCCTTTGCCTTGGCGGCGGCGTCATCGGACGCCGTCGCCGCCGGCTTCGCCTTGGCCGAGGCTTGCAATTCAGCGATGCGCAGGCGCGCCATGGAGGCAAAGGTGCCGTTCGGATATTGCTTCAGGTAGCCTTCATATTGCGCGAGGTCGCTGCCGGAAGAAACCTTCTGCCAGAGGGCGAACTCCTCCTCCCAGCGCTTTCCGGCGCTGGAAGCCTCATTGGCCGTCTGGGCGGAGGCGACCGCCGGAAGACCGGCGAGCGACAATCCGACCAGTCCGGCCAGAACGGAGCGTGCGAGAGGTCGAGACCGCATGTACTTCACCCTTTTCGGATCGCGCGCGGGCGCGGCAAGCGCCCACCGGCCAAACGTGTTTTCGTCACTCCTCGCACCGAATTCTGGCGCAACTTTGGTGCGCCGTATCGTTGCGAGGCAACCCGATGGCTGTACGTTCGAGACGGCCCGTTTAATCAGGCGCGCCCAAAAGATCGTCCAGCCAGCGGCGGTCCAGAACCGCCTCCAGTTCCGCCGCAACGCCGTCGAGCGCGGCATCCACGCCGGCGCGGTAGTCGAAACCGCCACCTTCGATACCGAAATCCGCAAGAAGCCTCGCCCGATAGGCATCGCTCGAAAGCAGGCCGTGCAGATAGGTGCCCATCACCCGCCCGTCGGGCGAGATCGCGCCGTCCGGCCGCCCGTCGATGCTGACGGAGGGGTTGAGGGCATCCGGGCCGGCGGTGCGGCCGAGATGGATTTCGTAACCTTCCAGCGGCACGTCGTATTGCAGCGAGCGCGCCCGGCTGTTGCGCACGGTCTTTTCCGGCGCCATTTCCGTCTCGACATCCAGCAGGCCAAGGCCTTCCACCTCCCGTCCGCCGCCCTCGATGCCGAGCGGATCGGTGACGCGGCGGCCGAGCATCTGGTAGCCGCCGCAGATGCCGATGACCCGCCCGCCTCGGCGCATATGCATGGCGAGATCGCGGTCCCAGCCGGCGGCGCGGAAATCGCCGAGGTCCGCGATGGTCGATTTGGAGCCGGGCAGAACGACGAGGCCGGCATCGGCGGGCAGCGGATCACCCGGCCGCACGAAGACGAGGTCTACCTGCGGCTCGGCCTTCAGCGGATCGAGATCGTCGAAATTGGCGATGCGCGACAGGACGGGCACGGCGACCTTCAGCGCCCCCCCGCTTCCGCCGGCAAGCCTTTCCAGCACGACCGAATCCTCCGCCGGCAGCCGCCCCGCATCCTTAAGCCACGGCACGACGCCGAAGCACGGCCAGCCGGTGAAGCGGCCGATCTCGGCGATCCCGCCGTCGAAAAGCGTCACATCGCCCCGGAACTTGTTGATGAGATAGCCCGAGATCATGCGCCGGTCCTCCTCCGGCAGGATCGCATGGGTGCCGACCAGCGAGGCGATCACGCCGCCGCGGTCGATATCGCCGACGAGCACGACAGGCACGCCCGCCCGCGTCGCAAAGCCCATATTGGCGATGTCGCCGGCCCGAAGGTTGATTTCCGCCGGGGAGCCGGCCCCCTCGACGACGACGAGATCGGCCCCGGCGGAGAGGGCCGAGAAGCTTTCCATGACGGCATCCATCAGCCTCGGCTTCAGCGCCTGGTAGTCGCGCCCCTTCGCCTGGCCGAAGACCTTGCCCTGCACGATAATCTGGCTGCCGACATCGGACTGCGGCTTCAGCAGAACGGGGTTCATATGCACGGAGGACGGCACGCGCGCGGCCAGCGACTGCAGCCATTGCGCCCGGCCGATCTCCCCGCCGTCGGCGGAGACGGCGGCATTGTTCGACATGTTCTGCGGCTTGAAGGGGCGCACGCTCAGCCCGCGATTGGCGGCGATGCGGCAAAGCCCCGCCACCAATACCGTTTTTCCGACATCGGAGCCGGTGCCCTGCAGCATGATCGTTCTTGTCATGGGGGTTTCCTAACATTCCGGCCTGTCGCCGGAAAGCCCTGACTTATCGCAATCTTGCCACATTTTTCGAAGGCCGGAGACGAAGGCTCGCACCATTTCGCCATGCAGTTTTCGCATAGCGGATATAATGTTCCATTTGCGACGCGAAGCGCCGTGAACGACCATGACTTCCGCCGTTGGCCGGCCTATATCCATCTTATCGCACAGCCGTGGCGCGTGGCCCCGGACTTCAAGGACAAGAGACATGCTGTACATCTTCAGCAAGCAGAATTTCGTTCAGATCGCCTGGAACGGCAAGGCGCCGCGCAGCGAATCGCGCGTTCGCAACGTCGTCCTCGACGCGCCGCTCGGGCCCCTCGGCGTCGTGCGCACCGGCAATGTCGGCTGATCCATAGGGCGTGACGTCAGGTCCGCCCGCATGCAGCGCCGCCTCTCTCCGGGAGGCGGCGTTTCTTTTGGCCATTCGAAGGGCCTTGAAACGGCGAAAGCCGTGCATCCCTTTCGGTGATGCACGGCTTGCCAAAATACGCATGGCGGCTTCCGACAAAAACGCATCGGAACCAGGCACCCCGGTACGCAAAACCTTTCCGGAGCAGGCGGCGATGTCCCCCGCCGTGACAAAACCAATAGCGGCACATCCTTACCGGACCGTTATCGGGACGTTAAGCAAAGATGAATCCCGCACTTTTTCCGAAAAATTCCTGGAAAAATTTTTGACATGCGCGCCCGGCACGCTCCAAGTGAGCCGGATACGCCCCCGCAGGCGGTTGATTTCTTTACGGGATCCCGTAGGCTTGCCGGCGTGACGAAAAAAATGCGTCGCGGGCGACAGGTTTTGCCGGCGGACAAAAAACAGCCTTGGAGCAGGCCTAGCGGGACAGGGAACCCGGCGCGCCCTCCGCCGTCACAGACGTTACGGGCAGCCGGCTTGAGAAAACCGTCGCGCCGCCCCCGGCCGAACATCGTACGAAAGACTGGGAGGTCTTTGCCCCATGAAGACGCTGCTTGCCTCCACGCTCCTTGCCGCCGGGCTTTTCGCTGCTGCCGGTTCCGTGCAGGCGGCGGAGTGCGGCAAGGTCAGCATCGCGGAGATGAACTGGGATTCGGCGAGCATCGCAGCCCATATCGACAGGCTGATCCTCGAAAAGGGCTATGGCTGCACGGTCACGCTCGTGCCGGGCGATACGATGTCGACCTTCACCAGCATGAAGGAGACGGGAAAGCCGGACGTCGCGCCCGAATTGTGGGTGAACGCCGTGCGCACGCAGCTCAACGCCGCCATCGCCAAGGGCCGCCTGTTCCAGCTCGCCCCGCTGCTTGCCGACGGCGGCGTCGAAGGCTGGTGGATCCCGAAATTCCTGGCCGACGAGCACCCGGAGATCAAGACGGTCGCCGACGCCCTGAAGCAACCACAGCTTTTCCCCGCCCAGGACAATCCGGAAAAGAGCGCGGTCTACAATTGCCCGGCCGGCTGGAGCTGCCAGGTTTCCACCGCCAACCTCTTCAGGGCGCTGAAGGCGGACGAATTGAATTTCGAGCTGGTCGACACCGGCTCGGCCGCGGGTCTCGACGCCTCGATCGCCAAGGCCTTCGAGACGAAAACCGGCTGGCTCGGCTACTACTGGGCGCCGACCGCGCTGCTCGGCAAATACGAGATGACGAAGCTCTCCTTCGGCATCGAGCATGACAAGGCCGAATGGGACGCCTGCACCGCGGTGCCGGATTGCCCGAACCCCAAGGTCAACTCCTTCCCGACCTCGGATGTCTTCACCATCGTGACCGAGGCCTTTGTCAAAAAGGCAGCCGTCGCCATGGACTACATGAGCGCCCGGAGCTGGGACAACGGCACCGTCAGCAAGGTGCTCGCCTGGAAGGCGGAGAACACGGCGACGAGTGAAGAGGCCGCAAAGCATTTCCTGGCGACCTATCCCGACATGTGGACCGGCTGGGTCAGCCCGGAAGTCGCCGACAAGGTCAAGGCGGCGCTCTGAGCGGATTTTCGGGAAGAACAGCCGCACGCGCATCAAAAAAGCGAAGAGGTCGCAAACAGTACACTGTCGGGCGGCGGTTCATGCAATGACAATGCGGGGAACAGGGACCAGAACAAGAATAATCCCGCACCAATCCTGAAGGAACCGCGCTCCGCCGATCCCCATCGGCGATGGGCGCGCAAGACAGGCCAGCGGCTGCACAAGCATTCGGAGGGAATTCATGGTTAGTCATGCAATCGAGGTCCGCAATCTCTACAAGATCTTCGGACCCCGCGGCGGCGACTACGTCGATGCCGTCAAGAACGGTATGGGCAAGGCGGAACTGAACCAGAAATACGGCCATGTGCTCGGCCTGCGCGACATCAACATCTCCATGCCAGCCGGCGGCATCATGGTGGTCATGGGCCTTTCCGGCTCGGGCAAATCCACCCTCATCCGCCATATCAACCGCCTGATCGACCCGACCGCCGGCGAAGTCCTCTATGACGGCGTCGACGTCTGTCGCATGAACGAGAACGACCTTCGCGAGTTTCGCCGGCACAAGACCGCCATGGTGTTCCAGAAATTCGCGCTGCTACCGCACCGAACCGTGCTGGAAAACACCGTCTACGGCCTGGAAATCCAGGGCGTAGCCGCCGCCGAGCGCGAAAAGCGCGCCAAGCAGTGGATCGCCCGTGTCGGCCTTGCCGGCTTCGAGAACCATTATCCCAATCAGCTTTCGGGCGGCATGCAGCAGCGCGTCGGCCTTGCCCGCGCGCTCACCAACGACGCCGACATCCTCCTGATGGATGAAGCCTATTCGGCGCTCGATCCGCTGATCCGCGTCGACATGCAGACCGTGCTTCTCGACCTGCAGAAGGAACTGAAGAAGACCGTCGTCTTCATCACCCACGATCTCGACGAGGCGCTGCGCCTCGGCGACAAGATTGCCATCCTGCGTGACGGCATGGTGGTGCAGCAGGGCACCGGCCAGGAGATCGTGCTCAACCCGGCGGACGAATACATCACGGCCTTCGTCAAGGAAGTGAACCGCGGCCGCGTCGTCAATGTCGAGACCATCATGGCGCCCCTTTCCGGCAATCCCGAGGGCATGCCGATCCGGAGCGGCACCGTGCTCGAGGAGGCCGCCCGCGCCATGACCTCGGCCAACCAGACGCTGGCCCATGTGGTCGACGAGGCCGACAGGCCGCTCGGCGCGCTCAGCCTCAGCGCCGTCATCGCCGCGATGGTGACCTCGGCGAGCCACGAGACGAAAGCGGCCTGAAAGCGACGGCGATGCAGAACGGGAGGGCGCTCGCAAGGCGCCCTTTTCTTTTGCCGAAGCCTGTCGTTGCATTCACATAAAGAAATCTTTATATGATGCGACAAACAGAAGGATCCTCCCATGACCGCGACGAACCCGCTTGCTCAGCTTCTTGCCGAAAAGCCTTTCCTGCTTGCCGACGGCGCCACCGGCACCTCGCTCTTCGCCATGGGCCTGGAAGCCGGCGAAGCGCCGGAACTGTGGAACGAGGCGAAGCCGGAGAACATCACGAAGCTGCATCAGGACTTCGTCGATGCGGGCGCGGACATCATCCTCACCAACACCTTCGGCGGCACGCGCCATCGCCTGAAGCTGCATCACGCGCAGGACCGCGTCTTCGAACTCAACAGGAAGGCCGCCGAGATCGCCCGCGCCGTCGCCGACAAGGCGCCGCGCAAGGTCATCGTCGCCGGCTCCGTTGGCCCGACGGGCGAGCTGCTGATCCCGCTCGGCGCGCTGACCTATGAGGACGCGGTCGCCGCCTTCGCCGAACAGATCGAGGGCCTCAAGGCCGGCGGCGCGGATGTCGCCTGGATCGAGACCATGTCCTCGCCCGAGGAAATCCGCGCGGCGGCGGAAGCGGCCACCAAGACCGGCATGCCCTTCGTCTATACCGGCTCGTTCGATACGGCCGGCAAGACGATGATGGGCCTGCACCCGAAGGACATCCACGGTGTTGCCGGCGACATCGGCTCCGGCCCGCTCGCCGTCGGGGCCAATTGCGGCGTCGGCGCATCCGATATCCTGTCCTCGCTGCTCGACATGACGGGCGCTGCCCCATCCGCGACCGTGGTCGTCAAGGGCAATTGCGGCATCCCGGAATATCGCGGAGCTGAGATCTACTATTCCGGCACGCCGCCGCTGATGGCCGAATATGCCCGCCTTGCCCGCGATGCCGGCGCGCGCATCATCGGCGGCTGCTGCGGCACGTCCTGCGAGCACCTCGCCGCCATGCGCGTGGCACTCGACGCCCACGAACCGCGCGAGCGCCCGACGCTGGAAACGATCATCGAGAAGATCGGCCCGCTGCGCAACAAGACCGCCGACGAAAGCGCCGCGGCCCCTGCCCGCGAGCGCGGCGGCCGTCGCCGGAGCTGATCCCGACGAGATCCAAGTCAAGCCGCCCCGGCAAGCGCCGCGGGCGGCTTTTTCTTGTGCGCCTCAGGCCGTTGCCAGAAACTCCCGCCAGGCTTCAAGCCCGGCATCGATATTGCTGCGACCGACGCCGACGCGGAAACGATCCATCGGCACGGGCAGGAGGTCCGAGACGAAAAGGCTGGAGGGCAGCAGGAGCACGCCCTTCTCCTCCACCAGCCGGCGGCAATGCTCCTCCACGCCGTCCTTGCCGAGATAGCGCGCAAAGGCGACGCAGCCGCCGTCCGGCTCGGTCCACTCGTAGAGATGCGGGTGTTCGGCAAAGAACGCGCCGAGCTTCGCCATGTTTTCCGCGCAGAGCGCACGATTGCGGGAAAAGATCGTCTCGCGCGCCTTGAGCGCAATGCTCGCCAGCACCTCGGAGGGCCGCGCATTGCAGATGGACAGATAGTGCTTCATCTTCTCCATGCGCGACAGGAGGGCATGGTCGCGGCTGGCGATCCAGCCGATACGCAAGCCCGGCAGGCCATAGGCCTTGGACATGACATTGAGGGAAATGCCCTTGTCGAAAAGGTCCGCCGCCTGCGGCAGCCGCTTGCCCGGATCGATCTCCAGCCCGCGATAGACCTCGTCGGAAAAGAGATGGATGCCGCGCTCGGTGCAGAGGTCGACAAGGCCCCGGAAGGTCGCCTGATCGGCGATGACACCGGTCGGATTGTTCGGGAAGTTGACGGCGATGAGCTTCGTTTCCGGCCGCAGCGCAGCGCGGATATCGTCGAGATCGGGTTGCCAGCGGTTTTCCGGCCGCAGCGCGACGCCCGTCACATTGCCGGCGATGGCGACCGGCATCGTCTCCATCGACTGGTAGTTCGGTACGGTGACGATGGCGTGATCGCCCGGGGCAAGCAGCGCCAGCATGGCGCAGTAAAGCCCCTCCTCCGCACCGGCGAAGGTGAGGATATCCGCACCTGAAAGCGTGTCATAGGTGGAGGCAATGGTTTCGCGGAGCGCCGGCGCGCCCCAGGTCTCGGTATAGCCGAGCGAGACACGGTCCCACGCGTCGCGGTCCTCGGGACCGGCAAGCGCCAGCAGCGCCGACATGGTCATGGTCTCGGCGTCGCTCGCCGTCATGTGGTGGCGCGCCTTGAATTCCCAGTGGGAGAAATGGGTTTCGAGGCGGAAATCCGGCAAGGTCGTCACGAGATACTGTCCTTCTTGTTGGGACGCCGGGCATCGGCGAGATAGTTGTAGATGGAGGCGCGCGAGGCCCCCATGAGACCGGCGAGGTGATCGACGGCATTACGGGTCTGGAACAGGCCGCGCCGGTCGAGCGCGGCGACCAGTTCCACCCGGTCGCCCTTCTTCAGCGCCGTCAGGGCGAGCCCGCGCGTGCGCAGCCAGTCGTGCAGCGCCGTATTGATCTCCTCGCGCCAGTCACCGGCAAACAGGGAGGCGGGACGCGGCGCGGCGGCCCCGGTGAAGGCCGAGAGCAGCTTCGCCGCCGCCTCGAAATGCGAAATATCCATGTTGATGCAGAGAAGGCCGGGCGCCTGCCCGAACTCGTCCTGCAAAACGGCCGTCACCGATTTGAGGCGCCGCCCGTCCTCGCCGATCTTTTCATAGGGACCGTAGACTCCCGCCTCGCCGATCTCGTCCAGTTCGTCTTCGACAAGCGATTCCATGCCCGGCTTGCGGCCGGAAAAGGCATTCCAGATTCCGGCAATCAAACCCGTTTCGAGATCGTGCAGCACGACCTCGGCATGGGGATGGAGCAGGATCGATATGGCCGCGGCCGTGGCGGCATGCTGACGAAGCAGCGTATCGGCATTGGATGATTCAGACATGGCGACAAACAATCCAATTATGGATATTTTGTCAATATTGGATTTTCAGTCCAATACCGTCCGGCACGCTTGCAGCCGGTTTTTACCCGTCCTATCCAAGAGGAAAGCGATTCTGGGGGATGATCATGAGCGCCGATGCCGCAGCCTTTCCGAACCGGGAAGCCGTCGCCGACAAGCTTGCGGCATTGGGCGAGGCCGACCAGGCCTATCTGCGCCTGCTGATGGAAACGCCGCAGCAGGACGAGAACCTGCTCGAAGGCCTCGACCTCTGCCTCAATCGTGCTGCGGAAGCCCGCTTCCTCAACACGCTGAAGCTGGAGAAGCTCGGCGAATGGCTCGGCAACACGGCGCCCGCCCGCCTGCAGATACGCCTCATGGAATCGGCGCGCTCCAGCCAGCACGCGGCCTTCGCCGCATTCCGCGCCGGCCTCACCCGCTCTGGCGGCCTCGAGCGCGCCTATCCGAAGGCCTGATCGGCAAGCACCGCCAGCGGCGCGAAGGACTTGCGAACCATGTCCGCCATGCCATCGATGGCCGGCCCGCCGCGACGCGGATTACGCTTCAGCACGACACGGGAAGAATCGACCGGTGGAAAGCCATCCGCGGCGGTCAGTTCGCGCGCGCCCGGCGGAATATTGCTGCGGGCGAGCGGGGCGATGGCAAGGCCGCTCGCGACCGCCGAGCGCAGGCCGCCGCTCGTATCGCTGGTATAGGCGACCCGGTACGAAATGGAGTGCCGCTCCAGCGAGCGCTGGGCGAACTCCCGGCACCAGACCGACCGCCGGTAAAACGCCACCGGCACCGGCCGCTCCAGATGCAGGTTATGCGCGAGCGACGTCACCCAGACCGTCGGGTCGATGGCCAGAAGCTCACCGGAAATGCCGCCGTCCCATTCGAAGATAACGGCGAGGTCCAGTTCGTCCGCCTCCAGCGCTGCCATCTGCTGCGCCGTGTAGCCGCAGAACACCGTCACCTCCGTGCCCGGATTGGTCTCGGCGAAGGCGGCGAGCGCGCCGGGCAGAACGGTCTGGTTATATTCTTCCGGGATGCCGACCCGCACCGGCCCGTCCAGCGGCAGGGTGCGCATGGCCGCCGTGGTCTCGTCGACAAGCCCGACGATGCGCCGCGCATAAGGCAGCAGCCGCTCGCCTTCCATCGTCAGCGTGACCCCGCGCGGCCCGCGTTCGAAGAGCGCAAGGCCGACCGCCTCCTCCAGCTTGCGCACCTGCATGCTGACGGCCGATTGCGTGCGCCCGAGCTTTTCGCCCGCATGGGTGACATTGCCGGCCTGGGCCACGGCGACGAAGATTCTGAGCAGATCGCTTTCGAGCGGAGGATACATGGCGCCATCGCTTTTTCTGATACCTGCCATAATCGCTATTCGTTTGTGAAATGTCTACGGCTTTGCTTGGCTGTGCGCAGAAAGAAAGGCGACGGCCATGGATATTTTCGGAAAATTGCTGGCAAGGATAAGGCGCTACCGGCAGACGCGGGCAGAGCGGGAAGCCCTGCGATTGCTGATCGCGCGCAAGGATGAACACATGCTGCGCGACGTCGGGCTTGTCCTCGTCGAGAC
>Ga0209793_1001626_pt1 | contig 13362 bp, 9 predicted proteins | sample EBPBio122009_DNA_FD_185863 | JGI IMG/M metagenome (GOLD analysis project Ga0209793, IMG submission 185863) | Wastewater treatment Type I Accumulibacter community from EBPR Bioreactor in Madison, WI, USA - Reactor 1_2/2/2009_ DNA (SPAdes) (version 2) | ecosystem: Engineered > Bioreactor > EBPR >... | reverse complement strand
CTTCCACGACACGGTCAGCGAGTACGGCAGTATCGGCGAGTTCTACGACGCGCTCGAGTACGGCGCGGCGCTGTTCGTCGAGCACATCAAGGGCGGTGTCAACCAGGTCAACTGGTTCGACGATGCCTATGACGGGCTGACCTTGACGGTGAGCAAGAACGGCGTCCACGGCCTGGCAGAAGTCGCCCTGCTGCTCGACATCGTTCGAGACCAGGGGGAGGCTGCCAAGGAGGTCGATGCGATCAAGAAGGAGTTCCAAAGCTCCAAGGACGACCCGGAACCCGCCGCGAGTCACTACGAGAAGTTCATGAAGATCCGCGCCGAGGGACCTCCGGCCACCTACGAGGTCAAGGACCCGGCCCTCTACAGCCCCGACGACCTCGCCTTGCAGAACAGCGTGGTCGAGAAGTTCGCCCATCTCACCGATGCGCTCACCGTCTTCCTCTCGGGCGGCGATGACAAGGAGTTCGGCAAGGTCATGGCGCCGTTGGCCGACGACCTTCAGGCGTGTTGGAAGCAGGGTGTCGCACCGCGGTTCAACCGGCCTCCAGACCCGCGATAAGGCCGGGCCGGTTGGTCGGGTCGTCGCACTCAGGGCGAGTGACAGCTGCTAGTCGGCGACCGCGTCGAGTCCCAGACTCTCGAAGCGGTTCAGCTGCTCCACCTCGGCCGCCGTCAGGGTGATCCCCTCGGCAAGGCTCCGCTCGCGGGCGAGATAGCGACGTTGGCCGGGCAGCCGAGCACCTTGGCCCAGGATCGCGTCGAACAAGACCTCGGCGCGCTGTGCCGGGTCGCCCGGTCGGCCGGCGGCGAAGCGGGCCGGGTCGAACGCCAGGATCAGCTCACCATGCGAGGGGATCCGGGCGTCGGTGCCCATGTTGGCCAGCGACTCCGGGCTGGTCAGGTCGCCGATCATGATCCCGCCCAGCAGCTCGATCATGATCGAGATGGCCGATCCCTTGTGGCCGCCGAACGGCAGCAGTGCGCCGGCCAGTGCCGCTTCCGGGTCCGTGGTGGGCCGGCCTTCTGCGTCGATCGCCCAGCCGTCCGGCAGCGGCGTACCGGCTCGCAGATGCAGTTCGACCTCGCCACGGGCCGCCATGCTGGTCGCGAAGTCGAAGACATAGGGCGGACGACCTGGACGCGGCCAGCCGAACGCGATCGGGTTCGTGCCGAGCAGCGCCTCACGCCCGCCGGCCGGAGCGACCGCCGTATAGCTCGGACACAGCGCCAACGCGGCCAGACCGAGCTCGGTGAGCGCCTCGACGTCATACCAGAGCGCAGAGAAGTGGGCGGTGTCGTGGATCACCAGAGCAGCGAGACCCAGCTGTCGAGCTCGCTCAGCCAGCACTGGTACGCCGACCTCCAGCGCCGCACCGGAGAAGCCGTCGTGTGCCGCAACCCGGACCACGGCAGAGCCATCGTCCTGCAGTTCGGGCACGGCGGTGGCATTGACCTTCCCCGCCCGGATCGTCCGCAGACAGCCCTCGATTCGATAGATCCCGTGCGACGCGGCTCCATCACGTTCACCGGCGGCGATCATCCGCGCAATCGGGCCCGCCTGTTCGGCAGAGAGACCTGCGTTGCGGAAGATCGCTTCGACGCGCTCGTAGAGCTCTGTGAAAGTCACCGTGGCCTGTTCGCCGGCTGTTGCGTCGCCGGTCGATCGAGATGTCACGTCGGCGGTCGTTCATCAGTCACGGCTAGATCCTGTCCAGCTCGGGTGCACGGGCACCTGAGCGTACTCAGGGTTCGGTGGGTTCTCCGGCGGTGACGAGTATCTGGTCGAATCCGACATCGAGGTGGCACTCGAACCGCCGCGAGGGTCCGGCTGTCAGCTGGGTCCGCTGCGCTGGAGCCGCACGGTGAACCCGAACACGCTGCCGGTGCCTGGTTCACTTTCGACTGTGAGGTCACCGCCCATGGCTCCGACGAGCTGTCGGGAGATGGCCAGCCCCAGGCCGGTGCCGCCGAAGCGTCTGGTGGGCGAGGCATCGACCTGGGAGAACGGCTCGAAGATCCGGTGCTGGTCCGAGCGGGCGATACCGATGCCGGTGTCGCGGACTTGGAACCTGATGTCGGCGGCTGCTGCCGAACTAGCCACGACCTGCGCCGATATCTCGACTTCACCGTCGTCGGTGAACTTGATCGCGTTCGACACGAGATTCAGCAGCACCTGACGTAGCCGTGCCGGATCGCCGTGCAGAGATGTCGTCAGCCCGTCGCACAGCCGCGCATTCAGCTCGAGCCGCTTGGTCATGGCCTGTCTGGTCAGGAGGCCGGTCACTTCCTCGAGCAGCTGGTTGACATCGAAGTCGACGACCTCGAGCCGAATGTGCCCAGCTTCGATCTTGGAGAAGTCCAAGATGTCGTTGATGATCGTCAGCAGGCCTGCGCCGGCGGTCTGCACTCCGGCGACATAGCGCAGTTGCTGCTCATCAAGCTCGGTTGAGAGCAGCAGCTCCGCCAAGCCGATGACTCCATTCATCGGAGTCCGCATCTCATGGCTCATGGTGGCCAGGAAATCGGACTTGGTTTGCAGCGCCTCCGAGAGCTGCTCTTCTCGGCTTTGTAGCGCGTCGCTGAGCAGCCGGCGCTCGGTGATATCGCTGACGAACGCAATCAGGCCAAGGTGGGTGCCGTCATCGCCAAGCCAGGGACTGTGGCTGATCACGGTCCAGACGTGTCCGCCGTCGCGTCGTAGCAGAAGACACTCAGCGCTCTCGGTCGTGCCACCCGCGAGCCGCTGCCGGGCCAGGAAGTCCGCTCCTTGGCCGCGGCCGACGTCGTCCAGCACATCCAGCACCGTGATCGAGCCCATCTCGGCGACGGTATAGCCAAGCAGGCTGGCCATCCGTTCGTTGACATAGACCGTGCTTCCGTCCAAGTCCCACACCCAGATTCCCTCATTGCCCGACTCGACGATCTGGCGATACATGGCAGCGTCCTGCGCCGCCGCCATCGGACGGGACGAGTCGACGTTCGACGAGTCGACGTTCAATGGGGTGGGCTCCCGACACTCAGGTCTGGCGTCGGAAGGTGAGTGAGCAACTCGGGCAACAGCACGAGGTCCCTCCTCTCCGGCGAATTGTTACGGGGACAGGATAGAACCTTGGTGCTGCCCGAGCCGCACTCCAGCGGCGACACGGTCGGTCAACAGTCGTGCTCGTCCTTGCTTCCATCTCGGTGTCTGGGTTTCGCGGTTGGCGAACTCATCGCTTCCCCATACACTCATCGGGCGTCGTGTCGCCGATCCGTCGTACGGGTTGTCGGCGGTGCCGGGGCGTAGCGTAGTGGCTAGCGCGCCTGCTTTGGGAGCAGGAGACCGCAGGTTCGAGTCCTGTCGCCCCGACGGTTGTCTTGCTGACCACCCGATTCCGTGCGAGTCCGGTACGGTTCTGGTTCGGCAGTACGCCACGCGGGTGTAGCTCAATGGTAGAGCCCCAGCCTTCCAAGCTGGTCATGCGAGTTCGATTCTCGTCACCCGCTCCACTCCTGACCGTCCGGCTGACGGGCTCTTGCGATTTGGACCGGTTTCGGGCCGACCGTAGGATTGCCGGGGCTCACGTGCGAGCCCGCTTCCGAGCGTGCCCGGTTCGATCCAGAACCGAGCCTGCCTTCGATCCCAATCAGGAGTTTCTAGCGTGCCCAGCAGTGTCGACCGGCTGAGCCCCACCCGGGTCAAGCTCACCGTCGAGGTGTCGTTCGACGACCTCAAGCCCAGCATGGACAAGGCCTACCGCGAGATCGCCAAGTCGGTGAACATCCCCGGTTTCCGCAAGGGCAAGGTCCCGCCGTTGGTGATCGACCAGCGCTTCGGCCGGTTCACGATCATCCAGGAGGCGTTCAACGATGCGCTGCCGAAGTTCTACAGCGATGCCATCGACGAGAACTCCCTGAACCCGCTGGCCCAGCCTGAGGTCGAGGTGACCAAGCTGGAGGACGGCGAGCTGATCGAGTTCACCGCCGAGGTCGACGTACGCCCCGACTTCGACCTGCCTGACTTCGCCACCTTGTCGGCCACCGTCGACGCCATCGAGGTGACCGACGAGCAGATCGATGCCCAGCTCAATGGGCTGCGGCAGCGTTTCGGCTCCAAGACCGTCGTCGAGCGGCCGGCTGCCAGCGGCGACCTCGTTACCATCGACCTTGCGGCCAGCAAGGACGGCGAGGAACTGCCCGACGCCACCGCGGAGGGTATGGAGTACGAGATCGGCAGCACCGGCATGCTCGACGGCCTGGACGAGGCTGTCACCGGGCTCTCCGTCGGCGAGTCCGCGGACTTCGTCTCGACCTTGGTCGGCGGTCCACAAAAGGGCGAGCAGGCTGACATCCACGTGACCGTCACCCAGGTCCAGGAGCAGGAGCTGCCCGAGCTGGACGACGAGTTCGCGCAGATGGCCTCCGAGTTCGACACCCTGGACGAGCTGCGTGCCAGCCTGGTCGAGCGGCTGACCAATGCCGGCCGACTGGATCAGGCCGCCAAGGCTCGCGATGCGGTGCTGGAGGGCCTCATCGAGCAGCTGGACATCGCACTGCCGGAGAACGTGGTCGCCACCGAGGTCGAGGCCCGCAAGACCTCGATCCAGTCTCAGCTCGACGGTGCCGGCATCGACCTCGACGACTATCTCGCCGAGACCGGGGAAGCCGAGGACGCCGACAGCTTCTGGGCCGATGTGGAGAAGCGCTCCGCAGACGCCATGAAGGCCCAGCTGGTGCTGGACAAGACCGCCGAAGAGGCTGGGGTCACGGTCGAGCAGAACGATCTGACGCAGCACATCTTCCGCAAGGCGCAGGAGGAGGGCACCGCGCCGCAGCAGATCCTCGCTCACATCCAGGAGCACCCGCACCACATCGACGAGTACATGCTGGAGATCCGGCGGGGCAAGGCGCTGGCCACGATTGTGGAGGCTGCCACCGTGACCGACAGCAATGGAGATGTCGTCGAGATCGTTCGGATCCAGCCGGACGGCAGCCTGGCCGATCCCGCCGCAGCGGACGCCGATGCCGACGAGGCGGCAGAGTAAGAGCCGAAAGAAGCACACCTCGATCGAACAGGGTCGAGCTACGCGTACGGACGATCTGTCCGTACGCGTAGTTTTTTTGCCGCACCTGCGGTCTCTTTGGGAGATCTTGAGCTTATCTAGATGAACTCTCAAGCGTTGCGCGAGGTTCATTCGCCAATATGGGAACGCGCTGAGATACCTCAGTTCGCTGAGCCCGAATGGGGAGAGGCTCTTCGTACTCGTCGCAGCGCAGGCTCGACGAGACGTAGTTCGGGGGAACGCAATCTCGGGGACAACTGAGCCACTGACCCGATGGTCAGGTGTCAGGCTGCGGCCTGATCCCTGGCCATCGTTCAGTTTCTGGCCTCGAATCTGGAGCCGCTCGTGGAGGATCATGCGCCGGCAACGGCACCCGAGTGCGCCGACAGCGAACACGACCGGAAAACGCTCGGCACGCCGAGTCCGCCGGGGTAGGTTCATCGGCGTGAACGCACACCATCCGAACGGGTCGCTGCCGGGTCTGAGCCCGCGGGCCGCCGGACGAGCAGGCGGCGTCGGTCTCGACGACAACGTCTACCAGTCGCTGCTGCAGAACCGGATCATCTTCTTGGGCTCCGAGGTCCGCGATGAGAACGCCAACGCCATCTGCGCCCAGATGCTGCTGTTGAATGCGGAGGATCCGGACAAGGACATCTACCTCTACATCAACTCACCCGGCGGCTCGGTCGACTCCGGCATGGCGATCTACGACACCATGAACTGGATCTCCAACGACGTCGCCACGGTGGCCATGGGGCTGGCCGCGTCGATGGGGCAGTTCCTGCTCTGTGCCGGCACCAAGGGCAAGCGGTACGCGCTGCCGAACAGCCGGATCATGATGCACCAGCCGTCGGGCGGCCTGGGTGGCACCGCCAGCGACATCCGGATCCAGGCCGAGCAATCGCTGCACATCAAGGCAACGATGCAGAAGCTGATCGCCGAGCACACCGGTCAGACGCTGGAGCAGATCGAGTCCGACTCCGACCGCGACCGGTGGTTCACCGCCGAACAGGCGCTGGCCTACGGACTCATCGACCACGTGTTCACTGCGGCGGCACAGATCCGTTCCGACGAAGCGCCGAACCAATGAGGGAGCCGAGCATGATGACCACCGACCGGCCGGGGTTCACGCCGCACCTGGAGGATCGTCGCTTCGCTCCGACGATGGACTACTACATCCCGCAGTGGGAGGAGCGCACCTCGTACGGGATGCGCCGCATCGACCCGTACACGAAGCTCTTCGAGGACCGGATCATCTTCCTCGGCACCCCGATCAGCGACGAGATCGCCAACGCGGTGATGGCTCAGCTGCTGTGCCTGCAGCAGATGGACTCCGAGCGCGACATCGAGATCTACATCAACTCCCCGGGTGGCTCGTTCACCGCGCTGACCGCGATCTACGACACGATGCGCTACATCAAACCCGACGTACGGACGGTGTGTCTCGGGCAGGCCGCCTCCGCCGCCGCAGTGATCCTGGCGGCCGGCACCAAGGGCAAGCGACTCGCCCTGCCGAACAGCCGGATCCTGATCCACCAGCCGGCCACCGAAGGCGGCTATGGACAGTCTTCCGACATCGAGATCCAGGCGAGGGAGATCCTGCGGATCCGGTCGCTGATGGAGGAGATGCTGTCCGGCGACACCGGCAAGTCCGTCGAGGAGGTCAGCCGCGACATCGAGCGCGACAAGTACCTCACGGCCGAACAGGCCAAGGAGTACGGGATCATCGACGGCATCCTGACCTCGTTGAAGGCCGTCCCCGTCTGACCCACCGCCCGGCTTCGGTGTCGCATCGAAGCCGGGCACCGGCACACCACGGACCGGGTCCTCCCCACCGGGGACGCTGGCCGTTATCGTGAGAGTTCGAGCGCTGAGGCCCGGACCGGAGAAGAGGAGGTGGGGCGTGGCCCGCATCGGAGAGAGCGGCGACCTGCTCAAATGCTCGTTCTGCGGAAAGAGCCAGAAGCAGGTCAAGAAGCTCATTGCCGGACCTGGTGTCTACATCTGCGACGAGTGCATCGATCTCTGCAACGAGATCATCGAGGAGGAGTTCTCCGAAGGCTCGGAGGTGGGTCTGCTGGAGGATCTGCCCAAGCCGCAGCAGATCCGGCAGTTCCTCGACAGCTACGTCATCGGCCAGACCGGCGCGAAGAAGGCGCTCGCCGTCGCGGTCTACAACCACTACAAGCGGGTGCAGGCGCAATCGACCACCCCGTCTCGACGCTCCGAGGATGACGGCGTCGAACTCAGCAAGTCCAACATCCTGCTGATCGGTCCGACCGGCTGCGGCAAGACCTATCTGGCGCAGACGCTGGCCAAGATGCTCAACGTCCCGTTCGCCATCGCCGATGCGACGGCGCTGACCGAGGCCGGCTATGTCGGCGAGGACGTCGAGAACATCCTGCTGAAGCTGATCCAAGCGGCCGACTTCGACGTGAAGAAGGCCGAGACCGGCATCATCTACATCGACGAAGTCGACAAGATCGCCCGCAAGAGCGAGAACCCCTCGATCACCCGGGATGTGTCGGGCGAGGGTGTCCAACAGGCGCTGCTCAAGATCCTCGAGGGTACGTCGGCGTCCGTGCCGCCCCAGGGCGGCCGCAAGCACCCGCACCAGGACTTCATCCAGATCGACACCACCAACGTGCTGTTCATCGTCGGCGGTGCATTCGCCGGGCTGGACCACATCATCGCGTCCCGGGTGGGCAAGCGGCCACTGGGATTCAACAACGACATCGAGAGCCGCAAGGCGGCGTCCGAGGACCCGTTCCATGACGTACGGCCCGAGGACCTGGTCAAATTCGGGCTCATCCCGGAGTTCATCGGTCGGCTGCCGATGATCGCCTCGGTCAGCCCGCTGGACCGCGCTGCCCTGATCCGGATTCTGATCGAGCCGCGCAACGCGCTGATCAAGCAGTTCAAGAAGCTGTTCGACCTCGATGGGGTCGACCTGGAGTTCACCCCCGATGCCATCGAGGCGATCGCCGACCTGGCGCTGCTGCGGGGGACCGGCGCACGCGGGCTGCGGGCGATCCTCGAAGAGGTGCTGCTCAACATCATGTACGACGTGCCGAGCCGCGACGACGTGGCCCAGGTGATCATCACCGCCGAGGTGGTCAAGGACTCGGTGCTGCCCACCCTGGTGCCGCGTGACAAGTTCGCGAAGCGGGAACGGCGCGAGCGGTCCGCCTGATCGCCAGACGCGAGCGGACTCATAGTCGCGTGCCCGGCAGCTCCGGACTGTTGCTGCGGCTTCGTACCCGCAGTCAGACCGTCACCGGTCGCATCTCGGCCGCACTCTCCCGGATTGCCGAGAACACCGTGCAATCCGCGGCCATTCTGGTCGCGGCGACCCTGCTCGCGGTCGTCTGGGTCAATTCGCCGTTCGGCGACACCTACGACGAGTTCTGGCATCTGAAGGCCGGCTTCGTCCTCGGCCCGTACGAGCTGATCCTCGACCTGAAGCATTGGGTCAACGACGGGTTGATGGCGCTGTTCTTCTTCACCATCGGCTTGGAGGTCAAGCGTGAGCTCGCCATCGGTGAGCTCACCGATCGACGCCGGGCCGCCGTGCCGATCGTTGCCGCCGTGGCCGGTCTGCTGCTGCCGGCGCTGATCTTCCTGGCCTTCAACGCCGGCACGGCCGCCGCCCACGCGTGGGGCGTCGTGGTCTCCACCGACACCGCGTTCGTGCTGGCCCTGCTGGCGCTCGTCGGGCCCAAACCGGGCACCCGGCTGCGGCTGTTCCTGGTCACCCTCGCGGTTGCCGACGACATCGGCGCGCTGACCATCATCGCGTTCTTCTACACCGAGTCCTTGTCCTGGGGCTGGCTGGGCCTGGCGCTGCTCGGCTTGGCGGTGGTCGGACTGCTGCGCTGGCTGCGAGTTCGCCGAGACGGCGCGTACCTCGCGGTGGGGATCCTCACCTGGATTGCGGCGTACCAGTCGGGGGTGCACGCGACGCTGGCCGGCGTGGCGATCGCGCTGATCCTGCCGGTCTACCCGCCCAAGCGGGAGGCGGTCGAACGAGTCGAGGAGGTCACCCGCGCGTTCCGCCAGAGTCCCAGCGCCGAGTATGAGCGCCTGGCTCGCCGGCAGATCACCAGTTCGGTGGCGATCAACGAGCGACTCCAGGTCCTGCTGCGGCCATTCGTCGCCTTGGTAGTGCTGCCATTGTTCGCCCTGGCCAACGCGGGGGTGTCACTGAGCGGAGAGTCGTTGGCGGCCGCCGCGACCTCTCGGCTGACCTGGGGTGTGATCGCCGGTCTGGTGGTCGGCAAGCTGGTCGGAGTGTTGCTCGGTGCCCGGTTGGCGGCGCGGACGCCCTGGGCGGAGCTGCCACCCGGGCTGACCCACAAGCAGTTGGCCGGCGGCGCGGCGCTGGCGGGGATCGGGTTCACCATCTCGCTGTTCATCGTCGACTTGGCCTTGGACGATCCGGCACTGCAGGACCAGGCGCGGGTCGGGGTGTTCGCCGCGTCGCTGATCGCCGCGGGACTGGGCGCGTTGAGCTTCTATCTGGGTCGGGCCGATGCAGCGCTCAGCGGCCCGCCGGTCGAACTGCTACGACCCGTCGATCCGGACCGCGACCACATTCGCGGCCGAGTGGACGCGCCACTGACCCTGGTCGAGTACGCCGACTTCGAGTGCCCGTTCTGTTCCAAGGCGACCGGATCGATCGCCGAGTTGCGGGAGTGGCTGGGCGACGACCTGCGCTATGTGTTCCGGCATCTCCGATGGAGCAGGTCCACCCGCATGCCCGGGCCGCTGCACTGGCCAGCGAAGCCGCTGCCGCGCAAGGCCGGTTCTGGGAGCTGGCCGACCGGATGTTCGCTCATTCGGACGCGCTCGAACCCGACGACTTGCGCGAGTATGCCACCGACATCGGGCTGGATCTCGAGCGGTTCGACGAGGATCTGCGGACGCGACGGTACGAGAAGCGAGTGGACGACGACGCGATCGACGCCGAGACGTCCGAGGTGCACGGCACCCCGACCTTCTACGTCAATGGACGTCGCCACCTGGGACCCTACGACGCCCAGACCTTGGCTATGGCGCTGGTTGATTCTGCTCCGGAAGCTGATCCCGATCCGGACGCGTCGGCCGCCAACGACTGAACCGGTCGCTGTGGCTGTTCGGTAGCTACGGCACCATCGGATGGAACACTGTTGATCATGTCGGCTCAGGATCCCTGGACACCGCATGGTCACGCGCCCGGGCCGCCCCCGCCGGCCGGCGGTTGGGCCGGTTCGACCCCGTCCTATCCGCCTCCTCCGGGCCAGTTTCGCCCGCCGACACCCGTACCCGCGATCTTCGGCCGGATCATCGCCTTCGCGGGCGTTGCCGCCGCACTTACCTGCTCGGTGATCTGGTTCTTCGTCGGCGGGATGTCTCTCGCCGCCGGTCCGCTCTGCGTGGAGTGCGCCCAGGGCTGGCTACCTCCGGTCGCCGTGGGCGTGCTTGGTCCTGTGCTGCCGCTGGGGCTTTGGACCGTGACGCTAATTCTCCAGTGGCGACGTCCGCTGTTGCTGCTGTGGAGCCTGCTGGGCTGGCCGATGCTCGGGGCGGTCAACATCTGGGCGATCGAGCGCTTCGCGGTGCTGTTCATCCAATGACCCGGATTTCTGTCGAGCTAGCGACAACCATTCATGGTTGCTCGACAGAAGTTCGGCCTAGAGACGGCGGTTGGCGAGCACCGGGATCGCCTGGCGTACGGGCTGGACGTCTGCGGGGTCGAGGTCGGCGACGAGGAGTCCAGGTTCTCCGCCGAGGGCGCCGAGGACGGTGCCAACGGGGGAGACCACCGCAGAGTGGCCGACGCCGGTCGGTGCGTTCGTCGGGTTCTCGATGCCGAGTGTCGCAGGGTCGGCCTGGCCGACGGCGGCGATGAAGCAGGTGCTGTCCAGGGCTCGGGCCCGAGCCAGCAGCTCCCACTGCTCGACCTTGCCGGGGCCGGGGGCCCAGGATGCCGCGACGCAGATCAGCTGGGCGCCGCGATCTGCCAGTGTGGTGAACAACCCTGGAAAGCGGAGGTCATAGCAGAGCGCGAACCCGACATCGACGCCGGCGATCTCGACCACCAGCACCTCTTCGCCGGGGGCGACCGTGTCCGATTCGGTGAACCCGAAAGCGTCGAACAGGTGGATCTTGTCGTACGCGGCATCGACCCCGCCGCCCACGATCCGCAGGGTGTTGCGGACCCGGCCGTCGTCGGAGGGGGTGAACATGCCGGCCACGATCACCAGCGCGTGCTCGTCGGCGATCCCGGCGAGCCGTCGTGCCCATGGCCCGTCGGCGGGTTCGGCGATCTCGAGCAGAGGCAGGCCGAAGCAGCGCATGGTCGCCTCGGGGCAGAGGAGCAGGTCCACTCCCTGCTCGACCGCCTGCCGGGCCGCGTCGGCGACCAGGTCGAGATTGGCGTACGGATCGGCGCCGGAGATCAACTGAGCAAGTGCGATACGCATCCGGCTGCTCCTCTGTGTGTTGTCGTCACTCGCTGTTCGCTGCACGCTCGCGACGGGTTGTTCGTGCTCGGGTTTGTCGGCTTCGCTCGATCTGCAGACCGAGCAGGACCGACAAACCCGAGCAGATCCTACGGGGTCAGGCGGGCGGGACCAGGTCCACGTCGACATGCAGCGGTACGTCGGCGGCACTCCACTGGATCTCGCCGACCAGCCGGCCGACGGCGCGCAGATCTGGCTCGATCTCCTTCAACCGGTCCAGCACGTCGGCGCCACCGGTGAACTCGGCCCGGGACACCTCGGTCCGCATCGACACCTTGGCCTGCGACTTCGCACCGCGGATGGCAGCCAGCGCCACCGCGAGGTCGTCCAGCAGCAGTGCGTCGCCGGCCACCTCGACCTCCTCCGCCGTCGGCCAGGTCGCCAGATGGATGGAGCCCTCCTGCCACCAGGACCAGACTTCCTCGGTTACGTACGGCATGATCGGCGCCAGCAGCCGCAGCAGCACCTTCAACGCGATCGCCAGCGTCGCCTGGGCTGAAGCCGCCCCGGAACCATCGGAGTACGCGCGCTCCTTGACCGTCTCCAGGTAGTCGTCGCAGAACGCCCAGAAGAACTTCTCGGCGACGTCGAGCGCACCGGTGTAGTCGTACGCATCGAACGCCGCGGTGGTCTCGATGATCACCCACTCCAGACCGGCGAGCAGCGCTCGGTCCAGCGGCTCGGTCACCGCCGCCAAATCAGCTGCTCCCGCATCGCCGGGGAAGCCGAGCACGAACTTGGAGGCGTTCAGCACCTTCATCGCCAGTCGCCGGCCGACCTTCATCTCCTTCTCGTCGAAGGGGGAATCCAGCCCGGGCCGCGCCTTGGCCGCCCGCCAGCGCACCGCGTCGGAACCGTACTGGTCCAAGATCTCGGTCGGCACCACCACATTGCCTTTGGACTTGCTCATCTTCTTGCGATCCGGGTCCATCACGAAGCCGGAGATCGCCGCCAGCGCCCATGGCAGCTCGTGGTTCTCGAAGTGCGCGCGGACCACCCGGGAGAACAGCCAGGTACGGATGATGTCGTGCGACTGTGGCGCCATGTCCATCGGGAAGGTGAGTGCGAACAGCTCCGGATCGCGCTCCCAGCCGCAGACGATGTGCGGGGTCAGCGACGAGGTCGCCCAGGTGTCCATGATGTCCGGATCGGCCGCAAAGCCGCCGGGAATTCCCCGCTGGTCAGCGCGGTAGCCGGCCGGCACCGCCGAGGAGGGGTCCACCGGCAGGTCGGCCTCGTCCGGCAGGATCGGTGCGTCATAGTTCGGCTCACCGTCGGCATCCAGCGGATACCAGACCGGAAAGGGCACCCCGAAGAAGCGCTGCCGCGAAACCAGCCAGTCGCCGTTCAGCCCACCCACCCAGTTGTCGTACCGGTGCTTCATATGTTCGGGCACCCACGCAAGCTCCTCGCCACGAGCGAGCAGCGCCGCCTTCAGCTTGGCGTCCCGGCCGCCGTTGCGGATGTACCACTGGCGAGTGGAGACGATCTCCAGGGGCTTGTCGCCCTTCTCATAGAAGTTCGCCTTGCGCTGGGTCGGGGTGGGCTCGCCGAGCAGATCGCCGGACTCGCGCAGCCAGGCCACCACCTGCTCACGGGCGCTGAAGGTGGTCTTGCCGGCCAGCTGCTCCCAGCGGTCCGCATCGCCGATCCAGGACGGCAACTCGCGCAGGATGCGGCCATCCCGGCCGATGATCACCCGGGCGGGCAGCTGCAACTCGCGCCACCAGGTCACATCGGTCAGATCGCCGAAGGTGCAGCACATGACCAGGCCGGAGCCCTTGTCGATCTCGGCTGCCGCATGGGTCACCACT
>Ga0209793_1001625_pt1 | contig 13368 bp, 14 predicted proteins | sample EBPBio122009_DNA_FD_185863 | JGI IMG/M metagenome (GOLD analysis project Ga0209793, IMG submission 185863) | Wastewater treatment Type I Accumulibacter community from EBPR Bioreactor in Madison, WI, USA - Reactor 1_2/2/2009_ DNA (SPAdes) (version 2) | ecosystem: Engineered > Bioreactor > EBPR >... | reverse complement strand
TGCGCCAGCGCCGACGCCAGCGCCAGCGCACCGCCGCGCGTGGCGCCCTCGCGCAGTTCGATCCGCTCGATCACGAACGCGTCGCGCGTCAGGGTGCCGGTCTTGTCGAACACCACCGTGTCGACGTCGACCAGCCGCTCCAGCGCCGAACCGTCCTTCAGCATGACGCCGGCCTCGAACAGCCGGCGCGCCGCCATGACATGGACGATCGGCACCGCCAGTCCGAGCGCGCAGGGGCAGGTGATGATCAGCACTGCGATGGCGACGGTCATCGCCCGGTGCCAGTCGCCGTCGACGGCGACCCAGCCGAGGAAGGTGACCAGAGCTGTGAGGTGGACAACCGGCGCGTAAAGCGACGACACCCGCTCGGCGATGCGGCGGTAGCGGGCGCGGCCGCCTTCGGCGGCTTCCATCAGGCGGGTCATCTCGGCAAGGAAGGAGTCGGCGACGGCGCGGGTGGCGACAATCGTCACCGGGCCGGTGAGGTTGAGCATGCCGGCGCGCAGCGGCGCGCCCGGCGCGACCGGCAGGGGGGCGCTTTCGCCGCTGGTGATCGAGGCGTCGACGTCGGACTGCCCGGTCTCCACCACGGCGTCGACCGGAATTCGTTCGCCGGCGGCGATCAGCATGCGGTCGCCCTGGCGCAGGTCGGCGACCGGGCGGTATTCGCGCACCCCGCCGTCGAGCAGCACCAGCGCGCCGCGTGGCTGCAGCCGGGCCAGCCCGATGACGGCGGAGCGGGCGCGGTCGCGCATGACATGGTCGAGCGTGCGGCCGATGAGCAGGAAGAACAGCAGCGACACCGAGGCGTCGAAATAGGCGTGCGGGCCGCTGGTCGCGGTTTCATAGAGGCTCATGGCGTAGGCCAGCGTGACGCCGACCGCGATCGGCACGTCCATGTTCATGCGGCCGTGGCTGAGCGCGCTCCAGGCGGAGCGGTAATAGATGCGGCCGGCAAAGAACAGCGCGGGAATGGCGATCAGCGCCGACACCCAGTGAAACAGGTCGCGCGTCGCGCCTTCGGCGCCCGACCAGACCGATACCGACAGGAGCATGATGTTGGCGGCGGCGAAGCCCGAGACGGCAACCGCGCGGATGAGTTCGGAGAGCGTCTTGTCGCCGCCTTCCTGCGCCGCGTCGAACAGATGCGGCGGATAGCCGATGGAGGCCAGCGCTGGAACGAGCGGGGGCAGGGCGTCGCCGCTCCATTGCACCGAGACGCGCCTGGTCGACAGGTTGACGCGCGCCGCGGTCACGCCCGGCAGCGCGGTCAGCTTGCGTTCGACGGAGGCGATGCACGCCGCGCAATGGACACCGGGCACCGAGAGGTCGACCTGATAGGCGCCGTTGCCCAGTCCGCGCGCCGCCAGCCGAACCTCGTCGTCCGACGGCAGCGCTAGATCGATCGCGGTTTCGGCGCCCGGCGCGCAGCAACTCATGATCGGGCTCCGTTGGCCACCAGCACCCGCAAGGTCTCGCGGTAGGGTTTGTCGAGCCCGGCGTCGGCCTCGATCTCGACCAGCCAGGCGCCGTCGGCGATGGGCGTGTGCGAGACGTAGTCGCCATTGTCGGCAAGCCCCAGCGCCTCGCTGCGGTCCTCGCGGTCGTCGACAGGGCGCATGAACTTCGCCGTGACCGATTTCAGCGTCAGGCGGCGACCGTTGGCGTCGACCAGGCTGTAGCTGACGATGCCGTTTTCGATCGCCAGTTTGCTGGACCAGTCGAGCGCCGCCTGGGCGCGGGTGTCGGCCATCTTCTGGTTGAACTGCTGGCTGGCGACGTAGGAGTTCTGGACGACCAGGCCGGTCCAGCTTTCTCGTGCGAAGACGGCGAGGCTGACATTGACGGCGATGATGACACCGAAAAAGGCGATCATGATCGCCAGCATGTGCCGGCCGGTGAACTGCCTCGATCCTGCCGCGTTCATTGCGCTGCCTCCGGCGAGAAGAAGGTCGCGGTGTAGGCGGCCCGCTCGTGGCTGGCCCGATCCTCGACGATGAACTTGAACGTCTGCTCGGCAGGCGCGTTCGCGCCGGGGCTCAAGCGGACGAATACCTTCATCGTCGTCAGTTTGTCGGGTTCGACCGGCACGTCGAAGCTGCGGCCCTCGGCGGCATCGTTGCCGACCACGGCCAATGATGCGCCGTCAAGACCGTCGAGCGAGACGGTGATGGTGCGCGGCTCGGGGATCATGTTCAGCAGCTTGACGGTGTAGCCGTTGCGGATCGAGCCGTCGGACAGCGTCACGAATTGCGGATTGCGGTCGTGCAGCACGTTGACCTCGAGCCGGTCGCGGGTGAGCAGTCCGTAGAGGATGCCGAGGCCAACCGCCGACCACGCGGCGAAATAGACGAGCGTGCGCAGCCTGAACAGTTTCTTGAGGTGGAAGTGCCAGTAGCCGTCCCTGATCTGCTTCTCAGGCGTATAGACCAGGCTCGGCGTGATCGGCTGCGTCGCGCCGGCGGTCGCCAGCGCCATGTTGTGGTTGTAGTCGGCCAGCGTGGCGTAGGAGATCAGGCCGCGTTCCTTGCCGATCTTGTCCATGACGCTGTCGCAGGCGTCGATGCACAGCGCGCAGGTGATGCATTCGAGCTGCTGGCCGTCGCGGATGTCGATGCCCATCGGGCAGACCGCCACGCAGGCGTTGCAGTCGACGCAATCGCCGACCTCGACGCCCGCCGCCGCCGCCTTCTTGGCGTGGCGCGAGCGCGGCTCGCCGCGCCAGTCATTATACGTGACGGTGAGTGAATGTTCGTCGAGCATGGCCGCCTGGATGCGCGGCCACGGGCACATATAGGTGCAGACCTGTTCGCGCATCAGGCCGCCGAAAACATAGGTGGTGGCGGTGAGAACGGCGATGGTCATGTAGGCGATCGGGGCAGCCGTGCCGTGGAGCAGATCGCTGAGCAGGGTCGGCGCGTCGGCGAAATAGAAGATCCAGGCGCCGCCGGTGGCCACGGCGATCGCCAGCCAGATGATGTGCTTGAAGGTTCGCTTGGCGACTTTCGACGGCGTCCACGACGACTGGTCGAGCTTGATGCGGGCGTTGCGGTCGCCCTCGACCCAGCGTTCAACCACCAGGAACAGGTCGACCCACACGGTTTGCGGGCAGGTGTAGCCGCACCAGGCGCGACCGACGCTCGAAGTGACCAGGAACAGGCCGAAACCGGCCATCACCAGAAGGCCGGCGACATAGTAGAATTCCTGTGGCCAGATCTCGATGAAGAAGAAGTAGAAGCGGCGATTGGCCATGTCGACCAGCACCGCCTGGTCGGGCGCGTAGGGGCCGCGGTCCCAACGGATCCAGGGCGTCAGGTAGTAGATGCCGAGCGTGATCAGCATCACGATCCACTTGAATCGCCGGAAGCGGCCTTCGGCACGCTTGGGAAACACCTTCTTGCGCTTGGCGTAGAGCGGCTGACGGACTTTCGCCGAGTTGACGGCGTCAACTTCAAGGCGTTCAACTTCCTGCGTGTCAAGCATCAGCGTTCTCCGGACGCATCGGCGGCGTCCCGACCTTACTAGCTATCATAACACTTCCGGGCGTTGACCTGAATCAACGCCCGAAAAGTCTCGTCAGGGTGGGCGAGGCCCTTATTTTTCGCCGCCGCCCAGCGTGTAGACGTAAGTGGCGAGTTCCTTGACTGTCGTCTCGCCAAGCCGCGCGTTCCACGCCGGCATGACGCCATGCTTGGGCCGCATGATCTGCTGCTCCATGTCGCCCTCTGAATGGACGTAGAGCGAGATCGCATCGGTCAGGTTCGGGGCGCCGAATTCGCGGCCGCCCTTGCCGTCGGGACCGTGGCAGGAGGCGCAATAGTTCTCGAACAGCGCCTTGCCGGGCTCGACTGCGGCCGCGTCGTGATCCATGCCCGACAGCGACGCCGCGAAATTGGCGACCGTCTTGATTTCTTCGGGGCTGATCGTCCCTTCGAAGGCGGGCATTTCGGAGACGCGGGTCTCGTCGTCGCTTGCAAAACGGATGCCGTGGGCGATCGTCTGCTGGATGTCGGTGATCTTGCCGCCCCACAGCCAGTCGTCATCGTTGAGGTTGGGATAACCCTTCGACCCGCTGGCGCCCGATCCGTGGCACTGTACGCAGTTGACCTTGAACGCCGCCGCGCCTGCGGCGGTCGCGAAGGTGCGCAGATTGTCGTCGGCGAGGATTTCCTCGACCGACTTCGAACTGACGGCGGCGACATAGTCCGCCTTGGCGGCCTGCGCGGCGGCCAGTTCAGTCTTGATGTTGTCGCGGCTCGACCAGCCCAGAACGCCCTTGGTCGCCGAATGGATCAAAGGCCAGGCGGGGTAGGCGATGGTGTATCCGATCGCCCACAGGATGGTGGCGTAGAAGGTGAGCACCCACCAGCGTGGCATCGGATGGTTGAGTTCCTTGATGCCGTCCCATTCGTGACCTGTCGTCGACACGCCCGAGATTTCGTCAATGTCCTTCTGGCTCATGTCAGTCGTCCTTCAGGGGAATGCGGGCCGCTTCGTCGGCGGAGGTTTTCGAGCCGGGGCGGAATGCAAAGATAACCACGCCGACGAAGAAGAGGGTCATGACGAGCAAGCCCCAACTGTCGGCGAAATGGCGCATGGCGGTGTAGGTTTCCATGACGGCTCCTATCTCGCGCTCTTGGCTTCGTCGTAGGTCGAGAAATCGACCAGCGTGCCAAGCATCTGAAGGTAGGCGACAAGCGCGTCCATTTCGGTCACTGCCTGCGGGTTGCCGTCAAAGTCGCCAAGCTTCGCCTTGGGATAACGCTTCTCAAGGTCGGCTGTGTTGGCGTCAGGGGTCGCCTGGGCCGACAGGTCGGCCGCGGCGGCGTCGATCATCTCCTTGGTGTAGGGGACGCCAACGGCTGCGTTGGCGGCCAGATGGGTCGTGATCGAGTGCGGGTCGATCTTGTTGTTCTTCAGGAAGCCATAGCGCGGCATGATCGATTCCGGCACCACCGAACGCGGATCGGTCAGATGCTGGACGTGCCATTCGTTGGAATAGCGGTCGCCGACACGGGCGAGATCGGGACCGGTGCGCTTGGACCCCCACTGGAAGGGGTGGTCGTACATCGACTCCGCCGCCAGACTGTAGTGTCCGTAACGCTCGACCTCGTCGCGGAACGGACGGATCATCTGCGAATGGCAGACATAGCAGCCTTCGCGGACGTAGATGTCGCGTCCCGCCAACTCGAGCGGCGAGTAAGGGCGCATGCCTTCCACCTTCTCGATGGTGTTTTCGAGGTAAAAGAGCGGTGCGATTTCAACAATGCCGCCGATGGTAACGACCAGCAGCGAACCAACCAGCATCAGCGTGGCGTTCTTCTCGATAACGACGTGTTTGTCCAACAGGGACATGGATCTGGCTCCTTACTCTGCCGGCTGGAGGGCAGGCGCGGAGCCGCCGATCGGCTCTTCTTCGCGCTCGTAACCGAGGATGGTCATGGTGAGGTTGTAGGCCATCAACAGGGCGCCCGAGAGGAAGAGCAGGCCGCCGATGGCGCGCATCACGTAGTAGGGGTGCATGGCCTGGACCGTCTCGGCGAAGGAGTAGACCAGGAAACCCTGCTGATCGTATTCGCGCCACATCAGGCCCTGCATGATGCCCGACACCCACATGACGGCGGCGTAGACGACGATGCCGAGCGTGGCGAGCCAGAAGTGCCAGGTGACCATGCGCAGCGAGTAGAGGCGCTGGCGACCCCACAGCCTGGGCACCATGTAATAGAGCGCGGCGAAGGTGATCAGACCGTTCCAGCCAAGAGCGCCGGAGTGGACGTGACCGATGGTCCAGTCGGTGTAGTGCGACAGCGAGTTGACCGCCTTGATCGACATCATCGGACCCTCGAAGGTGGCCATTCCGTAGAAGGCGATGGCGGCGACCATCATGCGCACGATCGGGTCGGTGCGGATCTTGTCCCATGCGCCCGAGAGCGTCATCAGGCCGTTGATCATGCCGCCCCAGGAAGGCATCCACAGCATCACCGAGAACACCATGCCCAGCGTCTGCGCCCAGTCGGGCAGGGCGGTATAGTGGAGGTGGTGCGGTCCGGCCCAGATGTAGAGGAAGATCAGCGCCCAGAAGTGAACGATCGACAGCCGGTAGGAATAGACCGGACGGTTCACCTGCTTGGGCACGAAGTAATACATCATGCCGAGGAAGCCGGCGGTGAGGAAGAAGCCGACCGCGTTATGGCCGTACCACCACTGGGTCAGCGCGTCCTGGACGCCTGAGAAGACCGAGTAGGAGCGCGAACCGACAAACGACGCAGGAACAGCCAGGTTGTTGACCACGTGCAGCATCGCAATCGTCACGATGAAGGACAGGTAGAACCAGTTGGCGACGTAAATATGGGGTTCCTTGCGCTTGATGATGGTTCCCAGGAACACCACCAGATAGGCCACCCACACAAGCGTCAGCCAGATGTCGACATACCATTCCGGCTCGGCGTATTCGCGGCTCTGGGTGATGCCGAGCAGGTAGCCGGTCGCTGCCATGACGATGAAGAACTGGTAGCCCCAGAACACGAACCAGGCCAGATTGCCGCCGAAAAGGCGGGCGCGGCTGGTGCGCTGGACGACATAGAAGGACGTGGCGATCAGCGCATTGCCGCCAAAGGCGAAGATGACCGCCGAGGTGTGCAGCGGACGCATGCGGCCGAAATTGAACCATGGTTCGAGATTGAGGTCGGGGAAGGCCAGCTGCAGCGCCACGACGACGCCGACGAGGAAACCGACAACGCCCCAGAACGTGGTGGCGATGGCGCCGTAACGGATCGGTCCGTCCATATAGGCGCTCTGGTCGACCGGCGCAGCCGGCGCGAAGCTGGTGTTGCGCATCAGCACCGCAGCGGCGCCAAGCAGCACCACCAGTGCGATCAACATGTGCTGTCTAAACAGCTCGTCGGCGGCGAAGCCGGCGCCTAGCAAAGCCAGAAAGGCCAACAGGCCGACGAAAATTATTTCAACGCCGAATCTCATTGAGGCCCCCGCTCACAACTGAAGAATGCTGCCCGTCTAGGCGCGCGGCGGCAAACCCGCCTTGATCCAGATCAAATCTAAATGCAGTCGCAAGAACTGCGACGGCTTGTCCCCTCGCGCGCCGGCCAGGCAGGCCAATATTGCGAGCCGATTGATCTGCGTCAATGCGTCGCCATCGCCGATCGGTGCTTGCTCACAGATCACACAGGAGAGGAGACGGCGCATGAATTCCCCGGAAACTCGCGAGCCCACCGAATCGGCTGAACCGGCAGACGGAGCCGGCGATGTCCGGCGCGTGTTCGAGACCGGCGAATACCCCTATGCCGACCGGTTGAGCCAGTCGGCCTACGAGAAGCGCAAGGCGATGCTGCAGGTCGAACTCTTGAAAGCGCAGGACTGGATCAAGCAAACCAAACAGAAAGTGGTGATCCTGTTCGAGGGCCGTGACGCCGCCGGAAAGGGCGGCACGATCAAGCGGTTCATGGAGCACCTCAATCCGCGCGGCGCCAAGGTGATCGCGCTCGAGAAGCCGACGGAGCGGGAGGCGAGCAGCTGGTATTTCCAGCGCTACGTCAACCATCTGCCGGCGGGCGGCGAGATCGTCCTGTTCGACCGCTCCTGGTACAACCGCGCCGGAGTGGAGCGGGTGATGGGGTTCTGTCATCCAAACGACTATCTCGAATTCATGCGCGAGACGCCCGAACTCGAGCGGATGTTCGTTCGCTCGGGCATCAGGCTGTTCAAGTTCTGGTTTTCGGTGACGCGCGACGAGCAAAAGCGCCGGTTCGCCCAGCGGGAGAACGATCCGCTGAAACGCTGGAAACTGTCGCCGATCGACCGCGCCTCGCTCGACAAGTGGGACGACTATACCGAGGCGAAGGAGGCGATGTTCTTCTACACCGATACGGCCGACGCGCCGTGGACCGTGGTGAAGTCCGACGACAAGAAGCGCGCCCGGCTGAACGCGATGGAGTTTTTCCTGCAATCGCTGCCCTATCCCGACAAGGATTTGTCGGTAATCAAGGGTCCCGATCCGCTGATCGTCGGCAGTTCGTCCCAGGTTATCGGAACGTCGAACGGGATTCTCGGAACGAGCGTTCATCCCAGGTCGCGCAAGGGCGGCGACGGGGCCAGGCATGCCGTCAAGCCAAACGGGCAGCCGACGGAGGCGGTGAACGGTGCGGCGCAGGATCCGGCTTGATCCAGATCAAGTCGCCCTGTGTCATTCTGCGCTAATGTGGTGCAGCGTGGAGGAATGTCGGCCATGCCGATAGCGGCACAACAATTTCCGGTCGTCGGCGGCGGACAGGGTCGGGACGTCTCTCCAGCGATCGTCGCGCATATGTCGGTGGTCTATGCCGAAAAGGCCGAGCTTTGTGATCATCTCGAAGCGATCGCCGACAGCCTGCCGGACCAGATCGACACGATGCTGTGCCTGCGGGTCGCAGGCAGGCTTGTGCCCTTGATGCGCCAGGCGCACCGTTTCGAGGAGGAACTGCTGTTTCCGCTGTTTGAAGCGTCGGCCGCCGCGCAGCAGGCCGACGCGACGATCGGGCGGCTGAAATCGGAGCACGTCTATGACGAGTGCTCCGCCGAGGAGATCACCGAGGAGTTGCTGCATATCGGCCACGGGCATCCGATCCGTAATCCCGAGGCGTTCGGATTCATGTTGCGGGCGTTTTTCGACCCGGTGCGCCGGCACCTGGCGTTCGAGCGCGAGCTACTCCTGATCGCCCGCCAGGGCTGACAGACGGCCGAGGTTCGGCACCTCGACGTGGCGGCCCTGGACCCGCACGACGCCGCTGGCGGCGAGCTTTGTCATCTGGCGACTGACCGTCTCGATGGTCAGGCCGAGAAAGTCGGCGATGTCGGCGCGCTGCAGGGGGAGGTCGAACGCGACCGGCGCGTCGGAGGCGCGGGCCGGATCGACATTGCGGGCGATCATCACCAGGAAGCTGGCGACTTTTTCATGCGCGGTCTTGCGGCCGAGCGTCAGCATCCAGGCGCGCGCCTCGTCCAGTTCGCGCAAGGTCTGCTGGAAGATACGCTTTTCCAGCCCCTGGGCCTGTTCCATCATGCGATCGAACGCCGATTTGGGGAAGCTGCACAGTTTGAGATCGGTGGCGGCCTCGACATTTAGGCGGCTCTCGGCATCGTAGGGGCGGCCGAGGAAATCCGGCGCAAACTGAAGTCCGACAATCTGCTGGCGGCCGTCGGTCATGGTCTTGCTGAGCTTGGCGACGCCGGTCAGGATGTTGGAATAGGTGGTGACGGCCTCGGCGTCGCCGACGACTTCCTGACCCCGCTCCACCGTGTGCTTGACGGCGTGTTTGGACAGGTCGACCAGTTGCTCGGGACTGAGCGCCCCACAGACGCCCTTGTGGCGCGCTTCGCACGAGAGGCACAGAACCGGTATGCCGACGGAGTGTATGTCTTGCCGCAAGGTCAACTCACTGTCTGGGGCGTAGGCCGGCGCACCCCGGAAAGGTTGTTGTTACTGATACGCGTGTACGCATACACCGCTACGCACGTTTTTTGCAGAGAATTCTATTGCACCAGAGTCGCAGCGCCCGATTGACGCAGCTTGACCGGCATCGGCAATTGCACCATTTGCCGGTGATGGCTGAACCTTTCTGGAAGACCGTGGCGCTCGAGGACATGACGCAGGCGCAGTGGGAGTCGCTTTGCGACGGCTGCGGCAAATGCTGCATGTCCAAACTGGAGGATGAGGATACCGGCCAGATCTATTTCACCTCCGTCGGCTGCCGCCTGTTCGACGCAGGGACGTGCCGCTGCAAGGACTACGAAAACCGGTTGGCGCAGGTGAGCGACTGCGTCCAGCTGACGCCGAAAAATGTCCGCGAAATCCCCTGGCTGCCGTCGACCTGCGCCTACCGGCTCATCGCCGAGGGCGAGGACCTGCCGCCGTGGCACAGGCTGGTGAGCGGCGACAAGGATGAAGTGCACGCCGCCGGCGTGTCGATGCGCGGCCGCGTCACCGCCAACGAAACCGATCTGCCCGACACCGACGCCTATTTCGATCACATGCTTGAGGAAGAGCCATGAGCGAGCACAACACGATCAATCTGGTGCAGCAGTTCATCGAGGCGGTGAACGGCCGTGACGGCGTCCGCATCGGCGCGCTGGTCGCGGACGACGTCGCGCACGATCGCGGCGGAGCGCGCGCGATCGGGGCCGAGGCGCTGCGCGCATATTTCGCGACGCGGGCGGCCAAACTGGGGGAGACCCTGGCGGACGCCGCCATCCTGACCGGTCAGGACGGCGGCCGGGCGGCGGTCGAGTTCACCCGGCGCGGCCGCGACGCCGACGGTTCATCCTATTCGACCGCGGGCGGCTGGTTTCTCGACATCGACGATGGCCGGATCAGCCGGATCAGCGACTATTCGGCGGGATAGGTCAATGAACGGCAGATGAATTGAAAGTTCCGGCGCCGTTCAGGCGGTCGGGCGCATCTTCTGCGCAATCGCTTCGGCGAGGTGGGCAAAATCGCCCGTGCACAGGAGAAAATCATGCTGAAGTTCTTCAAGACCGCCGCATTGTCGCTCTCGCTTGGCCTTGGCGCTCTTGGCGCGGCGCCGGCAATGGCCGATTCGGGCGTTTATCTGGGCCTGGGCGGCGGCCATAATGGCGGCCCGCAGGTTGGCGTGTGGCTGGGCGAAGGCGGTCATTCCTATCGCCGTGGCGACCGCTGGGACGACCGCCGGTGGGACGATCGCCGCTGGGACGACCGCCGTGGCTATGGCTGCTATCCGGGCCAGGCGCTGGACAAGGCCTCGCGGATGGGCATCCGCCGCGCCTATGTCGAAGATGTCGGCCGCCGGTCGATCAAGGTGGCGGGCCGCAGCCGCGGCGACTATGTCAGCGTCCGCTTCGCGCGCGCTCCCGGGTGCCCGGTGGTCCGCGGCGGCTGGTAAACGATCATCCCCATCAAAAAGGCCGGCGGGGCGACCCGCCGGCCTTTTGCTGTTTGCGCGGTAAACGCGCGACGCGCTTTGACGCCGGGCGTCAGGGCCGCTGGCCGAGCTCGAAGGTGACGTTGACCTGGACCTGATAGGCGTTTTCGCCGCCCTGGACCGGCACCGCCTCGGCGGCGAAACCGTCGCGCGCCTTCATCGCCATGGGGACCGGGGCGGGCGAATAGGTCTGCTCGGTGATCTCGATCACCTTGCCGAGCGAGACGCCGGCGGCATCTGCCAGCGTCTTGGCCTTGGCCATGGCGTCTTTCACCGCGCGGGTGCGCGCCTCGGTCAGCGTGGCGGCCGGATCGTCATTGGTGAAACTGATATTGCCGCCCTGATTGACGCCGAGCGTCACCGATTTGTCGAGCACCTGGCCGACCTTGGTCATGTCGCGCACCCGCACGACCAGAGTGTTGTTGACCTGGTAGCCGACGATCTTGGGCGTCTGGTCCGGCGCTTCCGGCTTCGGATAGACGTAGACCGGGTTGACCGAGAAGCTCGAGGTCTGGAGATCGCGGTCGGCGATACCTTCCTTCTTCATGTCCGCGATAATGTCGGCCATCGCCTTGTTCGACGCGTCGAGAGCCTCGCGGGCGGTGGACGCCTGCTGGGTGACTCCAAGCTGCAGGATCGCCATGTCGGGGGCGACGGAGGCTTCGCCCTGGCCGGTGACGATGATGCGGGGCTGCACCGCCGGATCGGCGGCATAGGCGGCGGTGTGGGCGAGCGCGGGCAGGGCGAGGGCGGCCATGGCGACGGACAGGGAGGATCGTCTCATAATGTCTCCTATCGGGAGGGGCGGGAACACGCTGATTGCGTGTTTGTTAGGCGTAACTGCGGCGCGAAAGCTTGGGTGGGCGACAAAGTTTTTTTCGAGCGGTGCAACCGGACACAAGTCTACGCGGCTAGCGGGCCTTCGCGCGCTCCAGAATCGCCGCCAATGCGTCAGGGTCGGCGATGGCGTTGGCCATGATCAGCACCAGCCGGGCGTTGAGGCGGTTGCTTTCGTCCTCAGACAGGCCCTGATGGGCGGCGACCAGCCGTTCATAGAACGCGTCGCCATGGTCGCCGAGACGGTCGGTTCCGATGTCGATCATGACGAGGCTCCCGATGTTGCGCGCGACAGGGCGCGGGCGATGTCGTGCGGCGCGGGGTTGCGCCAGGCCGCCGCGACGTGCTGGTCGGGCCGGACAAGATAGGTCCAGCCGGCGCCGTAGCGGGCGGCGACGCGGCCGGTCGGGTCGGCCAGGCCCGCCTGCGACGAGGTCGTGACGGTCAGCGTCTCGACGGCGGTTTGCGGCGCGTCGGCGTCACATGCAAGCAACACGAAGCGGCCGCCGAGCCGGTCGAGCAGCCAGCCATCGCGGCCGTTGCTTCGAACCGGCGCATCGGGGCAGGGCGAGCCGGGCGCCAGCGGCGCGGCGTCGTTGGGCGTTTGCAGCGACAGGCCGGCGAGCGAACAGGGCTGCGACAGGCGGCCGGAATTGATCAGCCGCCGGGCAAAGGGCATGTCCCTGGCCAGCGCCAGCACCTCGTCGCGGAACAACCGTTCGACCGGGGTGGCGGCCGACATGAAATTGGTGGTGCGGGACGAGTTCAGGATATTTTCGTCGGCGCCGCGGACGCGCTCTTCATTGTAGCTGTCGAGCAAGGCGGGGCCGGCCTCGCCCTTGACCACGGTCGCCAGTTTCCAGCCGAGATTGTCGGCGTCCTGGATGCCGCCATTGCCGCCGCGCGCGCCGAACGGCGAAACGACATGGGCGCTGTCGCCGGCAAAAACGACGCGGTCGTGGACGAACCGCTCAAGCCGGCGGCATTGAAAGCTGTAGATCGACACCCAGTCGAGTTCGAAATCGCGATGGCCGACCGCCTTCTCGATTCGGGGAATGACGCGCTCCGGCCGCTTTTCCAGGTCGGGGTCGGCGTCGGGGCCAAGCTGCAGGTCGATGCGGTAAATATTGTCCGGCTGCTTGTGCAGCAGCGCCGACTGGCCGGGATGAAACGACGGCTCGAACCAGAACCAGCGTTCGGACGGCTGGTCGATCTTCATCTCGACATCTGCGATCAGGAACCGCTCCTCAAACAGCCGGCCCTGGAAATCGAGGCCCAGCATCGCGCGCACCGGCGAGCGCGCGCCGTCGCAGGCGACCGCCCATTCGGCCTTGAGCGCGTAAGCCCCGTCGGGGGTGTCCACCGACAGCGCGACCGCGCCGTCGGTCCGGGCGACGCCGGTGACGCGGTTCTTCCAGCGCAAGTCGATCAGAGCGGGGAAGTCGGCGCAGCGTTCGACCAGATATTGCTCGACGTAATATTGCTGCAGGTTGATGAAGGCGGGGTTCTTGTGGCCGTCCTCGGGCAGAAGGTCGAAATTCCAGACTTCTGCGTCCCGGTGGTAGAGCCGGCCGATCTT
>Ga0209793_1001624_pt1 | contig 13375 bp, 9 predicted proteins | sample EBPBio122009_DNA_FD_185863 | JGI IMG/M metagenome (GOLD analysis project Ga0209793, IMG submission 185863) | Wastewater treatment Type I Accumulibacter community from EBPR Bioreactor in Madison, WI, USA - Reactor 1_2/2/2009_ DNA (SPAdes) (version 2) | ecosystem: Engineered > Bioreactor > EBPR >... | reverse complement strand
GCCGAGTAATTGGTCACGCCGAAGACGGGCTGCAGCCCGCTGTCCTCCAGCGCGGCGGAAATGCCGCTCAGCACCTCGGGGAAGACCATGTTGGACAGGGACGGCACGATCACCGCCACCAGATTGACCTGCTGCGAGGCCAGCCCCCCGGCGATCTTGTTCGGCACATAGCCCAGGGCGCGGGCGGCGGCGAGCACCTTCTCGCGCGTGGCGGGCGAGACATCCTCGCGGTTCCTGAGCACCCGGCTGACCGTCATCTCGCTGACCCCGCAGGCCTCGGACACGTCCCGCAGCGTCAGGGGGCGGCGGATCTCGGGTTGGCGGGGTTGCGACATGCGGCGGGCCTCCTTCGTGCGGAGGACCGGCATGACGCCTCCCTCCGCGCCCCTGATCGTTACGGCGAATGAGTCTTTCTAGACCGCGGCTTAGGCCAGTGTCAAAGCAAGGATGATACCGCAATCATCGACCCCTGCCGCGCGGTCCGGGCTTGCCTTGCGCCGCGCTTGCCGCGATAGAGGGGACGATGGCCCCGTGGCTCAACTGGATAGAGCAGCCCCCTCCTAAGGGGCAGGTTGCAGGTTCGAATCCTGCCGGGGTCACCAAAAAACCCAGCATCTGCGCCGCGCTTTCGGGTTCGCCCTCGGGTTCATTGAGCCAAGACAGCGCCGCGCGTCTCTAGCAGGCCTGTCGCGTGACGCAGGTGCCGGGCGAGACCTGGACAGAGACCAAGCGCTTGACCGTCGGGCGCGCCGAGGCGACGGAACATAACCGCAGGTCAGCGCGGCGACTGCCGGCGGGCGGCCCGGATCGCGGAATTGCCGGGCGTGGGGCCGATCATCGCCGATTGGGCCCGGCAATCAGGCGCGTTGCGATGAGAAATTGCTGAGGTCAGGGACTTCGCCTTCTTCGACTGGCCAAAATGAAGGTTGAAAGGGGCTTGAAACGCTTGACTGGCCAGGACCCTTTCGCCGTAGTTTGGGACCCGAGTGGTGATCGACCGAGTCGGCAACCCCTTTTCCCCTGAATTCGGATCTTAGGAAAAAGCAAACCGGGAACTTTCTGAAACGACACTTCCGATTGGAGAGCGGAGTCAATCATGGGAAATGGTCCATTTGCGCATTCTGGCCTGCTCGCCGACCAATCCGATTGGCAGACATTGGAGGACCATCATCGAGAGGCCGGAAATCTGGCGGCGCGACGGGGACAGTTAATCGGTCTTGACCGCAGCGCCGGCCTGGCCGCGTCGGTGCATGATTTCGGCAAGCACGATCCTCTCTTTCAGCGGCGGCTTTCCGGCGAGGAGATCCGCGTCGACCATTCCACCGCAGGGGCCGCTTTGCTGATGAAGCGTGCGCGCGGCGCCGAGAAAATGGCGGCGGAAGTGCTGGCCTATGCGATCCTCGGCCACCACGCGGGACTGCCCGACAAGGACGGATCGGATGCCGCGATGACCCGGCGGCTGGAGCAGTTCCGCGACGGGATTCCGGGCTCCGTCACCTCGGCGGCGGCGGTCGATCTGGCGCCGCTGCTGCCCGAAATCAGCGCGAAGATCCGCCCCGGGGGGCTGGCGGGCTTTGACCTGTCGGTGCTGGGGCGGATGGTATTCTCCTGCCTGGTCGATGCCGACTTTCGCGACACCGAGGCCTTCTACGACCGGCTGGAGAACCGCAACCGCGATCGGGATTGGCCCTCGCTCAGGGCGATCCTGCCCGACCTGCGCGCGAGGTTCGAGGCGCATATGGCCGGCTTCACGGCCGAGACGGACCTGAACCGCCTGCGCGCCGAGGTACTGGCCCATATCCGCGAGGGCGCCGCGATGCCGCCCGGCCTTTTCACGCTGACGGTGCCGACCGGGGGCGGCAAGACCTTGGCCAGCCTGGGCTTCGCGCTGGACCATGCGGCGCGCTACGGTCACCGGCGGATCCTCTACGCCATCCCCTATACCTCGATCATCGACCAGACGGCGGCCACGTTCCGCGATCTCCTCGGCGATATCGTGCTGGAGCATCATTCCGCGATCGACATCGAGGCGCGGGGCCCGGGCGGCATCGAGGGGCGCGACAAGGCCCGCCTCGCCATGGAGGATTGGGCCGCGCCCGTGGTGGTGACCACCAATGTGCAGCTCTTCGAGAGCCTGTTTGCCGCGCGCCCCTCGCGCTGCCGCAAGCTGCATAACATCGCCGGTTCCGTCATCGTGCTGGACGAGGCGCAGAGCCTGCCGCGCCCCCTGCTGATGCCGACGCTGCGGATGATCGACACGCTGGCCACGCAGTATGGCTGCTCGGTGGTGCTGTGTACCGCCACGCAGCCGGCCTTCGACAGTCGCCAATTGAAACAAGGCCTTGCGCTGGAGGGGCGCGAGTTGGCGCCCGATCCGGTCGGGCTGGCCAGCCGCCTGCGCCGGGCGCGGATCGTGCGGGGCGGCGTCATGGAGGACGCCGCGCTGATCGACGCGCTGCGGGCGACGCCGCAGGGGATGGTGATCGTCAACAGCCGCAAGCATGCGCTGGACCTGTTCCGGGCGGCGCAGGCCGAGGGGCTGGAGGGGCTGGTGCATCTGACCACCCGCCAATATCCGGCCCACCGCCGCCGCATCCTGGCGGAGGTGCGGGCGCGATTGGAGGCCAAGGCCCCCTGTCGCCTGATCGCGACCAGCCTGATCGAGGCCGGGGTCGATGTCGATTTCCCCAAGGGCTGGCGAGCGGAGGCGGGGCTGGACAGCATTGTCCAAAGCGCGGGCCGGGTGAACCGCGAGGGGCGGCGCCCGCGGGAGGACAGCACGCTCACCGTCTTCGAGGCGCCGGGCCAGCCGGTGCCCGCCAGCCTGAAGCCGCTGATCGACGCCATGCGCAGCACGGCGGGGCGGCACGACGACCTGCTGGCGCCGGCGGCGATCCGGGACTGGTTCGACCAGGTCTATTGGAAGCGGGGGGTGGAGAGGATGGGCCAACCGATGGTGGATGCCTTTGTCTTCTCGGGTCGGGACTTGGGCGCGGGCCATACCAACTTTCCCTATCGTTCGACGGCCGAGGCCTACCGGATGATCGACACCCTCATGGTCCCGGTGATCATCGGCCGCGACGACGACGCCCGGGCGGCCATCGCCCGGCTGAACCTGCCCGATGTCCATTCAGGCACCCTCGCGCGGGCCTTGCAGGCCTTTACCGTGCAGATCCCGGACAGGGCGCGGGCCCTGCTGCTCCAGAACGGCCATGCGCGGTTTGAAGCGCCCCATTTGCGCGGGGACCAGTTCTGCGTGTTGCAGGACCTGACGCTTTATCACGAGGACAGCGGATTGCGGTGGGAGGATGCCGAGTATTTAAGCGCGGATCAAATGCATATTTAGCCACCTTGGCGAAGAGAATTGGCGCGTCTTGTTTTCTCAAGACGACGCCTCCTGCGACAAAAAAATGTCTTGTCGGGTTTTCGTCAACCGATATTCTGTCGCCCTCGGGGGAATTTTCATGGCCTATGGTGTTCGTTTACTAGTCTGGGGTCAGCACGCCCTTTTTACACGCCCGGAATTGAAGGTCGAGCGCGTCAGCTATGACGTGATGACCCCCTCGGCCGCGCGCGGTATTCTGGAAGCCATTCACTGGAAACCCTCGATCCGCTGGGTCATCGACCGAATTCATGTGTTGGAGCCGATCCGCTTCCAGTCGATCCGCCGCAACGAGGTCGGGCACAAGGCGCCGGCGGGCACGATAAAGAGCGCCATGAAGCGGGGCGATCTGGGCGGGGTTCAGTTACTGGTGGATGAGGACCGACAGCAACGCGCCTCGACCGTGCTGGTGGCCCCGCGCTACGTGCTCGAGGCGCATTTCATCCTGACCCCGCGCGCCGATGCGAGCGACAGCGAGGGCAAGCATCTGGACGTCTTCAACCGCCGCGCCGCGCGCGGGCAATGCTTTCACCAGCCCTGCCTCGGCACCCGCGAATTCGCCGCGCATTTCGAGCTGATCGCCCCGGACGCGCCCCTGCCCGCCCGCAACCCTCAGGCCGAGACGTCGGATCTGGGCTTCGGCGCCCCGCGCGACCTGGGCTACATGCTGTGGGATATCGACCATGCCGCGCCCGGCCGCCCCTCGCTGCTGTTCCGCGCCACGCTGCGGGACGGCGTGATGGAGGTGCCGCCGCCCGGCAGCCCCGAGGTGAAGCGATGAGCCTGCTCGCCGCGCTGGCCCGCGCCTATGATCGCCTGCCCGACGCGCCGCCCTATGGCTATTCGACCGAGAAAATCGGCTTCTGCGTGGTGCTGAACCCCGACGGGTCGGTGGCCGAAACCGCCGATCTGCGCGGCGATGACAAGAAACGCAGCCCGCGCCAGCTTCTGGTGCCGCAAGCGGTGAAGCGCACGGTCGGCATCGCGCCGAACTTCCTGTGGGACAAATCGGCCTATGTGCTGGGGGTGACGGCGGGCGAGGGCAAGCGCACCGCCGAGGAACACGCGAAGTTCCGTGAGCAACATCTGGAATGGCTGGATCAGACCGGTGACGCAGGGCTGCTGGCGCTGCACCGCTTCCTGGAGGGCTGGACCGCCGAGGCCTTCGCCCCGCCCCTCTGGCCCGAGGATCTGCGCGACCAGAACATCGTCTTCCGCCTGTCGGGTGAATACGAGTATCTGCACGACCGCCCCGCCGCCCGCGCCCTGTGGCGAGCGATCGGCGCCGCCAATGCCTCCGATCCGCAGATTTGCCTTGTCAGCGGTACGCCGGGCCCGGTCGCGCGCCTACATCCCTCGATCAAGGGTGTCTGGGGCGCGCAATCCTCGGGCGCGAGCCTGATCTCGTTCAACCTCGACGCCTTCACCTCTTACGGACACGAACAGGGCGACAACGCCCCGATCTCGGAAGCCGCCGCCTTCGCCTATACCACCGCGCTCAACCGCTTTCTGGAGAAGGACAGCGGCCACCGTATCCAGATCGGCGATACCTCGACCGTGTTCTGGGCGGATGCGCCGCCGGAACTGGCCGAGGACGCGGAAAGCCTGCTGGCTGCCTTCTTCGATCCGGGGGCCGAGGACAAGATGGCCGCCAGCGCCATCAAGGACAAGCTCGACGCCATCCGCAGCGGGACCCGCCTCACCAAGGTGGCGCCGGAGCTGGAAGGCGTGCCGTTTCACGTGCTGGGGCTGTCGCCCAATGCGGCGAGGCTGTCGGTGCGATTCTACTGGAGCAGCAGCTTCGGGGCGCTGACTGCGAATTATCAGAGGTTCCTCGCCGATACCGATATCCAGCCCCCACCGCGCGACGGCTGGCCACCGCTATGGCGCTATCTGGTCGAGCTGGCCGTGCAGGGCAAGCGCGAGAATGTGCCGCCCCTGATCGCGGGCGAGTGGATGCGGGCGATCCTGACCGGATCGGCTTACCCGCTCACCCTCCTGTCAACGGTAATCACGCGGATCCGCGCCGATGGCGAGGTGAATGCCCAACGCGCGGCGATCCTGAAATCCGTTCTGATCCGAAACTTCGACCTGAAGGAGACCCCGGTGGCGCTCGACCCCACATACGACAAAAGCAAGGGATACCTCCTCGGCCGTCTGTTCGCGGCCTATGAGGAAGTCCAGCGCGCGGCGCTTGGCGGCAATGTCAACGCGACGATCAAGGACAAATTCTATGGCGCCGCCTCGGCCTCGCCGCAGAAGGTTTTCGCGACACTTGGCGGCGGCGCCCAGAACCATTTCGGCAAATTGCGCAAGGCCAGCCCGGGCCGCGCCGTGAACCTTGACCGGCTCATCATGTCGATCATGGATCAAATGTCCCCCGGGGATGATCCGATCCCGGCGTTCCTGAACGCCCCCGAGCAGGGCCTGTTCGGACTCGGCTATTATCACCAGCGCAGCGATTTCTTCCGCAAGCGCGATGAAAAGCACGACGAAAAGGACCCGGAGGCCCTCGCATGACCACGCTTTCCCGCCGCCATGACTTTGTACTGATTTTCGATGTGACCAACGGCAATCCGAACGGCGACCCCGACGCCGGCAACCAGCCCCGGCTGGACCCCGAAACCGGTCTTGGGCTGGTCTCCGACGTGAGCCTGAAACGCAAGATCCGCAATTACGTCGACCTCGCGCATGAGGGGAAGGACGGGCATCACATCTATGTCCAAGAAGGTGCGATCCTGAACGAAAAACACCGGCAGGCCTATACGGCACTGCGCGGCGACAGCGGCGGCAAGAAGGAAGCCAAGCTCAACCCCAAGGACGATGCCGAGGCTAAGGCGCTGCGCGACTGGATGTGCGCGAACTTCTTCGATGTGCGCACCTTCGGCGCCGTCATGTCCACCGGCATCAACTGCGGTCAGGTCAAGGGACCGGTCCAGATCACCTTCGCCTCATCGGTGGAGCGTATCCTGCCCGCCGAGGTGACGATCACGCGCATGGCCGCCACCAACGAGGCCGAGAAGAAGAAAGCCGAAGAGGGCGCCGACAGCGATCAGCGGACCGACAACCGGACCATGGGCCGCAAGTATATCGTGCCCTACGGCCTTTATGTCGCCCATGGCTTTGTGTCGGCCAAGTTCGCGGAACGGACAGGGTTTTCCGAAGCCGATCTGGATCTGCTGTTCGAAGCCCTGAAGAATGCCTTCGAACACGACCGCTCGGCCGCGCGCGGCGAAATGGCGACCCGCAAGCTGATCGTCTTCCGGCACGAGAATGCGCTGGGCAACGCCCCGGCGCATGAGTTGTTCGAGCGCGTGCGCATCGGCCGCGATCTGGACGGGGAACTACGCGAAATCGGCGACCCCGGCCTCGACAACCGGCCGCCCGCGCGGAAGTTCAGCGATTACCGGATCGAAATCGACCGAAGCGACCTGCCCGCAGGCGTCGAGATTCTGGAGATGTAATCCATGCCGGCCGAGATGGAACCCATCCCCCTCTCGGCCCTGCAACACGCCGTCTATTGCCTCCGGCAGGCGGCGCTGATCCATCTGGAACGGCTCTGGGCCGAGAACCGCTTCACTGCCGAGGGCGATGTCCTGCACGCCGTGGCCGACAAGGGCGGCAACCGCAAGGCCCGAGGCGTCCGGCGGGTGCTGTCCCTGCCGCTGTCCAGCGAGCGGCTGAACCTGATCGGCACCGCGGATCTGGTCGAGTTTCACGGCGACACCCCGTTTCCGGTGGAATACAAGCGCGGCAAGCCCAAGCTGCACCGCGCCGATGAGGTCCAGCTCTGCGCGCAGGCCCTGTGTCTTGAGGAAATGACGGGCCAGCCGGTGCCCCAAGGCGCGTTGTTCTATGCCCAGACCAAACGGCGCGTGGTTGTCCCCTTCGACCCCGATCTGCGCGCCTTGACCGAGGCCACCGCGACCGATCTGGCGGCCGTGTTCTCGAGCAGCCAGACGCCGCCCCCCACGCCGCACAAATCCCGCTGCCGCGCCTGTTCTCTGCAAGAGCTTTGCCGACCCGAGACCTTCGCCCGTCCGGTTCGGCAATGGCGCGACCAGATGCTCTCCAAGGCTTTGGAGGAGAGATGAAAAAACTGCTGAACACCGTCTATGTCACCACGGAAGGGGCCGCGCTGAAGAAGGACGGCGAGGCCCTGGTGGCCGAGGTCGACGGCATCGAACGGGCGCGCGTTCCGCTGCATATGCTGGCCTCGGTCGTGGCCTTCGGCCCGATCTTGATCTCGCCTGCCCTGATCGGCATCTGCGCCGAACGCGGCATCACCCTGGCCTTGATGGACCGTGCCGGCCGGTTTCAGGCGCGGATCGAGGGGCCGGTTTCCGGCAATGTCCTGCTGCGCCGCGCCCAGTACCGGGTGGCCGACGGCGGCGAGGACATCGTGCGCTCGATTGTCCTGGGCAAGATCGCCAACCAGCGCGCGGTGATCCGCCGGGCGCTACGCGACTACGGGTCCGAGATGGCGCCCCCGGCCCGCGACGCGCTCGACACGGCCGGCGACCGGATGGCGATGATCCTGCGCCGGGTGCAGGCGGCCGACAGCGGCACCGATGCTCTCCGCGGGTCCGAGGGCGAGGCGGCCAATCTCTATTTCTCCGTCTTCGACGCCCTGATCCGCAGCCCCGATCCCGAGTTGCGCTGGACCCAGCGGTCGCGTCGCCCGCCCCTGGATCCGATGAATGCGCTGCTGTCCTTCCTCTATACCCTGCTGACCCACGACTGCCGCGCCGCCTGCGAGGCGGTGGGCCTCGACCCCGCCGTCGGCTTCCTGCATCGCGACCGGCCGGGCCGCCCGAGCCTGGCCCTGGACCTGATGGAGGAATTGCGCGCGCCGCTGGCCGACCGGCTGGCGCTGTCGCTGGTCAATCGCCGGCAGCTGCGGGCCGGTGATTTCCGCCGGATGGAGGGCGGCGCGGTGCTGTTGTCCGACGAGGCCCGCAAACTGGTCCTGACCGCCTGGCAGGAGCGCAAGAAGGAAGAGCGTCTGCACCCTTTCCTGGCCGAGAAGGCGCCTTTCGGTCTGGTCCCCCATCTTCAAGCGCAGCTTCTGGCCCGCCATCTGCGCGGCGACATCGACGCCTATCCCCCCTGGTTCTGGAGCTGACATGCTGGTTCTGGTCACCTATGACGTCAACACGCTGGAAGAGGGCGGAAAGAAGCGCCTGCGCCGGGTCGCCCGTGCCTGCGAGGATTGGGGCCAGCGGGTGCAGTTCTCCGTCTTCGAGATCGAGGTCGACCCGGCCCAATGGACCAAGCTGAAGGCGCGGCTGGAGGGCATAATCCTGCCCCAGCATGACAGTCTGCGGTACTATTATCTGGGGTCGAACTGGACCCGCAAGGTCGAGCATGTGGGAGCCAAGCCGGCGACAGACCTGAACGGCCCTCTGATCATCTGAGAAAGGTCGGGCAGCGCAGATGCGGACCCTGAGCGTGCCGCCAAACCCGGGAAGGTTCGCAACCCGGCCAGCTCTTTGAAATCGTGAAAGAATTTTCGCCACCCCTTGTCCCGCCCGCCGCCGGGGCAAGCCTTCCCAGGCCTGTCCGCAGGCAAGAGCGGATTTTCACAACCCCCACAACGCGCTATACCCCCCACCGTCGCCCCCTCCCCGGGGGCGCGGATCGAAACAATGTATTCGCAAACGGCACTTTCTGGGGTCAGTGGTCGCCCCCTCCCCGGGGGCGCGGATCGAAACAAAGGCTGCGGTCCAAGGCCCGTAAACGGTAGGCTGTCGCCCCCTCCCCGGGGGCGCGGATCGAAACAGCGTCACGCGCGCTGCCAAACTCATCCGCCAGCGGTCGCCCCCTCCCCGGGGGCGCGGATCGAAACAAACCCAACATATCGCCGCATTGACCTGATAGCGTCGCCCCCTCCCCGGGGGCGCGGATCGAAACATCCATGCCAGCTATGCCCAGACGCTTGCGACGGCAGTCGCCCCCTCCCCGGGGGCGCGGATCGAAACTGCGGTTGATGAAGGATGTTATGGATCGCACAGTGTCGCCCCCTCCCCGGGGGCGCGGATCGAAACATACTCCGCTTGATCAAAAATAAACCGCTCAATCGTCGCCCCCTCCCCGGGGGCGCGGATCGAAACGCCCATAATGGCCCCTTGGCACGACTACACCGACGTCGCCCCCTCCCCGGGGGCGCGGATCGAAACAGGTATAGGATTGCCAAATTTAGCCTGAACTAGATGTCGCCCCCTCCCCGGGGGCGCGGATCGAAACGCGCCAGCCCCCGGTGGCGCTGGTCCTGCGCCGCGCTCGTCGCCCCCTCCCCGGGGGCGCGGATCGAAACATTGTGACAGGCGCTGGCCCCGCAGCCGAAGCGTTTCAGCGGTCGCCCCCTCCCCGGGGGCGCGGATCGAAACCCCCGGAACCCGATCATGCCGTACCCGTTCTTGTCGTCGCCCCCTCCCCGGGGGCGCGGATCGAAACTGCGAGGCCGTGCGGATCTCCCGCAGCTTTGAGGCGTCGCCCCCTCCCCGGGGGCGCGGATCGAAACTGGCTGGTGGCTATGTGCCGACCTGGGACGGCGCGGTCGCCCCCTCCCCGGGGGCGCGGATCGAAACGGTGCCCTCGGCGGCGCCCTTGGCATTGTCGCCCCCGTCGCCCCCTCCCCGGGGGCGCGGATCGAAACCTGGACCACGTGAATTGCTGGTTCGGACTGGGCGGTCGCCCCCTCCCCGGGGGCGCGGATCGAAACATCCTGGCCAGCGCACGGGCCTCCACGGCCGCGCTGTCGCCCCCTCCCCGGGGGCGCGGATCGAAACAACATCATGGTTGATGACGCCCGCTGACGAACCCGTCGCCCCCTCCCCGGGGGCGCGGATCGAAACCCCTGCCGCTTCCATCATCGCCCATCGTGTCGATAGTCGCCCCCTCCCCGGGGGCGCGGATCGAAACGGCCACGGCCTCGGCCGCCTCCGCTGCGGCCGACGCGTCGCCCCCTCCCCGGGGGCGCGGATCGAAACCTCCCTGCCCAAGGCGGAGAAGGACCTCGACGGGCGTCGCCCCCTCCCCGGGGGCGCGGATCGAAACCTTGGCGGGGCAAGCGGCGGCAACGGCGCAGGCCGGTCGCCCCCTCCCCGGGGGCGCGGATCGAAACCAGATCATTGTCCCCGATTTCGGCACGTTTGCCGGTCGCCCCCTCCCCGGGGGCGCGGATCGAAACGCGCAGCAGATCCTCGATGTTGCGCGGGATGAGCCGCGTCGCCCCCTCCCCGGGGGCGCGGATCGAAACTGACCTCGGCCGACTTTGATCTGTCGCTGGACCCGTCGCCCCCTCCCCGGGGGCGCGGATCGAAACACCCGCGACGGCGAGCGCAACACCGCGCGAATGCAGTCGCCCCCTCCCCGGGGGCGCGGATCGAAACTTGCATAAATGGCGGATAGAACCTCTCTCGGCGCGTCGCCCCCTCCCCGGGGGCGCGGATCGAAACCCGCAGGGCGTGGGGCGTCCGTCCGACGAGGGTGGTCGCCCCCTCCCCGGGGGCGCGGATCGAAACAGCCGCGAGGGCCTGTCCGATACCGTGGCCGTGCTGTCGCCCCCTCCCCGGGGGCGCGGATCGAAACACCGAGCGCATGGGCTTCGATGCCTGGGCGCGGGAGTCGCCCCCTCCCCGGGGGCGCGGATCGAAACTTCCTCAGCCTCGGGCGCCGGGTGCAGCTATGGGCGGTCGCCCCCTCCCCGGGGGCGCGGATCGAAACGGTCGGCGCCCGTTATTTCTCAACGCCATAGCTTGTCGCCCCCTCCCCGGGGGCGCGGATCGAAACCGCAGCGCGTCCAGAAGGCACAGCGCCTGATTGTCGTCGCCCCCTCCCCGGGGGCGCGGATCGAAACGGTCATGGATTGGCCTCAGGTGGGGGTGGCTGTTTCGTCGCCCCCTCCCCGGGGGCGCGGATCGAAACAGCCGGACGCAGGCGCAGCGGATCCAGAAGATTGTCGCCCCCTCCCCGGGGGCGCGGATCGAAACCTCCTGGAATGGGAAGGGCGGGCCATGACAGCCCGGTCGCCCCCTCCCCGGGGGCGCGGATCGAAACCAGACCTTTTTGTACAGCGCGAACAGAGAGCGGTCCACGTCGCCCCCTCCCCGGGGGCGCGGATCGAAACATCCTGCCCCGGGAAGGGATCATCGGCGCGCATCGTCGCCCCCTCCCCGGGGGCGCGGATCGAAACTCCTGGGATGGGATGGGAGGGGCGGGCCGTGACAGGTCGCCCCCTCCCCGGGGGCGCGGATCGAAACTGGCGCAGTGGACGAGGGCGAGGTAATTATGGGGAGTCGCCCCCTCCCCGGGGGCGCGGATCGAAACTTCGTCCCCGGCACGACCTTCTCGCGGATCGTGACGTCGCCCCCTCCCCGTGGGCGCGGATCGAAACATCCCGTCGTGCTGGTCTTTGTGGACTGGCCCGACGTCGCCCCCTCCCCGGGGGCGCGGATCGAAACTATCGCGAGAGCGTGGACAGCGGCCTGGCAATCGCGTCGCCCCCTCCCCGGGGGCGCGGATCGAAACTTGCTGTGGTCCGGCACCGACAATGGCTCGACCAGTCGCCCCCTCCCCGGGGGCGCGGATCGAAACTGCGGCGGGCAGGCCGACAACTGACCAGCCGCCATGTCGCCCCCTCCCCGGGGGCGCGGATCGAAACGCTCGGCAGCGTGTAGGTGCCGATGCGGGAATACCGTCGCCCCCTCCCCGGGGGCGCGGATCGAAACGTCGATGAGGATGCGGATTTCAACGACGCGAAGGTCGTCGCCCCCTCCCCGGGGGCGCGGATCGAAACACCAGAGCGTCGGCGGCATTGGGCGATGCCGCGAGTCGCCCCCTCCCCGGGGGCGCGGATCGAAACGCCGGAAACGTCACGACCGACAGCTCAACCAGATGTCGCCCCCTCCCCGGGGGCGGCGGGGAGCTAGACGTTGCCCGTGCCTTGGCGGCCTTGGGCGCTCAGCGCGCTCGCTCCAAGACAACATGAGCCCTGACGGCGCTGTGATCCGATGGCGGCGGCGAGGAATCGTCCCTTGCGACGCCGCGACTGGGAGCAGCAGGGGCGGCCAGACCGCTGCAGCGGGCGCAGACGCCGGGAAATGGCAAAGCCTCGGCACCCGACTGCCGCGCGTCCGTCCGCCGCGTCAGCTGTCGCCGCAGCGCGAGGCTGCGCGAGCCGCCGCGCTGAGGCCGGGCGCCCGTCAACGCCGGTCCCGACGACCCGGGCTCAGCCCCCCGGCATCGCCACCAGCGCGAGGTCGGTGGCGCCGAGGGCGGTGACGCCTTGCAACAGCGCGACCGGCTCGCCGTCGATCAGGATGCGCAGCCCGCCCGCTTCGGCGTCGTAAAGGGTGGTAACCGCGGGCTCGGGGCCCTGGCCGCCCCAACCAATGGTCAGATGGTCGATGCCGGGCTCGAAATCGGCGACGACCGCCGGGTTATCGGCGTCGATCCAGCCGTCCAGCAGGAAAGTATCGGCGCCGTCGCCGCCATGGGCCAGATCGTTGCCGCCCAGATGCAAGGTGTCCTCGCCCGCGCCGCCGTTCAGCCTATCGGCCTCGCCCCGATCGTTGCCGCCGTCGAGCCGGTCGTTGCCGCCGCCGCCCATCAGCAGATCGCGCCCCTCGCCGCCGTCGAGCGAATCGTCATCGAAACCGCCCTCGAGCGTGTCGTCGCCCTCGCCCCCGTTCAGCGTGTCGGCACCCGAACCGCCCGCCAGCCAATCCGCGCCCGCGCCGCCGTCGAGGATATCCTCGCCGCTGGCGCCCAGGAGGCGGTCGGCATCGTCGCCGCCGGTCAGCGTGTCGTTGCCGGTACCGCCGTCCAGCGTGTCGGAACCGGACCCGCCGTCCAGCCAGTCGCGCCCGCCCAACCCCTCGATCCAATCGCCGCCGCCGCCGCCCAGGATAGTGTCCGAGCCCGCGTCGGCAGCCAGATTGTCGGCGCCCTCGGTGCCCACGAGATAGCGGTTGGCGGGCAGTTCGGGCG
>Ga0209793_1001621_pt1 | contig 13389 bp, 12 predicted proteins | sample EBPBio122009_DNA_FD_185863 | JGI IMG/M metagenome (GOLD analysis project Ga0209793, IMG submission 185863) | Wastewater treatment Type I Accumulibacter community from EBPR Bioreactor in Madison, WI, USA - Reactor 1_2/2/2009_ DNA (SPAdes) (version 2) | ecosystem: Engineered > Bioreactor > EBPR >... | reverse complement strand
CGTCGGCTTCTACTCGCTCGAAATGTCCTCCGAACAGCTCGCCACGCGTATCATCTCCGAGCAGACGGAAGTCTCCTCCTCGAAGATCCGCCGCGGCGACATTTCCGAGGCCGACTTCGAGAAGCTCGTCGCCTGCTCGCAGATGATGCAGAAGGTGCCGCTCTATATCGACCAGACCGGTGGTATCTCGATTGCCCAGCTTTCCGCCCGCGCCCGCCGCCTCAAGCGCCAGCGCGGCCTCGACTGCCTCGTGGTGGACTATATCCAGCTCATGACCGGCTCGGGCAAGTCGAGCGACAACCGCGTGCAGGAAATCACCCAGATCACCACGGGCCTCAAGGCGCTGGGCAAGGAACTGAACGTTCCGATCATCGCGCTCTCCCAGCTCTCCCGTCAGGTGGAAAGCCGAGAAGACAAGCGCCCGCAGCTCTCCGACCTTCGCGAATCCGGCTCCATCGAGCAGGACGCCGACGTGGTGCTCTTCGTGTTCCGCGAGGAATACTACGTGAAGAACCTCGAGCCACGCGACGAGTTCGACCCGAAATACGAAGAGTGGAAGATGAAGTTCGAATCGGTGAAGGGTACCGCGGACGTCATCATCGCCAAGCAGCGTCACGGACCCACCGGCACGGTGAAGCTCGCCTTCCAGTCGGAATACACCCGCTTCACCGACCTCGCCGACCCGTCCTTCACCCAGTACGAGCATTGAGGCGCGAGCCGGGAGCCGGCTCCTACTTCCTGCGAAACGCCGGAGCCTTGCAGACCCCCGCGACGATGGCGAGCGCATCCCTGCCGCGCACCTTCTGCTCCTCGTCCGTCATCGGCAGGTCCAGGCGATCGGAGCAGGTCCCGTCCGCCGCCGTGTTCTCGCCCGAGAGCGACATGCGGCTCGAACAGTAGAGCCCAGCGCCCGTCAGCACGATCTGCTCGGCCTGCGGGGCGGAGAAGGGCACCGGATTGACCTCGGCGATCATGTCCTCGACCGAGGCATAGGCCGTGACGGCCGTAACACGGCTGAGATCGACGAGAGCGAAGGTCAGCGTCGCCCATTTTCCCGGAAACTGCAGGGCGGAGGTCGTGCGGGCGCGACAGGGGGCGGCGGAGACCTCCAGCCGTGTCACCAGCCGCGGTGCCTCGGGCGTCTCGACGATGGAGTAGAAGATGTCGGCGCTGCCGTCGCGCTCCGGCTCGGCGCCCTCCTGCGCAAGGCCGAGCAGCACGGCATGGGCGCGCCGCATGTCGGCATCCGTCGGCGCCTCCTGCGCGAGCGCCGCCGCCTGACACGCCAGTGCCAGCATCACCGCCCCGAAGGTCGCCCGCGTTTCACGCCACATGCAATTCCCCGTTCTGCGGCGCACCTTAGAGAGCGGGCATCGCCACGGCAATGCGCCGGCCGGGCATATTGCCGCCACGGTCCACAGGCTGTATTCATAGCCATGAGCCATCATCATCCGCACGCACGCCCCACCCTGCCCGTCGCCGGCGAGGATCACGCCCGCCTGACGATCGATCTTTCCGCGCTCGCCGACAACTGGCGGACCATGGCCCGCCGCTCGGGCGCGGCGCGCACGGCCGCGGTGCTGAAGGCCGACGCCTACGGCATCGGACTGGAGCCGGCGGCAAAAACCTTCCATCATGCCGGCGCGCGGGATTTCTTCGTCGCGACGCCCGCCGAAGGCGCGGCGCTTCGCGGCCTCCTGCCGGATGTGCGCATCTATGTGCTGTCCGGCATGTGGGCCGGCTCCGAGCGGCTGTTCTTCGACTTCGATCTCGTGCCGGTCATCGTCTCGGAGGAACAGCTCGTCGTCTTCATGGCGGCGATCGCCGAGGGCGGGGACCTGCCCTGCGTGCTGCATGTCGATACCGGCATGAACCGCCTCGGCCTCAGCGTCGAGGATGCGCTGGCGCTCGCCGAGGATGCCGCACGGCCGGCAAGCTTCGCGCCGATCATGCTGCTGAGCCACCTCGCCTGCGCCGACGATCCGGCCCATCCGCTCAACCGCCAGCAGCTCCAGCGCTTCCGCAGCGTCGTGAAAGCCTTCGACGATATCGACGCGACGCTTGCCAACTCGGCCGGCATCTTCCTCGGCGAGGACTATCATTTCACCCTCACCCGCCCCGGTATCGCGCTCTATGGCGGGGCGGCGGTCAACGGCGTCCCGAACCCGATGAAGCCGGTCGTCACCGCCGAGGCGCGCATCCTGCAGGTGCGCGAGGCCAAGGCCGGGGAGAGCGTCAGCTACGGCGCATCGACGGTGCTTGCCCGCGACACGCGCATCGCCGTCGCGGCCATCGGCTATGCGGACGGCTACATGCGCAGCCTCTCCGGCTCCGGCGTGCCGCTGCGCGCGACGGGTATTTCCGGAGCAAGCGGCGTGCTGCACGGCCGTACCGTGCCGCTGATCGGCCGCGTCACCATGGACCTTTCCCATTTCGACGTGACCGACCTGCCGCCCGGCAGCGTGCGCGCCGGCGACTTCATCGAGCTGTTCGGCCGCAACATGCCCATCGAGGACGTCGCGCGCGCCGGCGGCACCATCGACTACGAACTTCTGACCGGCCTCGGCCACCGCTACGAACGGCGCTACGAGGCCGCGAAAAAATAGGACACGTTCCTGTTTTGTGCTAATGGGCTTTCCAGTGATTCAGGAAAGCGATCTTCATGGCGAAAGCCCGCACCCAATTCGTCTGCCAGAACTGCGGCACTGCCCATTCCCGCTGGGTCGGGAAATGCGAGGGCTGCGGCGAGTGGAACACCGTCGTCGAGGAAGACCCGATGGGCGGCATCGGCTCCGGCCCCGGCAAGGTGCCGAAGAAAGGCCGGCCGGTTGCGCTGACGGCGCTGTCGGGCGAGATCGAGGAAGCCCCGCGCATCCATACCGGCATCGGTGAACTCGACCGGGCGACCGGCGGCGGCTTCGTGCGCGGCTCGGCGGTGCTGATCGGCGGCGATCCCGGCATCGGCAAGTCGACACTCCTGATGCAGGCCGCCGCCGCCCTCTCCCGAAGGGGGCATCGCATCATCTATGTCTCGGGCGAAGAGGCGGTGGCGCAGGTGCGCCTTCGCGCCCAGCGCCTGCAAGCCGCCGAGACCGACGTGCTGCTTGCCGCGGAGACCAATGTCGAGGACATCCTCGCCACCGTCGGCGAAGGCAAGCGGCCGGATCTCGTGATCATCGATTCGATCCAGACACTGTGGAGCGACACGGCCGAGGCCGCGCCGGGCACGGTGACGCAGGTGCGCACCGGCGTGCAGGCGATGATCCGCTTCGCCAAGCAGACGGGCGCGGCCATGGTGCTGGTCGGCCACGTCACCAAGGAGGGCCAGATCGCCGGCCCGCGCGTCGTCGAGCACATGGTCGATGCCGTACTCTATTTCGAGGGCGACCGCGGCCACCACTACCGCATCCTGCGCACGGTGAAGAACCGCTTCGGCCCGACCGACGAGATCGGCGTCTTCGAAATGTCCGACAAGGGCCTGCGCGAGGTCTCCAATCCCTCCGAACTCTTCCTTGGCGAACGCAATGCGAAATCGCCGGGCGCGGCCGTCTTCGCCGGCATGGAAGGCACCCGGCCGGTGCTCGTGGAAGTACAGGCGCTGGTCGCTCCCACCTCGCTCGGCACGCCGCGCCGCGCGGTCGTTGGCTGGGATTCGGCGCGGCTTTCGATGATTCTCGCGGTGCTGGAGGCCCATTGCGGCGTGCGGCTCGGCCAGCACGACGTTTACCTCAACATTGCCGGCGGCTATCGCATCTCGGAACCGGCGGCGGACCTTGCCGTCGCGTCCGCGCTCGTTTCCTCGCTTGCCGGACTTGCCCTTCCCGCCGATTGCGTCTATTTCGGCGAAGTCAGCCTGTCGGGCGCCATTCGCCCGGTTGCGCACACCGCCCAGCGCCTCAAGGAGGCCGAAAAGCTGGGTTTTTCGCAGGCCGTGTTGCCCGCCGGTTCCGCCGATCTGCCCAAGGGCGCAGGCGGCCGATGGAGCGAGATCGACAGCCTGCCGGATCTGGTGGCGCGCATTGCCGGATCGAAAAGCGCCCTGAAGCGGGAAGACGAGGACGTCTGACGCCCTCCGGCACGGACAAAGCCCTGTGGGAAACGGGACTTCATCTGTGCCGAACCGGGACGGCGGCGACGCCTTCCGCTAAGTTGGCCCCGCACGGGATATGGGGCCGGCGACATTTCGGGTTTGGAGTAGGACGAACATGCCCATCACAATTCTCGACGGTATCGTCATCGGTGTCGCGCTGTTTTCGGCGGTGCTGGCGATGGTGCGCGGTTTCTCGCGCGAAGTGCTTTCCGTCGCAAGCTGGGTGGGTGCTGCCGCAGCCGCCTACTTCCTCTATCCGGTGCTGCTGCCCTATGCGAAGGACTACACGACGAGCGACACGGTCGCGATGGTCGGCTCCGCCGCCGCCGTCTTCCTCGTCGCGCTCATCGTGATTTCCTTCATCACCATGCGCATCGCCGATTTCATCATCGACAGCCGCGTCGGCGCGCTCGACCGCACGCTCGGCTTCCTGTTCGGCGCGGCCCGCGGCATCCTGCTCGTCGTCGTCGCCATGCTGTTCTTCAACTGGCTGGTCGCCCCGCAGCAGCAGCCGACCTGGGTCACCACGGCCAAGTCCAAGCCGCTTCTCGACAATCTCGGCTCGCGCCTCGTGGCGCTGCTGCCGGAAGACGCCGACGCGACGATCCTCGACCGCCTGCGCGGCAAAGCCGGCGCGGGAGAAGGCGGCGCGACGGAGGACCCGGATGGCGCGAGCGGCGGCACGAACCAGGCTCCGGCCGAAGAAACGCCCGCCACCAACGGATAAATCGATCAGGGGAGCCGCCGCAGCCCGAAATGACCAAGGCAGGCTCCCCGATTTTTTGGTAGGATACGATATCAGCCACTGACGCTTCCGGGCCTCGGTGGCAAATGCTTTCGGCAAACCCCATATGGGCCCTGCCGGGCGCAGCGACGACCCGAGTAACCCGTGCAACCTCTTACGGTCCCGAGCAAAGGCTTGCAGCAATGAGCGATTTTGAGTTCCCCGGCCGCCACGACAACGATCTCGACGGCGATACGCTTCACGAGGAATGCGGCGTCTTCGGCATTCTCGGCCATCCGGAAGCCGCCACGCTGACGGCACTCGGCCTGCATGCGCTCCAGCATCGCGGCCAGGAGGCGGCGGGCATCGTCTCCTTCGACGGCAAGCAGTTCAACACCGAAAAGCACATGGGCCTCGTCGGCGACCACTATACGAACCCGGTGACGCTGGCGAAGCTTCCCGGCAACATGGCGATCGGCCACACGCGCTACTCCACCACCGGGGAAGTGGCGCTGCGCAACGTGCAGCCGCTCTTCGCCGAACTGGAGGTCGGCGGCATCGCCGTCGCCCATAACGGCAACTTCACCAACGGTCTGACGCTGCGCCGCCAGCTCATCGCCGGGGGCGCGATCTGTCAGTCGACCTCCGACACGGAAGTCGTGCTGCACCTCATCGCCCGCTCGCGCTACACCAACTCCACCGACCGCTTCATCGACGCCATCCGCCAGATGGAGGGCGGCTATTCGATGCTCGGCATCACCCGCACCAAGCTCATCGCCGCGCGCGACCCCACCGGCATCCGCCCGCTGGTCATGGGCGAGCTGGACGGCAAGCCGATCTTCGCATCCGAAACCTGCGCGCTCGACATCATCGGCGCCAAGTATGTCCGCGACGTCGAGAACGGCGAGATCGTCATCTGCGAACTCCAGCCGGACGGCTCCATCACCATCGAGGCGCGCAAGTCCGGCAATCCGCAGCCCGAACGCCTCTGCCTTTTCGAATATGTCTATTTCGCCCGTCCCGATTCGGTCGTCGGCGGCCGCAGCGTCTATGTGGCGCGCAAGAACATGGGCATGAACCTTGCCAAGGAACATCCGGTCGAAGGCGACGTGGTCGTGCCCGTGCCGGACGGCGGCACGCCCGCGGCGCTCGGCTATGCCCAGCAAAGCGGCATCCCCTTCGAATACGGCATCATCCGCAACCACTATGTCGGCCGCACCTTCATCGAGCCGACGCAGCAGATTCGCGCCTTCGGCGTGAAGCTGAAGCATTCGGCCAACCGCGCGATGATCGCCGGCAAGCGGGTGATCCTCGTCGACGATTCCATCGTGCGCGGCACAACGTCGCTGAAGATCGTGCAGATGATTCGCGAAGCCGGCGCCAGGGAAGTGCATCTGCGCGTCGCCAGCCCCATGATCTTCTACCCGGACTTCTACGGCATCGATACGCCGGACCGCGACAAGCTGCTCGCCAACCAGTACAACGACGTCAAGGCGATGGCGAAATATATCGGCGCGGATTCGCTGGAGTTCCTCTCCATCGACGGCCTGTACCGCGCCGTCGGCGGCGAGGATCGCAACCCGGCCCGCCCGCAGTTCACCGACCACTACTTCACCGGCGACTATCCGACGCGCCTCCTTGACAAGGAAGGCGAGACGATGGGACGGAAGGTCTCGGTTCTGGCAAGCAACGGATAATTGAAGACATCATGAGCATCGACCTGAAAGACCGCATCGCGCTGGTCACCGGCGCGTCGCGCGGCATCGGCTATTTCACCGCCCTGGAACTGGCGAAGGCCGGTGCGCATGTCATCGCCTGCGCGCGCACCGTCGGGGGGCTGGAAGAGCTGGACGATGCGATCAAGGAAATCGGTGGCAGCGCCACGCTGGTACCCTTCGACCTTGCCGACATGGCGGCCATCGACAAGCTCGGCGGCTCGATCTTCGAGCGCTGGGGCAAGCTCGACATCCTCGTCGCCAATGCCGGCGTGCTGGGCACGATCTCGCCCATCGGTCATGTCGAGGCGAAGGTGTTCGAGAAGGTCATGACGATCAACGTCACGGCGACCTGGCGTCTCATCCGCTCGGTCGAGCCGCTGCTGGCGCGTTCCGACGCCGGCCGCGCCGTCATCCTCTCCTCCAGCGCCGCACACAAGTGCAAGCCCTTCTGGGGTCCCTACTCCGCCTCCAAGGCGGCCGTCGAGGCGCTTGCCCGCACCTGGGCCGGCGAGACGCAGCGCACGGCGCTGCGCATCACCTCCTTCGATCCGGGCGCGACCCGTACCGCCATGCGCGCACAGGCCATTCCCGGCGAGGATCCTTCGACGGTGCAGCATCCTTCCGAGGTGGCGAAGGCGATCCTGCCGTTGGTTTCTCGCGACTATGCGGAAACGGGCAAGCTCTACGACATGCGTCAAGGGCGTCTGCTGGATTATCGCCTGCCGGAGTGAGGCGGGGGCCGACAGCCCCTCATCCGGCTGCCGCCACCTTCTCCCCGCAAGCGGGGAGGCGGGAGGGATGCCACGCCTTCTGCAAGCGTGACGTTTTTTGACTGGGAAAGAGAGCGCCGCATATTCCTTCTCCCCGCTTGCGGGGAGAAGGTGGCGGCAGGCGGATGAGGGGCAGCGCTACCGCCTACTCCCCGACCACCGTCGTCACCACCACCGACAATCCCGGTGCGAGATACTTCGCAAGGTCCTGCCCCTCGTCGATGGCGATGCGCACCGGAATGCGCTGGGCGACCTTGGTGAAATTACCGGTCGCGTTGTCCGGCCTGATGACGCTGAATTCCGAGCCGGCGGCCGGCGAGAAGCGTTCCACACGGCCGGTCAGCCTTGCGTGCTTCAATGCATCGACACTGACCTCGACCTTCTGCCCGGGCTTTATATAGGCAAGCTGCGTTTCCTTGAAATTGGCGATGACCCAGGTGTCGTGCGGCACGACGGCCATGAGCTGGGTGCCGGCGGCGACATACTGGCCGAGCTTCACGCCGACCTCCCCCACCACGCCGTCGCGCGGGGCGGTGATGACCGTGTTGGAAAGGTCGATCTTCGCAAGCTCCACCGAGGCCTGCGCACCCGCCACCGCCGCGCGAAGGGAATCGCGGCCGACGATGATGGTCTGCAGGTCCTGTTTCGACACTTCCAGGCTCGCCTCGGCCTGAGAGACCGACGCTTCCGCCTGGTCGAGCGCGGTGCGGCTCTGTTCGCGGTCGCTCTGGGTGGCGATGCCCTTGCCGGAAAGCTCCTCGATGCGGTTCCAGTTCTCCTCGGCCCGGCGGCGGGCCGCCTTGGCACTGGCAAGCGCCGCCTCACTGGCGCCGATGCGCGCCCGCGCCGCGTTTTCCTGCTGCTCGGAATTGGCGAGCGCCGCCGTCTGGCTGGCGAGCGTGGCCTTGGCCTGCTCGACCTTCTGGCGATAGATGCGGTCATCGAGGCGGGCGAGCACCTGCCCGGCCTTGACGGCCTCGTAGTCCTTCACCGGAACGTCCGTTATGTAGCCGGCGAGTTGCGGGCTGATCAGCGTCACGTAGCCGCGCACATAGGCATTGTCCGTGGTCTGGACATCGCTTGCAAAGGGCGGGAGCTGCCAGGCGTAGAGCACGGCGCCGATACCGGCGATGCCAAGGACGACGGCAAGGGTCGTGGCGGTGTTGCGGATATATTGCTTCATGTCGGTCAACCTTCGACGGCCGCCTGCCCCTCGACGGGTGCGGCGGCCTCCTTGATACGAATGTAAATCCAGTGAATGGCGAGCGCGGCGGCGGCAGCGACCGCCAGCAGCGCGATGACGAAGAACGCGTCGTTATGGGCAAGCACATTGGCCTCGCGCGTCACCTGCTGGCCGAGCAGCGCGACGCCCTCGGCCTTCAGTACGGCGGCGTCGGTAATGGTGCGGCCATAGGCGGCGGAAAGCTGCGAGACGCGCGCGGCGACCAGCGGATCGGTGAGCATCATCGCCTGCGCCAGAACATTCGAGTGGAACTTCTCGCGCAGCGTGATGAAGGAGCCGAACAGCGCCGAGCCGGCAAGGCCGCCGAGGCTCTGCGTCACCAGGAAGACGACGATGAAGCTGAGGATATATTGCGGTCCCTTCTTCAGCGCCATGGTGAAGCCGGCAGCGATGGCGGGCGGCAGGAACAGGCTGCCGCCGGCGGCGATCATCGCCTGGCTGAGATACATCTGCTCGGGACGCGTCAGGTTCGTCGCATGGCTGTCCAGGAACGCGCCGACACCGATCAGGAGCAGCGCGATCATGTGGATGCCCGGCTCGCGGCCCGGCTTCATGATGACCGCGCAAAGCAGGCCACCGGCAAGCGTGGCGAGCGCCACGACACCGTAAAGACGCGTGAGCTGGTCGTTCTGCAGCCCCATGATCTGGAAGAAGTTGCTGGCAACGGCCGTCTGCTCGGCCAGCATCAGCCGGAAGAGGACGAGGACGGCGGCAAAATGCAGGACCTCGCGGCTGAACAGCCAGCGCAGGTCGATCAGCGGCTTTTCCCGGTTGAGTTCCAGCACGGCCGCGACCGTCAGCGCGCCGATCATCACGACCAGCAGCTCGCCGATCCACTGGGCCTCCATCCACCAGTAGGTGCGGCCGGTGACGAGGATGACGGCGCCCGATCCGAAGCCGATGGCGATGAAGAGATAGCTGACGATGTCGAGCTTCTCGATGACCTTCGCGCGCGGTATCGGCGTCAGCGGCAGAAGATAGATCGCCGCGAAGGAGAGCATGGCGAGCGCCACTTCGAGATGGAGCAAGGCCCTTACCCCACCAAGCTCGATGAGCGCGGGGGAGATGAGGCGCGTCAATGGCGCGGCGAGGCCGATATTGGTCAAGGCCAGCGAGATGCCGACCGTCAGCTTGCGCGCCGGGGTGAAGGCCTCCAGCATGTAGAGGAAACCGAGCGAGGAGAGCGGCGCGGCGGCGATGCCGGCGAAGAAGCGCAGCACGATGGCGGAATGCAGGTCGGTGATGAAGATGTGCAGCACCGAGACGACGAGGAAGACGGCGATGCCGAGCTCGGCGAAATGGCGCAGGCCATACTGGTTGCGGATCTTGATGAGGGCGAGCGACAGCGAGGCATTCGGCGCCATATAGGCCGCCATCAGCCAGACGGCCTCCGCGCTCGTCGCGCCGAAGGGGCCTTGAAGCTGCGGGATGTTGGCGGCGACGAGGTTCATGCCGAAACCCTGCGTCATGGCGAGCAGGGTCGAGGCCGCCATGCAGGCGGCGGCGCGTCGCGGCGTTATGACGGGGGGAGCCGGCGGCGGGGCGGCCGGCTGCTGCGCCACCGGTTCCGCTGCATCCTCCTGCCCGCGCGTGTCGCTGGCGGGAACGGCGCTCATGCCTCGACGCTCTCCCGACAGCTCTGGGCGATGTTCTCCGCCATGACGGCGAAGACCTTGACGGTGGTGGACATATCGCCCGTCGGGATGCTCTTCAGAACGTCGGCGCGCAGCGAGCGGGCGAGATCGAGCACTTCCCTGGCGACCTTCGCGCCGTAGTCTGTCATGACGATCTGCTTGGCGCGGCGGTCGCCTTCCACGGCCTGACGCTCGATGAAGCCCTGCTTTTCCATGCCGTCGAGCAGGCGCACGAGCGTCGGCGTCTCGATATCGAGTTCTTCGGCAAGCTCACGCTGGTTGAGCTGCGCGCCGCGGCCGAGGATCAGCAGGGCGCGGGCGCGGGGCAGCGTCAGCCCCCTCTCCTTCACGCGCGCGTCGAACAGGGCGCGCATCTTGCGCTGGACGCGGGAGAGATCGTCGAGAAGGCGTTCGCGCGGGTCGGTCGTATTCATCTTGATAGTCCGAATATTATTAGCTTACTATCTATTTGCTTGCTAGTTAGTCGAACGACGCCAAAAAAGCAAGCCCCGCCCACGGGCTGTGGGCAGGGCTTTGGGAAAGCTCACAGGGATGTGATTGCGCGGACCTACTGGCCGTCGGGTTCCTCGGGGAACTCGCTGGTGGCCGGCGTCGCGGGCGCGGTCCAGCCGCCGTATTTGCGCTGCCAGGAACGGGCGCCGAACGGCAGGGTCGCCAGATAGGCGACGACCGTCACCACCATGGTCTCCCAGGTGAAGCTCATCAGCGTCGCGACATAGAGCACGACGAGCAGGATGGCGGGCAGGACGAGGTCGCGGCGGATACGGCTGCCCTCGGACTTGCCGGACCAGACCGGCAGGCGGCTCACCAGCAGGAAGCCGATCAGCACCGTATAGCCGGAGGCAAGGAAGCCGAAGAGCGGCCCCGGCGTGATGCCGAGGAAGCCCAGATAGACCGGCAGCAGCACCAGCATGGCGCCGGCCGGCGCCGGCACGCCGACGAAATATTCCGACTGCCACTGCGCCTTGGTCTCGCGCTCGGCCATGACATTGAAGCGCGCAAGGCGCAGGCCGGCGGCGATGGTGTAGATCAGCGCGGCGATCCAGCCGAAGGAGCGGGCCTGGTCGAGGATGAAGACATAGAGCACGAGCGCCGGCGCGACGCCGAAATTGACGATATCGGCAAGCGAGTCCATCTGGCCGCCGAACTTCGACGTCGCCTTCAGGAGGCGCGCGATGCGCCCGTCGATGCCGTCGAGGAAGGCGGCGAGCAGCACCATGCCGACGGCAAGCTCGTAGCGGTTCTCGAAGGCGAGCCGGATGCCGGTAAGGCCGGCGCAGATGGCCAGGACCGTGATGACATTGGGGATGATGATGCGCAGCGGAATCTCCCGCAGGCGCGGACCGCGGGCTTCGTCGTTCGGGCCATTCGGCTCATAGGGTGGAAACGGAGTGTCCATCGCTTTTCGCTTCGTTCGTTTCATCTGCGGTGGCTCGTCCAGCCTGGATGAGCCACCGTGGCGAAGGGTCAATCGCAGGCAGCGCTCAGCCGCGGCGGCTGACGACCGGCCCCTTGGCCGCGCCGAATTCCGCCAGCACCGTCTCGCCGGCAATCGCCGTCTGGCCGAGGCTGACGCGCGGCACGGCGCCTTCCGGCAGGAAGACGTCGAGGCGCGAGCCGAAACGGATGAGGCCGAAGCGCTCGCCGGCTTCCAGATGGTCGTTCATCGTCGACCAGCACAGGATGCGGCGGGCGACGAGACCGGCGATCTGCACGACGCCGATCGGGCCATGGGCGCTTTCGATGACGAGGCCGTTGCGCTCGTTCTCCTGGCTCGCCTTGTCGAGATCGGCATTGAGGAATTTTCCCGCGCGATAGGCGACGCGGGCGATGCGGCCGCGCATCGGCGCGCGGTTCACATGGCAGTTGAAGACATTCATGAAGACCGAGATGCGCAGCATCGGCTGGTCGCCAAGCTCCAGCTCGGCCGGCGGCGTCACCATGGCGATGGCCGAGACGCGACCATCGGCCGGCGAGATGACGAGATCGTCATCCTGCGGCGTCAGGCGCTCGGGATCGCGGAAGAAATAGGCGCACCAGGCCGTCAGGACGAAGCCGATCCACATCAGCGGCTCCCAGAGGAGACCCAGCAGCAGCGAGACGACGAAGAAGATCGCCACGAACTTCCAGCCCTCCCGATGAATCGGCACCAGGGTGCTGCGTACCGTATCGACCAAACTCATCTTCCGACATCTCCTGATGATTTCACGCCATCGACCTAGCGTGAAAAGCCCGCCGGGGCAATGCGGCGCGGTGGATAGAGCCCGGGCGCCGTGCCAGCGGAAGAGAGAAAACGGCGAACGTCCCCTCGCCCCACGGCATTGACAGCCCTAGCGTCGGAAGCTGACATTCAGCCTGAACGCAGGAGGCCGGTGCAATGTATGGCGCACAGGAAGAACAGCCCCTTCTCAGCGGCGCGGAACCGGTCCTCTACGTGACCGACTTTCCCGCTGCCCTCGCCTTCTACACGCGGAAGCTCGGCTTTGCCGTGGACATCACCTATGGCGACCCACCGTTCTACGGCATCGTGCAGCGGGACCGGGCGCGGCTCTGCCTGCGGCTCGTGGAAGGACCGGTCTTTGCGGGAGACGTGCGGGAGCGTGAAGAATTGCTGTCGGCATCGATCACGCTCGACAGCGCGGCGGCCATCGAGCGGCTTTTCCTTGACTATCAGGCGGCGGGCGTGCCCTTCCACCTGGCATTGACGACGCAGCCGTGGGGCGCGAGGAATGTCATCGTTCGCGATCCGGCCGGCAACCTCATCCTCTTTGCCGCCCCCGGCGACTGATCACTCGGCCGCCGGAACGCCGCGCGTCACGATTCCAAGGTCGTCGCTTTCGCGCACCTGCTTCAGCCGTTCCTCAGCCTGCACCGCCTCGCGCTGGCGGTTCCACATGGAGGCATAGAGGCCGTCGTCGCGCTGCATCAGTTCGCCATGCGTGCCGCGCTCGGCGATAACGCCGTCTTTCAGCACGATGATCTCATCCGCCGAGATGACCGTGGAGAGGCGGTGGGCGATGACCAGCGTCGTGCGATTCTTCGACACGACGTCGAGCGCCGCCTGGATTTCCTGCTCGGTGCGCGTGTCGAGCGCCGAGGTCGCCTCGTCGAGGATGAGGATCGGCGGGCTTTTCAGGATCGTTCGGGCGATGGCGACGCGTTGCTTCTCACCGCCGGAGAGTTTCAGGC
>Ga0209793_1001619_pt1 | contig 13394 bp, 13 predicted proteins | sample EBPBio122009_DNA_FD_185863 | JGI IMG/M metagenome (GOLD analysis project Ga0209793, IMG submission 185863) | Wastewater treatment Type I Accumulibacter community from EBPR Bioreactor in Madison, WI, USA - Reactor 1_2/2/2009_ DNA (SPAdes) (version 2) | ecosystem: Engineered > Bioreactor > EBPR >... | reverse complement strand
GCGCCCGTCATGGCGCGGGCAGCCGGATGCGCGCGGCAGGCGCGCCATCGTCCCCGCCAAAGTGAAGCAGTTTCCCGGGCTTGGAAACGGGCAAGCGCATGGAACGGCCCGCGATCCACATCAAAGGTGCGCCCGGAAACGAAACGGCCCCGGACGTCAGGCGCCGGGGCCGTTCCTCAATCTCGCCCAACCCTCATTGCGGGTCGGTCGCGCCCGCCTCCTTGGCGGCTTGCGTGGCCTTCTCGGCCTCCAGCTTGCGCCAGCGGCGGACATTCTGGTTGTGCTCGTCCAGCGTCTCCGCGAAGACGTGACCGCCCGTGCCGTCGGCGACGAAATAGAGGTCCGAGGTGCGGGACGGATTGGCGACCGCTTCCAGCGCCGCACGGCCCGGATTGGCGATCGGCGTCGGCGGCAGACCCTTGATGACGTAGGTGTTGTAGGGCGTCTGCTTTTCGAGGTCCGACTGGTAGATCGGCCGGTCGGCCGGCTTACCTTCGCCGCCGAAAATACCGTAGATGATCGTCGGGTCGGATTGCAGGCGCATGCCCTTTTCAAGCCGGTTGAGGAAGACCGAGGCGACGCGCGAGCGCTCATCCGCCCGGCCGGTTTCCTTCTCGACGATGGAGGCGAGCGTGACGAATTCCTCGCGCGTGGCGATCGGCAGGTTGTCGTCGCGGCGCTCCCAGATCTGGTCGATCAGCGACTTCTGCGCATCCAGCATCTGGTGCAGGATGTCGGCGCGCTTGGTGCCGCGCGAGAACTTGTAGGTATCGGTCATCAGCGAACCTTCGACCGGCAGTTCCTGCGGCAAGTCGCCTTCCAGAACCGGATCTTCCGCAAGGCGCTTGAACACCTGCTTGACCGTCAGCCCCTCCGGCACGGAAACGCTGTAGAGGATCGACTTGCCGGATTTCAGCAGTTCGACGATCTCGCGCATCGAGGCACCGGCCTTGATCTCGTATTCGCCGGCCTTCAGCGTCTCGCCGTCGAGATAGATGCGCGAGAGCACGCGGAACACGCGGCCGTCGGTGATGATATTGTTGCGCTCGAGGTTGGCGGCGATCTCGTTGGTGCCGGCCCCGCCGCGAACGATGAAGTTCGTGTTGGCGGTCAGCGGCCCCTGCTCCTCGTAGCTCTTCACGCCGTAATAGAAGATGGCGACGCCGACGATGGTGGCGAACACCACCACCGTCATGACGAAATTCAGGAAGATGACGACCTGGCTACGGGCCTTGCGCGAACGGCGGCGGCTCGGCGGCTCGGGCACCTGTTCGGGGCGCAGGGCTTCCTTGGCGGATTTGGGGATGATGCGCGGCTGGCCGGTGGCCTCGCCGCGACCGAACTGCATCTCGCCGGAATCGTTCGTGTCGCTCACGGACTGTCCTCATGGGTTTGGGCATTGCTCGACGTCTTCCAGCAGAGCAATACGGCAAAAGCGGGATCAAGCCGCTCTTCACATTCGGGTGTGGGCACGCCGGGACATCACGTCCCGGCCGGGATCAGGCTTCGTAGCGCTTCAGCACCAGCGAGGCATTCGTTCCGCCGAAGCCGAACGAGTTGGACAGCGCCACGTTGATCTCGCGCTTGCGGGCCTTGTGGGGCACCAGGTCGATCTTCGTCTCGACGTCGGGATTGTCGAGGTTCAGCGTCGGCGGCGCGATGTTGTCGCGGATCGCGAGCGTCGCGAAGATCGCCTCGACCGCACCGGCGGCACCCAGAAGGTGGCCGATGGCCGACTTGGTGGAAGACATGGAAACGCGGGAGGCGGCATCGCCGACCAGACGCTCGACAGCGCCGAGCTCGATCGTGTCGGCCATGGTGGAAGTGCCGTGCGCGTTGATGTAGTCGACTTCGCTCGCCGGGATGCCGGCGCGCTTCAGCGCCATGGTCATGCAGCGGAACGCGCCGTCGCCGTCCTCGGACGGTGCGGTGATGTGATAGGCGTCGCCCGAAAGACCGTAGCCGACGACTTCGGCGTAGATTTTCGCGCCGCGCGCCTTGGCGTGTTCCAGCTCTTCCAGGATGACAATGCCGGCGCCCTCGCCCATGACGAAGCCGTCACGGTCGCGGTCATAGGGACGCGAAGCCGCTGTCGGGTCGTCGTTGCGTTCGGTCGACAGCGCCTTGCAGGCGGCGAAGCCCGCAAGAGCGATGCGGCAGATCGGCGATTCGGCGCCGCCGGCCACCATGACATCGGCATCGCCGAGCGCGATCAGGCGGCTGGCATCGCCAATGGCGTGCGCGCCGGTCGAGCAGGCGGTGACGACGGAATGGTTCGGGCCGCGCAGCTTGTGCCGGATGGAAACATGGCCGGACGCGAGATTGATCAGGCGGCCGGGGATGAAGAAGGGCGAAACGCGGCGGGGACCCTTGTCGCGCAGCGTATAGCCACCCTCGACGATGCCTTCGAGACCGCCGATGCCGGAGCCGATGAGCACGCCGGTCGCGATCTGGTCTTCGTCGGTCTTGGGATGCCAGCCGGCGTCGGCGAGCGCCATGTCGGCGGCGGCCATCGCATAGACGATGAACGGATCGACCTTGCGCTGTTCCTTGGGTTCCATCCACTGGTCGGCATTGTAGGTGCCGTCGGAACCGTCACCGAGGGGAATGGAGCAGGCGATCTTGGCGGGGAGGTCTTCGACCTCGAAGGCGGTGACCCTGGCGGCGCCGCTGCGGCCTTCGAGAAGCCGGCTCCAAGTCACTTCGGTGCCACAGCCAAGCGGGGATACCATGCCGGTACCCGTGATAACGACACGCCTCATCGTCCGTGATCCACCCTTTGTATTCGTATCCGTTGCCTCAAGCAGAGGTGCGGCCTCCGGACGGAGACCGGGACGGGCCGCCCGAAAGCGGCCCGCCGGAAATCAGATCAGGCCTGGGCCTTCTCGATGAATTTGACGGCGTCGCCGACCGTCAGGATCGAGTCGGCGGCATCGTCCGGGATCTCGACGCCGAATTCTTCTTCGAACGCCATGACCAGTTCGACGGTGTCGAGCGAGTCCGCGCCAAGGTCATCGATGAAGCTTGCGCCTTCGCTGACCTTTTCGGCGTCAACGCCCAGATGATCAATGACAATTTTCTTTACGCGTTCTGCTACGTCGCTCATGTCGGATTCCTCGACCTTCGTTTTTTTGATCGGCGCCTTCACGGCACCGGACACTCAACACGCCCGATGTGCCTCAAGAACACATCCGGCAATCCCTTCAACCGGCAATGCGGGATCGACGATCCTTTTGCGTATCGCCCGATCACTCAGGCTTTTGCCGGTCGACTGCTGGCAGTCATGGCCCGATTAACACGGTTTATGCCTGCCGCAAAGCCTGAAAATGGCGGGCGCGCCAGCGGTCAACATGCAATTTATGCTGCTTCGCCGGGCGCTTGGGCCAGTCTCAGATCATCGCCATGCCGCCGTTCACATGCAGCGTCTGGCCGGTCATGTAGGACGCTTCCGACGAGGCGAGGTAAGCGACGGCCGACGCGACTTCCGCGCCGGTGCCCATGCGCTTCATCGGGATGGCCCCCATGATCGCTTCCTTCTGCTTGTCGTTCAGCTTGCCGGTCATCGCGCTTTCGATGAAGCCCGGGGCCACGCAGTTGACCGTGACGTTGCGGGTCGCGATCTCCTGGGCCAGCGACTTGGTGAAGCCGATCATGCCGGCCTTGGAGGCGCAGTAGTTCGCCTGGCCCGGATTTCCGGTGACGCCGACGACGGAGGTGATGTTGATGATGCGGCCGTAGCGGCGGCGCATCATGGGATGGGTCAGCTCGCGCGTCAGGCGGAAGACGGCCGTCAGGTTCACTTCGAGGACGGCATCCCAGTCCTCGTCGCTCATGCGCACGAACAGGCCGTCCTTGGTGATGCCGGCATTGTTGACGAGGATGTCGACGCCGCCGAGTTCGGCTTCCGCCTTCTCGCCGAGCGCCTTGACTTCGGCGCGGTCTGAAAGGTTTGCCGGGAAGATGTGGACGCGTTCGCCGAGGTCGTTGGCGAGGGTCTCCAGCTTCTCGACGCGGGTGCCGTGCAGGCCGACGAGCGCTCCTTGAGCGTGGAGAACGCGGGCGATCTCTTCGCCGATGCCGCCGGATGCGCCGGTAACGAGAGCCTTGCGGCCGGTAAGATCAAGCATGGTTCCGTTCCTTTAAAGAGAGATCAGCCGATGAGCGCTGCGAGCGCGCTGTCGATATCGGCGGGGGTGTTGATGGCGATGCCGGTGACGGACTTGTCGATGCGGCGCGCAAGGCCGGTCAGCACCTTGCCGGAGCCGACCTCATAGAGCGTCGTCACATCGTTCTTGCCGAACCACTCGACCGTCTCGCGCCAGCGGACCTGGCCCGTGACCTGCTCGACGAGGAGCTTGACGATCTCCTGCGGATCGCTGACCGGGGCGGCGCGCACATTGGCGACAACAGGCACGACCGGGGCCTTGGCCGCAACAGCGGCGAGCGCCTCGCGCATGGCATCGGCGGCCGGCGCCATCAGGGCGGAGTGGAAGGGGGCGGAGACGGAGAGCATCAGCGCGCGCTTGGCGCCCTTCTCCGTCGCGAGCCGGGCCGCGACTTCCACGGCCGGCTTGGAGCCGGAGATGACGAGCTGGCCGCCGCCATTGTCGTTGGCGATCTGGCAGGAGCCGCCGGTGGAGGCTTCCTTGCAGATGGCTTCGACGTCGGACTGCTCAAGGCCGATGATGGCGGCCATGGCACCCTCGCCGACTGGAACGGCCGACTGCATAGCATTGCCGCGGATGCGCAGGAGGCGCGCGGTATCGGCGAGCGTAAAGGTGCCGGCGGCACAGAGGGCCGAATATTCGCCGAGCGAATGGCCGGCGACGTAGGAGACCTGATCCTTCAGCGACAGGCCGCGCGCTTCCAGAACACGCATGACGGCGATGGAGACGGCCATCAGCGCCGGCTGCGCATTGGCGGTCAGCGTCAGCGTTTCCTCGGGCCCTTCGAACATGATGGTGGAAAGCTTCTGGCCGAGGGCCTCGTCGACTTCCGCGAAAACGGCGCGCGCCTCGGGGAAGGCATCGGCGAGATCCTTGCCCATGCCGACGGCCTGGCTGCCCTGGCCGGGGAAGGTGAATGCTACGCTCATAGGGGTTTCTCCCGTCTCATGTTTCCTTTTCCATTCACATTCCGGCCTCGCAAGTCAAGGCATGCGGGCATTCTCGCCCCGTCCCGCCCCATGCTTTCCAAGGCCTTCGCACAGGCAAACGCGGTTTTGGGCCTTGCACTTCGTCAGGACCGGCCTACATTCGCGCCGTTTTCCCAAGACAGGATTCTCCTCCCATGAAATATAATCCGCTCGGCCGGACCGGCATCAGCGTGTCCGAGATTTGCCTCGGCACGATGACCTGGGGCTCGCAGAACAGCGAGCAGGAAGCCCACGACCAGCTAGACTACGCCTTCTCCCAGGGCGTCAACTTCATCGATACAGCCGAACTTTATCCGACCACGCCGCTCTCCCCCGAAACGTATGGCGACACCGAACGTTTCGTCGGCTCGTGGATGCAGGCGCGCGGCAATCGCGACAAGGTCATCCTCGCCTCCAAGGTCGCCGGCCCCGGCCGTCCCTATATCCGCGGCGGCGCGCCGATGAGCCGTGCGGGCATCCTCGAAGCCATCGACGACAGCCTTGCGCGCCTCAAGACCGATTACCTCGATCTCTACCAGCTCCACTGGCCGAACCGCGGCCACTATCATTTCCGCAATGCCTGGGGTTACGACCCGTCGAAGCAGGACCGCGAGAAGGTGGCGGCCGAACTACTGGAAGCGCTGGAAACGGTCGGCGACCTCGTGAAGGCCGGCAAGGTGCGCGCGCTCGGCCTTTCCAACGAGACCGCCTGGGGCACGATGCAGATGCTCAAGCACGCCGAGGACAAGGGCCTGCCGCGCGTCGCCTCCATCCAGAACGAGTACAACCTGCTCTACCGGACTTACGACCTCGACCTCGCGGAACTGTCGCATCATGAAGAGGTAGGGCTGCTGGCCTATTCGCCGCTCGCCGCGGGGCTTCTGACCGGCAAGTATCTCGACGGCGCACGGCCGGAAGGCTCGCGCCTGACCAAGAACGGCGATCTCGGCGGCCGCTACCAGCCGCTGCAGGAGCCGGCGGTGCGCGCCTATGTGGAGCTTGCGAAGGAAAACGGCATCGACCCGGCGCAGATGGCCCTCGCCTTCTGCCTGACGCGGCCCTTCATGGCCTCCGTCATCATCGGCGCAACGTCGATGGAGCAATTGAAGACGGATATCGGCGCGGCGGACCTGACGCTTTCAGTCGATGTAATGAACGGCATCCGCCGCATTCACCGGCTCTATCCGGCGCCGATGTAAAAAAAGAGAAGACGGGGCGGCCGAAATCGGCCGCCCGGTTCAGGTTATCAATGGACGGGCTTGGGTTCCTGCGTTTCCGGCAGCAGCCAGTTCAGGAAGACCGCGCTGAGGCCACCGGTCGCAACGCCCGATTCCAGCACGCTCTTCAGGAAATTCGGCATGTGCGAGACGAATTCCGGCACCTGCGACACGCCGAGGCCGAGCGCCAGCGAAATCGAGATGATCAGCAGCGCACGACGGTCGAGCTGAAGGCCGGCGAGAATGTTGATGCCCGAGGCGGCGACCGCGCCGAACATAACGATGACCGCACCGCCCAGAACCGGCTCCGGAACCGCCTGAATGACGCCGGCGATCGTCGGGAAGAGGCCGAGCAGCACCAGCACGGCGGCGATATAGACGCCGACATGGCGGCTGGCGACGCCGGTGAGCTGGATGATGCCGTTGTTCTGCGCGAAGACCGAGCTCGGGAAGGTGTTGAAGATACCGGCAAGCAGCGAGTTCACGCCGTTGACGAGCACGCCGCCCTTCACGCGCTCCATCCAGACCGGGCCTTCGACAGGCTCATTCGAGATCTTGCTGGTGGCGGTGATGTCGCCGATCGCTTCGAGCGAGGTCACGAGATAGATGACGACCATGGGCGCGAAAAGCGCCCAGGAGAAATCCAGCCCGAAATGCAGCGGCGTCGGCACCTCGAACCAGGCGGCCTGGTGGACGCCGGCAAAATCGAGACGGCCGAGCGCGGCGGCAAGCGCGTAGCCGGCGCCGAGCGCGATGATGATGGCGGCGCTGCGCACCCAGACGACCGGAATGCGGTTCAGCACGATGATCAGGCCCAGCACGGTGCCCGACAGAAGCAAGTTCTCGCCATTGGCGAAGGTGCCCGACTGCATGGCGCCGAAACCGCCGCCCATGCTGATGAGGCCGACCTTGATGAGCGTGAGGCCGATCATCAGCACGACGATGCCGGTGACGAGCGGCGTGATGAGCTTCTTGACGAAGGGCAGGACGCGCGAAAGCCCCATCTCGATGAAGGAGCCGGCGATGACCACGCCGAAGATCGCCGCCATGACGGCCTCGACGGGCGTGCCCTGCTTGACCATGAGCACGCCGCCGGCGATCAGCGGGCCGACAAAGTTGAAGCTGGTGCCCTGGACAATCAGCAGGCCCGCGCCGAGCGGACCGAAGCGGCGGCACTGCACGAAGGTCGCGATGCCGGAGATGACCAGCGACATCGAGACGATCATGTTGGTGTCGCGCGCGGAGACACCGAGGGCCTGGCAGATCAGGAGGCCAGGCGTGACGATCGGCACGATGATGGCGAGCAGATGCTGGATGGCGGCAAGGAGCGCGATCACCGGCTTCGGCTTGTCCTCCAGCGCGAAGACCAGGTCGTCTACCGGCGCCGATGGCGCTTCCGGATGAGTATAGGCGTTCACGAGCGGCCCTCCCATCGATTTGCAGTTTCTTTGCACGCGATCGTGCGATCTCGTGCCTCGGCACGATGGTCGTGGTGCGCCATGGCTTCTCCTCCCGGCAATTTGGAATTTCCCGAAGCCTCCAGCTCGGGCACGGGAAACTAACCGAGTTGGCCGAGGAGGAAATCTCCCCCGTTTCCTGAAAGAGTTTCATGCGTTCCAAGGGAGAACCCGAAAAAAGAAACCCGCCGTCTCCGGCGGGTTTCCCTTCTGCCCCATGCGGGTGGCGTTACGGCGTTGTCGTCGTCGCGCCGCCGCCCTCTGCGGGCTGCTGCACGGTACCCGGCTGGCTTTCCAGCGGCTTCATGTCGCCGGCTGCGCCGCCCGACTGACCATCGTTCGCCGCACCACCGGCCGGCGCGCCGTTCTGCGTGCCGATGGCCGAGGTGTTGGCGTTCGGGTCGACGCCGTCGCCCGGGGTTCCGCTGCCGACGAAATAGAAGATGCCCACCGCAATGAGCACGGCGGCGATCACGGCCACGGCCCATGTGCCCGTGCCGCCGCCCTGGCTGATGACCGTCGGGCCGCGGTCTTCCAGCGGGAGCGTCATGCGGTCCTCCAGGCGATCTTCCGGGGGACGATTGACAAGGTTGGGGTCCTGCATGTCTCTCACTCCATCTTGTTGGATCGACGGAAAAACGCAGCGCATCCCGATTGGTTCCCGCCCTGTCCCGCGATGGGGCAGGCGCATTTGCGGCACGGGCCTTGCTTTCCCGCGAAAAATGCGTATAAGCGCGCTGTTCAAAACACCCGGGTCACCGGCTGGTGGCTGAACGGAGGGCCGGCAAATCGCAAGATCTGCCGTTTGGGGCCAAGGGCTCCGGCCTCCCGTGTCTCCGCTCTCGACCGTCTGGATTAACGCTTTTCTTGCTTCGGGCCTATGGCCCCTGAGAACTGTCGTTGAGGCTTGGCGCCGGTTTCGGGTGTAGTTAAAACGCAAGAAAGGCAAAGCCACATGGCTCTTTACGAACATGTATTCCTGGCCCGCCAGGACGTGTCCGCCCAGCAGGTCGACGCTCTCGTCGAACAGTACAAGGGTGTGATCGAATCCTTCGGCGGCAAGGTCGGCCGGGTTGAGAACTGGGGCCTCAAGTCCCTCACCTACCGCATCAAGAAGAACCGCAAGGCGCATTACGCGCTGATGGACATCGACGCTCCGGCCGCCGCCATCCACGAGATGGAACGCCAGATGCGCATCAGCGAAGACGTTCTTCGCTACATGACCGTCGCCGTGGAAGCCCACGAAGAAGGCCCGTCGGCCATGATGCAGAAGCGTGACCGCGACGACCGTCCGCGCCGTGATGGCGACGACCGTGGCCCGCGCCGCGACTTCGGCGACCGTCCGCGCCGCGACTTCGGCGACCGCCCGCCGCGTGGCGACCGTCCGGCCCGCGAAGACCGCGCATAATCGAAGCTGAAGGAGATTAAGACTATGGCTGATGTTTCTTCCGCTCCGGCACGCCGTCCGTTCCACCGCCGTCGCAAGACCTGCCCCTTCTCGGGCGCAAACGCTCCGAAGATCGACTACAAGGACGTTCGTCTTCTTTCGCGCTACATTTCCGAGCGCGGCAAGATCGTTCCGTCCCGCATCACGGCCGTTTCCCAGAAGAAGCAGCGCGAACTGGCCAAGGCCATCAAGCGCGCCCGCTTCCTCGGCCTGCTGCCCTACGTTGTAGCGTAATCACGCTGACCCTGCGGCCTGACTCGACGTCGGGCCGGCACATGACTCAAGGGGAAGACGGCTTGCCGCCTTCCCCATCTCCCTTCCGCGTTGGGCGCGGATCGGAACCGCCGGCTTCCCGAAGCCAAAACCCATGTTGGGGAAACGTTCCTGAATCGCTTTGTCAGGAAATTCCTCTAACTGTCTGACCGGACAGGACAGCGAAACGTGAAGACCCTGACGCCATCCTCGATTGCGACTGGCCTCGTTGCCGGTGTGACCGCCGCTCTGCTTTCGCTGAGCGCGAACACGCAGTCGTCGCTTGCGATCGTGCTTTACGCCGCGTCCGCCCTTCCCATCCTGATCGCCGGCCTCGGCTGGGGCAATGCCAGCGCCTTCATCGCCGTCGTCGCCGGCGGCCTGACCGCGTCGGCGCTCGTCTCCTCGCATTTCGCCGCGCTGATCGTCCTCATCACGCTGATCCCCGCCGGCTGGCTGAGCAACCTTGCCAACCTTGCGCGCCCCGCCTCCGAACTCGGCGGGCCGGACAATGCGCTCGCCTGGTATCCGCTGTCCAACATCCTCGCGCACCTTGCCGTCATGGTGACGCTCGGCATGATCGCCGTCGGCGCGATCGTCGGCTACAACAGCGACATGGCCAGCAAGCTCGTCGACATCGTCATCGAGACGCTGAAGGCGCAGGAGCCGCTTTACAATCCCGATGCCGCCGCCATCGCGCAGTTGAAGTCCATCTTCTCGCTGGCGCTGCCGCTGGTGCAGGGCGCGCTGTGGGTGTTCCTGCTGTTCGCGGCCTATTACGTCGCGACATTCATCGTCCGCGCCTCGGGCAAGGGCCTGCGCCCGCGCGAGGACATGCCATCCACGCTGCGCATGCACCGAAATGCCATCTTCCCCTTCCTCGCCGGTCTCGTCCTCGCCTTCACGGGCGGCGTTCCGGCGATCATCGGCGCGCTCGCCTGCGGCACCTTCGGGGCCGGCTTCGTGCTCGCCGGCTTCGCGAGCCTGCATTTCAGGACGCGCGGCAAGCCGTGGCGGGTCGTTGCCCTGTGGTTCGCCTATGTTTCGGTATTGCTCTTCACGATACCGATCTTCGCCATCCTTCTCCTCGGCCTGATGGACACGCGGCGCACCATAGCGCTGACGCCCACCACGCCGGCGGAAAAGAAACACCAGAATATCTGAACTGAAAGAAAGGAACTCGAAAATGGACGTCATTCTTCTCGAACGCATCGCAAAGCTCGGCCAGATGGGCGAAACCGTAAAGGTTCGCGACGGCTTTGCCCGTAACTACCTGCTGCCGCTCGGCAAGGCGCTGCGCGCCAACGAAGCCAACAAGAAGCGCTTCGAATCCGAGCGTGCGACGCTCGAAGCCCGTAACCTCGAGCGCAAGTCGGAAGCCCAGGGCGTTGCCGAAAAGCTCGACGGCAAGACCTTCGTCATCGTCCGCTCCGCCGGCGAAACCGGCCAGCTCTACGGCTCGGTCGCTGCCCGCGACATCCTCGAGGCGCTCTCGGCAGAAGGCTTCAACGTCGGCCGCAACCAGGTCGAACTCAACACCCCGATCAAGGCGATCGGCCTGCACAAGGTCGTCCTGCACCTGCACGCCGAAGTCGAGATCTCGATCGAAGTCAACGTTGCCCGTTCGGCCGACGAAGCCGAGCGCCAGGCAAAGGGCGAGAGCCTGACCTCGGCCGACGCCATCTACGGCGTTGACGAAGACGCGCTGAAGCCGGGCGATTTCTTCGACCCGGAAGCCGACCTCGACGGCGAAGAAGCCTGATATCTGCGACGGGCCGGCTCTGCCGGCCCGTTTGCTTTCGGGGGGCCAAAAAGCACGGGTTGAAATCCCGGATTTCGCATCAATATTTATACTTCGTTAGACTGGATTGGCGGTCGGGCCGCTTCCCAGGCCGGTTTCCGACCCAGACCCGTTCCGCCAGATTTTTAAGCGCGACGGAGTTTAGCGAATGAAATTCATTGTTCAGGCTCTCGTTTCCCGCCTCGTCGAGACCGGAAATCTGAAAATCACCTATCCGGACGGAAGCTGCCAGGCCTTCGGCGACGGCACAGGAAGTCCCGTCCATCTGCGCATCAACACGAAGAAGGCCCTGCGGGGCCTTGCGCTCGATCCCGCCTATTATCTCGGCCACTATTACGGTACCGGGGATATCGATCTCATCGAAGGCGACATGTATAGCTTCCTGAAAGCCATCTTCACCGGCAGTCCCGATTTCAAATACTACGACACCGGTTGGAACCGCCTTCTCGACCGGCTGCGCTATCTCTTCCGATGGGTGCGGGAAAAGAACAGCGTGGTGCGCGCGCGCCGGAACGTACAGCACCACTACGACCTGACGGGCGAACTCTACGATCTCTTCCTCGACCGGGACCGGCAATATTCCTGCGCCTATTTCCAGCGGCCGGACCAATCGCTGGACGACGCGCAGCTTGCCAAGAAGCGCCACATCGCCGCCAAGCTCAACATCAACCGGCCCGGCCAGAGCGTACTCGATATCGGTAGCGGCTGGGGCGGCATGGCGCTCTACCTTGCCCGCCAGCTCGGCGCGAAGGTGACGGGCGTCACCCTTTCCGACGAGCAGCACGCGCTCTCCGTGAAGCGGGCGAGCGAGGCGGGGTTATCGGAGGCGGTGACATTCCTGCTTCAGGACTATCGCAACACGCAGGGCCCGTTCGACCGCATCGTCTCCGTCGGCATGTTCGAGCATGTCGGCCGGCCGAACTACCTTACCTTCTTCCGCAAGAGCGCTTCGCTTCTGAAGCAGGACGGCGTGATGCTGCTGCACACGATCGGCCGCACGGACAGGCCCTCCGCCAACAACCCGTTCATCGAGAAATACATCTTCCCCGGCGGCTATATCCCCGCCCTTTCGGAGGTGATGCAGGCGGTGGAGAAGAGCGGGCTTGCGGTGACGGATGTGGAGATCCTGCGCCTCCACTATGCCGAGACGCTGCGCCACTGGCGCGAACGCTTCATGGCGCGGCGCGAAGAAGCCCGAGCACTCTACGACGAGAAGTTCTGCCGCATCTGGGAGTTCTACCTTGCCGCCTCCGAAAGCGCCTTCCGCTGGCAGAACCTCGTCGTCTTCCAGATCCAGCTTTCGCACGACCAGCAGGCGATGCCGCTGACGCGCGACTATATCGGCCGCGGCGAGGACTGCCTGCTTTCGCACGAAGGCAGCCCGAAGGCGGAGCCACGCGGCGCGCGGCAGTATCCGCGGGAGGCCTCGCGCTGAGATTCGGAGCGGGAGTCAACCGAAACCGGAGAGGCCCGGCGCAATCCTGGCTTGCCGTGTCCCGGCCGCCTGTGGAAAAGTCTAAGACCGGGCCTAAAGCATGGGACGAGTCGGAACCGCTTGACCCTCGGCGGCAAAGCAACCAAACCCACCGGGCTTCAGGAAACAGGACGGGAGATTCGGGACGATGAACGATGCCGTGCGCAAGCTCAGCCAGGCCGGTCGCGAGAATGCGGAGCTGCACCACCGCGAGGCACCGAACAACATCGAGGCCGAACAGGCGCTGCTCGGCGCCATCATCCTCAACAACGACGCCTATTACCGCGTCTCGGACTTCCTGAAGCCGATCCATTTCCATGAGCCGCTGCACCGCAAGATCTACGAGATCGCCGGCGACATGATCCGCATGGGCAAGATCGCAACGACGATCACGATGAAGACGCATCTGCCGGCGGATGTGAAGGTCGGCGAGCAGACGGTGTCGCAGTATCTCGCCGCGCTTGTCGGCGGTGCCGTGACGATCATCAACGCGGAAGACTATGGCCGCGCGATCTATGACCTGGCGCTGCGCCGCTCGCTGATCAATATCGGCGAGGACATGGTGAATATCGCCTATGACGCGCCGCTCGACATGCCGCCGCAAACGCAGAT
>Ga0209793_1001618_pt1 | contig 13394 bp, 11 predicted proteins | sample EBPBio122009_DNA_FD_185863 | JGI IMG/M metagenome (GOLD analysis project Ga0209793, IMG submission 185863) | Wastewater treatment Type I Accumulibacter community from EBPR Bioreactor in Madison, WI, USA - Reactor 1_2/2/2009_ DNA (SPAdes) (version 2) | ecosystem: Engineered > Bioreactor > EBPR >... | reverse complement strand
TGCACAACCCGCACAGGATGCAGCGCAGGTAGTTGATCTGGTACACCCGGCCGTACCGCTCACCAGGGCTGAACCGCTCCTCCTCGGTGTTGTCGGCGCCCTCGACGTAGATCGCGTCCGCCGGGCAGGCCCAGGCGCACAGCTCGCAGCCGACGCACTTCTCCAGGCCGTCCGGCCAGCGGTTGAGCTGATGGCGGCCGTGGAAGCGGGGCGCGGTGACCTTCTCCTTGCCCGGTTCCGGGTAGCCCTGGGTGAAGGTCTTGCGGAAGATGGTGCGGAAGGTCACACCGAAGCCCGCCCACGGGTCCAAGATGCCCATCACGCCTCCTTCTGGGTCGAGTCGTCTTCGGTGGAGGCGACCACGCCGGCCAGCTCGGGCAGTACCTGCCCGGGCATCGGCGGAACCGGGTAGCCACCCGCGAAGGCGTCGAACGGCTCGTCGGCGTCCTCCGGTTCCGGCGGTTTCTTGTCGCCGACGAAGAGCAGCGCCACCATGATCAACAGCAGTGCCACGGCTATCCCGACGGTGACCGTCCACAGCAGATCGCTCATGCCCTCCTGCTGCACCTTGCGGATCACCGAGATCATCACGATCCAGCCCAGTGAGATCGGGATCAGGACCTTCCAGCCCAGGCTCATGAACTGGTCGTAGCGGAACCGCGGCAGCGTTCCACGCAGCCAGACGAACAGCGAGATGAACAGCTGCACCTTGATCACGAACCAGACCGGCCCGAGCCACGGGTTGTTCAGGAACTCGACCTGGTTCAGCGGCCACGGCGGCAGGTAGCCGCCCACGAACAGCGTGGTGGCGATCGCCGAGACGGTGGCCATGTTGATGTACTCGGCCAGGAAGTAGATCGCGTAGCGGAAGCCGGAGTACTCGGTGATGTAGCCCGACACCAGCTCGGATTCGGCCTCCGGGAGGTCGAAGGGCGCTCGGTTGGTCTCGCCCACCATCGAGATCACGTAGATCAGGAAGCTCGGGATCAGCGTGACGAACAGCCAGTTCGGCATGCCCCAGGCGTCGAACCCGAAGGGCATCAGCGGCACCCGCTGCGCCTCGACGATCTCCGCGGTCGACATCGAGCCGGCGTAGAGGAAGACCGCCACCAGCGACAGCCCCATCGCGATCTCGTAGCTGATCATCTGCGCGGACGAGCGCAACGCACCCAGCAGCGAGTACGGCGAGTTGGAGGCCCAGCCGGCCAGCACGAAGCCGTAGATCGCCACCGACGAGACCGCCAGGAAGACCAGCACGCCGATGTCGAGCTCGGCCAGCTGCAGCCGGGTGGTCACCCCGAAGATCTCCACCTCGCCGCCGAAGGGCATCACGGCCCAGGCGGTGAAGGCGGCGGTGCCGGCGATCAGCGGCGCGATGGTGAACAGCGCCCGGTCCACCATGTGGGGCATGAAGTCTTCCTTGATCAGGAGCTTCATGCCGTCGGCGAGCGCCTGGGCGAGGCCGAACGGGCCGTTCAGGATCGGGCCGAGACGGTGCTGCATCTTGGCCACCAGCCGGCGCTCGTACCAGACGTTGAAGATCGTCCAGACCAGTAGCACGACGAACAGGACGACGACCTTGATCAGGACCAGCCACCACGGATCGTTCATCAGGCGACACCTCCCCGGTCGAGCTGGACGGCGTCGCCGGCCAGCACCCCGTACTCGCCCAGGGACATCCCGGGCGCGTTGGTGGGCACCCAGACCGTGCCGTCCACCATGTCTGCGGCCACCTCCAGCGGCAGCGAGAAACTGCCCGCGGCGGTGGTCACCGTCACCAGGTCACCCTCGGCGAGGCCGGCAGCCGTCGCGACAGTGGGGCTGACCCGCGCGACCGCCGGCTTGGCGGTGGCGGCCAGGGCCTCCTCGTAGTCCATGCCGCGGCCGCCGTCCAGCATCTCGCGCCAGGTCGCCAGTCGGTAGCTGCCCGCCTTGACCTTCGCCGGCTTGGCCTTGGCCGCATCGGCGGACGCCGGACGAGCGCCCTCCCAGGCGCCCAGCTCGGCGAGCTCGGCCGCCGCCTGGGCGACGGTGCGCACCCCGAGGGGCTTGCCGAGCGCATCGGCCAGGGCGGCCAGGACGCGCAGGTCGGTCATCGGATTGTTGGCCTGCTTGATGACGGTGTTCACCACGCCGGCGCGATGCTCCCAGTTCAGGAAGGTGCCAGCATGCTCCTCGATCAGCGCCACCGGGAAGACCACATCGGCCCGCTCGGTGACCTCGGAGAGCCGGTTCTCCAGGCTGATCACGAAGCCGGCGGCCTCCAGCGCTTCTCGGGTGGCCACGGCATTGGCGAAGTCCTTCGGCTCCAGGCCGGCCACCACCAGGGCGGCCAGCTCGCCGTCGGCGGCGGCTTCCAGGATGGCTGCCGCATCGAGACCGGGCTCGGCGGGCAGGGAGTCGACTCCCCAGGCCGCGGCCACATCCACCCGAGCGGCCGAATCGGCCACCGTACGTCCACCGGGCAGCAGGGTCGGCAGGCAACCGGCCTCGATCGCACCGCGGTCTCCGGCGCGCCGGGGAACCCAGGCGTAGCGGGCTCCGGCCTTCGCGGTCGCGGTCACCACGGCGGTGAGGACGCCGGGCGCGGTCGCCGCGCGCTCCCCCACCAGCACGACGGTGTCGCCGTCCAGCTCGATGCCGGCCAGGGCCGCCGCCTCGTCGCCGGGAGCGGTGGCCACCAGCGTCGCGTTCAGCTTCGCCGAACCGTTCGAGGCGTAGGGCGCGATCGTGGTGACCTTCAGCCCCTTCTTGCGGACCGCCTTGCGCAGCCGCAGGAAGACGGCACCGGTCTCCTCCTCGGGTTCGAAGCAGACCAGCACGACCTGCTTGGCGGTCTCCAGGTCGCCGTAGGTGACGCCCTCACCGAGCGTCCGGCCGGCGATCTGGCTGGTCAGGAAGCCGGTCTCCTCGGCGCTCAGCGGCCGGGAGCGGAAGTCGATGTGATTGGTGCCGAGCACGGCCCGGGCGAACTTGGCGTAGCCGTAGGCGTTCTCCACGGTCAGCCGGCCGCCGGTCAGCACGCCCACGGAGTTCCCGGCCGCCTGCAGGCCGGCCACCGCGGCGTCGATCGCCTCCGGCCAGCTGGCCACCTTGAGGACACCGTCCCGGCGCACCAGCGGGCGGGTGATCCGGTCCTCGCCGCGTCCGGAGACGAAGGCGAACCGGCCCTTGTCGCAGTTCCACTCCTCGTTGACCTCGGGGTTGACCCCAGCCAGGCGGCGCTTCACCTGGAAGTGCCGGTGGTCCACCCGCAGCGAGCAGCCGCCCGCGCAGTGCTCACAGGTGGAATCGGTGGAGATCAGGTCGAACGGCCGGCTCTGGAACCGGTAGGAGACGCTGGTCAGCGCGCCCACCGGGCAGATCTGGATGACATTGCCGGAGAAGTAGGAGTTGTAGGGGTCGTCGGCGTACTTGCCGACCTGCTGCAGCGCGCCGCGCTCGACCAGGGCGATGAAGGGATCGCCCGAGATCTGCTCGGAGAACCGGGTGCAGCGCGCGCACAGGATGCAGCGTTCGCGATCCAGCAGGATCTCGGCCGAGATCGGCACCGGCTTGGGGAAGGTGCGCTTGACCCCCTCGTAGCGGCTCTCGCCGCGGCCGTTGCTGAGCGCCTGGTTCTGCAGCGGGCATTCGCCGCCCTTGTCGCAGATCGGGCAGTCCAGCGGGTGGTTGACCAGCAGGAACTCCAGCATCCCCTCCTGCGCCTTGGCGGCGGCCGGCGAGGTGACCTGGGTGCTGATCTTCATCCCGGGAGCGCATTCCAGCGTGCAGGAGGCCTGGGGCTTGGGCATGCCGCGGCCGTTGCCCATGTCGGGCACCTCCACCAGGCACTGCCGGCAGGCGCCGACCGGGTCGAGCAGCGGGTGGTCGCAGAACCGCGGGATGGCTATCCCGATCATCTCGGCGGCCCGGATCGCTAGCGTGCCCTTGGGCACCTGCACCTCGATGCCGTCGATGGTCACCGTGATGGTGTCGACCGGCGCCACGGCCTCGCCGGGCTTGGTGATGACGCTCATGCGTGGCTCCCTTCAGCAACCTCGAACAGGGCGCTGCGGCCGTACGGGAACAACTCGTAGGCCGGAGTGTGGTAGCCGGCCTCGAACTCCGGACGGAAGTGCCGCACCGCCGAGGTGACGCAGGCGACCGCACCGTCGGCGAGCGCGCAGAAGGACTTGCCGCCGATGTTGTCGCAGACGTCCAGCAGCTTGTCGACGTCGCCTTCCTCGGCGACCCCGTCCTCGAACTTCTTCAGCAGCTGCACCAGCCACCACGAGCCTTCGCGGCAGGGGGTGCACTTGCCGCAGGACTCGTGCTTATAGAACTCCACCCAGCGCAGCGTGGTACGCACCACCGAGACGGTCTCATCGAAGATCTGCAGCGCCTTGGTGCCCAGCATGCTGCCGACCGACGCCATGCCCTCGTAGTCGAGCGGGACGTCGAGGTGCTCGCCGGTCAGGATCGGGGTGGACGAGCCACCCGGCGTCCAGAACTTCAGCTCATGGCCGGCCCGGATGCCGCCGGAGAGGTCGAGCAGCTCCCGCAGCGTGATGCCCAGCGGAGCCTCGAACTGGCCCGGACGGGCGACGTGGCCCGACAGCGAGTAGATCGTCATGCCCTTGGACTTCTCGGTGCCCATCGAGGAGAACCAGGCCGCACCGTTCGCGACGATGCAGGGCACCGAGGCGATCGACTCGACATTGTTGATCACGGTCGGCGAGGCGTACAGGCCGGCCACCGCCGGGAACGGGGGCCGCAGCCGGGGCTGGCCGCGGCGTCCCTCCAGCGAGTCGAGCAGCGCCGTCTCCTCGCCGCAGATGTAGGCGCCCGCGCCGGCGTGCACGATGATGTCGAGGTCGTAGCCCGAGCCGTGGATGTTCTTGCCGAGGTGGCCGGCAGCGTAGGCCTGCTCGACGGCGTGCCGCATCCGGCGGATGACGTGCAGCACCTCACCGCGGATGTAGACGAAGGCGGTGTGGCAGCCGATCGCGTAGGACGCGATGATCATGCCCTCCACCAGGGTGTGCGGGCTGGCCATCAGCAGCGGGATGTCCTTGCAGGTACCCGGCTCGGATTCGTCGCCGTTGACCACCAGGTACTTCGGGTTGGGATTGTCCTTGGGGACGAAGCTCCACTTCATGCCGGTCGGGAAGCCCGCGCCGCCGCGGCCACGCAGCCCGGCGTCCTTCACCAGGTTGGTCACCTCGTCGGGGGTCATCGCGAACGCCTTGTCGATCGCCGCGTAGCCGCCGGACGCGGTGTAGGCGGCGATGTCCCAGGACTTCTCGTCGCCCCAGTTGGCCGACAGGACGGGTGTCAGCAGGTCGGTCACAGCTTCGTCACCTCCGGGTTGGGGGCCGTCCAGCCCTCGGCGTCGGCGATCCCCTTGCCCAGCAGCGAGGCCTCTCCGGCACTCGGTCCCTCGTCCGCGCGGCCGTCGGGGAAGCCCGCCAGGACCCGCTCGGCCTCGCGCCAGGAGGTGAGGGTGGCACCCCGGCTGGCCTTGACGTCCTTGCCGGCGGACAGGTCGTCCAGCAGCTGTTCGGCCTTGTCCGGGGTCATGTTGTCCATGAACTCCCAGTTGACCATCATCACCGGGGCGAAGTCGCAGGCCGCGTTGCACTCGATCCGCTCCAGGCTGAAGGCGCCGTCGGCGGTGGTCTCGTCGGGGTGGATGCCCAGCTTGGCCTCCACGCAGTCCAGCAGCGCGTCGCCGCCCATCACCGCGCACAGCGCGGTGGTGCAGACGCCGATGTGATGCCGGCCGGCCGGCCGGCGGCGGTACATCGTGTAGAAGGTCGCCACCCCGGACACCTGGGCCGTCGTGATGCCCAGCACCTGCGCGCAGGCCTCGATGCCGGCCGGGGACACCCGTCCGTCGACGCTCTGCACCAGGTGCAGCATCGGCAGCAGCGCCGAGCGCGGCTGCGGGTAGCGGCCGGCGAGCTCGCGCAGCTCGGCCATCGTGGTCTCGTCGATGTTCGTCGAGGTATCGGTCATGTCGACTTCCCCGGATTCGGGGAAGAAGGACTGGAACTCGTGGCCGCTCATCGGTCGACGCCTCCCATCACCGGATCGAGGGAACCGATCGCCACCACGATGTCGGCCAGCATGCCGCCCTCGCACTGGATCGGAACTGACTGCAGGTGGTTGAACCCGGGGTCGCGCATGTGGGCGCGGTGCGGCCGGGTGCCGCCGTCGGAGACGACGTGGCAGCCCAACTCGCCCTTGGGGCTCTCGATCGGGACGTAGGCCTGGCCGGCGGGCACCCGGAAGCCCTCGGTGACCAGCTTGAAGTGATGGATCAGCGCCTCCATCGACTCGCCCATGATGTGCTTGATGTGCTCGTTGGAGTTACCCTGCCCGTCCGGGCCGTTGGCCAGCTGGGCGGGCCAGGCGATCTTCGGATCGTCGATCATCACCGGCTCGCCGGTGGAGGCGTCCAGCCGCTCGACGCACTGCTTGACGATCTTCAGGCTCTCCCACATCTCATCCAGCCGCACCCGGAACCGGCCGTAGGCGTCGGCGGTGTCCCAGGTGATCACGTCGAAGTCGTAGGTCTCGTAACCGCAGTAGGGCTGCGACTTGCGCAGGTCGAGCGGGTAGCCGGCCGAGCGCAGCACCGGACCGGTGACGCCCATCGCCAGGCAGGCGCTGAGATCCTGGACGCCGATGCCGCACATCCGGCCCTTGAAGATCGGGTTCTCGTTGCAGAACGCCGCGTACTCCGGCAGGTGATCCTCCAGCCAGCCGATCAGGTCGCGGAGCTGGGCGATGCCGGTCTCGGGCAGGTCGTTGGCGACGCCGCCGGGCCGGATGTAGGCGTGGTTCATGCGCAGGCCGGTGACGGCCTCGAAGAAGTCCAGCACCATCTCGCGCTCGCGGAAGCCGATCGTCATCACGGTCAGGGCGCCGATCTCCATGCCGCCGGTGCCGACCGCCACCAGGTGGGAGGTGATCCGGTTGAGCTCCATCATCAGCACCCGGATGTCGGTGGCGCGCTGCGGGATCTGATCCTCGATGCCGAGCAGCCGCTCGACGGCCAGGCAGTAGGCGACCTCATTGAAGATCGGGGCGACGTAGTCCATCCGGGTCACGAAGGTGGTGCCCTGGGTCCACGTCCGGTACTCCATGTTCTTCTCGATACCGGTGTGCAGGAAGCCGATGCCGGGCCGGATGCTCAGCACGGTCTCGCCGTCGCACTCCACCATCAGCCGGAGCACGCCGTGGGTGGACGGGTGCTGGGGGCCCATGTTGATGACCAGGGTCTCGTCGTTGCGGTCGGCCTGCTCGGCTGCGATGTCGGCGAAGTCGCCGCCACCCATCGCGGTGTAGACGGTACCTTCGGTCTCCTCGCCCGGGTTGGCGTAGAAGTCGGTCTGCTGGGCGGTCATCAGTAGCTCCTGCGCTGGTCGACCGGCGGCACGGTGGCGCCCTTGTATTCGATCGGGATCCCGCCGAGCGGGTAGTCCTTGCGCTGCGGGAAGCCGACCCAGTCGTCCGGCATCAGGATGCGGGTCAGGTGCGGGTGCCCGTCGAAGACGATCCCGAACATGTCCCAGGTCTCGCGCTCGTGCCAGTCCGCGGCCGGATAGGTGGGCACCACGCTGGGTACGTGGGGGTCGTCGTCCGGACAGCTGGTCTCCACCCGGATCCGGCGATTGTGGGTCAGCGAGGCCAGGTGGTAGACGACGTGCAGCTCGGCACCGGCGTCCTCGGGGTAGTGGACGCCGGAGACGCTCGCGCACAGCTCGAAGCGCAGGTGGGCGTCGTCACGCAGGGTCCGCATGGACTCCGCCAGCTTCTCGCGGGCGATGTGGAAGGTGATCTCGCCGCGGTCGACGACGACCTTGACGAACGGATCCTCCACCAGCGTGGCGAGCCGGTCGTGCACCTGGTCGTACCAGGAGCCGAACGGCGGGACGGACGGGCGCGGGAACGGCACCTCGCGGACGATCCCCCCGTAGCCGGAGGTGTCGCCGGTGCCCTCGCTCCACATGCCCGCGCGGGTCGGGACGGGATGCGCCGCCTCGGGGGTCGCGCCCGGCTGGGCGTCCTCCCGCTCCAGGCCGGCCTTGGGGGCGGCCTCCGGATCGGTGACCGGGGTGTCGACGGTCTTCTCCTCGCCGGGCAGCTTCTCCGGGGTCTTGTCGCTCATCGCATGAGACCCTTCATCTCGTGGGTGGCCGGGGCCGCCAGGGCGAGCTGCTCGGCGCGCTCCAGCGCCTCGATCTCGTTGCGAGCCATCGGCCGCTTCATCACGATGTCCTTGCGCAGCTTCCACATCGCGTCGATCAGCATGTCGGGACGCGGCGGGCAGCCGGGAACGTAGATGTCGACCGGGACGAGGTGATCGCCGCCCTGCACGATCGCGTAGTTGTTGAACATGCCGCCGCTGGAGGCGCACACGCCCATCGCCATCACCCACTTCGGGTTGGGCATCTGGTCGTACACCTGCCGCAGCACCGGTGCCATCTTCTGGCTCACCCGGCCGGAGATGATCATCAGGTCGGCCTGCCGCGGCGAGGCGCGGAAGACCTCCTGGCCCCAGCGGCCGGCGTCGAACCGCGGCGCGCCGTAGGTCATCATCTCGATCGCGCAGCAGGCGAGGCCGAAGGTGGCCGGCCAGAACGACGCCTGCCGCATCCAGCCGAACACGCCCTCCAGCGTCGTCAGCACCACGCCCTGGGGGATCTTGTCCTCAATACCGCCAGCCACAGCTACGCCCCTCCTCAGTCCCACTCCAGGCCGCCGCGGCGCCATACGTAGACGTAGGCGACGAAGACGGTGGCCATGAACAGCAGCATCTCGATCAGCGCGAACCAGCCGATCTGGCCGAAGGAGACCGCCCACGGGTAGAGGAAGACGGTCTCGATGTCGAAGACGATGAACAGCATCGCGATGATGTAGTACTTCACCGGGAACCGGCCGCCGCCCTCGGGAGCCGGCGTCGGGTCGATGCCGCACTCGTAGGAGTCGTACTTGGCGCGGTTGTACCGCCGGGGGCCCAACACCGAGCTGAGCACCACCGAGACGGCGAGGAAACCCCCCGCCAAGACCATGATCCCGAGGATGGGGATGTAGGGACTCATCGACAGCCCAACCTTCCTGGAACTCCTGCGAATCTGCTCATGCTGAGGGTGCCACCTTTGTCAACGCGGTGAGCACTTTGTCCATCCAATCACCATCGTGCGTGTCGTACAGGTGAGCCAGCAACTTCATGGTGAATCGCATCAGAATCGGCCGTGGCAAGCCGTATTTCGTGCACACGTGCATGACCTGCGGATGCTCGATCAGTGAGACGAAGACCTGGCCAAGCCGGAAATAGCCGCCCCACTCGCTCTTCAGCCGGGTGACGTAGCCCTGCAGGGCGCGCTCGGCACTGGGCGTCCCGAATCCGCGGAAGTGCGCGTCGGTGATCGCGTCCGCAGCCATCTCGGCCGACTCCATGGCGTACCCGATGCCCTCGCCGTTGAACGGGCTGACCATGCCGCCGGCGTCGCCGACCAGCAGCAGGCCGCGGGCGTAGGCGGGCTGGCGGTTGAAGCTCATCGGCAGCGCGGCCGAGCCGATCGAGCCGATCTGGTTCTCGGGGGTGAAGCCCCACTCCGGCGGGGTGTTGGCCAGCCAGGTCTGGAAGATCTGGCGGTAGTTGGACTTGGTGGAGGTGGCCGAGGAGTTCACCGTCCCCAGACCGACGTTGCAGGTGCCGTCGCCCATCGCGAAGATCCAGCCGTAGCCGGGCAGCAGGTTCGATTCCCGCGGCTTGCCGTCCCAGAGCTCCAGCCAGGATTCCATGTACTCGTCGTCGCTGCGCGGGCTGCGGAAGTAGGTGCGGACGGCGACCCCCATCGGACGGTCCTTGCGCTTCTCCAGGCCCATCGACAGCGCCAGCCGGGAGGAGTTGCCGTCGGCGGCGATCACCACCGGCGCGCTGAAGGTGCGTCCGTCCTTGGTGGTGACGCCGGTGATGCGGTCGGTGCGCTCGTCCATCACGGCACCGGTGACGGTGGTGTTCTCATACAGCTTCGCCCCGCCCGCGACCGCGTGATCGGCGAGGGTCTTGTCGAAGTCGGCTCGTCCGCGCACCAGCCCGTAGGGCGGGAACTGGGCCAGCTCGGGCCAGTTCAGCACGAAGGGTTCGGCACGTCCGCCGTAGACCCGCAGACCCTTGTTGCGCACCCACTGCTGCTCGTCACTGGTGTCGACGCCGAGCCGGATCAACTGCTTGACGGCTCGTGGGGTGAGGCCGTCGCCGCACACCTTCTCGCGGGGGAAGCTGCTCTTCTCCAGCAGGGCCACCTCAAGGCCGCGCTCGGCCAGATAGCGGGCCGCCGTCGAGCCACCCGGTCCGGCCCCCACGACGATCACGTCGGCTTGGGTTTCGGACATCGGTTGCAGCTCCTGCTGGTCGGTCGGCGGACCTCGCGGTCCCTGCTTGCTCCGGGGCGAGAGCAGGCAATTCGCGCCGCGCCCTCCCTGTCATCCTAGGGAAAACCGCCCGCCAGAGCCATTTCGCCAGCCTCCGGACCCACCCAGAAATAGCGCACACGAATGGGCCGAAATTGCGTGATTTTCGACGCGTCACTCGAGCTCGTCTATTCTGCGTTGGTGCGCGCACTCCCGCCCCAGCCATCGTGGCGGGCCCAGACCATCGCGATCGAGGATCCCGGGCCACTGGAGGCGTACCTTCCGCAGACTCCCGCGCTCGCCTGGCTGCGCCGCGGCGACGGCATGATCGGCCTGGGCGAGGCAGCCCGCCTGGTGGGCTCCGACTGGGCCACCGCTGACGCCTGGTGGCGCGAGTTCGTCGACGGCCTGGAGATCGAGACCGAACTGCCCGGCGTCGGCGGACCGATGGTGTTCGCGTCCTTCCCCTTCGACTCCGGCAACACCGCATCGCCCTCGGTGCTGGTGGTGCCCCAGGTGGTGATCGGACGGCGTCGCGGGCAGGCCTGGGTGACCACGATCGGCCCTTCCGTCACGCGGCTCGACCCGCCGTCGCGGGCCGGCGACCGGATCGAGCCGCCCCTGGTGTCCGGCGTCACCGGCCGTAGCCTGGATCGGCAGCAGTGGCAGCGGATCGTCGCCGAGGCCGTCGAGCGGATCGAGAGCAACGGGCTGAGCAAGGTGGTGCTGGCCAGGGGCGTGGAGCTCACCACCGAATCCCCGATCGACCCGCGCTGGCTGATCGGCGCGCTGGCCGACCGCTACCCCAACTGCTGGACGTACTGCGTGGACGACCTGGTGGGCGCCTCGCCGGAGATGCTGGTGCGGCTGGAGGGCGGCCTGGCGATGTCGCGGGTGCTGGCCGGCACGATCCGCCGCACCGGTGCCGAGGAGCTGGATCTCAAGCTCGCCCACTCGCTGGCCCGCTCCAGCAAGAACCTGATCGAGCACGAACTGGCGGTGGAGTCGGTGGCCGCCGCGCTGGCGCCCTTCTGCTCGGGCATGAACGTGCCCGACGCGCCCTATGTCCTGGAGCTGCCGAACGTGCTGCACCTGGCCTCCGACGTGACCGCGGTGGCCCACGGCGACGTCTCCGCGCTACGGCTGGCCGCCGAGCTCCACCCCTCAGCGGCCGTCTGCGGGACGCCCACCGACACCGCCCGGCGGACGATCGCCGAACTGGAGCAACTGGACCGCGGTCGCTACTCCGGCCCGGTCGGCTGGATGGACGCCAGCGGCGACGGTGAATTCGCGATCGCGCTGCGCTGCGGCCAGCTCGCCGAGGACCACCGCTCGATCACCCTCTACGCCGGTTGCGGGATCGTGGCCGAATCCGATCCGGCCGAGGAATACGCCGAGACCGAGGCCAAGCTCGTCCCCATGCTGGAGGCCCTGCGCGTCGCTCACTGACCGGTGACACCCGGGCGACGGCCGTGAGATTCTGTGATCCGGCCGATGGAGGGGGCGGACATGGATTGGCTACCGCAGGACTTCGTGCATCCGCTCCGGGTGCCGGTGGATCCCGGGCATCACCTCCGTCCGATCCGGGCCGAGGACGTCGATCTCGACATGCCGGCCGTGATGGGCTCCCAGCAGCGCCTGTGGTCGATCTACGGAGAGGCCTGGGGCTGGCCGCCGGCCGACATGACCGCCGAGGAGGATCGCGAGGATCTCGCCCGCCACGAAGCCGAGATCACGGCGCACGAGTCGTTCAACTACGCGCTCCTCGACTCCGCCGAATCCACCCTGATCGGCTGCGTCTACATCGATCCACCCGAGAAGGTGGGCGCCGATGCCGAGATCTCCTGGTGGGTGCGCGACGAGTATGTCGGCTCCGCGGTCGAGGCCTCGCTGGATGCCCTGGTGCCGGCCTGGATCGCCGGCGACTGGCCGTTCACGGCTCCCCGCTATGTCGGGATCGATCTGACCTGGCCCGAGTGGCTGGAGCTGCCGGACATCGCCGAGTAACCGCAGCCCCGGGAGGGGCCTGACTCACCCCGCAGATGACGTCGGGTTTTTGTCAGACCCGGATGGTTGGCTGGACCCATGACGGCGACGGCGAGCATCGGCACCAGGGACGGCCTGGCACAGATGCTCGGGGTGCTCGACCGGCTGGAAGTGGATCGGTCGCGGCTGGGCGCGGCGGATCGTCTGGAGTGCGTGCGGTTGGCGCGGAAGCTGACCGACCGGGCGACCGTGCTGGCGTCGGTGCTGGTGGCCGAAGCCGACGCCACCGGCGCCGCGGAGCAGGCGGCCGGTACCGCCATGGTGTCGTGGTTGGCGGTGGATGCCGGGGCGTCGAAGCGCGAGGCTGCGGGCACGTTGAGGCAAGGACGCCTGTTGGTCGCTCACCCTGTGGTTGCCGAGGCAGCGGCTGCCGGTGGGATCGGTGTCGGCCAGGCCCGCTCGATCACCAGGGTGCTGGATTCCCTGGCACCGCAACTGGACGAAGACCAGCAGCAGGCGGCCGAGCAGCTCATGGTCGGCATGGCCAGACATCTGGATGCCGACGGCCTGGTCCAGGCGGCACCCCGGGTGCTGTCGGAGGTGGCTCCGGCAACGGCCGAGGGGCTCCTAGAGCACAGGCTCCAGCGCGAGGCCGAACAGGCGCATCGGGAGCGGTCATTACGGTTCCACGAGGTGGGCGGCTCGATCCGCTTCGATGGATCGCTGCCCAAGCCGGTCGGACGGGCGTGGGTGGGCCTACTGGACACCTACCTGCACGCCACCCGGCGGACGATCCTGGAGGAACGCGACCGGCTCGCCGAACCCCTCACGTGGGAACAGCGGCGGGCCGACGCCCTGGCGCTGCTGATCCAGCAACACCAGCACCATGCCGCATCGGCCATGGCCAGATCCGCCGAGCCGCGCCGCACTGCGCCCGAACGCGGCGAGCGAGCCGGCTGGAATCGGCCCGCGGCCGAGCCGGGCCATCCCCGGGGCGG
>Ga0209793_1001617_pt1 | contig 13395 bp, 17 predicted proteins | sample EBPBio122009_DNA_FD_185863 | JGI IMG/M metagenome (GOLD analysis project Ga0209793, IMG submission 185863) | Wastewater treatment Type I Accumulibacter community from EBPR Bioreactor in Madison, WI, USA - Reactor 1_2/2/2009_ DNA (SPAdes) (version 2) | ecosystem: Engineered > Bioreactor > EBPR >... | reverse complement strand
GGACAGGGGTTTCGACCAGGCAATGGCCGGGCTGGTGCGCGGCGCAACGTCCATCAGCCGCCTGACGCAGCCGGGCCATATGGAATTCTACATGACGGCGACCTTCACCGTGATCGCGCTGGCGCTGCTGACGCCGCCCGCCGTCTACGGCGAGTGGCCGCGCCTGCCGGTCTGGCCGGCCGGTATGCCTTTCCATGAAACGGCGGTTATGGTGCTCGCCGTCATCGGCATCGGCGCGGTGCTGACGGCGAACACGCGCCTGACGGCCATCGTCGCGCTCGGCATCCAGGGGTTCTGCGTCGCGCTGCTCTTCCTGCTCTTCGGCGCGCCGGACCTCGCCTTCACCCAGTTCATGATCGAGACGCTCTCGGTCGTCATCCTGGCGCTCGTCATGACGCGTCTGAAGCTGACGCCGCGCGATCATCGCCCCCTGCGGGAAAAGATACCGGATGTCACCATCGCCATCGCCTGCGGCCTCGGCTTCTCGCTCTATCTGCTGAAGGTCACGCAGGGCCGCTTCGACACGGCGCTCACGGATTTCTTCAACCTCTATTCGAAGACGATCGCCCATGGCGCCAATGTGGTGAATGTCATCATCGTCGATTTCCGCGGCACGGATACGCTGGGCGAGATCGCTGTCGTCATGGTGACGGGGCTGGCGATCCTGTCGATCGTCCGCATCCGCAAGGGCGGCGAGAGGGGGCAGCCATGAACACGCTGATCTTCCGCACTGTCGCCCCCTTCCTCACCGCGCTGATGGTGCTCTTCTCCCTCTTCGTGCTGCTGCGCGGCCATAACGAGCCGGGCGGGGGCTTCATCGGCGGGCTGATCGCCGTATCGGCGCTCGCGATCTTCGGCATCGCCAACGGTGTTGAGGCCGTGCGCCGGGCGCTGTGGTTCCATCCGATGGCGATTTCCGCCTTCGGCCTCGCCATGGCCGCCGTCGCGGGCCTTCTGTCGGTCTTTTCCGCCGTGCCCTTCATGACGGGGCTGTGGATCTATCCGTCGGTGCTCGGCGTCGAGATTCCGCTCTCCAGCGTCATGCTGTTCGATACCGGCGTCTATCTCGTCGTGGTAGGGTCGATCACCTCCATCGCGCTGGCGCTCGAGGCGGGGGACGATATCTGATGGAAGTGCCCTTCGTCCTGCTCATCGGCCTGTTTTTTGCCGCCGCCGTCTACCTGATGCTGTCGAAGTTCCTGGTGCGCGTACTGCTCGGCGTCGTGCTGCTCGGCAACGCAGTGAACCTGCTGCTCTTTGCCAATGGCCGCATCCTGCGCGAGGTGCCGCCGATCATCCCGGCGGGCCATGACGTGCCGGCGGCGCTCACCGCCAATCCGCTGCCGCAGGCGCTGATCCTGACGGCCATCGTCATCTCCTTCTCCTTCTTCGCCTTCCTTCTCGTCCTCGTCTATCGCGCCTACCAGGATCTCGGCACCGACAACGGCAACGAGATGCGTCTGGCCGAGCCGGAGAACGATCCCCTTCCGCCGACCGGCTACTGACAGGAACCGCCCCGCCAATGGCCGCAACGCCCATCGATCTTTCCGCAGCCCTCGTCATGACGCCGGTCCCGGCCGCCGACTGGCTCGTGGTGCTGCCGCCCGTCTGGTGCCTGCTGTCGGGCGCGGTGTTGCTGATGCTGCGCAAGTCGCTGCGCCTGCAGGGTCTCCTCGCCGTGCCGGCGCTCGCCGTGCTCGTGATCATGGATGCGCTGCTGCTGATGCATGTCTTCGCCAACGGTCCGGTCACCATGGTCATGGGCCGCTGGCTGCCGCCCTTCGGCATCGCCTTCACGGCGGACCTGACGGGCGTGCTCTTCGTGCTTGCCGGCGCGGTCGTGGCGCTGGCGGGGGCGGTGCATGCCCTGGGCGACATCGACGGCACCGGCCGGCGCTACGGTTTCTACCCGTTCCTGCTGCTGCTGATGGCCGGCGTCTCGGGCGCCTTCCTCACCGGCGACATCTTCAACCTCTATGTCTGGTTCGAGGTGCTGCTGATCTCGTCCTTCGGCCTGATCACGCTCGGCTCCGAGCCGCGCCAGATCGACGGCGCGATCAAATACGCCTTCCTCAACCTCATCGCGACGACGCTCTTCCTCATCACGACCGGCTATCTCTACGGCATCTTCGGCACGCTCAACATGGCCGACATCGCCACCAAGGCGGCGGCCGGGCGCGAGGACCTGCCGCTGATGACGCTCGCCACGCTCTACCTTCTCGCCTTCGGCATGAAGGCGGCGGCCTTTCCGGTGAACTTCTGGCTGCCGGCCTCCTATCACACGCCGCGCGTGGTGGTCTCGGCGCTGTTTTCGGGCCTGCTCACCAAGGTCGGCATCTATGCGCTGCTGCGCACGCTGGTCATGCTCTTTCCCGTCGAGCGGGAGGAGTTGAGCTTCGTCATCGCGCTTGCCGGCGCGGCCACCATGCTCCTCGGCGCGCTCGGTGCGCTCGGCCAGAGCGATATCCGCCGGCTGCTCGGCTATCTCGTCATTTCCGGCATCGGCGTCATGCTGGCGGGCCTTGCGCTCGGCAGCCCCGGCGGCATCGGCGGGGCGATCTTCTATGCGCTGCATTCCATGGTGGTCATGACGGCGCTCTACATGGCCGCCGGCCTTGCCGGAAGGCTCGCCGGCTCGTTCGATCTCAACCGGCTGGGCGGCCTTTATACCCGCTCGGCGCTCTTTTCGGCGCTCTCGCTGGTGCTGTTCTTCGCCGTCTCCGGCCTGCCGCCGTTCTCCGGCTTCTGGCCCAAGGTCATGGTGGCCAAGGCGGCCATGGATATCGGCGCATGGTGGCTGACGGCGGCGGTCTTCCTCACCGGCTTCCTGACGACGATCGCGGTCGGCCGCGTCTTCCTCCTCGCCTATTGGCGTCCGGCGGGCGAGGCGCTGCCCGTCGTCGCCATTCCACCGAGCGCGCTGCTGCCGCTCGCCGCGCTGACGGCGCTCACCGTCCTCTTCGGCCTCTTCCCCGAGACGCTGCTTGCGGCCGTCCAGCAGGCGGCGCAGGGGCTTTCCGATCCGCGGGCCTATGTCGGCTCCGTCTTCCCGGGAGGGAACTGACCATGCGGCCCGCCGTCGTCGTCATACTCTTCGCTCTCGTGTGGCTCGCCGTCTCCGGCAGCTTCACCGTGCCGAACCTCCTGCTCGGCCTCGTCGCCGGGGCGCTGTCGCTTGCGCTCATCCGCGGCCATATCCAGCCCGACGGCCGGCGCGTGCGGCCGCTGAAGCTGCTGTCGCTCGTCTTGCTGTTCATCAAGGAGCTGGCCCTGTCCGCCTGGAAGGTCGCCGTGCTGGTGGCCAGCCCGAAAATGCCGCTGAAGCCGGGCATCTTCGCCTTCCCGCTGACGGTCGACCGTGACTTCGAGATCACGCTGCTCGCCAACCTCATCACGCTGACGCCGGGCACGCTCTCCGTCGATGTCTCGCCGGACCGCAAGGTGCTCTACGTGCACGCCCTCGACTGCTCCGATCCCGTCGGCACCCGGCGCGACATCGCGAACGGCTTCGAGAAGAAGATACTGGAGGCCTTCCGCTGATGGGCGCTGAAACGATCATCTCCGCCGCTTCCGCCATCGCGCTCTTGCTGATGTGCGCGGCCTTCTTCCTCACAGCCTTCCGCGTCATCCGGGGACCGACGCTACCGGACCGCATCGTGGCGCTCGACATGCTGGTCGCCATCGCCATCGGCTTCATCGCCGTCCTCGCCATCAAGACGGGCTTCAACCTCTATATCGATATCGCCATCGCGCTCGGCCTCGTCGGGTTCCTGGCGACCGTCGCCTTTGCGCGCTTCGTCATGCGCCAGGGCATGGAGCCGGGCGAGGAGGAGCCAGCGCCGGCCGCGGCGCGGCAGGGCCGGACCGGCGGCAAGCGGAGGGTGCGCCGATGATGGACCTCGTTCTCGCCCTCGCGGTGGGCGCCATGCTGGTGGCCGGCGGCGTCTTCACCTTCCTTGCGGCGCTGGGCCTCGTGCGCCTGCCGGATGTCTATACCCGTATGCACGCGGCCTCCAAGGCGGGCACGGTCGGCTCGGGCCTCATGCTCTTTGCGGCGGGCATCCACGCGCTGGATGTGGCGATTTTCACGCGTGCGCTCGCCGGCTTCGTCTTCTTCGTGCTCACGGCGCCGGTCGCCGCGCATCTGGTCGCCAAGGCCGCGCACGGGGCTGGCTATCGCCTGACGCGGCTGACCGTCATCGACGATATGCGTGAAGCGGAGCGGCGTGACGCCAAGAAGCGTTGAGAAACCGTTGAATTAAGAACCCCTAAACTTTATAATATCCTTCGGCTTTCAAAAGGGCGGATAACTTTCCTCGAAGGTATCTCCATGCATTGTTCAAAATAATACTGGACAATGAATTGGGGAATGATATTTCAGATGAAGTAAAGCATCCGGGTTGATTTGTCTGGTGTGCGGTTTTCCTGTCTAGGTTGAATTCGTGCCGTCGCTGCCTTCAAGGCGGTAAATATGTCGGCAAGAGATTCGGCCGGGCGGCTTCCGTTACGCTGAAAAATTATATTGACGACAAGAACCGGAACTTCCGAAGTCGTGCTGCCGGCGAGCATCGTTCTGCTGCAGGCATGCCGGGGGAGGAGGCTTTATCCGGAATTGAAGGACAGGGCCGATGGAAAGCACCATCGGCTTTCGCGTTGCTCGACAGGAGAAAGAAATGTCTGAATCAACCCTCGGCGCCAGCTCGAATCTGCTCGTGGAGCTCACGGCCGATATTGTTGCCGCCTATGTCGGCAACCATGTCGTGCCGGTTTCCGAGCTGCCGAGCCTGATCGCCGATGTGCACGCCGCGCTCAACAACACCACGCAGCCGGCCGCCGCCGTCGAGGCGCCCGTCGTCGCCGAGAAGCCGAAGCCGCCGGTGCCGGTGAAGAAGTCGGTACAGAGCGACTACATCATCTGCCTGGAGGACGGCCAGAAGTTCAAGTCGCTGAAGCGCCACCTCATGACCCATTACGGCATGACCCCGGAAGAGTACCGCGAGAAGTGGGACCTGCCGGCCGATTACCCGATGGTCGCCCCCGCCTATGCCGAAGCGCGTTCGCGCCTCGCCAAGGAAATGGGCCTCGGCCAGCGTCGCAAGGGCAAGTAAGCCCGCACGCCGGGAACGCGAAAAAAGGCCGGAGCCATGCGCTCCGGCCTTTTTCTTGCGCAATGATAAGGAATAAATCCCTATTTCGGGGATGAGAATTATAAATTAAGCTGGAAATTCAAGGAAAGGTTGCGGCTGATCGCTTCATTCATCCTCAATCCTCCTCTAGGGTGTATGAATAAATTCCTATTAACGGAGTGACCAGTCATGCAGCAGCTCACGCTTTCCCCGCGACAGGCCTTGCCCGAGGCCGCAGCCCCGGAAATCAAGGGCGCAGTGTCAGGCGAGGGGCCGGGACCTGGCTACCGGGTGATGGGCATGCCGGAGACGCCCGCGGTGCCGGCGCCCGTCGCCTGCCGCATCGTGCGCCAGCTCGCGCTGGAAATGACGGCGCTGGCGAGCGACCGGCCACTCTGGCGGCGCGACGGCCGCCGCTCCACCTGCCATGTGCGCCAGATCGCCATGTATGTCTGTCATGTCGTGCTGCGGCTGTCGCTGTCGGATATCGGCGCGGCCTTCGGGCGCGACCGCACCACGGTCAGCCATGCCTGCAACGTGGTGGAGGATCGCCGCGATGACGCCTCCTTCGATGCCTTCGTCTCGGCCATCGAGCGGGCCGTCCTCTCCGTCTTCGGTCCGGCGGGGATCGGCAGCCATGAGTGAGGGGGCGGCGAAGAAGAGGGATGTGGAACTGGCGCGGCTGCTGCGCTTCCTGCTGGCGGCCGGCGCGGCGAGCCTGGATGACGGCAACCTCGTCGCCGGCGGCCGTAGGCAGGCGGTTTGCGGCGGGGCCCTGACGGAAGCGGTGCAGCTCGGCCTCGTCCGATACGATGGCGATCGGCTGGCGGCGACGGCGGAGGCGCGGGCCTTTCTCAAGCGCCGGCTCTGCGATGCCGAGACACCCTTTGCCGGCCAGCACCGCGAGCTGGAAGAGGTGGTCGTCGTGCGCGACGGCGCGCGTGAGCGGGCGCTTGCCAACCGGCTGGAATCGCCGCTCGCCGGCCTTGCCCGGCTGAAGGAGAAGACGGGCGAGGCGTTCCTGCCGGAAAGCGCGCTTGCGGCCGGCGAGCGGCTGCATGCCGATTTCACCCGTGGCGGTCTCCAGCCGCGCATGACCATGTCCTGGGAGCCGCGCATCGCCAGCCGCCAGAAGGGCGAGGCGGGGGCGGCGCGCGAACTGACCGACACGGCGCTCGCCGCACGCCTGCGCGTCGCGCGTGCCATCGAGGCGATCGGGCCGGAACTGTCGGGCGTGGCGCTCGACGTCTGCTGCTTCATGAAGGGGCTGGAGACGGTGGAGCGCGAGCGGCAATGGCCGGTACGCTCGGCAAAGCTGATGCTGCGCGCGGCGCTGATGGCGCTCGCCCGGCACTATGCGCCTCCGGCTGCAGCGGCGCGGCGGTCGCATGCCTGGGGGGCGGAGGGGTATCGGCCGGAGATGGGCGGGTGAGGTGGGGCCGGCCCCTCATCCCGCTGCCGCGACCTTCTCCCCGCAAGCGGGGAGAAGGGGCATGTCGCGCCGGTTTCCCGCCACTTGAAGCCCGCGATGTCGGTGGCCGGTGAAGGGGCCGCTACGGTGCGCCCAGCGTTCCTTCGCCCCGCTTGCGGGGAGAAGGTGGCCGGCAGGCCGGATGAGGGGCGAATGCCCGTTAAATGTCAGGCCGCGACCTTCCCCGCCGCTTCCTCGCGAATACGCCGCACCATCGAGCGCAGGCCGTTGGCGCGCTGGGAGGAGAGATGCTCGACAAGGCCGATGGCGTTGAAGGTGTCGATGGCGTCGAGGGCGGCGACCTCGGAGGCGTGCTTGCCGGAATAGATGGCGAGCACGATGGCGACGAGGCCGCGCACGATATGGGCGTCCGAATCGCCCTCGAAGGTCATGACCGGATCGGCCTCGCTTCCGGCATGGCTCACGAGCCAGACCTGGCTGGCGCAGCCCTGTACCTTGTTTTCGGCCGTGCGCTTGTCCTCCGCAAGATCGGGCAGCGCCTTGCCGAGTTCGATGACATAGCGGTAGCGGTCCTCCCACTCGTCGAGGAAGGCGAAGTCGTCGATGATCTGTTGCAGCGTGGTCATGGTCTGTCCGTCTCGGGGTTTGCCCATCATATAGGCGAGCCGGCCGGTTATTTGAACCGGAAACCGCCATGCGTAAAAAGAAACGCCGCATGGAGCGGATCCATACGGCGGTTGCAATGCAACGAGTCAGGCAGGCAGTAAACTTCAAAGCAATACCGCAGGCGGGATTGCGGGATGGATGGTCGGCTCAGCCCTTGTGGGCGGGGCGGCGGGTCGGGATGGCGATGGTGCCGGTGATGACCTCGGCGTCGGCATCCACCTCTGCGACGGCCGGGAGCGGCTGGTTCAGCGCGTCCTTCTTCGCAGGCTCGGCCTTGGCGACATCCGCGCCGTCTTCGGCGAACTGGGTATCGAGGAACTGGTAGGCGATTTTGGCGCCTTCACGGGCGCGGTGGCCGAGCGCCACGAAGGTTTCTGACCCCTTCTCGCAGACGTCGGGCTTTTCGAGGCAGAGGGCGGTCACGTAGCCGATCGCCTCGCTGGCGGCGCTGAACGTGTCGCCGAGCTGGACCGTCGGCCCCTTTTCCAGCGTCGCGGAGGATTCCGCGTTCAGGAAGGGGAGCAGGACGAGAACCAGTGAGAACCAGAACGTTCCCTTGATCAGAAACCACATCGCTTGCCATCCTCGTTATGGGGCCTCGGCTCTTTCCGGCCTTCGGCTTGTTTGGTCCTTGGCGAACCGTTGATGCGAGAATAGGGACCGGAAGGAAATTCCCCTTTGCTGGAATCGCTCGGGTTTTGCCCAGTTTTGATTAAAATGCGATCTAATTTTCCGCTAACCGGCATTTGAGGCAGATTTTAGCGAACCCCGTTAAGGATGATGGCGCGCCGGCGGGCCGGCAGGCCCCGGAATGCCGGCAGGCGCGTTCCGGCGCTTCTGCCCCACAAGTTAATATGAACAGAAAAATGCCGCAAAATGAGGCGCTTACGCCCCGTTAACCACGCCGTGCGAATGGCCGTTGGATTGCCCCGAAATGGGACCTTTGGGCCTTTTTCGGCCCCTTCCGACCCCTGCCGTTTATTCTTTCCTTAAGTCGCCGATGCGATTTTGGGCTCACATAAAAGAACATGAACGGCAGGGTTTTGCGTTGCGCCAATTGACCATCATCGCTGACAGAATGGCGGCCCGCCTGGGCGCCGTTGCTGGCGTTGCTGGCATGGGCGCGGCGCAGGAACGCCCGTCCGCGCCGCTGCGTGCGACGACGCTGGCGCTGCTGGCGGCCGTTCCCGGCCTGCCGCTCGCCTTCTCCACCGTCATGCCCGCTTCCGCCGCCCTTCCGGCCGGTGTCGCGCTTGCCGGGGCGGGCGCGCTGCTCGCCGCCGCCGTGACCGCCGCCCGCCCGCACAGGCCGGCCCCGCAGAAGACCTTCGCCGAGGCGCTGGCGGAAGCCGCGCCCAGCCCGGTCTCGCCCTACGATCTCTTCGCCGGCCTCGTGACGCTGCACGATGCGCGCGGCCTCGTGACGGCGGTGCACGGCCGCGACCGCGCCGACATGCTGTCCTGGATGCGCGACCCGATGGGCCGCGGCTATCTCGACCAGATCCACGTTTCCGACCGGCTCGGCTTCGTTGCCGCCATCGACCGGCTACGCCAGGGCGCGGCTCGCGAGACCGTCGATATCCGCATCGACCGCCCGCGCCTCGAGAGCGACGCCGAGCAGTTCGTGCACATGCGCGTGGAGATGACGGCGATGGCCGATGCGGACGGCGCGCTTGCCGCCGTCGTCGCCCAGTCGCGCGATATGTCCGAGGAGGCGAGGCTGAAGGGCGAGAACGCGCGCAAGGCCGCCGAGGCGGAAACCGCCAACGACGCCAAGACCCGGTTCCTCGCCGCCGTCAGCCATGAGCTGCGCACGCCGCTGAACGCCATCCTCGGCTTTTCCGATATCCTCGCCGGCGAATATTTCGGCCGGCTGGAGAACGACCGCCAGCGCGAATATGTGGCGCTGATCCATCAGTCCGGCTCGCACCTCCTGTCGGTGGTCAACACCATGCTGGACGTGTCGAAGATCGAGGCGGGCCGCTACGAGCTTCTGCCGGAGCCGTTCGTCGTCGCCGACAGCGTGCGCGCCTGCGAGCAGATGCTGGGCCTCCAGGCGCGGGACAAGGGCATCAAGCTGACCAGCCGCGTGCCGCGCGCCCTCGGCGAGGCGGTGGCCGACCAGCGGGCGATCCAGCAGGTGCTCATCAACCTCGTCGGCAACGCCATCAAGTTCACCGATCGCGGCGGCATCGTCACGATCGATGCGGCGCGCGAGGGCAGGGACCTGATCCTGACCGTCAGCGACACCGGCATCGGCATCCCGGCCGACAAGCTGGAGCTGATCGGCCAGCCCTTCATGCAGGTGCAGAACGAGTATACCCGCAAATACGAGGGCACCGGCCTCGGCCTGTCGCTGGTCAAGGGCCTCGTCGCGCTGCACGGCGGCAGCTTCACGATCACGAGCCGGCCGGGCGAAGGCACGGTCATTGCCGTGCGCGTGCCGGCGGACGGCTCGGGCGTGGCGCATGACGGCGACCACAGGGTCGCGGCTCCATCCACCGTCGAATTCCCGCCGCGCCTTGCAGCGGACATGAAGACCGTTTACCAGCCCTCGCTCGATGGCAAGGACACGCAAGATGAACGCGCACGTCAGAAGACAGCCTGAGCGGCGGCCCCAGGGCCAGGCCCGCAAGGGGCGGTCCGGCGCGCGCAGCCAGCCGCAGCGGCGGCCGAACGTCGTGATAACCGGGCTTGTCGCGCTCGGCGGGCTTGCCGCGCGCCATCCAAGCGTCGTGGGCGGAACCTGCGCCTTCCTCGTCGTCTTCTCCTTCGTCGCGGCCAATGCGCTCTGGTATCAGCCGGGCGGCCATCCCGCGCCCTTCCTGAAGATGCGCTCGGCGGACAATTCCCTCGGCTTCACCGCGACCAAGCCCGAGCCGCACGACCAGACGACCTTCGTCATAGAGCGCCTCGATGAGGGCGAGCCGATGCCGGAAGTCACAGGTGTGACGCCGGGCGAGCGGCCCTTCGACGAGGTGGCCCGGGTGATCGAGAAGCAACCGGCGGCGACGCCCGAGAGCGAGGCCGATCCGGTCGCCGCCGCGATCATGGCGGCCGAGGCCGATCCGGGTGTCACCTCCGCCGTCGCGCGGCCTGCGCCGAGCGACATGGTGATGAAAATCCAGAAGGGTCTCAGCAACATCGCCTATGCGGATATCGCGGTCGACGGGCTGATCGGCGAGAAGACGCGCACCGCCATCCGCCATTTCGAGAAGCACTACCGCCTGCCGGTGACCGGCGAGCCGAACGAGCAGGTGCTCGCCAAGCTCAAGGATATCGGCGCGCTGTAAGGCCGGTCCGGCCATTGCCCCGCGCTTTCCCGCCGTGTATGCCGCCGTCATGCGCCTTCGCACCGACATCTTCGTTTCCGCCCTGATGCGCCGCGTCTTCGCGCGCGGCGATTTCGCCGCCGTGGAGGCGAAGGGCGCGGAGGAGGCAGGGGCCGTGTTCGTGCGGCAGGTCTTCCGCGACGGCACGGAAAGCCTTTTCGCGCCCGCGCCGCAGAGCTTCTTCGACGAGGGTGACGATGGACGGCGGCTGTTCGAAGCGCGTCTGGAGCGTGTGGGGAGCGATGCGGTGGCCGAGGCGATCGGCCGGGAGCGGCGCTTCGACGGGGACCTCTGGGTGGTTTCCATCGAGGCGGACGATCTCGGGGATGTTCTCGACTTCGCCGGCGCGGAGCCGAAGGACGACGGCTTTTTCAGGCGGTGACGCGCAGGCCCCGGTTCCCCCGGGAACAGCGGTATGGGGCCGGCCATGGGAAAAGGGTTTCGGCACAGGCGGCGACCTGTGCGGCGAACCCGGGAGAACCCCATGTTTATCGTGCTGCCTGCCCTTGCACTGTTGATTTCGGGAATGTTCGTGGCGACGACGCTGGCCGCGCTCTCGGCCGGGCGTCAGGAAGACGCGGCGGTTCGTACGCCGGCAAGACGGCCTGTCTTTTGAAAAATCAGCCGGCGGCGCGTTTGTGGTCGGCGCCAGGGCGGCCCCGCGGCGCGTCGTCGGCATTGGCGGCCTTCGGCAGGCCGTCGCCGGTCGTGTAGCTGTCCGCCCTCTGCCAGCTTTCCACCCGGCGGGCCGCTTCGGCGGGGTCCAGCGCGGCAAGCAGCGTTTCGGCTCCTCCCTCGGCCAGATGCGGGTAGACCGCCTTCAGCACGAAGAGCGTGTCGGCCTGCGGCACCTCCAGCGCCAGCAGCGTTTCGGCGAGCTGCCGTCCCGACACGTCGAGCAGGATGCGCTCAGACAGCCATTGGCTGGAGGCGAGTGCATCGGCGAGCGTGACGGCGATCATGCCGGCTTCCCCCTCGCGCGCGAAGCGCACGAACAGCACCTGATGCATGACGCTCGCCGGTTCCAGCCGGACGGGCGTCTCGACCGTCGGCGTGGCGGCGCGCACGAGGGCGCGCAGCTCCTCGCGGATGCGCTCTTCCCGTTCCAGGCGGGCGGCTTCTGCCAGGGCGGCGGTGCGATCCTCGCCGGTGCGGCGGCTGGCCTGGTCCTGATGGGTGCCGACCAGCGCCTCGACGACGACGGGCGACAGGTCGTCGCGCCGGCCGATGGCGTGGGCGTGCTCGGGGCCGGTCGCGCGCAGGATGCGCATCAGCGTGACGTCGCCGAGGGCCTTCGACCCCATGAGGAAGATGGCGGCGGTGTTGATCGGCTGGCGGGCGATGAAGAGGGCGGTTTCCTCCGGCACCTGCGGGCAGCGCGAGAGCGCGGCGACGGCCTGCCGGCGCGCCTCGTCGGTGGAGGCCGCATAGAGCTGTTCGAAGAGTTCACCGAACTGGGCGAGGTCCGATTTCGTGGGGAAGCGCAGGCTCTCGAAGCTGGACACCGTGGCCATCAGAACGATGTCCTTCGGCCGCCCTGCCTGCGGTCTCTCCAGTTCGCGAAACCTGTCCGCCACAAAACACCTGTCATCCCCGGACCGGCAGCCCCCTGCCGACCCCTGCTGTCATTCATGAAAACTAGAGGAAAAACCTTAGCGAGCCGTTAACCCTGCTCGCGCGGAAATGGCAATGAATACAATGAAATCCACCATGCGGCATCGCAGCACCAGCGCATGTTTGCAAGGGTTTGGGAGGGGCGGGCGGCGCCGGCTGTGGATTATGCGGAAAAGCGCCGGTTTCATTTTGCCTTTATAATTTAGGTCATACTAATGCCAACTTTGGCCACTCTTTGCCATTCCCGCGTGCACCTGCCCTTGTATTGTGTTCTGCCGCTCGGCTGTTTGCCATGCGGTTGTGGAGCGACGCGAGAAGACCGGCAAGATTTTGCCGATCCATGTCAACGGGCGGGCATCGTGCCCCATACATTAACGGGAATTTTAGACATGACTGATAGATGTCTCGTAAACGGAGACACTCTCATGAAGCGGACTGCCGGCATTGCTCGCACTGTTTCCATCGCCCTCGCGGCTCTCGCAACCACGGCCGTCACGGCCGGCGCCGTATCGGAGGCGCCGAGCTTCTATACGGTCCGCAACGACCATGGCGGCGTCATCGTCGATTACGCCATCAAGGCGGCGCAACTCGAACAGACCGGACAGACGGTCAAGTTCGCCGGCCGGTGCGATTCGGCCTGCACGCTCTATCTCGGCATCAGCGAGGACCAGCTCTGCGTGACCCCCTCGGCGCGCTTCGGCTTCCACCTGCCGTTCGGCAGCTCCTCACAGGGCAATCGCTTTGCCACGACCTATCTGCTGAAGAAGTATCCCCGCTGGGTTATCGGCTGGCTGAGGGACAATGGCGGGTTGAACCGCAATCTCAAGGTCATGCCCTACGAGTATGTCAGCCAGCATATCCGGCCCTGCGACACGCAGGTCACTGATCTGTAAGGGTAAATAGCAATATCTGCGGAGGTTTGAACCCCCGGCGCACGCGGCGTGCAAACGCGGAAACAGGGAACACCTGAGGCCAAGGGACGAACGTCCCTTGGCCTTTTTTTGTCCAGGATTTCTGGTGTAGCCGGCATCGCGACTAGTCGTTGCCAAAGCCCTGACCGCCCTGGCCACCCTGGCCGAACTGACCGCCGTCGTGGTCGCCACGACCGCCGCCCTTGCCGCCATCGTGGTCGCCACGACCGCCGCCCTTGCCGCCATCGTGGTCGCCACGACCGCCGCCCTTGCCGCCATCGTGGTCGCCACGGCCGCCGCCCTTGCCGCCATCG
>Ga0209793_1001615_pt1 | contig 13431 bp, 13 predicted proteins | sample EBPBio122009_DNA_FD_185863 | JGI IMG/M metagenome (GOLD analysis project Ga0209793, IMG submission 185863) | Wastewater treatment Type I Accumulibacter community from EBPR Bioreactor in Madison, WI, USA - Reactor 1_2/2/2009_ DNA (SPAdes) (version 2) | ecosystem: Engineered > Bioreactor > EBPR >... | reverse complement strand
ACGGCTCGATCAGCCCCACCCAAGACCCCCACGGGATGGTGGCATCCATCGTGGCCAAGAACTGCTCCCGGCGGGAGACCCGGCGCCGCTGGCTGTACTCCACATCAGTGAAACTGGGCTGGTCGCGATCCACACCCCATCATTTCGCCGTCCCCGCGCCCGAGCCAGACACCACCCCGAGGCAGCAAGAAAATCAGCACTTCCCTTGGTGGCGTTCCCGGTCACGGCCGAGACCGACCGGCTGGACCGGGTCATCGCACGACTGACCGGGAGCATCAGTCGGCCGATGCGCGTCGGCGGTCAGCTGCTGCAGGTGAACGTGAGCGTCGGCGCGGCGCGCGGCGACGCCGGCGACCAGATCGACGCGGTGATCAAGCAGGCCGAGGCGGCCATGCGGATGGCCAAGTCCACCTCGACGACCCACGGCCCGCCGCGCTGGGCCGATGAACGCCAGCGCGTCCGAGCGCTGTTGGACGAGAAGGAGATCCGCGTCGAGTACCAACCCATCGTGGCCATCGACACGCGGCTGCCGGTCGGCTTCGAGGCCCTATTGCGGGTCACCGACAAGGAACTGGGCGTGATCTCTCCCGAGGTGTTGGTGGACTCCGCGAGCCGGGTGCGCCTGCTGGACGAGCTGACGCTGCTGGTCAGCGAGCAGGCCTTGGAGTTGATGCAGTCGCTGAGCACGCTGACCTCGCGCCGGTTGAGCCTGTCGCTGAACCTGGAGTTCGAACAGCTGCGCAGCGACAATGTCACCTTGTCCTGGCTGGTCGATGAGTTCACCGAGGCGACGATCGACCTCATCCTGGAGATCACCGAGCGGCACACCATGCGTTGGACTGCCGCGCATGCGAATGTGGCCCGCGGCCTGGCCCGGCACGGCATCACCCTGGCGGTGGACGACTTCGGCACCGGCTACGCCACGTATCGCTTCCTCGAGGCCTGGGACTGGGCCGAGGTGAAGGTCGATCGCGACCTCGTCCGCGCGCGCAACGATCACGGCCGGCTGCTGCTGCGTCACATCGCCGCCCTGCTCGGGGAACTCAACGTGCATACCGTCGCCGAAGGCATCGAGTCCGCCGAGCTGTTGGACTACGTGGCCGGGCTGGGCTTCACCCACGCGCAGGGCTACCACCTCGGCCGCCCGATGACGGCGGTGGACCTCCTGGAGCGCGCCGACGCCGGCTGGTTGGATCGCCCCGTGTGCTGACCGGCGTGCCCCCGCGGGGCCGAGACTCCGCAGCGCCGCCACGGGATTGCCACGGGATGGCCACGATCGCCCCTGCTCGTCGCCCCCAGTGCAGGGGTCACCCGTCGAGCAGCCGCTTCTTCTGGACCTTGCCCATCTCGTTGCGGGGCAGGGACGCCACGAATCGCACCTGCCGGGGCCGTTTGTGCACGCTCAGCCCGTCGGCCACGGCCTGACATAAGGCGTCGGGGTCGGGCCGCTGGGCGGGGTCGCCCGGCACGACGTACGCCACGATCCGCTGCCCCAGGTCGTCGTCCGGCTCCCCCACGACGGCGACCTCGGCGACACCCGGCAGCCCGAGCAGGAAGGTCTCGATCTCACCGGCGCCGATCCGGTAGCCGCCCGACTTGATCAGGTCCACGGACTCGCGCCCGACGATGCGGTGGTTGCCGTCCGGGCCGATCGTGGCGACATCTCCGGTGACGAACCACCCATCGGCGGTGAAGGATTCGGCGGTCGCGTCCGGCCGGTTGAGGTAGCCGCTGAACAGCGTCGGGCCGCGCACCTCCAACCGCCCCACCGACTGGCCGTCGTGCGGGACCTCGGCGCCGTCCTCGCCGCGCAGCCGGGTCTGCACCCCGACAATGGGCCAGCCGACGTGACCGGCCACCCGCGGACCGTCGTGGCGGGCGCTGACGGTGAGCAGGGTCTCGGTCATCCCGTACCGCTCCACCATGTCCTGGCCGGTCAGCTCCCGCATCCGGGTGAACACCGGGACGGGCAGCGGGGCCGACCCGCTGACCAGCAGCCGGGCCGGGGCGAGCCGGCAGGCCTGGTCCGGGTCGGCGGCGATGCGGGACCAGATGGTCGGTACGCCGAAGCACATCACGCTCGGCGTCGGCCCGGGTGCCGGCTCGTCGACGTCGCGTTCCGGCGCTGCGAGGGCGGCGGTCACCGCGTCGGCGTACGCCTGCGGGGTCGGCCGTCCCGGATGGATCAGCGAACCGCCCACCCGCATCGGGCCGAGGCAGCCGATGATCAGGCCGTGCACGTGGAACAGCGGCAGCGCGTGCACGAGGGTGTCCGCCGCCGTCCAGGCCCAGGCGTCGGCGAGTCCGTCGAGACCGGCGGCGATCGCCCGGTGGGACAGCTGCACGCCCTTGGGCAGTCCCGTGGTCCCCGAGGTGTAGAGGATCATCGCGATGTCCTCGGGGTCCGTTGTGCGCCCACCGGATTCGGGGTTGGTCGGCTGGGGGTTGGCCGGGTCGGGGAGGGCGAGCGGTACGACGGGTCGGGCCGCGCCCGCGGCCGCGGCGGGTGAGCCCGCCTCCGGGGCGGGGCCCACCCAGTGGGTGACCGCCGAATCGGTCAGGATGTGGGCCAGCTCGGTCGCGCCGGCGTCCTTCGGGACGGGCACCACCGTGACCCCCGCGGCGAGCGCCCCGACGACGGCCAGCACCGTGTCGAGCGTCGGCTGGGCCAGCACCGCGACCCGGGTCGTGCCCAGTTCGCCGAGTCGGGTGCCCAGGGCGCGGGCGGCCGCCGCGACCTCGGCGTACGTCGTCGTCTCCCCCGCCACCGTGAGCCGCGCGTCCGGCCGCGCCGCCAGCCCCGGCAGCAGCGTCGTCAGCGGGTCCGGCGTGTCCACCCCATCGGGACCCGGCGCGTTCACCGGCGGGATCACCGGCCCCAGTGCGGGTCGCGGCCCATCCGGGCCAGCAGTCGGTCGGGCCGGGGCGCGTCCGCCGGCACGGGCACGGCGGGTCGGCAGATGCCCTCGCCGTACAGCTGCTCCCCGAACCCGTCCAGCGCAGCCTCGATCTCGTCGAGCTCGGCGTCGGTCCAGTCGGCCGTCAGCCCGGCGGAACGGGCCAGGTCCCAGCGGTGGACGAGCAGGTCGAAGCCGTAGAACCGCGTCATCACCTCGCCGAGCGCGGCCGTGCCGCCCATCGCGGGGACCTGCTGATCGGCGATGACCGGGTCGGCGAGCAGCCGCGCGACGGATTCCGCGTGGGCCCGCCAACCGAGCGGCGGGTCGTCGAGGTCGGGCGGCATCCCGAGATCGTGGCCCGCGCGCATCATCACGTCACGTTGGGTGTCGACGACGTGAAACAGCACGTCGCGGGCCGTCCAGCCGTCACACGGGGACGGCCGCGACCAGTCCTGGGGGGCCAGGGCGTCCACGACGGCCATGAAGGGGGCATTGGCTCGGTCGTAATCGGCAGCGCTCATGGAGGCAACCTAGCTGCCGGTCGGTCACCGGCAATCCGCCGGGCAGCGGGCGATTCCCGGCGGCTGGTCAGGCGGTGCGACCGTTCGGCGGTGCGGCCGTTAGGCAGTTAGGCGGTTCGGCAGTTAGGCGGTGAGGGCGAGAGTCGCCAGTCGTCGCCCGGCGTGCTTCTGGACGAGCAACGGGATGAAGTCGCGGATCGGCCCGTCCAGGGCCTGATGCTCGGTGCGGACACAGGCCTCGACCACCTCGGCGGGGATCTCGGGGAAGCGCGTCCTGAGTTGCTCCAGCACGTCTCGGATCGCGTCGGTCTCGGATCGTTGCCTCATGTAACGAGCGTAGATGGCTATGTACGTACGTTCACCCGATCAGGGATGAGTCTCGGGCCACACTGCTGGGCCCGCTGGCGCGGGTCTCCGAGCTCGGGCACGCGGGAGGTGTTGCGCGGCCGGGATCCGGGGTGTTCAGCCGGCTCGGCGCGCGTACCGGGCCCTGGCCTGCTCAGCGAGGTGCTCGCGGGTCCGGGCCGGCGCGCTGGTGGTGAGGCTGGCCAGCAGCGCCTGGCTGGCGGCGGTGATGGCGGCCACGGCCTCGTCGTACGCCGCCTGGTTCGCCCGGCCCGGGGTGCGCGATCCGGCGATCTTGCGGACATATTGCAGCGCGGCGTCATGCACCTCCTCGGCGGTCGCGGGCGGCGTCAGATTGTGCAGGGGCTTGATGCTGCGACACATGCGATCCATGCTCCTCGATGCCGCCGTGGCGCGCTACGCCGCACCCCCGCATGCCCCGGCCCCCCGATGACCGGACGCCCACCCGCTTCACGCGACTGCCGACCCCTCCTCCGACTGCCGCCCTCTTCGTGTGACTGCCGCCCTCAATGAAGAAGGGCGCCAGTGCGACAAAGAGGGCGCCAGTGCGAGAGGTGGTGCGGGAAACGGGGCGCCAGTGCGGGAAACGGGGCGCCAGTGGGGGAAGAAGCACGGGAAAGAAGTGCTGCAAGACTTGTCCAGATGGGGAACACCGAGGTGGGCCGGCGCGTGCTGGTCGTCGACGGCGCGAATGTTGTCGGGTCGGTGCCCGATGGCTGGTGGCGGGATCGAGCCGGCGCGGCGGCCCGACTGCATGCCAGCCTGGTCACGGCCGGCGGCCGGGCAGCGGGCGATACGGCGCCAAGCGCGCAGCGCCCAGCGACCGACGCGCTTGACTCGGTGACGGCGTACGACTGGCCGTACGACGAGATCGTGCTCGTCCTCGAGGGCCAGGCCCGCGCCGGGGTGGGGCCGGGCGAAACGTACGGCGTACGCACCGTGCACGCCACCGCCTCGGGCGACGACGAGATCGTGGCGCAATGCGCTGCCCTGACCCGGGAGGGTGCGGCCGTCACGCTGGCGTCGGCCGATCGGGGGCTGATCGCCCGGGTGCGCGGGCTCGGTGTGGCGGTGGTGGGGCCGCGTACGGTCCGATCCCGGTAGCCGGGACGCACCGCCCGGCGCCGACGCTTCATGGGGAGCGATGGCCACCGGTTCTCGGCCTCCATCACTCCCCATTGTGCCCGGCGGCCGGGGAGGCCGGTTCAGACCGGTTCGGGAACCCGATCCCGCTGCGCAGCCGGGACCTCGGGGCGCCGAATGGTGAAGACGCTGGCCGCGGCCGCCGCGCACAGCAGCCCGGCCGCCCACCACGCCAGCCGGTAGTCGCCCTGGCTCTGCCGGATCCAGCCGGCCACGCTGGCCCCGGCCCCGGCGCCGACCATGTGCGCGGCGAACACCCAGCCGAACACGATCCCCGAGCGTTCCAGCCCGAAGTGCTGGCGGCACAGCGCGACCGTCGGCGGCACGGTGGCCACCCAGTCCAGGCCGTAGAAGATGATGAACGCCCACATGCCGGGCTGCACGTCCGGCGCCCAGAGCCACGGCAGGGCGATGAGGGAGAGGCCACGCAGCCCGTAGTACGCCCACAGCAGCAGCCGCGCGTCCACCCGGTCGCTGAGCCAGCCCGAGGCGACCGTGCCGACGACGTCGAAGAGGCCGACGACCGCGAGCAGTCCGGCGGCCGTGGTCGCGGGCATCCCGTGGTCGTGCGCGGCGGGCACGAAGTGCGTCTGGATCAGGCCGTTCGTGCTCCAGCCGCAGACGAAGAAGGTGCCGGCCAGCACCCAGAACGCCCACGAGCCGCTGGCCTCGCGCAGGGTACGCAGCGCGAGTGCGGCCGGCCCGGGCGACGGATCGGCCTGGGGCACCGCCGGCAGATCGGTGGTCACCCCGAGGGCGTCCAGGCTGACGGCGGCGGAGTCGGACGCGGGGTCGGACGCAGCGTCGGACGCCGGGTCGGGCGGGCTCGCGCCGTACGGCGTCGTGCCCACCTCGTGCGGGTGGTCGTGCAGCAGGAAGTACACCAGCGGCGCCAGCACCAGCGCCAGGACCGCCACGACGCCCGCCGCGAACCGCCACCCGGGCCCGGTCACGGCCGCGGCGATCAGCGGCAGGAAGGCGAGCTGGCCCAGCGCGTTGGCGGCCGAGAAGAGGCCGGTCACCAGGCCACGGTGGGTGTCGAACCAGCGGTTCGCCACGATCGCGCCGAAGACCAGCGCCATGCACCCCGTGCCCGCGCCGATGAACAGGCCCCACAGCAACCACAGCTGCCAGGCCGCGGTCATCACGGTCGTCAGGGCACTGCCCAGCCCGACGCAGACCAGCGCCGCGGTGACCACCCGGCGTACCCCGAAGCGCTCCATGATCGCCGCCGCGAACGGCGCGGTCAGCCCATAAAGGAGCAGGTTCACGGTGACGGCGCCGGAGGTGACGGTGCGGGACCAGCCGTACTCGGCCTCCAGCGGCTCCATCAGCACCCCCGTCGAGGACCGGAACGACGATCCGGCCACGAGCGCGCCGAGCGTGACGGCGGCCACGATCCAGGCGCGGTGCCGCCATCCGGTCGACGGGCGGTGCGGGGGGTCGGGGCGCATGTCACGTCCTTGCTGTTCAGGGCTGTTCAGGGCTGTTCGGGGCTGTTCGGGGCTGTTCGGGCTGTTCGGGCTGTTCGGGGCCGAGCGGGAGGGCGGAGTCAGGCGAGCGCGGGGTCGGGGCGGGCGAAGGCCGACCGGTACGCCGTGGGCGAGACCCCCAATTGGGAGCCGAACGTCCGACGCATCGATTCCTGCGAGCCGAACCCGGCGAGCCGCGCCACCGTGGCGGTCGGGTGGTCGGTCTGGGCCAGCAGCCGCTGCGCCGTGGTGATCCGCAGCTCGGCGAGATAGGTGCCGACCGGGCGACCGGTCTGCTGGGCGAACAGCCGCTGGAAGTGGCGGGGCGACATGCCCGCCCGGGCCGCGAGCGAGTCGACCGAGTGGTCCCCGCCGGGATCGGCGGCCAGGGCGCGTTCGATCCCGCGGATCCGGTCGTCGGTGGCGCGTTCCCGCCAGACCGGGGCGGCGAACTGGGACTGGTTGCCGGGGCGGTGGACGTACATGACCAGGGTGCGGGCCACCTCCTGGGCGATTGCCCCGCCGAGGTCGGCGGCGACGACGGCCAGCGCCAGGTCGATGCCCGCGGTGACCCCGCCGGAACTCCACACGGGACCGTCCTGCAGCCACACCGGGTCGGGGTCGACGTCCAGGCCGGGATGGGTGGCGGCAAGGTTGTCGGCGTACCGCCAATGGGTCGTGACCCGCCGCCGCCCGAACGGAGACCGCCCGGCCGGGGTCGGTGCCGCGCCGTCCGCGACCCCCGGGGTGGGGGTGCCGATCAGGCCGACCGCGGCGGCGAGGAAGGAGCCCGTGCAGGCGAGCAGGAGCCGGTCCGGGCGGGCGTCGGCGAGCCAGGCCCGTAGCGGTGCGGCCACCGGCCGACGCGCCCCGCGACCGCCGGGGATCACCAGGCTGCCACCGCGGACCGGCCCGTGCTCGGCCAGCGTCGTCGCCCCGAGCCGCAGTCCGGATCCGCTGGTCACCTCGGGTGTGGCGGCGACGACGGCGAGCTCGTACGCCGGGGGCCGGCCGCGCTCGGCCAGGGCGTCGTTGGCGAAGGAGAAGGCCTCGTGCGGCCCGGCGACGTCGATGGGCTGCACCCCGTCGTACGCGACGATGACCACCCGCTCCATGGCGACCATCCTGACGGCATACCCCCCGATGGCGCAATGACGCCTATCCCACGGATCGTGCCATCCGGCTTCGATGGGAGGCGGGGCTAGGAGCCCGGGGCATGGCGGGGTGTGGCCGGGTCAGTAGGTTCGGCCCTCGTCGAGGCCCAGCTGGTCGACCCACAGGTCGCGCAACGCGTCGAGGTCGGCGCTGCTCGTGTCGGCGTACTCCTCCGCCGCGATCTCGTCGTGGATGCTGAAGTCGAACGCCGTGTCGCCGTACGCGTCGTAATCCGCCTGCATCACGCGGTTGGGATGCATGCCGTTGGCGAGCTTGAACCGATGGCCGTTCATGGCTCCCACCAGATGGTCCGTGCACCCGACGTACGTCTTGCCGGTTCGTTGACAGGTGATGCTGTAGATGCCCGCGCGGGGGGCGAAGCCACGGTAGGGATGCTCGCCGACATGCCCTGTCATCGTGTCCCTCCTTGCGCGGCGCAGCCGCCGTCGACGCCGTCATCGAGCTGTTCGTGTGCGCCCACGCTAACGCGGCCGGTACGACGTGCCGGCGGCGCCCCCTGCGATCAGCCGCGCGCGATCCAGGGCATCTCGGCGGCGGCGATCGTGACGTACGGCAGCGTCACCTCCAACGGCAACTCCGCGACATAGCGGACCAGCCGGCCGACGTGCGCCGGGTCGAAGGTGGGTTCGGGCCGGGTCGAGCCGTCGGGCTGCGGCACGCCGTCGGCCATCCGCTCGGTCATCGGGGTCGCGGCGTTGCCGATGTCGAGCTGGGTGCAGCGGATCCCGAACCCGCGACCGTCGAGCTCGATCGAGCGGGTCAGGCCGGTGATGGCGTGCTTGGTGGTGGTGTACGCGACGCTGCGCGGCCGCGGCACGTGCGCCGAGATCGAGCCGTTGTTGACGATGCGGCCGCCCTGGGGGTCCTGGCGTTTCATGCGTCGCATCGCCTCCGCGGCGGCCAGGAACGAGCCGGTCAGGTTGCCGGCGACCGCCGCGTCCCAGTCCGCGGGGCTCAGCTCGTCCGCCGCACCGGGGGCGGCCCAGCCGCCGGCGTTGTTGATCAGCACGTCGATGCGGCCGAAGCGACTCACGGTCGCCTCGAAGAGGTCAGCAACGGCCAGCGGGTCGGTCACGTCGGTCGGCACCGCAAGCATCCGGTCCGCGAGGTCGAGCGGCACCGCCCGGTCGGCGGCCTGTTGCGCGGCGAGCGCGATGCTCTCCTGCAGGGGGCCCTCGCGTCGGCCGGCGAGGACCACGCTGTGCCCCCCGAAGACCAGTTCGGTGGTCATGGCCCGGCCGAGCCCGGAACCGGCGCCGGTCACGACGACGACGCGCGGCGAGGTGAGTGCGGTCATGCGGCCATTGTCCCCGCTCACCCCACCCCCTCCTCATACCACGGCATGGAGAGGGGTGCGCCGAACGGTCGCGGCGGTCCGGGCTGCGGCAGAATCCGGGGAATGAACACTGCACCCACCGCGGTCCCCACGACGCGAACCACCGCCACTCTCACGCTGGTGGCCATGGTTGCGATCGTGGTTCCGCTGCTCCTGCGCAGCTCGGACGGGTTCGCGCGGTGGCTGGTCGGACTCGCCATCGTGGCGATGGGGTTCGTCGTGAGTCTGACCTACCGGCGGCCGGCCGTGGCGTTGCCGCCCGACAGCGCCGCCCGCACCAGTCGGCTGCTGCTCCTGGAAGCGATCCTCATCGCCGTGCTCGGCGTGACCGGACTCATGGGAGCGGACCCCGGGACCGGCAACACGGCCATCTCGGTGGGCCAGTTCGTGGTCGCCGCCGTCATCGCGCTGGGCGCGCTGCGGCTGTTCCGCTACGCGCGCTCCGCCCCGGCCGGCCAGGCGCGTTGACCCGCCCGGCGCGCTGACCGGCCCGGCGCGCTGACCGGCCGAGCGCGCTGACCGGCCCGGCACGCTGACCGGCCGAGCCGCCCAGCAGCCCGCCGCCAGCAGGACAGTCGCCGCGATGACACCGCCCCAAAACGTCTCCAGCTGGGGAGTTGCCCGCGGCAGGGTCAGCGCGTCGTCGTCACCGTCACGCCGGACGCACGGCACTGGTCGGCCGTGCGGTTCAGCCGGTCCTGCGCCTCACCGAGCCGCCGCACGGCCTCACTGAGCGCCGTCGCGTCCAGGTTTTGCGCGGCTCGGGCCGCCTGCTCCGAGACCTCCCGCATCGCGGACGCCTCATCCGCCAGCCGCAAGCACGTCGGCGGCACCGTGACTGCGGCGGTGGCGGCACCGGTCATCGGCGTCGTGGTCGGCGTCGTGGTCGCGGGGGCCGTCGGTGACGCTGTCACGGTCACCGTCGTAGGGGCTGGTGTCGAGGTCGCCGCCGGGGTGCCCGAGCCGCGGGCCAGATACATCCCCAATCCACCGAGCAGCAATCCCACCACGAGCGCGCCGAACGGGAGGGCCCACGAGTTCCGGGTCTGTTGCTGCGCCGGGCGAGAATCGGCGGCACCGGGCCGGTCGTCCCGCGGGACACCGTCCGGTCGCGGCGCTGAGGGTCCCGTGGAGTCGGTCATGACGATCGTTCCTTCCGTGCCAGGGTGCCGGTCCCGCACCAGTATTCCGAAGCTCGTCGGGGCTGTCTTGCTGGGAACCAGGCGTGGCCGGGCATCTGCCGATCGATGGCGTGTCCCGGGCCCGAGGGATAGGTTGACCCCGACATGCCGTCGGACCAGCAGGTCTGGACGGGTGGAGGCTCGGCACGAGCCGACTCGGATGACACATGGGTGAGCAGCGGAGGCCGGGGGCGATGAACGCCGACGCAGAGTCGCAGCGCGGGGGCGTCGGGCGACGGATGCGGGTGGCCGGGTCCGAAGCCGACTCGGGGCGGCGCCCGCCGTCGCGGCTGCGACCGCTACAGCGCCGCCGACACCTCACCGGCCGGTCCGGCTCGACCCGCGACTCGACCCGCGACTCGACCCGCGGATCGGTCCGCGGCTCGGCCCGCGGCGCCGGACCGCGGTCCAGCCCCGCCGCCGGTCGGCCGCAGGCGCCGTTCAGCCGCTTCCTCGCCGCGGCAACCTATGTGGGCCGCTGGCCGATCGTCGCAGCCTGGCTGCTGGTGTGCGCATTCTGCCTGCTCACGCCTGCTCCCGCGCCCACCGCCGATGAGACGGCCGCTTTGATCCCCGCGAACAGCCCGGCCATCCGCGCGGAGATCCGCTCGGTCGAGATCTTCGGATACCCGTTGTCCAGCCGCACCTCGATCGTGCAGCACGACCCCGCCGGGATGGACCCGTTCGTGCAGGCCGAGTCGGTGCTCGACGCGGTCGGCACGGTGCAGAATCGGCAGCCGTGGCCGTTGTTGGGCGCCTTGCCCTATCCCAACGCCGTCCGGTTGACGCCCACCGGGCCAGAGCAGGGCACGGCGGTCCTCACCTACCTGTTCATGGATCCGATCAGCAGTTTTGGCGATCAGCAGGCCGCGGCGCAGCGCTACATCGACCGCTACCTCGACCGGGACGTCGACCGGGTCGTGGGCGTGGCGGGGTCGGTGCCGGCCCGGGCGGAGCAGGCCCGGATCCTCACCGACCACCTGCATCGGGTGGAGATCCTCACCTTGCTCGCCATCTTCGTCCTGGTCGGGGTCGCCTTCCGCTCTCTCGTCGTACCCCTGCTCGCGCTCGGGGCCTCGGGCGTCGCCGTCGTGGTGACCCTCCGGCTCGCCGCAGTCGCGGCCGCGCAGGTCGGCGTCAGTGCTCCGGCGGAGTTGCAACCCCTGCTGGTGGCGCTGCTGTTGGGGGTGGTCACCGACTACACGATCTTCTACGTGACGGGATATGCGACCGCGCTCGCCGAGGGCGGCGGCCGACGCGCCACGGTCCGCCGCGCCGTCCTGTCGCACACCCACATCGTCCTGGCCGCCGGATTCACGGTCGCGGCCGGAACGCTGACCATGATGGTCGCGGAGACACCGTTCTATCGGGCGTTCGGGCCCTCGATGGCCATCACCATCCTGATCGGGCTGAGCGTCTCGATCACGCTGATCCCGGCGCTGCTGGCGATCCTGGGTCCGCGGATCTTCTGGCCGCGCCGAGTCGCGGGCCAGGCGTTGACCCGGGAGCGCGACCCTCGTCAGGATGCCGAGCCGCGCGCCGACGCCGACGCCGGGGCGGGTGCGGCGAGCGCGCGGGATGCCGCCGTACGCCGTACCCTCCTGGAGGCCACCGGCGGTGGCGACGCCCGCCGTCGACCCGGCACCCGCCTGACCCGGATCCTGGTGAGCCGCCCGGGCGCCGTCACGGCACTCGTGATCACCACGCTCCTGCTCGGCCTGGCCACCACAGCCCTGACGAACCTGTCGCTCGGCGCCAAGTTCACCGCCTCCCTGCCGGCGGACAACCCCGTCGTCCGCGCCAGCTCGGCCGCCGCCCAGGCCTACGCCCCGGGGATCACCTCGCCCACGACGCTGCTCCTGGAGGCCCCGGGGGTCGGCCGCGATCTCGGCGCGCTGGTCCGGCTGCAGCAGCAGATCGAGAAGCAGCAGGGTGTGGCCGCGGTGATCGGCCCGGCCCAGATCCCCTCTGGTACGCCGACGGGGGTCATGGTCTCGCGCGACGGTGATGCGGCGCGGATGCTCGTGGTCTTCGATAGTGATCCCCTCGGGGCCCGCGCCATCACGAGCATGGCGCAGCTCCGCACGGCGCTGCCCGCGCTCTCCGGTGCGGCGGGTCTGGGCGAGGTCACCGCAGCCTTCGCCGGCGACACGCCCCTGGCGGAGGGCCTGGTGCGCGACACCACCGGTGACCTCGGCCGGATCGCCATCGCCAGCGTCGCGGTCAACCTGCTGATCCTCATGGTGTTCCTGCGCGCCGTGATCGCCCCGCTCTATCTCATGGCTGCGAACGTGCTGACCCTCGGCGCCGCCTTGGGCCTGACGACCTGGGTATTCCAGACGGTGCGCGGCGAGGACGGGATCACCTTCTACATCCCCTTCGCGGCCGCCGTGCTGTTGGTCTCCCTCGGATCGGACTACACGATCTTCGGCGCGGGCCGGGTATGGGAGGAGGCCCGGCGCCTGCCGCTGCGGGAGGCCATCCTGCGGGCCATGCCCGAGACCTCGCGCGCGATCACCACGGCCGGGATCGTGCTGGCGGTGAGCTTTGGGATGCTCGGTTCGATCCCGCTGGCGGCGTTCCGGGAACTGGCGTTCGCGATGGCCGTGGGCATCCTGCTGGACACGTTCGTGGCGCGGTCGGTGCTGATGCCGGCGCTGATCGCCCTCGTGGGCCGCGTCAGCGCCTGGCCCGGACGGCTGGCCCAGGAGCCGACAGCCACCAACTGACGGCGGCGCGCTGGGAGGCCTCAACTCACCACCACTAATGTCATAACCCGACTTGTGATCTGGATGACAGTTCTATGCGGGTCGAATTCGTGTGCCACTCAGCGCCGCTCGTGGCGTCTGCCGAGTGAGTCCGTATTTAATATCGAACATAACGGGCACCTCGTGCTTGCGTGATCGGTGATGTGTTCGATATAATGGGCTATGAGCTCGACGGACACCTTCGCGCCGGCTCCGGTGGCTGGGTTGTCGTCGTACGAGGCGGCGTGCTGGATGCGGGAGACGGTACGTCGGGTGCAAGCCGGATTAGGCACCTTGACGGGCGGGGCATTGAGTTCGGCCGACCCCATCAGCGGCGGAGCACCCGACCCCAACGACGGCGCAGCAGCTGACTCTATCGGCACGGGTGCCGGCTCGATCAGGGGTGGAACGGCTGGGCCTCTCGCGCTGGGCGACGTGTTGGCGTTGGTGCCGACGGACGAGCTGGCGGGGTTGTTCGGGGACTTGGTGGCGCTGCGGGCGTTGGCAGAAGGGGCCTCGGCGGCCGTGCTGGCCGAGGCCGTCGCCCGTGGGGTGGTCGCCGCCTCGGATGATTCGCCGCGGCCGATCG
>Ga0209793_1001610_pt1 | contig 13519 bp, 14 predicted proteins | sample EBPBio122009_DNA_FD_185863 | JGI IMG/M metagenome (GOLD analysis project Ga0209793, IMG submission 185863) | Wastewater treatment Type I Accumulibacter community from EBPR Bioreactor in Madison, WI, USA - Reactor 1_2/2/2009_ DNA (SPAdes) (version 2) | ecosystem: Engineered > Bioreactor > EBPR >... | reverse complement strand
CGCCCGCCACGGCGGCGAGATCGGCCAGGAGGATGGAGCCGATGGCGCTGCCCACCGTCGAGTCGGCCAGCGAATCCAGACCAATGTAGACCACCTTGTTGCCGTGGATGATCTTCGACATGTCGGTCACCAGCCGCTCGTGGCCGGGCTCGAAGTCCGGTGACAGGAGCGCCTGCAGGGGATCACTGGTGAGCATCGAGAGAATCGGGATCAGGGACGCCACCATTTTCTGGAAGTGCTCGCGATTGTGCTCGTAGGTCGAGATCAAGCCATCGAGATCCACGGACTGCGCTTCATGGATCGCGATCTCCCGATAGAAGGCGATGTAGGCTTCCAGCAGCCGATCCTTGTAGCGCCGGATATGGGACACGGCCCGGCTTTCCCAGTCCTTCACCTGGCGGGTGAAATGAACTTTCAAGGCCCGCTGCAAGAGGCTCTCGGGTCCGCCTTCGACATACCGTCGCAACTGCACCAGATTCGGCCGATGGCCGGTGGCAATCATGCCGTTGGTGATGTCGTTGAGCACTTTCCAGCCAAAGGCGGTGAACGGGTCGGCACCGGTTTCCGAGGGTATCAACGCCGCCACGCGACTGGCCAACTCGGTCTTGCGGTTCCAGTTTCGCAAGGGATCGATGCACGCCGACCGGTCGGGATGCGCCGGATGGAAATACACGAAGCGCTCCCCTGCCCCGCTGGCTTCACACGCGGCACGGGCATTCCTGGCGAGCGCGTGATCACCCTTCGGATCGATGATGATCACCGTCTCGCCCCGGAAGATTGCCTGGGCGATGAGCAGATCGAACAGGCGTGTCTTGCCGACACGGGTCGTGCCGACGATCAGGGTGTGCCCGACCAGGTGGGCGAGTTCCGAATACAGATCGTTTTCGGGAGCGAGGCCATGGACCCAGTAGGCGCCCTCGGTCTGTTGGGCGGCCTTGCCGAGCGTCCTGACGACGCCGAGTGAAATCAGGGTGTGCAGCTTGCTCGCCTCAATGTCGGTCCAGGGAAACCCTGTTCCCAGCCAGAGCGCCCGCCGTTGAGCCGCCTGGAGGGCCTTCTTTTCGAGTTCCCCGAGAGCAATGAACGCCTTGCCGAACGAGCGCAGACGCGAGGCATCGAGCAGCCGCTGGTAGGCCTGGTAACCGCGGCAGGCCGCGGCCAGAGCACATCCGACGGCGAGCAATGCTGAAAACTGGGAGAACAACGGAACCGCCCAGGAGAATGCGATGATCAGGGCCGACGCGAGCGCCCAGACCAGCGCCATTTTGGCTTCAAAGTTGGGGCGCCACGGGACCTCGAAATCGTAGGGAGAGGAGACGGCCATCATGCGCTGCTCGACGATGGCGCCGGCGGATGGCCGGCACGCTTTCTTCTGTGGCGCTTTTGGGCGTGTGCCGTGACCCGCTTCGCAGGATCGAACGTCTGGTCGGGCTGGATCGTCGGCGCGGCGAAGGCGATGGACTGATCCAGGTCGGGCCGGCGATCGGCGTCGCACTCATCCCTGACAAGCCGCGGTTCAGGGAACTGGCCGCCCGATCCTGTGCGCATCATTGCACGGAGGTCGATGACCGGCGTTTTCATCGAAGGCAAGCGGCGCTCGATGCTAACCGGCGTCAGCGCCCTGCCGCCGCGCCCGCATCGTTGGCCTGGAAAAGCAGGTGCATGACGGCAACGCCGGCCCAGATCGCGACCGGCCATTCGGCCGCCGGAATCCAGATCGTGAGCACCAGCAGCCCCTCGATTCCAATCGACAGCAGGGCGAGCGCGCCGGCAAACCGACGATCGAAGATCCCGCCGTGTCTGGACACGGCGAGAATGAATCCCAGCCAGACCACGGCGCTGAGGACGGCTACGTCCAGCGACCGGCCCCTGACGAGCTGTTCCGTCAGGCCGCCAAGAAGTGTCGCGCCCATAGCCAGCCAGACAAAGCCTGCCGAGTCCGGCATGGATTTCCAGTCACCACGAAAGCTCAAGAGGCGCCAGCAGTGCGACGCCAGGGATGTGATCAGTCCGGATTGTTCGTTGCGCATGTTCTCCTCCTCGGTAATGAGCGCCCTGCAACGTCCCGATCCACCGCGAGCGGCGCCGATCGAGACGCTATCCAGAACGATTCTACGGATGGCTGAAAAAATGCAAGTCCCCGAAAAGCGTCCTTTTGGGCCGCTTTTCGGAAAAAGTTATCCACAGAAAATGCCCCTCAGAGAAGTTATCCACGTGAAACCTGTCTCAAACGCCATTCGCCGCAAACCCAGGCCACAAGGGGCTTCCAGAGGAGGGGAAAAGTTATCCACGTGAAACCTGTCTCAGTTAACGTGAAACCTGTCTCATAACGACGTGAAACCTGTCTCACGACCTCGGCTACAGGCCTTGCGTGGCAAGGCTTTGAGGGGGGTCTACAAGTAGTTAACAAGTAAATTAAAGTAATTTACAAGTAAAGGGCGGTCGCGCCTGTGGATAACTACCTGCCGCCGCTCCGTTCGAGCCGCAGAAGAACCCACGCGCCGAGTGACGTGCAGCGGAATCGAGGTCGAAAAGGACAAAAAAAGCGAAAAGCGGCCTGCCAGGAGAAAAACCCCGGTCGCGGCAATCAGGCGGGGATGGCCAGATCGGTACCTCGCCGCGGCAGGGTTTTGCAGGGGGTGAAACGCTCACCGTGCAGCGTGCTGCCTGAGAGGCCTTCACGCCACCACCGCGCAAGACGTCTCGCTGCGCGTAGGACCCACGAGCGCCAAACGATCAGCGTCAGCGTCCACCAAACGCACCGTCACCACCCGGGATCTCGACTGTGGATTTCGAATCGTCCGATTCCACGGCGATTCAGGCTGCCGCGCACCGTAGCTCCGCGGCCCATAGCCCTTCGCGATCTGACGCCTTCCCGCTCCTTGCATCCGAAAAGCCACCTTTCGGGACGCTTTTCGCCTGCACCGAGCAGCGGCAGGGTGCAACAGTTGCGGCATGCGAACCAAGCCTCCCATTCCCCTTCTTGCGATTCCATCCCGGCGGCCCCAGGTTCCGTCCGGCATCCCGGGATGCGGTATTCCCGTGACCAGGGTCGCGCGCGCCGACAAGCTGATGTCCATCGCTTCCGAGATCAGCGATGTCGAGGTCGATGCCGAGTCGCTCGCTTTCATGGGCCAGGCGCTGGTTCAGACCACCTTGCCGCACACCGACCCCGGCGTGTCATCCTTCGAGCGGACGAGCGGTGCCGTGTCTCTTTCGATTATCGCCGACCCGAAAATCGGCTTGCCCTTCGGCACGGTTCCCCGGCTTGTCCTCGCATGGATCTGCACCGAAGCCGTGAAGACGAAGTGCCCGCGGCTGGACCTCGGAAGAAGCCAGAAAGAGTTCCTGCACAAGCTCGGCATGCGAACCGATGGCCGCGATGGGCAGCGGCTCCGCGAGCAGTCCATGAAGCTGTTTTCTTCCGTGCTGTCGATCGTCTTTCAAAAACAGGGGCGGTTTTGTCTGCAAAATATGGCGATCGCCGACGAGGCTTTTTTTTTCTGGGATCCCGAACGGCCTGACGACCAGAGGCGCTGGACGAGTACCCTCAAGCTATCGGGGGCGTTCTTTCGCAACATCACCGAGTCGCCGGTGCCGATCGACATGCGTGTGCTGCACGCGCTCTCCCAGTCGCCGCTGGCGATGGACATCTACTCCTGGCTCGTCTACCGCATCTTTGTCCTGCGCGTCACCCGTCACCCCAGTGCCCTCATCCCCTGGCAGTCGTTGAAGCGGCAATTCGGCGCCGACTACAGCGATACGCCGCGCGGCTTGCTGGACTTCAAGAAGCGCTTTCTCCAGCGGCTGGAGGAAACCTTGCTGTTCTACCCGGAGGCCGACGTCACGGCCGAGAAACCAGGGCTCCTCGTGGCAGCCAGTCGCCTGCATATTCGTCATACCGGCGGCGCTCGATTGTCTTCGCTGCAGGCCTGATCATTCGGCACCCTTTCGATCGAAACACCCTTCTTCGGCGCGCGCTTCTGCGAGCCGTTCCAGTCGCCCGGGCAATCGGAAAGGTGGGCGATGGGAGAACCTGGCAGGGCTCCAGCCTCACGGAGCAACACGTCTTGACGACGCTCTGTCGCCCACTACAATCGTCATGCGTGGCACCAACTCCGCGCCGGCATTCGATGCGGTCTGCGGCGAGCGCAACAACGAACCGATAGACGGGGTGATTCCGGTGCGGCGGATCAGCGCCATGCGGTGCACCACCAAGGTGACAAGGACTCAAGGGCGATGGTGGCCAATCTACGGCAGCGAGTGACCGCGGTGAACGGTTTGTTGGCCGCGGTGTATGGTGAGGACGCTCGACTCAGCGTCCTGCTCGAACGACTTGGCGCGAGCGCAGAGGAGATCGGACACTTCCGGGAACACGCCGTCGCTGAAGCGTGCGACGGAGTGGTCGACGCGGTGAATGCGTGCTTTCAGGGCCTCCGGACTGGAAACCGCGACTTCCTTGTCCTGTCCCGCCGCCTCGGGCTGGACGGCGACGTGGCCACGTTGCAGGAAGTTGGCGATGAACTTGGCGTCACGAGGGAGCGCGTCAGGCAGCTGGAAGAGCGCGCACGCCTGAAGTGTCGGGCTTCGAGAAATCGGGATGCGGTTGAGGCATCTCTCCTGGAAATCCTTGCCTTGACGCGCAAGCGTAGCCTCAGCCGCAACCCGAGCGCTCCCGACGAAGGGCTCTGAGCCGGGTAGCCCAAGAACCTCGTTCGGCGGAGCGATGACGGAAACGAGTGTGATGGTTGATGATGGGCACACCGTAGCCGAGGGCGTTGCTCCTCGCTAAAATGATGGAATGTCCAAACAGCCACCGCCCTCAACCCCGGAAATCAACCGCCTCAGGGCCGCCGCAGCGCTCATCCCCATTATCGAATCTGGTCTGGCCGACTCACGACTCTCCGTCGAACGGGCGGCGCTCATGGCTTCTTTCTGCGAATGGACGGTAGAAAAATCCTTCGACGATCCAAGCGTGGCCAAGTTGGCGGAAACCTTCGATGGTGGCTTGAAACGCATCAAGATGGCGCTGTCGTCAACCGCGTGAGAGCTCTCGGCCATCGGTTGCACCACCGTGTGGACTTCGGGCGGCGAGAATAGCAGTAGCGCCCCGCAACGCTGATCGACACGGGTCAGGTTGCGGGCCACAGGAGCACACGGTCGCAATTTCTCCAAAAGCCGACATTGACTTGAGGCGATCAGCCGTAAGCGGTCATTCGGCTGCGCATCTCACTTTTTTGTCGGACCGCCCGCTACGTGGCGCAAAGCAGCCGGTGGACGAAGGATGGCGTCGGTCGGCAGCCGGCCAACAAGAGACGGTGGAGAAGGCTTCCGAAAGCGGCCATTGGAGCGGCCTAGGTGTATGCTATCGACCTAGCCTGCGAACAGGCGCTTTTCACGATTCTTGTCCTCAATAGAATCAGCACACATACGGTGCGGAGCCTTCTGCGGTAAAGCTTTAAGCTTTCCGAGCAACGTCAAGTCGCGGAGCGGGCGCCGGAGTCGCGCAGCAAAACCGTCGCCATAAAGCAAGGTTGGAACTTCACCCTATGAAAAAGCTCATCCTTATCGCAATCCTTGTCGCTATTGGTTGGCAGGGCTACGCAAAATTTCAAGGCCAACGCGTCGGCATGGCTAGCACGCTGGACTCTGAACCAGTTCGTCCGCGCAGCCCTCTTGCTGAAGCTCCGCCTTCGCAGCAGTTCAAGTGCGACGGCCGAACATACTGCTCGCAAATGACATCCTGCCAAGAAGCAACTTTCTTTTTGAAAAACTGCCCGGGGGTCAAAATGGATGGAAACAACGACGGCATTCCCTGCGAAAGGCAGTGGTGCAAATAGCCACGGTAAAAAAATGCGCATTGGCCAGCCAGTTCTAAGCTGGCGCTCAACTTCGCCCCCGTCCGTCGCTGGACGCTGCGCGATAAAGCCGCGCAGGGCCGGTTAGCTCTACGTTAGAAGGCTACGCATGGAACCCGAGGTTCTCGCATCAATCATCGCCGCAGCAACGGCACTCATTGCAGTCGTTGTGGGGCCAATCATCACTTTCCGTGCGTCAAAGAACCAGATGCTTGGTCCCATGCGCCAGGCTTGGATAAATGGCCTTCGAGATACCGTCGCTGAGTTCGCCGCGCACACCTGCATCGCACGTTGGCACGTCTTGGCGTCAACCAATGATCCGTCAGATGTCCAGTGTGCGCAGCAAATCGAAGATAGAAATCGGTTTCAGTTGGCGTATCAACTCAAGGAGAAGATCGCCTTGCTCATCAACCCGAAGGAAACTGATCATCAAGAGTTGGTCAGGCTCGTTGAGAGTGCCTACACCGCCTATGTCAATGGCACAGACACGACAATCGCTCTAAAAGCCATTCGGGAACATACGCAAGTGATCCTTAAGCGGGAGTGGGATGTCGTTAAGAGATGAAACCGCCTTCTAACCCTTCAGTCGAGCGGGCTGCGTGAAAAGCCGCGCAGGAGGCCGCTCACTTCCACGTTGGGCCGCTCAGTTTCGGCCGTAGCACAGAGCGGTGAAAACATTTCCGGCATTACTTTTCGAGGGGAAAATCTGAATCATTAAGAAGATTGTTGTCGCTCTGGGCTGTGCTGCATTTATGTCTGGTTCATTTGCTCAAAGCGCGCCCCCTGTTCAGGAGATCACTAAGCAAATCATTCGCTCAGTCACGGGTTACGCAAACGCTATCTCTTGTCCGGGCGTGAAAGTTGAACCCAAGCAGATCGCCGCCTTGGTGCCTTACAAGACCATGGATGACCGATGGGACGCAAAGTACGCTGTCTTGTGGGTGGGCGATATTGGCTGTGCTGGTGGTTCAGGCACCGAGGGAACAAACCTCTCCATCGTCACTATCAGCGCTGGCGATTCTTACGTCGTTAATCCTCGTCAGTCCTCACCTGTAATCCAATTCGAGTCTCCCGTTCGTGGCGTCGAGCGCATCGTCGGCAATACCCGTGACTCGCTGATCCTGGAAGGAATGGAGTACGGACCAAAAGACCACAACTGCTGCCCGTCTATTAAAGTGCGCTTCACCGTGCGAGTCGATGAGAAAGGCAACTGGAAGCTCCTCGAAAAGAAGGTTATGTCCTCGAAGAACTAGCGGCCCAACACGGGTTTAGGTCGTTTGGTGTGGAACGGTGCCGATGCCTGTGACGAGCCCTTCGGCCGCCCCCACCCCTGAACCCGCCCCGGAGGGCGGGGAAGTTCTTGCCGCCGGACGGGCTCGGGGGCTGGCCGCGAAAAACCGCAACCAGCCCCCGGCCTTTGATCTTACAAGCGTTTCTGGTCACGGTGGCTATGCCTGCGCAGCGGCGGAGGTCGTCAGTGGCCCGTTCCACACGAAACGACAGAGACCCACAATAAGTTGATAGGCTGGTCCACATTTAAGGGGAGTTCATGCAGATACGCCAAATCAAGGTCGCTCACTTTCGCGGCATCGAGTCTCTCGACTGGAAGCCGGGCGCGCTCTTCTGCTGCCTGATCGGGCCCGGCGACTCGGGAAAGTCCACCGTTCTCGACGCGGTCGAAGCCGCGCTCTCCTCTCGCTGGTTTGCTTTCACCGAGCCTGACTTCCTCGCTTGCGACACCACCAGCCCCATCGTCATCGAGGCGACCGTCGGGGAGTTGTCCAAGGCGCTGAAATCAGACGAGCGCCTTGGGCTCTATGTTCGCGGATGGACATCGGCAGGAGAGCTACGCGATGAGCCGGAAGACGATGACGAACCTGTCCTGACCGTGCGCTTGACTGTGGACGCCTCGATGGAGCCGGTTTGGGAGCTGATCTGCGACCGTGTTGATGACTCGCGCACCCTATCAAACAGGGATCGAGCACTGTTCGGACTGGTCAGGCTTGCCGGAGAGGACGCCAGACACCTTGCATGGGGACAAGGATCGGTCCTATCCCGCTTGACCGGCGACACGCATGAGGCATCCACCCGTTTGGCTCAGGCCTACAAGGCCGCCAGAGAGAACGCAAAGCTCAACGAGATTGAATCGCTGGCCAATGCAGCGGAAAAGGCCGAAGGATTTGCCAAGGGTTTGGGAGCTTACGTGGAAGGCTCGTATGAGCCCGGACTAGAACTCGGGCGCTCAGGACTGTCCTCCGGCTCCATCGCTCTGCATGATGACGGCGTCCCGCTGAGGTTGGCGGGGCTTGGTACTCGGCGGCTGGCGACCTTGGCCATCCAGAAGTCCGCCATCAGCGAAGGGGCCATCGTGCTTGTCGATGAAATCGAGCACGGTTTGGAACCCCATCGGATCATCGGAGCCATCGCGCAGCTCAAGGCCGATCAGGATGGATCGGTTGCGGCTGGGCTGCCTGTCGGCCAAGTGCTCATGACGACCCATTCGGATGTCGCAATCGGAGAAACTGGCCCAGAACGCCTGAGAGTTGTGCAAATGATCCGGCCAGGGCGACAAGGGGCTGTCTTAACTCCGACTGCGCCCGATTCGATCCGCGCATTGATGCGATTCACTCCGAGGGCACTGTTCGCCCGCCGCATCCTTGTGACCGAAGGAAACACCGAGATTGGAATGCTGCTTGGCATTCGGGAGCATTGGCCCGCCAGGCACGCTGGAAAGCCCATTGAGCAACTGGGCGTCGCGATTGCCGACGGCAATGGCGCGCAAGCGCCTGCGATGGCATTGGCACTGCATGAATTGGGCTACGAGACAGCAATATTTCGGGACTCCGACACATCGCTTTTCCCTGCCGAGCAAACCTCGTTGGCCGCTGCCGGCATCCAAGTCTTTGAATACGTGGGAGAGCTCAATACTGAACAAGCGATCTTCAGTGTCGCCTCCGACGAACTTGTGCAGGAGCTCTTGAACTTCGCTCGTGAGGAGCGGGGGGATGACGCCATCGACAACAACATCGACATCAAGATTCCCGACCTGACACTTGAGGTGATCCGCGAAACGTTCAGTGCGTGGGAATTGCTTTCGGAGCTCGACGGCGCTCAACTTCGCGAGGCCATCGCCGAAGTAGCTGTTCGCAAGAGGTGGTTCAAAGACCAGCGGATCGGGCGAGGCCTTTCTCCGATGGTTTGGCGCATCGCAGAGGCCGCCCCTGATTCCTCGCTGGCTACGGCCCTTCATCAAGCTGAGGCATGGTTGTATGCCTGAGGCCTCAGAGCTGTTCAATTTGGGAAATGCGGCCGTTGTCGCGCCTGCCGGGCATGGCAAAACCGAGATCATCGCCAACGTCGCCGCTTTGGGCCAACGCGCCTTGATCCTGACTCACACCCATGCTGGGGTTCATGCGATTCGCTCACGCCTCAAACGCCTTGGAATACCTCGATCCCGAGTCGCCGTTGACACCATCGCCGGGTGGTCAATGCGATATGCCCATGCATTCCCGGGAATTGCAAAACCTCCCGCTGGCATGCCGCAAGGCGCCGAATGGGATCAACTCTACCGCGGCGCTCGCTTGGCCTTGAACGTCGCCGCCGTCCGCGCCGTGGTCGCGGCATCCTATGACCGAGTCCTGATCGACGAATACCAAGACTGCGGCAGCCTACAGCACGAGTTGGCGACCGAACTCGCGCGCATTGTCCCAACGTTGATCTTCGGCGATCCCATGCAAGGCATCTTCGAATTCGCCGGAGCGACTCTGAGTTGGGACGCTGAAATCCACCCACTGTTCCCATTCGCGGGAACTCTTGAAACGCCCCACCGTTGGGCTGGAAAGAACCACGAACTGGGGCAGTGGATCGCAGAAACCCGCGAGAAGCTTCTAAGGGGTGAGCCCATCGATCTAGCCGATCCTCGAATCACGTTAAGGCAGTCCCACGACGCGTTCGATCTGGGTGCACTCTTTGAGGGTATCGAAGGCAAAGAGGGAAGCTTCGCAGCCATTCATTGCAACAAGACCATTTGCTATCGATTGGCGAAGGCCGCCGGTGGCGGCTACCAGGCGATTGAAGAAATAGCCGCTGGCCGTCTTCGGGAATTCGCAAACCTTTGGGATAAAGCCACTGATGGCACAGGACGGCTCAGGGCCATCACAAGCCTGCTGAGCGATAGCTTCTCGATCAAGGTTCTTGCGGATGGCGTTGATGTCGATCCAGCGGATGCCGCTCTTGAAGCCGCATTGCGGGAAATCGAACCGGCTCTCAATGTCGGTAGTGGCGCAGAGGCTGCGGCTCAAATCATGGCCCTCACGCGTAAGCATTCGCGTTGGAAACTATTCCGCAACGAGCTTTGGCGCGATGCTGAACGAGCAGCGACTGAGGTCGCTGCTGGCCGCGCAGAGTCCATGGACAAGGCGACCACAAACGTGCGCCAGCGCGTGAGCGTGTCGGGTCGAAAGTTGCCCAAGCGGACCGTGTCAACGCCATTGCTGTTGAAGGGGTTGGAGTTCGACCATGTGGTGATACCTGACGCATCGCATTTCGCAACGCAGCGAAACGCACAGGCAAAGCTCTTTTATGTGGCGATATCGCGAGCAACGAGAAGCCTAACCATCACAGCTCCTGATCGCTGGTTGACACTACCTCCCCCGAGGACTTAAAGCTGCACCTATTAACGCGGAGTTCGCGGCAGATCCTCGGCGACTTCGAGGGATAAAAAATAATTTGTCAAACGTCTGTTGTTGCAGCCGCAGTCCTAAGGAGGGAGTACTTCTTTACTCCACAGCTGTTACTCGCGAATACCCGCTTCTGGCCGGGTGTGTGAAATCGCGAACGGCGGCTTGGTAGCACCGAATCCCGCGGAGGCCCAGTCTGCCTGAGTGGCGGCTTCGGAGAAGTCCGGATGGCGCCTTTGGGTCGATCGCTGCCAGTGGCCTGAAGAATCTGAACGACTGCTCTCAGTCAGATCCGGCCTTTGGCTCTCGGCCTCAGCAGCAACTGTTCTGGCTGGCCGCTTGTGGTTTTGGAGCGGCCACTGAGCTTTTGTGGTTTGGTGACGGCAATCGACCCATTGCGGTCAGTCGCTGAGGCGCGTAGCCGACGTTCACGAGAACGCAATCTATACAGGCTCAACGTTTGAATTCACCGGCTGCCAATACAGCTCGGTGGAATGATTGGTTAGCCCTCGGCGAGCAAGACAATGGGAATTGACGCTCACTAATTGCACCACTGCTGCTCACACGGAACACCGTCATGATTGCCGTCCATCTTCACGTTGGGGCAGTTTTTCAAGAAGAACGTGGCTTCAGCACAGGAAGTCATTTGTGAGCAATATGTTCGGCCATCACACTGAAGGGCCGACGACACAGTATTCTCATTGGAATGAACAGCGACGGCTTCTTGTGGAGCCGCAAAACTCTCTTGTGCTGCAAGCAGATGAGCGTACTTTCCATAACCGTATACGGCCAAGGCGACGGCGGCGGCAAGTGAGACTATAATTCCAAGCAAGCTCGAATTTTTACGCGGACCGCTTGGTTCGCGTTGTCGGGTGGAGAGACGAATTACGCGATTTGGAAATAGCAGATTCGTTGCTCTCTTTTTTCCGTCCTTAGCGGTTTCTATCTCGAAGGTAAGTAATTCACCGATAGACGGCCGCTGACCATCTCTTGGAAAGGCTGAGACATGAACAAACACGTCAGGAGTTCCACCTTTAGTAGGTGATATAAATCCGAAGCCGCGTTCCTCGTTCCATTTTGCGAGAGTGCCTTCGATGCGCATAGTTTTGAAAGGCCTAACGTTTGAATTGTGCGGCGCCGTCAGGTGTCCGCACCAATGAGTGGTTAAGGCTCATTCGATCCACGTTTCGTGAATGCCTCGTTGCCAAACATGTCAATATCGGCTTGCATCGCGATGAACGCATCGCTTCCCGCAAAGCGGTCAATATTTGCCTTAAACGCCGCTTCAACCTTCTCGGCTTGCCGGTCCGAAATGCTTGCCAGTGCCTGACGCATTTTTTGAGCTTTTTCGTTCAAGTAATCGCGAAGTGCGTGTGGCACAACGAACTTGCGCGGTTCAACGTATCCGTGTGTGGCGTGGACCTTTGTGCCTTTCCACCGGGTTGGCTCTGGTTCATGTACGAATCCAAGAATGATGAAACGACCAAGCTTGGCGAATGTGAAGATAGACTGTGATCCTCGGCAGATATCGAGTTGGATGGCTCGCATGAGATATCGGTTGATGTTCGGCACAAACTCGCTACTCGTTTGAGAGACCTGATCCAGCGGCAACATGTGCTGCTGAAAGACGCCAGGGTTTGAGAGTTTTCCGAGAAGAACGTCTCGCCAGACTGCTTCTGCGCTTTCGACCCTTGCAATAGCTTCGGGCTCCCAGGATTGAAGCTGCCCGTCATCGCGGCAGAAACGTAAAACCCTCCAAGACACCGACGTGCAGAATTGAATTAACCACGATGAATACGGAAAGATTTGGCCGGAAGCCTTGAGATATGGGTGGAACAGGCGTCCCGCAAATGCAGTCTCGTTACGACTAAACAATTCTTCGCACTCAGCGCATAGCCAGTAGAACTTGAGTCCGTCCTGAGTACGCTTGTTCGGTTCCCGCGAGTTTCGAAGATGACCGTTTCCCGATGACTCCCGAAGCCAGCGGTACGCAAATGCTGGGAGAACGTGACTGAGCTGCAGTTCAGACTGGCGTTCACAAAGGCGGCAGAGTCCGGATGGCATTTCTTATGAGTCCTAACTTTGTTTTATGGCGACCGTTTTTCTGCGTAACACCGGGGGGCTGCTTACGAAATAGATGTCGCTCGGAACGCTGGAAGCCCTACCGCAGCAAGCTCTGCATCCGATGTATGCTGATTCTATACAGGATAAACGAATCGTGAAAGGCGGCACTTCGGAAACTAAGTCGATAGCATGCACCCAGGCCGCTTCAATGGCCGCTTTCGGCAGACTTCCCCACCGTCTCTTCTTGGCCGACTGCCGACGGACGCCATCCTGCGCCCACCGGCTGCTTCGCGTCGAGTAGCGGCCGGTCCAGCGAAAAAAGTGAGATGCGCAGCCGAATGACCGCTTACGGCTGATCGCTCGAAGTCAATGTCGGCTTTTAAGAAAAAGGCCGCGACCGTCTGCTCCCCTGGCCGGGAGGTAGTCATTGGCCACCGCAGCGACGCCCGCAGGCCTGTTTCCTGGTAACGCCAAAGTGGCCACGCGACTACCGTTTCGTCGCCACCAGCCGTTCTTTCAGTTTCGACCAGCGCCGCCCCACCTGCTTACCCTTGACCGCCATGGCCAGTGCCCTCTTCTGCCCGACCAGCACCACCAGCCTCTTGCCGCGTGTGATGCCCGTGTAGATGAGGTTCCGCTTGAGCATCATGTAGTGCTGGGTCGAGATCGGAATGACCACTACCGGGTACTCGGAACCCTGTGACTTGTGGATCGTCGTCGCGTAACAGAGCACCAGCTCATCGAGTTCACCAAACGGATAACTCACTACCCGGCCATCGAACGCCACGGCCAGTTCCTCTTCGTCCGGGTCGACGCCGGTCACGAAACCGATGTCGCCGTTAAAAACGTCCCGGTCGTAGTTGTTCTCGATCTGCATCACCTTGTCGCCGACGCTGAAGCGGTTGCCGAACTTCTCGA
>Ga0209793_1001602_pt1 | contig 13611 bp, 15 predicted proteins | sample EBPBio122009_DNA_FD_185863 | JGI IMG/M metagenome (GOLD analysis project Ga0209793, IMG submission 185863) | Wastewater treatment Type I Accumulibacter community from EBPR Bioreactor in Madison, WI, USA - Reactor 1_2/2/2009_ DNA (SPAdes) (version 2) | ecosystem: Engineered > Bioreactor > EBPR >... | reverse complement strand
CATCGACGCCCTCATCTCCTTGGCCAACGCGGTCATCATCACCCGAAGCCTGCTCCGCCGAGCCTGGACGACCCACCGCTGGGACACCCGACCCACCCGACGACCCTGACCTATCCGCGCGATCTCTTAGTCGGACAGTCCCGCCCTTGGCCCTCACCGGACCCAGACAGATGAGTTTGGCTCGAAAGCGCTCAGTCACTCGAAGGGCTGGTTTCGGCGTCGCTCGAGGTGCTCTTCTGGGAGTCCCCGGAACCGCTGGTCCCGGCATCGCTCGGAGCGCTCTGCGGGGACTCGCTCGGGGTGCTCTTCTGGGAGCCCCCGGAACCGATGGTCTCGGCACCGCTCGGAGGGCTCTTCTGGGGATCCTCTGAAGGGCTGGCGTCTCGTGCGAGGGCGTTTGCCCCCGACGCAATGACCCAGCCAGATCTCAGACCGTTGCAGCCGACAGTTCTGACCCGAGCAGCCGTTCCAAGACCAAAATCGTTGACCGTGGTCGAGGTCCCGGTCACCGACTGAGTGGCCCCCCAAAAAGTGTCGAAGTATCTGATCTGCACCTCATAACCCACGGCCCCAACCACGGAATTCCAGGACACGAGTATTGAAGTGCCAGTGGGTCTGGTCGCGGCCACTCCGGTCGGTGCCCCGGGAGTGACGAACGTGATCCCCGAGACTTCGGTCCAGTCCGAGACCTGCGAGGTGTTCTTCGCACGAACTCGCACGTTCGAGGCGTTGGCACTCACGCTGGCCGCGGGCGACGTCGTCGTTAGGGGGGTGGCCGGCAACCATGCGCCAGCAGGGGTCGTCTTGTATTGAACCTCGTAAGATGTGGCATTGGACACAGCCGGCCAAGAAACGAGCACTGTGCAGTCGGCATTCCTGGACCACGTGACATTGGGCGCGTCCAACAACCCGGAAGCTGCATACGCCGGCGAGGCCGCCACGACCGCAACTGCTGGCACAGACCATGCCGCGCCTTTGGCGAGTCGACGGCGTGAGATCTCTTCCGGCATGGGTGTGTTGTTCACAACTTCCCCTCAGTGGTGAATGGTGTTGCGCGTCAGGGTGGATGATCACCAGTGGCGGTCTTCGCGACAGGGCCGGTGAGGATGGGTGGTCTTCACCGTGACGCGGCGTCAGCGTGACGATGGTTTTGACCTGCGGTTTCAGCCTCTCCGACATTCGTGGCCGCGCCGGCGGGCGAGGGCTTGCGAAGCGGTCTGGGCTCGGGCAGGGTGCAACACCACTTGCCCCCTGCCGGTGACGGACCGCGGGGGCGACCATGAACGGGTGCAAGGAGCAACCAGCAGTGGTGATCGTGGCGGACCAGGACGCGGCCGGGCAGGAGCTGGCCTCCTCGTCGATGCGCTGTCCGTCCTGTTCGGGTGGGTCGCTGCGGCCCTGGGGTCACGCCCGCACCCGGGTGCTGCGCGGCCTGCACGGGGCCCGTCACACGCTGCGGCCGCGGCGGGCCCGGTGCCGGGACTGTGGCGCCACCCATGTGCTGCTGCCCTGCCACGCCCCACCACGGCGGGCCGACACCCTGCAGGTCGTGATGACGGGGCTGCTGGCCCATCAGGGCGGCGCCGGGGCCCGCACCATCGCCGCGGACCTGGGCGTGCCGGTCGACACGGTCCGGTCGTGGGTGCGCTCGGTGTCCGCGCACGCGCAGTGGCTGCGGGAGCGGGCGACCCGGTGGGCGTTCCGGATGGACCCCACCCACCCGCCGATGCAGCCCACCGGTAGCCCGCTCGGGGATGCGCTGGACGCGCTCGGACACGCCGCCGCGGCCACCGCGCGCCGGGTGCCACGCCCCCTCACGGCGTGGCAGCTGATCGGGCTCATCAGCGCCGGCTGCCTCCTGGCGCCGGTCGCGTCGACCCTCAGCGGCTGAGCACCAGCCGCTCCCTGGGTCGGCCCTGCCCTCAGGCCGGCGACACGATGACGACAGGCCACCCCAGGCGGACATCCACATGCTCACCGTCAGTGACGTTCAGGCCCTCATCGTCATCACCCTGGGCGACGCCTTCGTCCTCAACCGACGCGTCCGTCAACAAATGGCGGCGAAATGCCAACGTAACAGACATGTGCAAGCCTCGCGAGTTGAGTGAATGTCGGCCGTCGCAGACCGGATATGGACCCAATACCCGCACCAGCGATGGTGGTGGTGGCGGTGGTTATTTCCGTCATGTTGGCGGCTTGGTGCGGGCATCAACTCAGCAAGAGCGGCGCGCCGCTACGTCGTCACCGTGACTTGAAGCCGCTCGGACCAGCCCGACTCATCCCCTTCGCATTGAAGAGTGCGCACCCTGACAGAGGTCGTGTCCCCAACCGAGAACGTCTCCGAGGTGACCGAGGCAGCAACACCGCTGCGAGTCTGGCTCTGGCTGCTCGTGCCTAGCCGGTACTGGACTTGGTATCCCACGGCCCCGGGCACCGCGGCCCAGGCCACCGTCGTGGCACCGGTCGACGGACTCCGGGTCGCTGTGATGCCTGACGGAGCGGGGGGGTTGTTGGTGATCCCCGTGACCACCGCCCATTCGGACTCCCCGGTTGCATTCACAGCACGGACTCGAACGCCCCTCGCATTTGCGGGCACATCTGCCTGTGAGCCGGTGGTCGGGCTCGTTGAGGGGGTGGTCCACGTGTTGCCGTTGTTCGTCCGGTACTGGAACTCATAGCTGGTGGCACCATCCACCTGAGGCCACGAAATCAGGGTGCGGCAGTCAGAAGCCCTTTTCGCCCACGTGACATCGGGCGAGGACATTCCTCCTGACGCAGCATACGCCGGAGAGGCGGCCACGACTGCTACAACCGGCACCGACCAGGCGGTGCCTATGGCAAGCCGCCGTCGCGAGATCTCTCTCGACGTGGGTGTGGACACGGTTCCCGCTCGGTGATCACGGCAAACGAAAGGGCAACCTAACAGTCTGAGAGGGCATTCACGCACACGAGCCGTGGGCGGGACTCCCATCCCGAGACAACCCCACGCCACTCTCCGCGCAGAGGTAGTCTGCGCGGGCCGGGCCGCGGGGGTTGCGGCAGGCATCCAGGAGGAACAGTGAAGGTCGTCGTCACCGGTGGGGCTGGGTTCATCGGCTCGAACCTCGGCCGTGAACTCCTCGCCCGACCGGACGTGGACGAGGTCATCGCCCTGGACGACCTGTCGACCGGTGACCGCGCGAACCTCGATGGCACCAGCATCCAGCTGCTCGAGGGAACGATCCTCGACCCGGAGACCCTCGACGCGGCCTGCGCGGGCGCGAGCGCGATCGTCCACCTCGCCGCCCTGCCATCCGTGCCCCGCTCGGTCATCGACCCCGTCGCGTCCCACCACGCCAACGCCACCGGCACCCTCCAGGTGCTCCAGGCGGCGCGGCGTGCCGGCGGGTCGCACGTCGTCGTCGCCTCGTCGTCGTCGGTCTACGGCGCCAACCGTGAGCTGCCCAAGCGCGAGAGCATGCGCACCGCGCCGATCTCCCCCTACGCGGTGAGCAAACAGGCCACCGAGGCCTACGCCCTGTCCTTCGGGCACACCTACGCCCTCCCGGTGCTCGCCTTCCGCTTCTTCAACGTCTACGGCCCCCTCCAGGCCGCTGGGCACGCATACGCCGCGGTGATCCCGGCATTCGTCGACGCGGCGCTGCGTGGGGTCCCCCTCACGATCCACGGGGACGGTGAGCAGACCCGCGACTTCACCAACGTCGGCACCGTCACCCGGGTGATCGCCGAAGCCGTGACCCGCACGGTGACCGACCTCGAGCCGGTGAACCTCGCCTTCGGCACCCGGACGTCGCTCAACGCGCTCGTCGCCGAGCTCGCCGACATCCTCGGCTTTGCCCCTCAGGTCGAGCACGTGGACCCGCGCGCCGGAGACGTGCGCGATTCGCAGGCCGACCACACCCGCCTGCGCCACCACTTCCCCGAGGTCGAGCCCGTGCCTCTCCGTGAGGGCCTGCAACAGACCGTCGACTGGTTCCGCACCCTGCCCGACTACCGGCGCTAGCCCGAGAGCCAGACCGTGAGGTCGTTCCTGGGCCGGGTCAGCTGGCCGGAGTGTGTCGGCCTCGCCCTGCTCCTCGCCTGGCTGGTGTGGCTCGCGGCGTCGTCACTCCTTGCCGACCGGATGCCGTCGCCGAGCTCTCCGTACGTGGTCGTGCCACTCGTGCTCGTCGCCGGGGTCGCGGGCGGACGGGCGCTCGCCGGTCACGGCGATGCGCCTCGCCTCCACGCGGCACTGTTCGCGCTCGCCGTGGTGCTGGTCGCCGGTGTTCCGCTGACTGCCGAACCCGGGAAGGCGCCCCTCGGGTACGCCAACGCCAACGCGGCCCTCGCCGTGCAAGTGGTCGGTCTCTGCGGGCTGGCCCTGCTCGCGACACCCCGAGGACGCCGGCGGACACTCGGCGCGACCGTCGTGCTGGGGGTCGTCGCGGTCACGCTGAACCGGTCGGCCGGCGGCCTCTTCGTCGTCGGACCCCTCGTCGCCGCCGTTGCCCTGGCTGTGGGGCGACCCCCGACGCGCCGGTGGTGGGCGGTCGCCCTGGGGGCGGCAACCGTCACCGCGGCGGCCACCCTGATCATGTGGCTGGCAGGCCACACCCCGTGGCCGACGTGGGCGCAGCGGGCGTTCGACCCGGTCCGGGAGCAGCTGTGGCGGGACGCGATGGCACTGTGGACCGCTCACCCCGTGACCGGCGGCGGACCGGGGTCGTATCGTGAGGCCACGGCGCTCGCTGTCGACCCGGACACCTCCACCGCGCACTCCTCGGTACTCCAGGTGGGCTCGGAGACGGGATGGGTCGGGGTCGCCCTCCTGGCCCTCCTCGCGGTGACCGGGCTGTTCCTTGCTGCGCAGGGAACAGCACCGGCGACCCTCGTCGGCGCGGCTGCCTGGACCGCCCTGCTGGTGCACTCGCAGGTCGACCACCTGCTGGAGTTCGCGCCGGTGGTGCTGGCGGCGGGTGCCGTGCTGGGGTGGGCCTCCGCGGCCACGGCCGCGAATCCCGCATCAGAAGAGCTCGACGTCCCCGAGGGTCAGGGTCCAGTCCTTCGGTGAGGGCGCGGACGCGGCGAGCGGCCGCGTCGTGAGCAAGGGCCCTTGACCGGGCAGCGGGAGGAGCCCGGCGGACGGGCCGGTTCGCAGCCCGATGGCGTAGTCGGCGCCGGTCTCGGAGAGGAGGCGGCGCACGAGCCGTACCCCGGTGCGGCGGTCGGGGACGAGCGGCTCCACGACGGCGGCCTCCACGGCATCCCCACGGCGCCGCAGGCGGAAGACGATGCCCCCCTCGGCCGGGTCGGCACCCGAGGCCAGCAGCAGCCGGTAGCGCAGCGGCCCGAACGAGGTCCGCCACGCGAGGTACTCGGGCGTGCGGTCGGTGCGGTAGCCGTGGGCGGGTGCGTGCTGGAGCAGCGCGGTGGCGACGGAGGGATCCCCAAGTGCCTCACCGGCATCCAGACCTGCGTCGGTCTCCTCCGACCACAGGGCCGCCGGCACCCGCGAGGTGAGCATGTTCGCCAGTGCCCGCGGCCCGGCGGGTAGCACCCCGACCGGCAGCTGTCGCGCGACGCTCCAGCCCATCTTGAGGTAGCCCGGCCGGCTCTGGTCGTTGGGGGTGTTGAAGACGATCCCGTCACCGGCCAGCGTCAGCTCCGCGACGCCACGCAGGGTGAGCGTGCGGAAGATGCCCATCCCCCGGTAGGCCGGGTCGGTCGCGGTGTCGACCGCCCGAACCGCCGAGACCGCACGTCCGGCGTCATCGAGGAAGCGCCACCGCAGGAAGGTGCGGTAGCCGACGACCTGCCCGTCGTGCAGGGCCACCCAGGCCGGGGAGGGGCCGAAGGGGTTCTCCCGGTGCTTCCAGTGCAGGAAGGCCCCGTAGTGGGGGTCGTCGACCTTGCCCAGCGACGCCCGGAGCATCGGGAGCACGCTCGCGTCGTCGTCCGGTTCGGCCGCCCGCACCTGGAGGTCCTGCGCCTGAACCGCACTCATCGTCGCTCCGCATCCGTAGTTGGTACGCTGCGCAAGTTTATGGCTCACGGGGGCGACACCACGCCACGCGAGCACTCGAGCACAGGGAGTGCGACAGCATGGGCCGACGACCGGTGACCGATGGGCGCGTTCGGGTGCTCTGGCTGGTCAAGGGACTCGGCCCCGGGGGCGCCGAGCAGCTGCTCCTCCTCGCCGCCGGGGTCGCCGACCGCACCCGGTTCGACTACCGGTTGGCCTATGTGCGTCCCGACAAGACGCACCTCGTGCCGGAGTTCGAGGCCATCGGCCTCGTGCCGCAGCGGCTCGGGGCCCGCTCCCCCCGCCGCGGCGGCTGGCTGCTCGACCTGCGGCGGGCCATGTCGAGCGCCGACGTCGTCCACGCCCACTCGCCGGTCCTGGCGTCGGCGGCTCGGTTGGTAGCCCGTTCCCTTCGCCGGTCTCGCCGTCCGCGAGTGGTGACCACGGAGCACAACGAGTGGACCAGCCACCACACGCCGACCCGGCTCCTCAACGGCCTCACGGCGCCGCTCGACGCGCACCACTGGGCGGTCTCCGACCAGGTGAAGAACACCGTGTGGCCGTCCCGGCGGGAGGGGTACGAGGTGCTGATCCACGGCATCGAACCTGATGCCGTGCGTCCTGGCCCGAGTGTCCGAGGCCGGGTGCGCTCAGAGCTCGGTGTGGCCGACGACGAGGTCCTGTCGCTCACCGTGGCGAACCTGCGCAGGAACAAGGACTACCCCAACCTGCTGCGGGCCGCGCGCGTCGCTCTGGATGCCGAGCCCCGGCTCCGGTTCGCCGCCGTCGGGCAGGGGCCCCTCGCGGAGGAGGTCGCTGCCCTGCACGCGACGCTCGGCCTGGGCGACCGGTTCCTCCTGCTGGGGTTTCGCCGTGACGTGCACGACCTCATGGCCGCCGCCGACGTGTTCACGCTGGCCTCCGCCCACGAAGGGCTCCCGGTGGCGGTCATGGAGGCATTCGCCAATGGTTTGCCGGTGTTGGCGACGGCGGTCGGGGGCCTCCCCCAGCAGGTCACCACCGGGGCCGAGGGTCTGCTCGTACCCCCTGGGCGGCCCCAGTCGCTGGCCGACGCGCTGGTCACCCTCGCCCGCGACCCCGCGCTGCGAGCACGGATGGCCGCCGCGGCGCTCTCTCGCGCGGCTGACTACGACATCAGGGGCGCGGTGCTGGAGCAGGAGCGGGTGTATGCCGTGCTGGCAGGCCGCCCTCTGGGCTGACGAGCGTCAACCGCGAAGGCCGGCGGCCTTGCCGAGCCGCACGACACCGGCATACGCCCTCTCCGGGCCGAGGTCTACCCCAGGGACTCCGCGGCGAGGCGCGGGATCTCTCCCGTCGTCACGTACAGCGCGATGCGGGCCAACGAGCTGGGGGTGGGGCCTCCGCATCGTCCGCAGAGCCGTCGGCGCCCACGACGAGAGTGGCAGTAGCGGTGTATGACCCAACCTTCTGAGTAACGTCCGTCTGGGCGGGTGTTAACGATCCAATGGCGGCAGTCGCGATCGCACACGGGGGAATGATTCGCCAGCGGTGCCGGAAAAGCCTTGAGGTAACCATGCAGTGTCATGCCGTCATCCCCATGCGGACGACGGTCCCCCGAGTCACCATCAAGAACCTTCCAGAAGGGAAGATCAGTCAATCGACGACTGCAACTGATACTGGACGCTGGGCCCATTTGGAGATTGGCCCCGACGCTGCAACGATCCTGAGTCGTGACCGCCGACCCCCTAGGGAGCCCCCCATCGCGCCCGCTGCGGATCGCTCACCTGACCACCGTGGACATGAGTCTCGCGCTCCTCCTCGGCACCGAGCTTGCTGTGGATGTAGAAGCTGGACACAGAGTGTTCGGAATCAGCGCACCAGGCCCTTACGTCGAGCGCGTCGAGGCCCTCGGGGTCACCCACGTGCCAGTTCGCTCGCTTACCCGCTCATGGGAACCCACTGCGGACCTCGCGGCATTTCGTGAGCTGCACTCGACGATCAAGCGGCTTGACCTCGACGTGCTGCATACGCACAACCCCAAGACCGGGGTCATGGGGCGCATCGCCGGGAGGCTCGCCAGGGTGCCCGTGGTCGTCAACACCTGCCACGGGCTGTGGGCCCGCCCCGAGGACCGGCTTCGCAAACGTGCATTCGTCTACGGGCTGGAAGGGCTGGCCGCCCAATTCTCGGACTACGAGCTCTTCCAGAACGCCGAGGACGAGGCGACCATGCGCTGGGCGCTCAAGCGCGGGCGGCACCGCGTCGTCGGCAACGGGGTCGACCTCGAGCGCTTCCGGCCCGACCCGGAGGGTCGCCGGCGGGTGCGCGCGGAGCTGGGCGTTACCGACGACGAACTGCTCGTCGGGACCGTCGGCCGCCGGGTCCGCGAGAAGGGGCTCGTCGAGTTCGCGGATGCCGCAGCACGGCTGCGTAACCGCGCCACCTTCGTGTGGGTGGGCCCGGAGGACGACACCGAGCCATTCGGGCACGAGGGGCCTACAGACGCCGTGCGCTTCGTCGACGAGCGCACCGACATGGCCGCCGTGTACTCCGCCCTCGATGTCTTCGTCCTGGCATCGCACCGGGAGGGATTCTCCCGCGCGTCGATGGAAGCTGCCGCGTGCGGCCTGCCGATGGTGCTCACCGACATCCGAGGCTGTCGCGAGATCGGGACGCACCGAACCCACCTTCTCTTGGTGTCGCCCTGCAGCGATGGCGCGCTCACTGAGGCCATCAGGAGCCTTGCCGAGGACGATGAGTTGCGGACCAGACTGGGCACCGCGGCTGAGGTCAGGGCACACAGCGTATTCGACCAGCGAGCGATCGCTCGTGAGTCACTCCGCCTATACTTCCAGGCTCTCAACCGGAAAGCGCGATGGACGAGGTGCCTCCAAGGCACCCATGACGACCCGCCGCCAGCCCACCACCCCCCGTCCACAGGATGATGAGATTCGATGAGAGACTCTCAAAAGGCACCTGCGACCAGCAGCGTGCGGGCAATCGCGTTGTACCTTCCCCAGTTCCATCCAGTCCCTGAGAACGACGAATGGTGGGGGCCAGGATTCACCGAATGGACCAACGTAGCCAAGGCCAGGCCGCTCTTCAGAGGACATGTTCAACCGCACATACCACGAGATCTGGGCTTTTACGATCTGCGTTTGGCCGAGGTGAGGGAGGAGCAGGCGGACCTCGCCCAAAGGGCAGGGATCGAGGCATTCTGCTACTGGCACTACTGGTTCGGGAATGGTCGCCGGATCCTCGAACGACCCTTTTCTGAAGTCCTGACGTCGGGTAGCCCCGGCATCAGCTTCTGTCTGGGGTGGGCGAACGAGACTTGGACTGGTATCTGGCACGGCGCGACGGACCGCATTCTTGCTGCCCAAACATACCCCGGGGACGAGGACGACCGTCGTCACTTCGAGGCCATCGTTCCTGCGTTCCGTGATGATCGATACCTGAAGGTCGATGGACGTCCGGTCTTCTACGTCTACAAGCCCGCGCAGTTACCTGATGCGGCCAAGTTCGTCGATGACTGGCAGGCAATGGCAGTGCGTGCGGGCCTGCCCGGTCTGTACCTAGTCGCTGGTCTGGGTTCGGAGTACCGACGCTTCGCCGAAGACGGTTTCGATGGCGGCTTCTTCACGCGCCTGCCGTACGTCCGACCGAAGGGGCGGCAGTTGAAGACAAGGTTCCGACGCAAAGTCCTGCATCATCCGCTTGTTCGCCCCTTCGCTGCCGAGCCCCTTGTTCCTGAGATGCCTGCCCCTCCTGACGCACGGCTCTTCCCGTGCGTCATCCCCAACTGGGACAACACGCCACGATCCGGCCGTAATGGCGTCGTGCTCACCGGATCCACTCCCGAGCGCTTTCGCACCCACGTGAGGAGAGCCAAGGAGGTGCTGGAGACCTACCCGCCTGGGGAGCGCCTTCTATGGCTCAAGTCTTGGAACGAGTGGGCCGAAGGCAACTACCTCGAGCCCGACCTCGAGTACGGGAACGCTCGGCTCGACGTCCTTCGTGACGAGCTCGTCGGACGGTGAAAGACACTACGGCAGTGGTTTCTGTGATCATTCCTGTGTACAACACGGAGAAGTACCTGGCCGACTGCGTGGACTCCGTGCTGCGGCAAACGAATGCGGACTTCGAGGTGATCTTGGTCGATGACGGGTCGACCGATACCTCGGGCCAGCAGTGCGATGAGTACGCGACTCGAGAGGAGCGCGTTTCGGCTATTCATCAGGAGAACCGCGGCCCCTCAGCAGCCCGGAACGCAGCGATGGCTGTAGCGGTCGGCACGTTCTTCGCCTTCGTCGACAGCGATGACTGGATATCGCCCGACTACCTGGAGACGCTTCTCGCCCTTGTCCGTGACGCCTCAGCCGACATGGCGATGTGCGCCACGGTCGTGGAGGATGGCGAACGACAGCCACCGCCATCGTTCGTGGCTGGGACGCAGTGCCTTTCCGGATGGGAGGTTCTGGAGCAAGCGGAGGCTCTCTACCCGATCGACACCGTCAGCCAATGCGGCAAGCTCATGCGGCGCGAGTTGTGGTCCGGGCTGGAGTTCCCTGAAGGGCGACTCCATGAGGACACCTTCGTAATGCCTCACGTGATCCATCGGGCCAGCCGAGTCGCTTGCACCAAGCAGGGTCTCTATCACTACAGGCAGCGACCCGGCAGTACGACGTGGGGGGACTGGAGTCTGCCATCGAGACTTGACAAGGCTCGGGGTCTGGCGGAACGTGCTCGGTTCCTCAGGTCGATCGGTGTCGGAGACCGTGCGACCAAGGACTTCGCGCGCGCGTTCGCCATGCACCTCGATGCTGTCGCGGACGCGCGCCGTGTTGGACCGGGCAGGGGGGGGAGCCACGTTCAGGAGATCTCTGAACAGCGGAAGGTCCTGATCGGCCTGAGTCGGTCGCTGCCGTTGAGCAGGAAGTTTCGCGTGGCCGCCTGGTCCTACAGGCTCCTGCCGAATGCGACAACGGCTGCCTACCGCGCGTTGCGTTCACACGGTCGCAGAGCGCCCTTCGGAGCTGGCTAGCCTCCGTCTTTCATGAGGCCGTGACATCGGCGGGGTGAACGGGTTGGCGGAGGGCTGGCGCGGCGGGCGGGTGCTCGGGCATGGGGAGGCGCCGCGTGGCGCTGCGGTGCGGGTCTCCGAGGGCTCCGGGTCGAGGGTGGGCAGGGAATGTCAGGCTGGTCGCGGGATGGCGGTGATGCGGGCGAAGACAGCGACGATGTCCTTGACCCAGGGCCAGGTCTTGGGGAACCGCAGCCGTCGTCGTCTTCCGCCGCGGGTGATCCGGGCGGGCACGTGCAGCAGCCGGTACCGCAACGCCTTCGGCTCACACGCAGCGAGCCGCTCAGGCAGCGCCAGCAGCCGCAGCCACGCGACCAGGTCGGCCGCGATCGCCACCGCCGCCAACCATGCCTCGTTGATCGCATACTCCCTCGAGGGCAACCGTCCGAGGCCGGTGTCCTTGGCGTGCCGGATCCAGTCCTCGACGCGGGCATGGGCACGGTGGCGTGCCTCGAGGAACTGCAGGGCGCCGGTGGCGGTGTTGGTCGCGAACGCCTGGTAGCGCCACCCGTCGTTCTCCTCGAACAGGGAGAGTTGGGCTCCGGGGTGGGGTCGTTCGCGGCGCACGATCACCCGCATCCCGACCGGCCACTCTGACAGCAACGACTGCGGGAGCAGGCCGGTGATCTCGGCGACGTGCGCCTTCTCACGCGTCTCGCCGTTGGCCTTCAGCGCTGGGGACCACACCCCCTCCGCAGGGATGGCGGCGATCGCGGTGCGCACGGTCTCGGTGACGGCGAAACCGACCGAATACTCCACGTGGCGGCCACGTTTGGCGTCCTGGTCGGTGAGCCACTTCAGCAGCGCGTGCGAGGCGCCCGCCCCATCGACTCGCACGAGGAGCTTCTTGCGGTGCGCCCGCGGGACCTGGGCGACGGCCTTGGTCAGGACCTCGATGTGGTCGGCCGCGGTGTTCGAGCCGGCGTTGCCCGGCCGCAACGCGACGGTGAGCAGCTCGGAGGTGTTGTCGCACCAGACACCGAGCGGGTGAAACCCGAACGTGCGCTTGAAGGTCGCGGCAGCGTTCTCCTTCTCGGAGTGGGCGACCACGATCGTTGCATCCACATCGAGGACCACCAGGTCAGAGTCGAGTGTTCGTCCGGCGGCCCGCGCCGCCGGCGGTCCACCGGCCAGCTCCCACACCCGCGCTCTCGTGCGGGCCCGCGCCTTCTCGACCCGCTTCAACCTGGCCGGGGTGAGCTCAGCCAGGGCCCGCCACACCGTCGGCGCTGAGGCCACCGACCCGAGCAACTCCTCCTGGTGGCGCAGGGTGTCGATATCGGCGATCGCCTCCCCACCACCGGCGAGCATGGTGGCCACATCGACCAACACCTGCCCGCGGTCATGCCCCGGCACGAAACCCCGACGCGACAGGGCGCCGGAGAGCTCGCGGGTCAGGCCCACCTGCTCGGCCAGCAGACGCACCGCGGTACCGCCGGCGTGAGCGACCACGCCGACACCATCACCGGAGACGGACAGGCCCGTGGCCCACGTTGTACTCTTCACGTACCAAGTGCCTTCCCGTGCAGGGTCTTTGTGACGTCGCAATCACAAGTATCCCGTTACAGGACAGGCACTTTGGTACATCCAGGGGGCGTGTCACCCACTCACCCATGAAGGGCCGAGGCTAGGGCGCCTTGACAACCACACTCCCGACTTGGCTCACCGGGCCTCACCCCCGGATTCTGGACACGGGGTGTGATTACGCAGCGGTTGGCAGCGTAGCGGTGTAGCGGGTCGGGACTGATGCTCATATGCGCTGTCAACGGGAACTGTGCGATCGTCGGACACTCCCCGCTATCCTTGGATGTGCTCAATCTCATGACCCGCGTCCCGCCTCATAGTCCCATGCAGGTTTGGCAGGTGGCCCGATGAATGGGAGTCGGCCCCGCCAGCAGGCCGTGTACGGCGACAACCCCCGAGAAGACGTTGCACCGTTCATACCGGCGAATGCAACGTCCGTGCTGGAGGTTGGCTGCGGCCGCGGCGGCTTCGGCATCACGCTTCGCCGCCGCCTAGGCGATGACGTCACGATCGTCGGGGTCGAGGCGATGCCATCCGAAGCTGCGGTAGCGCGGGAGGCGCATGGCTTCGATGAGGTCCTCACGGGATACTTCCCAGAGATCCTTGCTGGCCGGAATGATCGTTTCGACGTCATCGTGTTTAACGATGTTCTGGAGCATATTCTCGAGCCGTGGGATGTGCTCGATCAGGCACATGAGCGACTCACCCCCAAAGGATGTGTCGTTGCTGCGATCCCAAGCATCCAGTACGCGCCCGTCGTCATGGGCTTACTTCGCGGCCGGTGGGACTACTCAGACACAGGAACGTTGGACCGCACCCACGTGCGGTTTTTCACGAAGTCGAGCATGGTCATGATGTTCGAAAAGGCTGGATACAGGGTCGAGCAGTGCACCCGAGTCGTGCCAATTTAGTGTGTCGCGGGCTCGTGGCCTGTGGCGATGAGGATGTCTCGGGCGGCGTCAGTGAGGGAGTCGGCCGCGGTGTGGGGGTGGCCGGCGATGGTGATGGTGATCTGCTG